>Ga0265295_1000109_pt1 | contig 164273 bp, 136 predicted proteins | sample Munlansysbiofilm_FD_192503 | JGI IMG/M metagenome (GOLD analysis project Ga0265295, IMG submission 192503) | Leachate microbial communities from a municipal landfill in Southern Ontario, Canada - Methane capture system biofilm | ecosystem: Engineered > Solid waste > Landfill > Unclassified ...
ATGTTTGCAGTTTTTCTTTTAAAAAGGGTTATCCTGCAGAACACCCAGAGCATGGGGGTGGATTTGTTTTCGATTGCAGAGCATTGCCAAATCCAGGTAGACTGGATGAGTATAAAATGCTTACAGGACTTGATGCATCTGTGATTAAGTACCTTGAGGAGCATGGCGAGACAGACAATTTCTATGGTGAAATGTGGGGTATGGTTAGCGATTCGATAGGTGTGTATTCAAAAAGAGGGTTTAACCATCTATCTGTTTCATTTGGTTGTACTGGTGGGCAGCATCGCTCTGTATATATGGCTAGCCGTTTTGCCAAAGAGGTTCAGCAGAAATTTAGCAATGTAAAAGTTTTGCTTAAACACAGAGAAATCAAGGGTTAATAGGAGGTATTATGGGGAAAAAATTATGCCAAAAGGATATAAAACATAAGGATGAAATTGAGGCTAAAAAGTACTCATGCAAAAAATGCGGAGTAAGCTCGAATAAGGAGAAAAAACTTTGTAAACCTGTTGAAAGATAATTAGCATTAAATGAAGGCAATGGTATTAGCCGCAGGCATGGGTACAAGGCTTAAGGAGTTTACCCAGAATAAGCCAAAGGCTTTGGTTGAGATAAATGGTAAACCATTAATTGCTCATGTAATAGCAAAGTTGGTTGAGCAGGGATTTACAACCATTGTGGTAAATGTTCACCATTTTTCTAATCTACTTATCGAGTATCTTCAGTCCAATAGTTTTGGGGCAGAGATACTAATTTCCGATGAGTCAAACCAACTTCTCGATACTGGCGGTGGTATTATAAATGCCCAACAATTTCTCAATGGCAATGAGCCATTTCTGGTACATAATGTTGATATTATTTCTGACATCAACCTGAGTAAACTCTATAATCATCATTTAAGCAGAAATCCATTGGCAACGCTGGCTGTTTCAAATCGAGAGTCGTCGCGTAAGTTCTTTTTTGATAATGAAATGAAGTTGGTAGGGTGGAAAAACTTTAAAACTAATAAGCAAATCATGGTTAGCCAAGAAACAGCGTTGCAAGAACTCGCCTTTTCGGGGATACATATAATTAGCCCTTCCATATTTAAGTTGATTAAGCAGAAAGGCTCATTTTCTATTGTTGATGCCTACCTTGATTTATGTAAAAATCATACCATTTTAGGGTTTGATACAACCGGTAGTTACCTTTTGGATGTGGGTAAAGTAGAGAGTTTGGCGGAAGCTAGCCGGTTTTTAGGGCAGGGTTAGATATGTTTTTTGGGATTACCAGTGGTTTTAATCAATTACCCCTGAGCCTATTAATTCCTCGTCATCATACCAAGCAGCAAACTGCCCTGATGTAATTCCTCTTTGGGACTCAGCAAAGGTGATAAACATCCCGTCCTCTTTACAAAAAAGTTTCCCTTTCTGCAATGGCTGTCTATACCTTATTCGTATGGAGTAATTGCGGGTTTCATCTATAACCATTGCTAAATCGGGGCGTACCCAATGCACATCGGTTTTCGGAATAAACAATGCATTTCTGAACAAACCAGGATGGTTTTGACCCTGACCAACGTAAACAATATTCTTTTCAACATCGGTTGCAATTACAAAAAGTGGTTCGGGACTACCGCCCACGTTAAGCCCTTTGCGCTGCCCAATGGTAAAAAAATGTGCCCCTTGATGCGTGCCTACCTTTTTTCCTTCATCGGGGTTATATGCGTAACCCTTTGATTGCTCAAAAGCACTTTCGTCTAATCTCTTTTCATAAGCCCTATGTGATGCGGGAATCTCAATAATATCGCCACTTATGGCCTTAAGTTGTTGTTGAAGGAATACGGGTAAATCAACTTTGCCCACAAAGCAAATACCCTGCGAGTCCTTTCGTTGAGCCGAAGCAAGTCCAAGTTTAGTGGCAATTCTTCGGACTTCAGGTTTTAGGATATCGCCAATGGGGAAAAGTGCCTTCTGTAACTGTTGCTGACTGAGTTGACAAAGGAAATAGCTTTGGTCCTTGTTTGGATCTGTTCCGGCAAGGAGTTGATATACTGTTTTGCCGTCTTGCTCAAATTCAGTTTTGCGGCAGTAGTGACCAGTTGCAACAAAATCAGCATTAAGTTTAAGGGCTGCTTTAAAAAATTCATCAAATTTAATCTCTCTATTACATAGCACATCGGGGTTTGGAGTGCGACCACGGGAATATTCAGCAAACATGTAATCAACAACTCTTTTTCTGTACTGTTCGCTTAGGTCAACCATTTCGAAAGGGATTTTTAGCTTGCGGGCAACCATTTGCGCAAAGTTGTAGTCATCGTCAAATGGGCAATCGCCATGCAGAACACCGGTGGTATCGTGCCAGTTCTTCATAAAAAGACCTAGCACTTCATACCCTTGCTCTTTAAGTACATAGGCTGCAACGCTTGAATCAACCCCTCCCGAAAGCCCAACAACTACTCTGCCTTTCATCATTTAACTCATTGAATTTGCCTGCAAAATTACTAAAAAATAAGGAATCAATTTAATCATAACAGATAGATGAATATCGAGTTCAAAAAATGAGTATTTAGCTTAATGTGTCTAACAAATAAAATAAAATATTGAACAATAATTTATAAATAATGTTGAAGTAAACGAATATATACATTTTAAAAGCTTGGTTTATTTACTACCTTAGATTGCTATATATTTAAACATTTACACATCAGAATTACACATGAAAAAAGCGCTGATTATCGGAACAGGTTTAGGCGGATTAACCACTGCAATGCGTTTAACTACTTTAGGTTACAAGGTTGAAATGGTTGAAAAATATCATCAACCTGGGGGTCGGCTAAACCAATTAAAAAAGGATGGTTTTACGTGGGATTTAGCACCAACTTTTTTCTCCATGAGCTACGAGTTCGACGAGTTTGCCAAGAGTTGCAATCTAAACTTGCCATTCGATTTTTTTCCCCTCGACCCTCTGTATACAGTTAACTTTGCAGGAAACCCTAAAAAGTTTATTATTTATAAGGATATTAAAAAATTAGCCAAAGAATTTGGAGGCATTGAGCCTGATTTTGAAAAGCGAATGCAGGAATACCTAAAGAAAACAGGCACTCTTTTTCATGATACAGAGAATAGGATAATCCGCAAGAATTTTAATACAGCACTACAATTTGCTGCATCGCTAGTATCCGTACCGCTAAAGCATGGCCCTTTAATGCTCAGGAGTATGTGGACCGAGATGAATAAGCACTTTACATCGTATGAGGTTAAGGTGATATTCTCTCTGGTAGCATTCTTCTTAGGAGCTACGCCGTTCGATACGCCTGCTGTTTATTCAATGCTAACTTATACCGAATTGGTGCACGATGGTTATCACAATGTTCGAGGTGGAATGTACCGCATAGTTGAAGGCTTGGTTGCAGAGTTAGAGAAGCGTGGTGTTAAAATTACCTATAATACTGAGATTAAAAGTTACTTGCAGAATGATAAGGGTATTGAGGCTTTTGTTGATAATAATGGTAAGCAGTGGAAGTCCGATGTTTACGTGGTTAATGCTGATGCTGCATCGTTTAGGGGGGAGATATTTGGCAGAAAAGCATATTCACCACAAAAACTCGATAAGAAAAAGTGGACATTGGCCCCCTTTACAATGTATTTAGGATTAGACAGCAAAGTCAATGGATTAGAGGTGCACAACTATTTTTTAGGACAGAATTTTGAGGAGTATAGCTCAAAAATATTTAAGAATAAAATTAGTCTGGATAAACCCTACTACTACGTAAATGTTCCCACAAAGGCTAATCCTGAGTTTGCACCTGAGGGTTGTGAAACTATTTTTATCCTTTGTCCTGTACCAGATTTACGCCATAAATTAAACTGGGACGATAGCGAGGTACTCGCTCAGAATATTATAAACGACTTATCGGATCGTGCGGGTTTCAATATTAATGAGCATTTGGTAACAAAAACAGTGTTAAACCCACTTCATTGGGAGAGTATGTTTAATCTGTATCGCGGAAGTGGCCTGGGTTTAGCACACGATTTAAATCAAATAGGGTATTTTAGACCTGCCAATACCGATGAGAAATTTAAGGACGTATTCTATGTTGGAGCAAGTACAATCCCCGGTACCGGATTGCCCATGGCGGTTATTAGCTCGCGCCTTGTAACTGAACAAATTGTTAAGCGATATGGAACTGTATAACCAAACATCATTTGGGTGTAGCAAACTTTTTACCCAAAAATATTCAACCTCTTTTTCAAAAGCAGTATCGCTTTTAAATCCATCCATTCAGAATGCTATTTATGGTATTTATGGTTTTGTGCGCATTGCCGATGAAATAGTAGACACATTTCACCAACACCCTAAACAAAGGATGCTTGAAGAGTTGCGGAGTGAGATTTTTGAAGCAATTAGCACAGGGATAAGCGTAAATCCCATTGTTCATAGTTTTCAGCTTGTTGTAAATAGTTATAAAATTCCACACGAACTAATCTCCTCATTTTTAGATAGTATGGAGATGGATTTAGATAAGAAAGTATTTAACGCTCAGGATTACTCAAAATATATTTATGGAAGTGCTGAAGTAGTAGGGTTAATGTGCCTAAAAGTTTTTGCCAATGGCGATGACGAAAAATATGTTGCACTGCAAAAACCAGCGCAAAGCCTTGGCGAAGCCTTTCAAAAGGTAAACTTTTTAAGGGATGTAAAGGATGACTATGCTGAGCGCGGAAGGGTGTATTTTCCTAATATCGATTTCCAAACTTTTACCAATGTGCAAAAAAATCAAATAGAAAAGGATATTGCCCACGATTTAAAGTTGGCACGCAGTGGCATTTTGGCACTACCCCGTTCTTCGCAATTAGGAGTTTACGTAGCCTACCTTTACTTCAAAGAACTGTTAAATAGAATTAGGAGGGTAAAGGCAAACCAAATTATGAATAAGCGCATTCGTGTTCCGAATTCGATTAAATTTTTGTTGATGCTTAAAGCGCGTATAGCCTTTTGGCTCAGATTAATTTAATTCTGCATTCCGATCCTAAGAACCGAACTCATCTTTTCAATTAGTGTTTTTTGAGGTTTTATCAACCCAATAATACTGTTAACTTTGCAGTTAAATTATATAATTCATGTTTGATTTTTCGCAGGCCAGTATTCAATCTATTGCAATACACAAAGCGGGCAGCAGTGCCGCAGGGGGTAGCACAGTTTTAGCACAATCGCTAATACAAATTCCCGATGAGGATGTGTTAAATTTGCTTAAAACTTACTTTCTTACCCCATTTAAACAACCTGAGTTTTTCAGTTTTGCGCACGAAACTGATTTGGAGATGAACGAGGTGTACAACTATGCACAACGCATATTTGGTAATACAGATTCACTGCTTGAGCAATCGCAGAATATTGCAAAACATCTCTTTAATAGCAGTAATCATCCAAACATTAAGGAAGGCGAGCTATACGTTGTTTTGTTAACCGATTGTGTAATTGAGGGCGAGTTGGTTGATGCATTGGGTATTTTTAAATCGGAAAATAAGGACACTTTTCTTAAAGTTTTTCAGCAGGCTGGTTCCTTTGAACTTGAACAGCACAAAGGAATTAATATCCGTAAACTCGATAAGGGTTGCCTAGTTTTTAATACTGAGCACGATTTTGGCTATAAGGTAGTTGCCATTGATAATACCAATAAAAACGATGAGGCAAGGTATTGGAAAGAAACGTTTCTTGGAGTTAAACCTCGCGAAGACGATTTTTACCAAACCAGCGGATACATCAATCTTTGTAAAGATTTTGTTAAGGATGTTTTGGTAAACGATACGGCAGTAGATAAGAAAGAACAGGTAGCCATACTAAGCAAAACTCGCGATTATTTTGCCAAAAGCGACACCTTTAGTCAGGATGAATTTGAGGAGAATATTATAAGTAAACCCGAAATAGTTGAACAGTTTAGGGAGTACAAGGATGCCTATCAGGCAGAAATGGGATGCAACCTAAAAGATACGTTTACAATATCAGTTGATGCCGCCAAACAGGCTAAAAAGGTATTTAAGAGCGTTATAAAGCTTGATAAGAACTTCCATCTTTACATACATGGCGGAAGGGATAGGGTTGAAAAGGGCTTCGATCCCGAAAAAGGACTTGGCTTCTATAAGCTCTATTTCGATGCCGAGGCATAGAGTGTTTTAATTATTAGATAATATCAATTTACAGATACTGATGAGTAGTACAAAAGAGATAGTTTATAGCAAAGGAGTTGTTGAGTTTGCTGCTGTGGCCAAGGAGTACTGTGCATTTATTGAGAATGCAACCAGTTTTAAGCGTAGCCATTTTTTAAGAGTAGCTCACAGCTTGTTGCCTTTGCTATACTACAAAGCCTCCCTTATTCCACAAACTGAGCCTATTTACGAAGAGGGAAATCAAAAGCATGTAACTGAGGAGTTTTATATTGACCTAAATGAAACATTAAAGGCTTATTTGGGTGAGTTTGATGCTTTTCCCGAAGTGTTTGATGTGCGCATTGCAGAAACCGATGATATGTTCTCTGCTAGCATTGCTGAGTATCTTACAGATGTGTATCAGGATTTAAAGGATTTTACAATGCTTTATCAGAACGGTAGGGTAGAGGAGATGAATGATGCACTTTGGGAATGTTATCAAAACTTTAAGGATTATTGGGGTATTCGGTTGGCCAATACAATTCGCGCTATTCATCAGCTAATAGCTACCGATGCTGATTTAGATAGCCAAAAAGAGGAAGAAACCCAAGATAAGGGCACTGAGATTGATACCGAGAATTGGTTTATTACCCAGCGCCAAAGGCAAATGGACAACGACGAGTTATGATTTATCCGGAAACTATAAGTAATGAGGATTTAGCCCAATTAGAAAAGGCAGTTTACCATGGTAAAATAGTTGTGGTTAGGGATGAAGAAACCCTCAATACTTGGTTGCCAATGCTACAAAACGACTCAATTGTAGGCTTTGATACGGAAACTAAGCCATCCTTTAAAAAAGGTGAGGTTAATGGAATTGCCTTATTGCAGTTGGCTACCTCCAAAGTTGCTTTACTGATTAAGATTAAGGATGTTGGTTTACCTAAGAATCTCATCGATTTTTTGAAAAACCCTAATATATTGAAGGTTGGGGCTGCAATTCGTGACGATATAAAGCTGCTTACAAAAACAAAACGGTTTATACCTGCTGGTTTTATCGATTTGCAAAACATGGTGCCTAACTATGGCATAACAAGCGTTAGCGTTCGTAAAATGTCGGGCATTGTGCTTGGGCTTAAAGTGTCAAAATCACAACAGTTATCAAACTGGGATTTACCCAATCTCTCTGAGGCACAGCAGCAGTATGCAGCTATTGATGCATGGGCTTGCCAACAAATTTACCTAAAGCTAATAAATGGCGCAACTCCCAAGTAATTGACCAATAAGCTATAAACTTTTAAGAAAAGTATTTATAGAAATATTCTGCGAGGTTAATCCAACTTTATTACGCAAGCGAGTCCTAGCCAAGCTTATGGAATCGATACTTTGACCTGTTATATTCGCAATTTCTTTTGTAGTCATATCTAGGTATAAAAGTGCGCAAAGCCTGCGTTCATTATGGATAAGATCTGGATATTGATTGCTTATTTTTTCTTGGAATTCTTGGTTCACGTCTCTGAAACATAAATTAAATTCTTCCCAAAAACTATTGTCTTCAATATTTTTTAAATCCAGAATCATTGTATCTACAATCCATTGGTTCTCCTTTTTCAAGTCCTTTCTATTCTCTTGCAGATTTCCAATTATTCTATTGTTGGTTTCCTTTACCTTAATTAGCTGCATAATGCTATTTGCATCAACACACGATAAGAGAGAGTTTGCCCTATGGCAAATGGAGAGCAAACCATTTGAAAAGCCTAAGTTTACTAGGCTATCCACCTTTGAGTTACAAACGAGTTTCAGGTATCTGAGAGTAGCAAGGGTTTGTTTGTACTTGCCTATGGCAATATATACAGCTATGATAAAGAAAAGAATAGTCTTGAAATAATTGAAATAAACCACTCTTTTAGCCGTACGCTTAGCGATGAGTTTAGCCAAATGTTTTATGAAACATGGGCAATTTTAGACGAGAATTTTTACGACGAACATTTCCACGGCATAAACTGGAAGGAGAAGCGGGATTTCTATGCCGGCTTTCTGGTTGATATTCGACATCGCAATAATTTGCGGGAGTTACTTAACGATATGCTGGGTGAATTAAATGCTTCGCATATGGGCTTTAGCTCCAAGGGTGATGAGGAAAAATCATTCTATAATGCATATACTGCATCGTTGGGTGTTGTTTTCGATAACGAAAATCCATATAAAATTGAAAGGATTCTCCGAAGATCAAACCTTGACTTAACAAATCCAGTTCTTAAGGCGGGCGATCTCATTACTGCTGTTAATAGCATAACTGTTAACCCTTTAATTAATCGTGATTTTTTCCTTTCATTCCCCATAAAGTTAAATGAACTAAGCCTGACAGTTAAACGAGAGGGAGTTGATGTTAGGGTTAATTTCCCAACCTATACAACAGCGGAGATTTATGATCTGCTGTACGATGAATGGATCAACAAGAACAAGGAGTATGTTAACAAAAAATCCGATGGTCAAGTTGCATATGTTCACATGAAGGATATGTCAACCCAGTCGTATGAGCAGTTTGTAATCGATATGACTACCTACGCCAATAATGCCGATGCCTTGGTTTTTGATTTGAGGTATAATCGTGGGAGGAATGTTCATGATAATGTGCTTGGTTTCCTGTCGCAAAAGCCTTACCTCAACTGGAAATATAGGGAAGGGATGCTTTCTCCTCAACCTCTTTTTGCACCATCGGCCAAACCAATGATTTTAGTGATGAATGAGCACAGTCTTAGCGATGCCGAGATGACCGCCACAGGTTTTCGCGAGCTTGGCCTTGGTAAGCTGCTCGGTACTGAGACCTATCGATGGATAATTTTTACGTCAGGTAAATGGCTTGTTGATGGATCATTTGTTCGCATTCCGGCTTGGGGTTGCTATACACTTAATGGCGATAACCTTGAGCTAACAGGGGTTAGTCCCGATATCTATGTTAACACAACATTTAAGGATAGATTAAAAGAGAATGACCCTCAACTTGATAGGACCATTGAGGAAGTAATAAAGGATTTAGAGAATCGCAAGTAGATAGGGTATTTATACAATTCTATTTACAAGGGAGGAGCACCCTTTAGTTAGATTGCATATCAGAAACTTGCGGATAATAGTAGTACTCGTTTACAATAACTAGGTGCAATAAGCCAAACTATTAAATCATTTTAAGAATCTTCACAAAACCCTTCCAAACGTTTAGTGGTAAATGAAAGCAATAGTTAATGGATGTCGCATTCACTTCACCTTTTTTGCTCGGTATATGATTAAGGAGCAAATTATAATCCTATTGGATGTATTTATTAGTTACCAAAAAGCTGAAAAAGAGAATAAAGTCTTTTGTGATTGAAGGAATAAATAAAAACACAAAACATTCAGTTATGATTGAAAGAATAATTATATTTGACGAAGTTTAAAGTATAGTTTAAATGCCTGTAATTATGACTGATTATATAGAAAGACCTTTGTATATAGATAGACTGAAACCATTTATCGGAAAATCAATGATAAAAGTATTGGTTGGTCAACGAAGAGTTGGGAAAAGTTATCTCTTAATGCAAATAAGAGACATTATTAAGAAACAGAGCCCTGAAACTCAAATAATCTATATCAATAAAGAACAACATGAATTTTCATCCATTGCGAATTCCGATGATTTGTTTCAATATTTGAAAGAAACTGTTACAGGTAATGGTAAAGTAGCTTTGTTTATTGATGAAATACAAGATATAGAATCATTTGAAGTTACATTAAGAGACCTTGCTACTCGTGACAATTATGATATTTATTGTACAGGGAGCAATGCTAATTTACTATCAAGTGAACTAGCTACATTCTTAAGTGGTAGATACATTGAAATTAAAGTATTTGGACTTAGTTTCTCAGAATTTTTAACTTTTTATAAGTTAACTGATTCAGTAGAAAACTTTCAGACTTATTTGAAATTTGGTGGACTGCCTTATTTAATAAACTTGGAAACTGAAGTTCAAATTGCATATGAATATTTAACGAGTATATACAATACTATACTACTTAAGGACGTAGTTGCTCGATTTAAGGTTAGGAATGTTAAGTTTCTAGAAAACCTTGTAGCTTTTTTAGCAGATAATATGGGTAGTATTGTTTCATCAAAAAAAATTAGTGATTATTTAAAATCTCAAAAAATAAATATTTCTACCCAAGTCGTGATAGATTACCTAGGTTATCTTGAAGCTTCCTTTTTGATTTTTAAAGTTAAACGAACAGGGATTGAAGGGAAAAAAGTATTCGAAATAGGAGAGAAGTATTTTTTTGAAGATATTGGAATTCGAAATGCCATTGTAGGTTATAAGACAAGTGATATTCATAAAATTTTAGAGAATGTAGTCTATCTTCATTTACGAATGGCGGGGTATTCGGTAACAGTTGGGTTAGAAGGTGAGAAAGAGATAGATTTTATCGCTCAAAAAGCAGGAGAAAAGATTTATGTGCAAGTAGCTTACATGTTAACCAATCAAGCAACAATAAATCGAGAATATGGAAATTTACTTGAAATACCAGATAATTTTCCAAAGTATGTTGTTACAATGGATGAATTGTCAGAGATATCGACACATAAGGGAATTAAGAGGATACACATCAAAGATTTTTGTTTAAAATTGGTTTAGCGGAATGCATTATCTAAATTAAAATATTAAGAATGAAACAATCTCATTTAAATACTTAATACAAAAAGCCAGTTGGTAACACACGGTATATTTTACGCCCCACTTTTTGGCTGATTAGGTTGCTTTTAGTTTCAATTAGTCGTTTTATTGTGGGATAAATCCGTTGCTTCGAGCGTTGGGGAGCAAACATACCGTTATCCGTTAGGATTAAATTTGTAAATCTTGATTAAATATTCCTGATTTTATCACTCCTGCTCATTGAGAATAACAATTTGCAATAGTTTGTTTCGTGTATTATGTATCCCATTCAATTTCCGAATCAGTTTGTTAATCAATTGCTCAAAGAATATAGAGGGTTATTAATTGCAAACTTTTGTTTTTAGCTAACAAGTTAAACTTTGAACGGTTTTTTTAGTCTGAACCATTGTGCTACTATTGATAAATTTATAATTCATCTTTTACCTGAAGTAAAGCAATGGCAATAAGAACCAAGAAATCTAGACAAGCAAAAACACTACGGATATTTAGAAAGGTTCACCGGATTACCGCCTCATTTCTTTTTCTGTTTTTCTTTTTTATGGCTTCTACTGGTATTCTACTTGGGCTAAAGAAACACAGTGGTGGAGTTCTGCAATCAAAATCATATTCAGGCGTATCATCAGAAATGAAATCATGGATAAGTATTGACAGTTTATATGCAAATGCCTCAAAGATATTTCGTGATTCAATTTCTGAAACATTACCCCTAGATGTTGACAGGATTGAGATTCATAAGGGAAAGGGCATGATAAAATTTATTTTTCAAAGAGGTTTTTGGGGAGTGCAACTCGATGCTACAACTGGTAAGTTGCTCCATATTGAAAGACGACGGGCCGATTTTGTTGAAAAAGTACACGATGGTTCAATCCTTGATTACTCCTTTGGAACATCCAATGGTCAAATAAAACTAGTCTATACCATGGTAATGGGCATTTCTCTTTTACTATTCACCATTACCGGGTTTTGGTTATGGTATGGCCCAAAAAGAATGAGAAAAAGCAGTTCAGTAAAAAAACAATAACCTAAAACCAGATAATTCTGTTTATGAGAGCATTTTTAATTATAGGTATACTTTTGTGCTTTAATCAATTGCACTCTCAGAATATAACTATTAGGGATAAGGACACCTCGGAGCCCTTGGAACTCGCCACTGTAAGCAGTCAGAATTTTGAGCATTCAGTTGTTACCAATTCAATGGGTCAAGCAAGTGTTTTGGTATTTAAAGAGTCAGATACCCTCGAAATTAGGATGGTTGGCTACACCACAATTAGGATTCCATATGCTGATTTGATACAGCAAAACTTCACAGTTTATTTATCTCCCTCAATCTTTTCAATTGATCAAGTGGTTATTTCGGCCACTAAGTGGAAACAGCCATCGCTTGAGGTACCCTTTAAAGTTAGGTCAATCTCCTCAAGCCAAATATCGATTAGTAATCCTCAAACAGCGGCCGATTTACTTGGCATAACTGGCGATGTTTTTATTCAGAAGAGTCAGCAGGGAGGTGGCAGTCCTATGATTAGAGGCTTTGCAACCAACCGATTGGTTATTGTGGTTGATGGGGTAAGAATGAACAATGCCATCTTCCGTGGAGGGAATTTGCAGAACGTTATCTCACTCGATCCCTTTGGTGTAGAAAAAACAGAGGTGCTATTTGGCCCAGGTTCAGTTATTTATGGCAGTGATGCCATTGGTGGTGTAATGAATTTTTATACTTTAACTCCAAAATTCTCACACGATAGCCAAGCGCTGTTTTCGGGGAATTTTGTAACTCGTTATTCAACCGCTAATCAAGAGAAAACAGGTCATCTGCATTTAAATTATGGACGTAAGAAGTGGGCCATGCTTACGAGCCTTTCGTACAATAACTACGATGATTTAAGAATGGGTTCCCAGGGCCCCGATGAGTATCTGCGAAACGAATATGTTGAGCACCAAGGGGGAGTTGATGTTGTAGTGCCAAATCCAAATCCAAAAACCCAACTCTTTTCAGGATATTCGCAGTTTAACCTGATGCAGAAGATAGCGTTTAAACCGAATGACCAATGGAATGTGCAGTATGGTTTTCACTACTCTGAAACATCAAACTACGATAGATACGATAGATTGATTGCATACAAAAGCGGATTACCAAGAAGCGCCGAGTGGTATTATGGTCCTCAAATTTGGATGATGAATAGTATCAATATTGCTAACCAACAAAAAACCTTTGCATATGATCAGCTAACGATTAATGCCTCTCATCAATTGTTTAAGGAGAGTAGGCATGATAGGAGTTTTAACAAAAAAATATTGAAACGTAGATATGAAAAGGTTAATGCTATTGCAATGAACATTGATTTGAGTAAGGTTTTTACTGTCAATCAAAGGTTGCTTTATGGCGTTGAGGCCATCTATAATCTTGTTGCTTCGGATGGTATTGACAAGAACATTGAAACAGGAGTAGAATCGGCTGGGCCATCACGTTATCCGCAGGCCAACTGGAGTTCTTATGCACTCTATTTTACCTATCAAAGTAAAGTCTCCGAAATAGTGAACCTTCAGGCTGGTGCCCGTTATAATCGGTTTTTGTTAAATGCTGAGTTCGACAATACGTTTTACCCCTTTCCATTTACCTCTGCTAAGCTAAACAAAGATGCACTTACGGGTTCCCTAGGCATTACCATAAACGTTACAGATCAATGGCGAATAAATTCAAACCTGTCCACAGGTTTTCGCGCACCAAATGTTGATGATATAGGTAAAATTTTCGATTCGTCTCCGGGGATGATTATTATTCCAAACCCTAAACTTAATGCCGAATATGCGCTTAATGCCGAAATTTGTATAACCAGGCTTTTTGGCGATTTTCTGGAGATAGACCTTTCGGGATACTATACTCACCTCGACAATGCTATGGTTAGACGCAATGCTACATTTAATGGCCTGGATAGCATTGTTTACGATGGGGAGTTGAGTCGGGTTCAATCAATTCAGAATGCTGCTGAAGCAAGGGTTTGGGGATTGCAAGCCGATTTTGAGCTTAAATTTTTACAAAGATTTGAGTTCTCATCAAGAGTTAACTATCAAAAAGGAGAGGAGGAACTCGACGATGGTTCAGTTAGCTCATTACGCCACGCTTCTCCATTGTTTGGAGTTACTAGTTTATCCTACTCAGCTAAAAAAACTCTATTCTTATTCTTTGTAAATTATAACGGTCAAATTACCTATAAAAATTTAGCAGAAGATGAGAGAAGTAAACCCCATATTTATGCAATGGATAGGAATGGAAATCCTTACTCACCATCATGGTATACCTTAAACGTAAGAGCACAATATAAAATTAGCAATGGTTTTTCTGTTTCTGCTAATGTTGAGAATATAACCGATCAGCGATACAGAACCTATAGCTCTGGTATGGTTGCTCCAGGTATTAATCTGATTATTGCAGCAAAACTTAGTTTCTAATAACACAGTTAATCATAAATATCATTTAATTAACCCTAAAACTCGATATGGTATGTTAAACAAGATTAATTTAAGGTTTGGGATTTTATTTCTACTAGTTTTTTTCTTTTTCTCTAACAATACTTCATTTGCACAAAAAAAAGAAAAGGAAAAAGCTAAAGTTGAGATTAAAGATTCCCTAGTTAAGAGTGGACTAGTTTCAGGATTAAAGTGGAGAGGCATTGGGCCTGCATTCACTTCCGGGCGTATTGCCGATTTTGCAGTTAACCCCAATAATCACTCAGAATTCTATGTAGCGGTAGCCAGTGGCCACATATGGAAAACTATCAATAAGGGAATAACATTTGAACCAGTTTTCGATAATTATGGCGCCTACTCAATTGGCTGTTTAGCAATGGATCCCAACAATAGCAATGTTGTTTGGGCTGGCACAGGCGAAAATAATCACCAACGTGCATTAGGTTATGGCAATGGAGTTTACAAAACTGTAAATGGTGGTAAATCATGGGAAAATATGGGTCTTAAGGAAAGTCGTCAGATTGGCATGATCCTTATCGATCCTCGAAACTCAAATGTGGTTTATGTTGCTGCTGAAGGTTCGGCATGGGGGCCAGGCGGCGAAAGGGGCTTATACAAAACTACCGATGGTGGTAAGAATTGGGAGAAGGTGCTGAATATTAGCGAGAATACGGGTGTTAATAATGTAATTTGTGACCCTCGCAATCCCGATGTACTTTATGCTTCATCGGAGCAAAGACGTAGGCATGTTTTTACTAAAATTGGCGGAGGACCTGAGTCGGCCCTCTACAAATCGGAGGATGCAGGCAAAACCTGGAGAAAACTCACCGATGGCCTGCCCAGCGAGCATATGGGGGGCATGGGAATAGCCATATCGCCACAAAATCCAGATGTTTTGTACGCAATTATTGAAGCTGCAAACGATGCGGGTGGGTTTTTCCGCTCAACCAATAGGGGTGAATCGTGGAGTAAGATGAGCGATCATGCCTCTAGTGGTCAGTATTATAATGAGATATACTGCGACCCTGTGCAGTTTGATAAGGTTTACTCAGTTGAAACGTATAGCTACTTTACCAACGACGGAGGCAAAACTTGGAACCGAATAAGCCAAAAAGATCGACATGTTGACGACCACGCTCTTTGGGTTAATCCAAAAGATAACCAGCATGTTATGATTGGTGGTGATGGTGGAATATATATTACCTACAATATTGATCAGGGCGACTGGAATTTTGTATCAAATTTACCTGTAACCCAGTTTTATCGAGTAACGACAGATAATGCTGAGCCTTTCTACAATATTTATGGTGGAACTCAGGATAATAACACATTGGGCGGACCATCACAGAATCTTTCAAGCGGTGGTGTTAGTAGCGGCGAATGGATTGTAACTGTTGGTGGTGATGGATTCTGGGTTAGAGTTGATCCAACAAACCCAGATATTGTTTACTCTGAGTCGCAGTACGGTAATTTAGTTAGGTACGATAAGAAAAGTGGAGAAAGAATCGATATAAAGCCTCAACCCCGCGAAGGTGAAAAAACCTACAAATGGAACTGGGACTCACCACTTATTATTAGCCCTCATTCCCCAGCTCGACTGTATTTTGCGGCAAACAAACTTTTTAGAAGCGATGATAGGGGGGATACATGGCAGGTAATCTCCGATGATCTTACCACTCAATTAGATAGAAACACTTGGCCAGTTATGGGCAAATACTGGAGTGTTGACGCAGTGGTTAAGGATGTTTCAACATCACCTTTTGGAACAATTGTATCCCTTGATGAGTCGCCAATAAAAGAGGATCTTGTTTACGTTGGAACCGATGATGGGCTAATTCAGGTTACTGAAGATGCTGGAAAATCATGGAGAAAAATCTCATCATTCCCTGGTGTACCGCAGTATAGCTATGTTAGCGATGTGTTTGCTTCTCGATTTGATGAGAACTTAGTGTTTGCTTCGTTCAGAAATCTAAAGAATGATGATTTTAAACCCTATATATTGAAGAGTAACGACAAGGGTAAAACATGGAAATCCATATCGAGTAATCTTCCCGAAAATGGATCAGTTCATACCATTGAGCAAGATTTTATTAATCAAAATCTACTGTTTGTGGGGACTGAGTTTGGTGCTTTCTTCTCAATTAATGGTGGAGAGAGTTGGGTTGAACTTAAATCTGGATTACCATCCGTTGCAGTTTACGATATGGCTATTCAGCAAAGAGAGAGCGACTTAGCACTTGCAACCTTTGGCCGTGGTTTCTATATTCTTGATAACTATGCTCCCCTGAGAGAACTAACTGGCGACTTCCCAAATAAGGAAAGCCATTTATTTAACATTAAGGATGCTCTTTTATACATTCAGGAAGGTAAAGTTTACGGACAGGGTTCTACCTATTTTACTGCTCCAAATCCTGATTTTGGTGCTACGTTTACTTTTTATCTAAAGGAGGTGCCAAAACTTAAGAAGGATATTCGACGAGAGATGGAAAAGAAATTGTTTGAACAGAGCAAACCCATTCCACAACCATCCCTCAAGGAGCTGGAGGAGGAGAGGACTGAAGTTCCAGCATATCTTTTAGTTACCATTCGCGATGCCGTAGAATCGATTATAAGAACGATGATCCAAAAGCCATCAAAGGGAATTCAACGTTTCAATTGGGATCTTCGATACGATAATGCTAGGATCCAGAACCCAGATAAGTTTGATCCATTTGCTAAGAAGAATGGGGGAGTTTATGTATTACCTGGAACCTATTCGGTTGAGATATCAATGGTTAAAGGTGGCGAAGTAAAACAACTAGCTAAACCAACCAAGTTTATTGTTAAGGCATTAAACAATACCACACTCCCTGCTCAAAATAGAGAGGAGATGGTCTCTTTCCAAAACGATGTATCACGCCTATCAAAGGCAATGGTTGGTGCAATGAGGCTTACCAACGACCTTAAGAGTGAATTGGTATCCATTAAGCAAACTGCACTTACGTTACCCTTATCGCATGAGGAATTGCTTCCGTTAATTGTTGGTATTGAAAATGAACTTAATGACATTGATTTAATATTTAATGGCTACCCGGCTAAAGCAAGTTCAGAGGAGCTACCTCCGGCTGCAATGCCGCTTTCCGATAGATTAAGTTCAATAGTTTATGCTCAAATCAATAGTACTTCAAATATCACTTCAACCTCAAGAGAGCAATTTGAAATTTTGAAGAGAGAGTTTCCTCCTGTTCTTGAGCGTTTAAAATCCATTGCTCAGGTGAAAATTGAAAAAATAAGAAAACTAATGGATGAAAAGGATGCACCTTATACCCAAGGTCGTATTCCCATTTGGAATTAGTATTTATTGAGAATCAAACAATCCCCCTAGCAAATCCTTGTTAGGGGGATTGTTTTTATTTACTCAATTCCTTATTAATCTGATAGATTTTACTTTCCCTTGCATGGATGTAGGTTTTATCCATCTGCTTGCAGTAGTTAAATAGCTGTATAGATTTATGGAGGTAGAATTGTTTTTGAATATCCTTATACTTAAACCCCATTTGCATTAGAACGTCAGCAAGTAGCTCAAGATTCTCAATGTTAATACCCCTAAAACTAGATAAATAGTTTTTTGACTCAGATTCGTTTTGCTCCATAAACTTATCGAGGTCGAAGTCCATTTCAATGGTCAGCATCTCCTTGGTCTCCTCAAACTGTTTCTCAATTTGGATGGCAGTTCCATCCATACTTCCCGTTAGCCTGTTAATAATAGCCCGAAGTATCATTCCGATCTTCTTAATCTCTCTAAGTATATAGTCTTTTTGTTCCATTGGGAAATGTTATAAAATCAAAATTAGGATAATATTTACGAATAGTGAATAGAATGATTAAATGATTTTTTTATCTTCGGAAGAAATATTAGGTATAAGCTTTACCTTATAAATTTTATTGCGGGCATAGAAACTATCCACGAGATCCAATAGGTATTCAGTTATAATGTTTTTCAGGAAGCAGCTAACTTTCAAACCATAGTAAAACTATCGAATGAGATTAATTACATTAGAAGATGTACGCGACCTTTATTTGAAAATATTGCAAAGAGGTGTCTTTTTTTCATTATCAAAATTTTCGTTCAATAAAGTTAAAAGAACTAAGAGCGCCTTTAATGCTGTAAATATCGATTCTTCAAATTGGTGGATAATACCAGAAGTTAAGCAGCGATGGAATGAGTTAATTACGGGATCCAAAAATGTAACCTACGAGGAATATATTTCAAATAATTATTTCAAGGATTACAAATCTCTTAAAATGGTGTCTATAGGTTCGGGCATTTGTAGCCATGAGTTAAAACTTGCTGAGTTGAATCCCCATTGGGAAATTATTTGCGTGGATTTTTCAAATAACTTACTGGACAAAGCAGAGCAAATTGCCAAAGAAAAACGATTAAAAAACATCCAATTTCTTAGTAAGAATATACATGAATTTGAGCTCCCAGATAACTATTTTGACATTGTTTTTTTTCATGCTTCACTTCATCATTTTAAATTGTTGGATGAGTTTATTAAAAACAAGGTTGTTGATAAATTAAACTCTGATGGGCATTTGATAATAAATGAATATGTGGGCGTGAATAGGCTCCAATATAATAAGGAACAAAGGGATGCCATCAATAATTGTTTGTCGTTAATTCCTAAAACACACAGGCAATTGTACAAGTCGAAGATGGTTAAAAACAAATACTATGGCTCTGGACTTTTACGAATGATAATAGCGGATCCTTCAGAGTGTATTGAGTCAGAGAATATAGTCCCTGTAATTAATAAGTATTTCGACAAGGTTTTTGAGAAATCATTTGGGGGAAATTTACTAATGCCTGTATTAAAAGATATATCACATCACTTTGTGGATAGTGATTTTGAAAAGGAGAACCAACTGATTTTGAGTAGGGTATTTGATTTTGAAGACAAGTACTTATTGAAACATAATTCTGATTTTATTTTTGGGATATATAAGAAAAAGCCAATCGCAGAAGAAAATATTTCCTCAAATAACGCTGCAAAGCCTAACGCTAATTAGGACTTTTGCTAAAGTGTTTTTCCATAGTTGGATATTATTGCCATTGATTCTAACTCTTCCTGACACATCGAGCCTGCTCTATTTAGAGTATCATCTACCAACAACTTACGGTTTATTTACATCTGTGGGTTGATACTTTAGTAATTGCACAATAGGCCACTCGGCCCGAAGCCCTGCTTAGTCTCTGTCGTGGGGTGATCAGTGATTTCAGGCACATTATTCCCATTGGCCTTCTGTATTTCAAAACTTTAATTTATGGCTTTTTCAAACTTTCCATTAATCAACTAATAATGGGCTGAAGTATCATTCCTATCTTCTCAATCTCTCTAAGTATATAGTCCTTTTGCTCCATAATTACAAGGTTAAATAGCAAATTTACCGTAATAATATAGATTAGTAAGTAGGGGATTGAAATGATTTAATATAATATTTTTCTTTCTACTTGTACCTATCCATTAGCTTTAGTAAACTCAGTTTTAGGGATAATTTTTCAGTTGCAGCTGATTATTCATCCTATTTCAATGAAGATTATGAAATGTTAAGTGAAAGTTTTGAAAATCTGTCGTTGGAATTATTGAACAACTACAGGAATGTAGAATATAGAAAAGTTATTGTACCATCGCAAGATTCTGATAAGCTGACTTTTGGAGTTTGTTATGTACCAGCTCAAAAAAACAATAAGAATCTTTTAATTCTAAGTTCAGGCGTGCATGGAGTTGAGGGTTTCGTTGGACATGCTGTTCAAAGTCTATTTATTGATAGGTTTCTGGATGAAGAATTAATTGAAAATACGGGTGTATTGCTTATACACAGCATAAACCCTTATGGACTTAAGCATATGCGTAGGGTAACCAACAATAATGTTGACCTGAACCGGAATAGCCCATCCACAGATAATTTGTACTCAACAGTTAATGAAGGCTATCCAAAGGTTTACGAACTAATAAATCCACAGAAAAAAGTCAAAGTCTCCTCGGTTGAGAATAGATTCTTCTTTTTAAAGGCTGTAAACGAGATTAGGAAAGTTTCCATGCCTGTATTGAGGCAAGCTGTGCTACAGGGACAATATCAGTACCCTAAAGGATTGTATTTTGGAGGGTTAAGTCCTGAGCCACAAATCGATTCGCTTAGGCCAATAATTGAGAGGATTTGTGATCCGTATCAAACAATTTTAGCCATTGATCTTCATACAGGGTATGGAGAACGTGGTGTTCTTCTTTTTTTTCAGGATCCCGTGGACAAAGAAAGGATGGATAAAATTGAATCTTTGTTTGCAGGCTATACAATTGATTGGGGCAATACAGAAGATTTTTATACCGTAACGGGTGATTTTACAGATTTTGTTGAGGCTTTAAATTCCGAGAAGCAGTTTTACCCAATGACTATTGAGTACGGTACACTGAATAGCCAAACCACAATGGGCTCTCTAAAGCCCATACATATTATGATTCTTGAGAATCAGGGACAACAGTTTGGTTACGCTAGCGAAAGGGATTCAATTAAGGTGAAGCAAGATCTTTTAGAAATGTATTTCCCCGCATCGGTGAATTGGCGAAACCATATCATGGAACAATCAAAAATGGTTTTTGACAGCATTATCCCAAGATTTACTAGCGGCAATTATTAGTTTATCTAATGGAGTAGTCCTAAAGTATTTTGTTAAATACATAATTAAAGAGAAGCAAGTATGACATATATGATTGTTTACTCGAGTATTACAGGAAATACAGAAATTATAGCCAAAGCAATTTAAGGATGCATTGGATGAGAAATCTTGCATTTATTATGGCAAAGTTGATGGACCCTTAGCCCAAATTGCAGATATTATATTTGTAGGGTTTTGGGTTTACAAAGGCTCTTGTGCTGAAGAAATAAAACAAAAATTTAAAACTCTACAAAACAAGAAAATTGTACTTTTTGGTACTGCTGGTTTTGGTGGATCTGAAGATTATTATGAAACGATAATACAAGAGGTTAAGCAGCTTGTGCCAAAGTCAAATATAATTATTGATAGTTTTATGTGCCAAGGGAAGATGCCACAAAATGTATTCGAGCGGTACGAAAAACTACTTAAAGCTCAGCCTGAAAACAGCAATATTTTGAATATGATTTTTAACTATAAAAGTGCTTTATCACATCTTGATAAACATGATATTGAGGCTGCTAAAACATTTGCAAGGAGCTATTATTCATAGAGCCTGAATTGAGAAAGCAAATAGTTACCTATTAAATCTACTTAAGCCTAATTTGTACAGAGTCTCAATCGGGGACTTATTTTATCATTTCCAGTAACTTTTGTTTATTTATAATCTGAACCTCGCGGCGATTAACTATAATAGTCTCATCATCCTCCATTTCCGATAGAACTCGGGCAAGCGACGGCCGGGTTACACCAAACAGTTCTGCCAGTTCTTGATGCGATTTAGGGAGAATAATAGTTGTTCGGGTTTCGCTTTTAGCCAGATTTAGTAAGTAATGCGCAACCTTTTCTTTGATGGTTTTAAACGAAAGAAACCACAGTTTTGTGGTAAGAAAATGCGCTCTGTTGGATACTGCCCTCAGAAAGTTTTTTAGTATAATTTCGTTCGACTGCATAAGCCTGAGAACATCTGTGCGTGGAATAAACAAGATTTTACAATTGGTCAAAGCTACCACGTCAACTGGGAACTTGTTCATTTGACTAAACATTACAGCATGCGCTAGGGGCTGAGGGGCTTGGATTTCTTCAACTTTTAGTATCTTACCTGAAAAATCAACCATCTCGCCCTTAACAATGCCCTCAATTACTATGAGCAAGTTTTTTACCTCATCGTCGCGCTGGGCAATAGTTTGACCCTTACTGAAAGACTTTACAGAGTATGCAATAGTGCCGAAAATACTCTCTAATTCTTTGGCTGATAGCCCAATAAAAAATGGTGAATTACTAAGAATTTCGAACATGGATTATTAATTGAAGTTTTTTAAATTTACAATTCAAAAATAACGATTTATAATGAGAACAAGAGAATACTATCTTGAGTTACTAAGTAAAAATATTAAGAACCAAAAGATGATTGCTCACTGCTTGGCATCTGAGGCAGTATTAAGGGCATTGGCAAAGCGTTTTAATGAGAATGAGGATGCTTGGGGCTTTGCCGGCCTTTTGCACGATATTGATGTGGAATTTACCGAGGGAGATTCCATGCGCCATGGCCCTGAGGGAGCAAATTTACTAAAAACCGAAGGTTTGCCCGATGATGTTATTGATGCTATTCTAATGCACAATGAGATGGCTACCGGTAAGGAACGCGAAACGCTTTTTCAGCATGCATTGGCGGCTGGTGAAACAATTACGGGGCTAATTTTTGCAACTGCGTTGGTTTACCCCGATAAGAAAATAGGAAGTGTAAAGACCAAATCGATTGTTAAACGAATGAAGGAGAAAGCGTTTGCTGCATCAGTAAATCGAGATACTATTATGGAATGCGAGAAAATTGGGATTCCAATCAATGAGTTTGCAGAGTTATCGCTTGAGGCGTTAAAACCAATTGAGGAGGAATTAGGGTTTTAGCTTAAGCCAAATCCTCAACCTCAACCTCAACCTCAACCTCAACCTCAACCTCAACCTCAACCTGTCTGCCGACCTGCCTGACGGTAGGCATGGCGGCAGGCCTCAACCTTACCTCTGTGAACTCAAACTAGAATACCCAATAATTTTCTCATATCTTGCACCCAATGGCTTGTAGTATACCATAATAGTATAAGTGTTTTCTGTATCAAAGAAACTTCCCTCAAAATGCGTGAAATCAACGGTATTTTTTGAACTATTGCCTACCATGTAAGCATAATTGTATGCCCCTTGCTTTAATAGCAAACGGAGTTCGTATATTCCCTCAACAGGGTTGTAAACCATTTCATTGCTTGGCGATAGCATCCAGTTTGTTAATTCCCCATACACATAAACCTTATTGCCTTCGTCCAGTTCCATAGGTGTGCTTAGGCTAAAGTATGCCCAAAAGTAATCTGCTTCAATATTTCCTTGGTCACTTCTCTCTAGGTTTACCACGTAATGTCCATTGAAGTCTGAGATGCTTGTGTATTTCTGATTTCTTCGACTCTTATCTGAGCTTAATAGTACATGAAACATTGAGCCTTTGTAGGTAATGTCTCTGACTCCTTGACCTGCATAACGGATGTTTTTAGTATCAAAAATTCGGTATTCGTTTCCCCCATCAAAAATTAGTGCGTCAGGTTGTGTGTAATCTATTTTGGCCCCATCAATAAATACAGGTTTAATCTCCCTAAAACATCCCTGCGAAATATTGTTCTGGCAAACAACTGTTTTTATCTCAGTAAAAGGGTCGGTAATCCTAAAGCTACCAGCATTTATCGTTAGGTTTAGTTGCTGTCCGCTATACCGCATTAATCCTGCAGATGGTTGGCGAATACTAGCCTCTATACCAGCTAGAGGTTGATATACTAGAAATCTTTTTTGAATTAAAACTTCGTCAGGTTTGTAGGTATTAAAAACTTTGATGATGTAATTACCCGAAATTTTCAGCTTAACATCGTTGTTCGGTATCTCAAGTTTGCAATGCATATAGCTTATTATTGTTGCTGAGGAGAAGCTAAAATCCCGAATTTCATTAACCTCAAAACCATCCATATAATCGGAGTAGAATAGCGACGATGACTCCCAATTACTATTACAATGCGTAAGGCTGTAGGAGTATGTTCCAGGATTTTCAGATATATCGTCGAATGAGAGCAGTATTGCTTCATTGCTCATTAGATCAATCGCAGGGATTGAGAATTCAGTACCCAACTTTCTAATCTTAACGGTCTTTAAATCATCAGATCTAATAAATTCTCGAGTGCTTCCTGAATCCTGTTGAACAATTGTATTTGATAGGGTGTTGTTTGTGAAATAACAGATAATGCTTAATGCAGTTAATGCTGAGCGGAATAATCTTTTTACTTTCATTATTGGTCTTTTATAATACTATAAGCGTTTTGCTGTAAAGTTTTAAGTTGAATTTTAACTGGGTCTATAAAACATTAGCAAATTAACAATGAATTTAAGTTTTTAAAAATGCAAATTGACAACGAGTTGTTTATTTTGGTATTGTTAAATAATTTTACAAAAATAGGCCATTAAAATATGTGTATTGTTATATTTGTAGGTTTTTAAATGAGTTACATGTTTAGCAAAATATTCTCTAAATTTGTTTATCGAAATCAATAACTAACCAAAATCATGCCTAAGGTACATAAGATTCGAAAAGGTTTAAATATTCCCCTAAAGGGAGAGGCCGAGAAAGTGTTCTCAAGAGTTGATCAGGCCGAGGCTTATGCCGTTAAACCAATCGATTTTCAGGGCTTAACGCCCAAGCTTAGCGTAAAAGAGGGGGATAAGGTAAAGGCTGGTTCACCACTTTTTTCCAATAAGTTTCGCCCTAATGTAGTTTTTACTTCGCCAGTTAGTGGCGAGGTCTTCATGGTACGAAGAGGCGAACGCAGAAAAATTCTTGAGGTTATTGTTCACCCCGATACAGTGCAGGAATTCGAAGATTTTGGGGCCGAGCAACCTTCGCAACTCTCACGTGAGCAGATTATTGAAAAGATGCAGAGGGCAGGCGTTTGGCCAATGGTTAAGCAGCGTCCGTATGGTATAATTGCTAATCCTGAGGAAAAGCCAAAGTCTATTCATATTTCTGCTTTTGATTCAGCACCATTGTCACCCGATTTGGATTTTGCAGTAAAGGATGAGGCTGAGGCATTTCAAGCGGGTATTGAGGCGATACAAAAGCTAACCGACGGTAAGGTTAATATCAACCTAAATGCCGAATATCCTCCAAGCAATGTGTTTACCAAAGTAAAAGGGGTTGAGTTTAACTACTTCTCAGGACCACACCCTGCAGGTAATGTGGGCATTCAAATTCATCATATTGAACCAATTTTTAAGGGCGATCTTATTTGGACAGTTGCCCCACTAGACGTGATCATAATAGGTAGACTTTTTCTAAAAGGCATATATGATGCAACTAAGATTATTGCACTAACAGGATCTGAAGTTCAGAGGCCACGTTACTTTACCGTTAAAACTGGGGCATCCATTAGCAACATTGTTAGCAATAATCTTACACAACCTGCTGATAAACTAAGGTTTATTAGCGGTGATGTACTTACAGGGACTAGCATTGCCGACAATGGTTTTTTAGGATTTTATGATAATATGGTTACGGTAATCCCCGAGGGCAATCATTACGAATTTTTGGGTTGGGCTTCTCCAGGGATTAATAAGTTTAGCCTTACTCGAACATTCCTTTCAAAGTTGATTCCAGATAAAAAATTTGCATTACACACCAATTTAAATGGTGGCGAAAGAGCCTATGTTGTTACAGGTCAGTATGATAAGGTGCTACCGATGAATATTTATCCCGTTCATCTTATTAAGGCTATTCTGGCAAAAGATATTGACAAAATGGAGAGTCTGGGTATTTATGAGGTGGTAGAGGAGGATATGGCGCTTTGCGAATATGTTTGTACATCTAAAACGGAAGTACAGTCAATCCTTCGAGAGGGAATAGACCTAATGATTAAAGAACTTGGCGAATAGCTTTTTGCATTTAAAAGATAAAAACAGCATATAATGAAATCATTACGGAATTTTATTGATAAGATTAAACCGAATTTTGAGAAAGGGGGAAAGTTGGAGATTTTCCACTCAACCTTCGAAGGATTCGAAACCTTTCTGTTTGTTCCCAATAAGGTAACGCAGAAAGGAAGCCACATCCGCGATGCTATAGATTTAAAGCGCACAATGATTATTGTGGTATTGGCACTAGTGCCAGCCCTTTTATTTGGTATATGGAACGTAGGATACCAACATGCACTGGCCACGGGCGCACCAACTGATTTTTGGCCAATTGTTCTATTTGGTTTAGGAAAGGTATTGCCAATTGTTGTAGTATCGTATTTAGTAGGACTGGGCATAGAGTTTGGTTTTGCTCAGGTTCGTAAGCACGAGATCAACGAAGGCTTTTTGGTTACAGGTATGCTCATCCCGCTGATTGTTCCCGTTGATATTCCTCTTTGGATGGTGGCTTTGGCAACTGCATTTACCGTTATAATTGGTAAAGAGGTGTTTGGTGGTACAGGGATGAACATTTTTAATCCGGCTTTACTTGCACGCGCCTTTCTTTTCTTTGCGTACCCATCGCACATGAGTGGCGACTATGTTTGGGTAGCAAACCTAGCTAAAGGTGAAGGGATAATAGATGGGTTTTCGGGTGCAACACCTCTTGCAAATGCTGCAGCTTATGAAATTGATAAAATACCATCTTCAATGGATATGTTCCTTGGATTTATCCCAGGATCTATTGGCGAAACATCAACGCTTGCAATACTTATTGGAGCCTTTATCTTAGTACTCACCGGAATTGGCAGTTGGAAAATCATTGTATCAACCGTACTCGGTGGATTAACAATGGGATTTATTTTTAATGCATTTGCCGTAAACCCATTTATGGAAATGCCTGCTTGGCATCACCTTATTATGGGAGGATTTGCATTTGGGGCCGTTTTTATGGCTACCGATCCTGTTACTGCATCTCAAACCGAAAAGGGCAAATGGATATACGGCTTTTTTATAGGACTTTTAGCTGTGCTTGTCAGGGTGTTTAACCCCGCTTATCCAGAAGGTATGATGCTATCAATTTTACTGCTGAATGCTTTTGCTCCGCTAATTGACCATTATGTGATTCAGGCAAATATTAAGAAACGTAAGAAACGTGCAGCTGCAGCTGCCAAAAACAGTTAAAAGCTATTACTATGAAGAAGCAAAGCAATCTATACATATTCTTGTATTCATCTGTAATGGTTATTGTTGTAGCAGCGCTATTGGCACTTGCATCTACTGTGCTAAAACCATTTCAGCAAAAGAATATAGAAACGGAAAAGAAACTCGATATCTTAAAGTCGGTGGGAAGAGCCAGTGAGGTTGAATCAGCAGAAAACAAACATGAGTATGTTGGAGGTGAGTTTGATGCGGTAATCATTGAGCAACTGGTTGTAAACTCTAACGGCGAAAGGGTACAAGGGGTTGATCCCTTTACTGTCGATCTTAAAGTAGAATTTGATAAACCAGAGGGAAGTCAAAACCTTCCTATATATGTAGCCCAATTGGAGGATGGAAGTAAGAAGTATATCTTACCATTGTTGGGTCGTGGACTTTGGGGGCCAATTTGGGGATATATCTCGCTAAACGACGATTACAATACTGTTTACGGTGCATCTTTTGCCCATAAGTCTGAAACACCTGGTTTAGGCGCTGAAATTTCCACTGTTGAGTTTCAAAGTCAATTTAAAGGGAAACAAATTTTTGAGAATGAGAAATTTGTTTCAATTAGCGTTATAAAAGGAGGAGCTAAACCGGATAATTCTCACGGTGTTGATGCTGTATCTGGTGGGACAATAACAAGCCAAGGTCTACAGGATATGATAGAGAAATGCCTTAAAGGCTATCAGGAGTTTTTTAAAAAATCAAAAGAAATAAGCCATGAGCGTGAAGATTGAAAGTGAACCTTTATTTTCGGCCAAAAACCTTAAATTAATAACCGATCCAATAAATAAGAATAATCCCATTACTGTTTTAGTTCTGGGTATATGTTCGGCACTAGCGGTTACGGTTAAGCTCGAACCCTCGGTTGTAATGGCCGTTTCTGTTATTGTAGTGACAACCCTATCCAACGTAATAAATTCGTTGTTACGGAATACTATTCCACAGAGAATAAGAATTATTGTACAATTAGTAATAGTTGCTGCATTGGTAATTCTTGTTGATGAAATATTAAAAGCCTTTGCATACGATGTGAGCAAGCAACTATCTGTATTTGTGGGATTGATTATTACCAACTGTATTATCATGGGTAGAATTGAGGCTTTTGCACTGGGAAACAAAGCTTGGCCTTCGGCACTCGATGGATTAGGCAATGGCATTGGGTATGGAGTAATCCTAGTTGTTGTCGGGTTTTTTCGTGAACTTTTGGGCTCAGGAACGCTATGGGGCTATAGGGTAATTCCCGAGTCTATCTATGTTAAAAACGGTGGATTTTATGAGAATAATGGATTGTTTATTTTGCCCCCAATGGCGTTAATTATTGTGGGTATCATAATCTGGATACAGCGTAGTAGAGTGCGTGAATTAATTGAAAACGAATAACCTGAAATACTCCTAGGTATGGAAAATTTAATAAGTATTTTCGTCAAGTCAATTTTTGTTGACAACATGATATTCGCATACTTTCTGGGTATGTGTTCGTATTTGGCCGTATCAAAAACAGTTAAAACATCTTCAGGTTTAGGCCTTGCTGTAGTGTTTGTGTTGGGAATTACTGTGCCGGTAAACTATTTAATAAATAATTATCTGCTTACTCCAGGTGCCTTAGCATGGCTTAGCCCATCCTTTGCCGATATGGATTTGAGTTTCCTTTCATTCATCATGTTTATTGCGGTTATTGCTTCCATTGTACAATTGGTTGAAATGATAGTCGAGAAATTTTCCCCCGCACTATACAATTCTTTGGGCATTTTTCTCCCTCTAATTGCTGTGAACTGTGCAATACTTGGGGGATCGCTATTTATGCAAGAGCGCGAATTTGTGAACATTGGTGAGGCAACGGTTTATGGATTAGGTTCAGGAATTGGATGGTATTTAGCAATTGTGAGTCTTGCGGCCATACGCGAAAAACTAAAATACTCAAATGTACCAGCTCCGCTTCGAGGGATTGGTATAACGTTTATTATAACCGGTTTAATGGGTATTGCTTTTATGACCTTTATGGGGATTAAGTTATAAACTGAAATCTATTTAAGATGATACTATTAGCATCAAATTTTGTTATTATCATGTCGGCTATTGCAGTATTCCTTATTGTAATAAGCCTATTGGTTGCTATTCTGCTTTATGCTAAAAAGAAGTTGACCCCACAGGGCGAAGTAACCCTAACCATTAATGATGATAAGGTAATTACGGTTGAACCAGGCATTACGGTTTTAACAACTCTGAGCAATAATGGGGTTTTTCTTCCATCTGCATGTGGAGGTAAGGGAACCTGTGCCATGTGTAAATGCCAAGTGCTTGAGGGAGGGGGAAGTATTTTACAAACTGAAGTGGGCTATTTTACTCGCCGAGAGCAAGCTGAGAATTGGCGCTTGGGCTGCCAGGTGAAGATTAAGGAGAATATTAAGATTAGAGTGCCCGAAGAAGTAATGGGAATTAAAAAGTGGGAGTGTGAGGTTGTTTCGAACAGGAACGTTGCCACTTTTATAAAGGAGTTTGTAGTTAAACTCCCTGAAGGCGAAAAACTCGATTTCCGTTCAGGTGGTTATATACAGATTGATGTTCCAAAACTTGAGGTTGATTTTTCGAAAGATATAGATGTTGAAGCTGAGTTCCGCGACGAGTGGGACAAGTTTAACATGTGGAGTTTGAAGATGAATAACCCCGAAGAAACATATCGAGCGTACTCTATGGCCAATCATCCTGCTGAGGATAATGTTATAATGCTTAACATACGTATTGCAACCCCACCTTGGGATAGGGCTAAGAATGCATTTATGAACGTTAATCCAGGCATTTGCTCTAGTTACATTTTCTCTCGTAAACCTGGCGATAAGGTTATGATTAGTGGACCTTATGGCGAGTTTTTTATAAAGGATACGGAGAACGAGATAATGTTTATTGGAGGTGGAGCAGGAATGGCGCCCATGCGTTCGCATATATTTCACTTGTTCAATACGGTGAAAACTGGACGAAAAACATCTTTCTGGTATGGGGCGCGCTCACGTCGTGAAATTTTTTACGAGGAACATTTTAGGGCTATCGAAAAGAATTTCCCCAATTTCACTTTCCATATTGCGCTTTCAGAGCCAAAACCTGAAGATAATTGGGAAGGTTATAAAGGTTTTATCCATCAGATAATTCTAGATAATTATCTTAAAAAACACGATAACCCCGAGGATATAGAGTACTATCTCTGTGGACCCCCCATGATGAATGATGCTGTGTTCAAAATGCTTTACGATTTGGGTGTACCCGATGAGATGGTTGCCTATGATGATTTTGGTTGATCTATTTTCAAAATAAACAAAAAGCGCAGTAAGGACTGCGCTTTTTTTATTGTGCTTATAACCTAACTATAATGATTGAAAAAAAACATTATTTCATCCCTTTAATCTCCTTTTTAGTTTTTGCTGCGGTAAGCTTAAACTCTTTCCCTAGGGTTAGCATTAGCCCAAAGGCCTCATCAAAATTGTTCTTAATTTTTCCATCGAGAATAGCATCCTTAATGGCATCCTTAATAAGTCCAACAGGCTTACTAGGCTGAACATTGAACATTGTCATTATCATATCACCACTAATTGGAGGTTGAAAATTACGGATAGCATCTTTCTCTTCAATCTCAACCAGTTTTTTTCGAACCAATTCAAAGTTTGCTAGGTAACGCTTCACTTTGGCATCATTCTTTGAGGTGATATCTGCTTCGCAGAGTGTCATTAAATCTTCAATATCATCACCAGCATCATAGAGCAATCTTCTTACGGCCGAATCGGTTACCTCGTCGCTCGATAGTACAATGGGGCGTAGATGCAGCTGTACTAATTTCTGAACGTATTTCATTCTATCGTTCAGTGGCATTTTTAGGCGTTGAAAAATTTTTGGAATCATTTTGGCACCTAGAAACTCATGCCCGTGAAAGGTCCAGCCCTGTCCCTTTATATACTTTTTGGTTGGGGGTTTGGCAATATCATGAAGCAAAGCAGCCCAGCGTAACCAAAGGCTGTCCGATTTTTCTGCCACATTGTCAAGCACCTGTAGCGTATGGTAAAAGTTATCTTTGTGATTATGATTTTCAACCTGTTCAACTCCCTTAAGGGCAGTTAGTTCGGGGAAAAATTGTTCGAGTAGCCCAGTTTGCTCAAGTATCAGAAATCCAGTTGATGGGCGTTTGGCCATCAGTATTTTATTAACTTCATCAATTATGCGCTCTTTGGATATAATACTGAGACGTTCCTTATTCTTTGCAAGTGCAGCATAAGTCTTTTGCTCAATATCGAAGTTAAGCTGTGTTGCAAATCTTACGGCGCGCATCATCCTAAGCGGGTCATCAATAAAAGTTTTATCAGGATCGAGGGGTGTTCTAATGGTCCTATCCTTAATATCCCCAAGACCATTAAAGGGATCAACCAACTGGCCAAACGAGTTTGGATGTAGGCTAATAGCCAGAGTGTTCATGGTAAAATCGCGACGTAGTTGATCGTCTTCAATGGTGCCGTCCTCAACTATGGGTTTTCTCGAGTTGGAGCGATACGATTCCTTGCGGGCGCCAACAAACTCTATCTCCCATTCGCCTGCCTTTAGCTGTGCCGTACCAAAACTCTTAAAAATGGTTACTTTCTTATTCCCCAACTTTTTACCAACAAGTTGAGCTATCTCAATGCCCGAGCCCTGAATAACAATATCAATATCCTTTGAGGTGCGTTTTAAGAATAAATCGCGAACAAATCCCCCTATAACGTAAGTGGGTTTATCCATTTCACCTGCTATCTCTGATACTACTTTAAATATCTTATGGTCTAAATAATCCTTCATTATGTAATATGACAGTTATATTAAATCAGCCTGTCAAAATTACACAAATTTGCTAAAGTTCCCTTAATTTAATCAACCCTCTTATTATGCCATACTTTCATTGTATTAATTTAGTAGTCATTGATATATAGAGTAATATAAATTTTGTATTCACCTTTTGGGTTTTTGAAAATTAATAGTGGAACACTATTTGATAACTACATATACAGATATGTATATATTATGTAAAATGTTTGTAAACATTAAACAAAACACACTATATGCATGTTAACAACAATATTATGCTGAGGCTATTTTAAAAGTAGGTTTAAAGTGATTAAAACTTAATATTTTAGTTTCAGCAAATCGAATTGGATCAAAGCATTTATTTGAAATAATCATAATTATATAACCAAACAGAAAAAAACGATGATGGTAGAACATTTAACAAAAGAAACATTTAAGTCGAAGGTTTTTGACTTTGAGAAGAATACAGATTGGAAATTTGAGGGAAATATACCCGCAGTTATTGATTTTTATGCCGACTGGTGTGGACCATGCAAAATGGTGGCGCCAATACTTGAGGAACTTGCCAAGGAATATGATGGTAAAATAAATATCTATAAAGTTGATACTGAAGCCGAGCAGGAACTTGCTGGCATGTTCGGTATCCGTAGCATTCCTTCAATCCTGTTTGTTCCTATGAACGACAAGCCTCAAATGGCTGCAGGTGCACTTCCTAAGGATAGTTTTAAGGAAGCATTTAAGGATGTTCTTAAGGTTAGTTAGTCCGTAACTCTATGAAAGTAGACTCTTCCTAAGAGTCTGTAGATTTGCTAAAATAGCCTAATTAAAAAATACCTTAAACAATGGTAAAACATTGTTTAAGGTATTTCTGTATAGGATATCCTGTTTTTAGGTAATGCTCAATGCTTTTTTGAAAATATTTACAAAGAATATGGAGCAATTAAGTATACTGCACCTTATTTTCTAATAATAGTAGCATCCCTATCGGGTCCAACCGATACAATTTTTACCGGAACGCCAGTTTCTGATTCAATAAATTTAATAAAATCGAGCAGTTGAGTCGGTAAATCTTTTTCAGATTTTAGGCTTGTAATTGGGATCTTCCAGCCCTTAAATTCTTTGTAAACAGACTCAATTTTTGTATTGATATCATAGGGAAATTGCTCAGTCTTTTGCCCATTTATCTTGTATGCTACTGCTATTTTTATGCTATCAAAAGTATCGAGTACATCAGCCTTTGTCATTATTAAAGCAGTAACACCATTGATCATAACCGCATATTTTAGCGCTACCAAATCGAGCCAACCGCAACGGCGTGGACGACCTGTTGTTGAACCGTACTCATTACCCTTATCTCGCAGCTTTTGTCCAACTTCATCTTCTAACTCAGTAGGGAAGGGGCCTGACCCAACGCGGGTACAGTAGGCTTTAAAAATGCCTAAAACTTGTCCAATTTTGCTTGGAGCAATACCCAAGCCTGTGCAAGCACCTGCGCAAATGGTGCTAGAGGAAGTTACAAAAGGGTATGACCCAAAATCGATATCGAGCAACGATCCTTGCGCACCTTCGGCTAGTATTTTCTTGTTTTCATTAATATACTGGTTAACCTCATATTCTGAGTCGATTAGCGCAAACTCCCTAATGGTTTCAATGCCTTTAAACCAAGCAGTTTCGTGCTGCTCAATATTAGCAGTATAGCCTTCATACTGCTTGAGCACATCTTTATGCTTGTTTTTTAGTTGAAGGTATTTTTCCTTAAAATTAGGATTTAGAATATCGCCAACCCGTAAGCCATTGCGCCCAGTTTTATCCATATAGGTTGGGCCAATCCCTTTCAGAGTTGAACCTATTTTCCCTTTCCCTTTTGCAGCCTCGGAGGCTGCGTCGAGTTCGCGGTGTGAGGGTACAATAAGATGAGCCTTTTTTGATATAAGCAGATTCTTGGTGGGTTCTACTCCTAATTTTCTTAGCGATTCAATTTCGTTTGCAAAAATCACAGGATCTACTACCACTCCATTTCCAATAATGTTTATTGATTCTGAGTGAAATATCCCTGATGGAATGGTATGCAACACATGCTTAATCTTGTTGAATTCTAGTGAGTGTCCAGCATTAGGGCCACCCTGAAAGCGAGCTACAACATCATAACTTGGCGTAAGCACATCAACAACTTTACCTTTGCCCTCGTCGCCCCATTGAAGGCCAAGTAGAACATCTACTTTCATCATTTTATTAGCTTAATATTATACCATCATAAATGCCGGCCTAGTTCGGCATTAGCAAATGCATTTTGCGGTTATAAATTTACCCTTTTTAGGGTTTTTAACCTAATGATGGAGGGGAAAAGATGAAGTTAATTTTAACTATTTATTAACAGTCAATTATTTTAATTGCAATTATTTCTTTTCGGCTTGGAGGCATTTTTCACAAATACCATAGAAGTAAAGGGAGTGGTGCGTAATTTTGAAATTCATCGATTTGCCTGCTGTATTCTTGATTTCTTGAATGCGCGGATCGCAGAATTCGATAACCGAGCCACAATTAGTGCATATTAGGTGATCGTGTTGACGGCACTCGTAAGCTTTTTCAAAAACAGCAATATTTTTACCAAACTGATGCTTAACAACCAGTCCGCACTCTAGTAAAAGTTCAATAGTATTGTATAGCGTAGCACGACTAACCCTGTAGTTCTTGTTTTTCATATATATGTAAAGGGTCTCAATATCGAAATGCCCTTCACGTGAGTATATCTCTTCTATAATTGCAAATCGCTCTGGAGTCTTTCTGTGCCCTTTCTTTTCAAGGTATTCAATAAAAATTTTCCTAACAGATTCAATTGTTGCATCGCATCCCATGATGAAATTGTTTAAATTTAGAATAGATAAAAATAGCAATTGTGTTGCACACAACCAATACTTAATCTAAAAAAGTTGAAAGCATTAATTATTAAAGGATAAACACAGAACTGTGGGAATAGTTTAATTATCGAAGTTCTCAATGCGCTTTACAGAGTCAACCCCTTTTATCTTCATTACATTGCCAATAAGATTGTTTAGGCTGCTTGCGCTGTGTACGTATAGATCGATAGAACTCTCGAAAATGCCATCGTGGCTTTCAATAAGAAGTTTACGGATATTAACCCGGAGCTCATCGGAGATTTCCTTAACCAACTCGCTAAGTATTCCTACTCTATCCATACCCCTTACTTCAATGCGGGCAAGGAATGAGAGCACCTTGTGAGTAGTCCATTTAGCAGATACAATGCGATCGCCATGTCGTGACATTAGCCTTATGGCCTCGGGACAGGTTACCTTATGTACAATTACGTTTTCCTCAGAGGTGATGTAGCCAATAACATCGTCGCCGGGTATGGGGTTGCAACATTTTGCAACCATGTAGGTTGTGGTTTCGTCAACGGGATGCTCCCTAAGCATATAGGGCTTTTTGGGGTCGAAACGTTGTTCGCTCTGATCCGACTCTTTTTCATTTTTCTGCCGCTTTCGAAGGGCCGATTTTGAGAATTGAATTTCCCAATACCTTATCCACTTATTCTTTGTGTTTTTGCGTAGTATTTTTTTTAGGTTCTCAAGCGATATTTGACCTGAGCCGACCTTACTATAAAGTTCATCCTTGGAGATAACCTCAAATGCTGGAAGTATCTTTTTAAAAACTCTGGAGGATGGTTGCAAACCAATTTCGGCAAGCTTAACCTCAACCATTTGCTTTCCTTTTTCGAGTCGGTTTTTAGTTTCGGCCTTAAATGCTGATTTTATAGCCGATTGGGCTTTAGCTGTTACAGCATATTTAAGTAATTCCCAAGTTGGTTTTTGTGTAATTGCCGTAATAATCTCAACCTGATCTCCACTATTGAGTTTATAGCTAACAGAAACTAGTTTATGATTAACCTTTGCACCAATGGCCTTATTGCCAATTTCAGTGTGAATTTCGTAGGCCAAATCGAGAACTGTTGAGCCTTTAGGTAGTGTTTTTGTGTCCCCTTTCGGGGTAAAAACAATTATCTCAGACGAGAAGAGGTTAAGTTTAAACTCATCAAGAAAATCGAGGGCATCGGTTTGCGGGTTCTCCAGCAGTTCCCTAACTTGTTTTATCCATTTTTCAAACTCTGATTCTTGAATGCTGCTATCAATATCCTTGTACTTCCAATGAGAAGCAAACCCGCGTTCGGCAATTTCATTCATGCGTTGCGATCGGATCTGAACCTCAACCCATTGTCCGTGCGGACCCATTACAGTACAGTGCAATGCTTCGTATCCATTAGCTTTTGGTGTGCTTACCCAATCGCGTATTCTGTCGGGTTTAGGCTTATAGATATCGGTTATTAGCGAGTATATATGCCAGCATTGCGTTTTGTCGGGAATATGAGGGTAGGGGTTGAAAATTATTCGGATGGCCAATAGATCGTAAATATCTTCGAAGGCCACATTTTTTGCCTGAATTTTTTTCCAGATTGAGTAGATCGATTTTGGCCTACCACTAATATCGAAATCGATGTTATTCTCCTCTAACTTTTGGATAATTGGTAGTGAAAAGGAGTTGATAATCTGCATCCGTCTTTTTTCGGTACCCTCAAGTTTAACTCTTATGTCTTCAAAAACTTTTGGATATCTGTGCTTTAAGCTAAGATCTTCAAGTTCAGTTTTTATGGTGTAAAGGCCAAGTCTGTGGGCAAGTGGTGCATAAAGATAAATAGTTTCACTAGCAATTTTCATCTGTTTAGTCTCCGGCAGCGAATCGAGGGTTCGCATATTGTGGAGTCTGTCGGCAAGTTTGATCAGGATTACACGGATGTCGTCCGCCAGTGTTAAAAGAATTTTCCTGAAATTCTCAGCTTGTAATGACGAGTTTGCATCGAAGACCTCAGAAATTTTGGTTAACCCATCGATAATTGACGCTATCTTTTTGCCAAAAATTCGTTCAATATCATCTATTGTATAGTATGTGTCTTCAACTACATCATGGAGTAGGGAGCAAACAATAGCTTTTGGGCCAAGGCCTATTTCAGTAGATACTATTTTGGCAACGGCTAATGGATGTAGAATATACGGCTCGCCCGATTTACGCTTTACGCCCTTGTGGGCTTCGTTGGCAAGATTAAATGCTTTAAGAACTAATTTTTTATCTTCCTCGCTTTGACAGCGCGGACAACTCTGAATCAGATCGTTATATTGCTCTTGGATAAGTTGTTGATATTCATCCTCAGTTAATCCCATGTGAAATGCCTTTTCTTCAAAATTATTGTAATAGAAATCTATTGCTTTGGTCCATAAATTACGGTTACCGTGCCCGTTTTTGATTTTATTTTTTTCGACTCAGATATTACTTCAAGCCTGTATACGTATGTCCCTTCAGGGGCAAATTGCCCATTGGGTAATCTGCCATTCCATCCCTCGCTATTACCATCAAAAACGATACTTCCACCTCGGCTATAAATTATCAATTTATACGATGATTCAAAGCTGATTGTTGGTGCAAAAATATTCCGAGGAATTCCTTCCCTAACAATGGTACTTAAGGGATCGATGGCGTTTGGCATTGTAACATCAGGATCTACACGTGTACATATTGTCCGTGATCTGCTAAGACGAGGAGTGAGTCCTCCACCTAAAATTTCATGTGCTTCAACATAATAGCAGAAGTAGGGTTGAAAATCTTGTCCCTCAAAAATTGATAGATCATCAACGTATTCTGTTTCAATTGGGTTTTCAACTTGGTAAATCATTTCGGATATGGGTACCCCTTCGCGGTAGGCTATTCGGTATAGATTATACCTAATGGTATTATCCTTGGCAGAGTAGAATTCTTCCCAAGAAATAGTTGGTTTATTTCCTTTAGAGTACGCTCTTATAATAATTGTGTTCGATAGATTTGAAACTTTTTTAATCCTATTGCAACCATTATATGCATTTATTTTATAGTAGAACGGGCGCGAACGTGCTGCCCATGAGTCGGTTGTATCGGCAAAGTAAATAGTGCTTGGCTCGGTGAATTCGAAGAGGTTTTTGGCTGTGAAAATGGATGATATTGAGTCAGAACTCTCCCAGCGTACCAGCTTAAACTTTCTGAATTCAGTAGTAGGGTCAATTTTAAAATGAATTTCATTCTGTTTATCCCTTGCAATAATAGAATCAACATACATAAACTGCGGAGCAATAGCAATTCGGGTGTTAATGTGCGTAAGATTTGATAGTGAATATAGTTCTTCGTCTCTTTTTTTTGCCTCAACATAAATATAATAATTCCTATTGGGCAAAACTTCATGGAAGGTAATATTCTGTGTGCCTGGCGTGGTTGTGGTAAGGGTTAGTTGTTCCCAATCCGGATTTTCTCCAATGTACACGTTGTAATGCTCAATTCGATTACCCCAACCTAGGTAATGATTCCATGAAATATCAATTTTGTTACCACACGAATCATATTTAGCCGTCACATTAATGGAGCCATGTGGGGGCGTTAATGGGCTTGGTTCATCAGGGCCCTTACTGGCAATTACATACCTTATGCTTGTATTTAAACCATTATTATTCAAATCGGTATAGGTGAAAGTGCTAGCATCAACTGTATCAATTGGTATCCAACCTCCACCTACTTGTGGTATGTATATGATATAACCAGTAGGATCAGGATAAAGAGGGTTATTTTCAGGTTTGGTCCAAGTTAAGGTTGGGTTACCAGTCTGCGGGTTTAAAGTAAGCAGATTGAATGTGGGCCATATCGGTTTAGGTTCCGGATCATCCTGCGCTAGGCAGCCTGCAGCTGTAATTATTAGAACAAATGTTAAGATTCGATGTAGATGCATCGCTTTATTTTTTGAACAGTTAAAACCATAATTATTTGTAGTAAATATAGCTAACTTGCCTTAATTATGTAGCAAAGCAGCCTAAAATATGTAGTCTACATAAATTTATGAGCTAAAATGGGTTTTCAGGACCAACTACGCACTCAACCATCAAGTCTTTATCGAACCATTCGTTAGCCAATTGCATAAGTCTTTCTTGGGTAATATGCTTTATCGATTTAATTAATCTATCGTGAAGCGAGTAATCGAGATTATTATAGTTGATTAAGCCAATTATGCTATCGGCTGTAGCAAAGGGACCATTGAAACTTCTGAGTACTTCTCCCATTAAATGACTCTGTACCTTGCTTAGCTCTGCCAAGGGTACAGGTTCTGTTTTAAGTTTGTTTACCTCTTTCCATATTTCGGTAAGGGCATCTTTTGTGTATTTAGCACCAACCTCAGCGGTTATGGCAAGCATTGTACTATCGCGCAGCGATACCATGTACGAGCCAATGCCATAAGTATATCCTTTGTCCTCTCTAATATTCTTCATTAGCCTAGAGCCAAAGTAACCACCTAGAATTGTATTAAGAATTGAAAGATCGCTAGAGTCGGAGTGCGTACGTTGACAAATCTCCCTCCCAATCCGTATGGCAGATTGAACAGCATTGGGCTTTGAAACGAATACTTTTCCTAGCGTAGGACTACTTTCCTCAACTTGCAATGTATTAACTCTGCCCTTTCCCCATGATGTTTCACCAAAGTGCTTTACCACAGCGCTAATCTGATTGTCAGAAACCTTACCAGAGAGTATAATGGTTGAACCTACAGAGCCAAGATTGTTAGCATGGAAACTAAGCAGATTATCGCTGCTAATCTTTTCGTAATCAGTGGGCATGGCAAACATCCCATAAGGATGATTTTCTCCGTATATACATTTAAAGAGTTCCATTCGGGCAAGGGTTGATGTTTTATCTAGCTCAACAGTAAGGTTCTGTTTCCCTCTGCTAGTCCATACATCCACCTCATTTGTGGGATATGTTGGCTCTTTTACAATATGCTCAAGACGCTCAAGTGTTTGGCTCAAATATTTGGTTAATGAAAAGGCTGTAACCTTTGTAAAATCTTTATCAGCTCTGGTGCCTATAAACGAACCCCAAAAATCGAAGTACTCAGCTATTTGATGTGAGCTATATTTTGCAGTACCTTCAGCAAGTAGCGATGCCGTTGCAGTGGCTTCTAACTTTTTATTCTGATATCTCGACCCTGCATCGAAAATGATGTCGACCCTGCAAACATCAACATCGCCCTCATTGATTATTAGTAATCGCGCTCCGTTATTTAGGTTAATAAATTTAGGCCTAGGAATATCGATATTATCAGTGATTTTTATAGGTGGCTGTTGTGCTCTGTTAAGCATATGTTTGTGTTTTACTTACTGATTCGTATTGTCGGCTTTATAGTATAGCGTTGAGCAATTAGTGGTTGCAAATATTTTTTTTGCTACACGCTGAATGTCCGTATTGGTAATCATCCTGTAACTATCAACAACGGTGTTCAGTAAATTGGCATCGCCAAGTAGCTCATATTGGCAAAGGTTTAAAGCCTTTTCGTTTGCACTGGTAAGCCCAAAGGTGAAATTCGACTCAAATTTGTTCTTCACCTTATTCAATTCGTAATCGCTTATAGGTTCGGTTTTTATCATTTCAACCTCAGCATCAATTGCCTCTTCTGCTTGTAAAAAAGTATAATTGTCGTTTAACCTTCCGGTTATAACGAATAGACCCTCATCGTTATCGCCTGTTATAAACGCATCGATATTGCTAAATATGCCTTTCTGCTTAACTAAACTTTGAAAAAGTCTGGATGATTTTCCGTTTGATAGGATATCCGAAGTAAGATCGACTGTAGAAAAATCATTGTGGGAACGGCTACACATGTGATATGCCTTGTATATTGAATTGTAAGGAACCCTACGGGTAACTTCAAGCGTGCGCTTTTCGGTTTGAAGGGGTTCTTTTTTTATTATTTTTCCAAATAGCTCACGGTATGGAATTGGACCAAACCATTTTTGTGCCATCTGCAATACCTCATCTGCAGATACGTCGCCGGCAACGCAAAGTATGGCATTGTTAGGGGCGTAGTGACCATAAAAGAACTCCTTAACCTCACTGAGTTTTGCGTTGGCAATATGCTCGGGGGTTTTGCCAATGGTTGGCCATTGGTATGGATGAACCTTATAAGCTAAAGGGCGCAATAGCAACCAAACATCACCATAGGGTTGGTTAAGGTAACTCTGGTTAAACTCTTCGATTACTACATTCTTTTGAACATCAAGGCTTTTCTGCGAAAAGGCAAGGCCTAGCATCCTATCGCTTTCAATCCAAAATGCTGTTTCAAGATTCTCTTTGGGCAGGGTAAGATAGTAGTTGGTTATATCGTTGCTTGTAAATGCATTATTCTCGCCCCCTGCCTGTTCAACGGGGTCGTCGTAGTTGGGTACATTTACTGATCCACCAAACATAAGGTGCTCAAACAGATGGGCAAATCCGGTCCGTTTAGGATCCTCGTGCTTGGAACCAACGTTGTATAGTATGTTAAACGCTACAATGGGCATCGATTTATCGCTGTGAACAATAACCTTTAGCCCATTATCGAGGGTAAATTTTTCGAAACTTATCATCTATGATAGCTGGTTAAAATTGTGGTTTGCAAATGTAGTACAATCAGGGGGAAGGACAATTTGGGAATACTGAATATATAATTGGATTTTTTAGAGAAATCTCAACTAATCTGCCCAAAGTTGGTGCGATCAATAGCCATTTGCTCAATTTGTTGCTTAAGCAATTTATTTTTTTGGAGTAATAGCATTCCGTCTTCTTCAATAACCTCGGTAGCTATGTGTCTAGAGAACTGTAGTATTTGTCCATCTTGGGCAAGGTTGGCTATCTTAAAATCGAGTGGGAGACCACTTTGCTGCGTACCCTCAATATCACCTGGGCCACGTATTTGCATGTCCACTTCAGCTATTTCAAATCCATCGTTGGTAGCAACCATGGTCTGAAGTCGCTTTTTTGATTCGTTGGAGAGTTTTACTCCCGACATTAATACACAGTAACTCTCGTCGGCGCCTCGACCCACCCTGCCCCGGAGTTGGTGAAGTTGCGATAGCCCAAATCGCTCAGCACTCTCAATTATCATAACCGTGGCATTGGGAACATTAACGCCAACCTCAATAACTGTTGTGGCTACCATAATATGCGCCTTTCCCTTAGCAAATAGCTGCATGGACTCATCCTTTTCTTGCGCTTTCATTTGCCCATGAACCACCACCGTTACATATTGGGGCGGGGGAAATGCTCGAGCAATGCTCTCGTATCCATCCTGTAGATCCTTATAGTCCATCTTCTCCGATTCTTTTATCAGCGGATAAACTACGTAAACTTGCCTTCCTTGTTTTATTTGCTCCCGCATTAGGCCAAAAGTCAGATTTCGCTTACTATCGTAATAGTGTATTGTTTTTATGGGTTTGCGGCCTGGAGGCAATTCATCAATAACGCTAATCTCCAAGTCTCCATAAACGGTCATAGCTAATGTACGAGGTATGGGCGTGGCAGTCATAACCAATATATGAGGAGGTGATGGGTTTTTGCCCCATAGCTTAGCCCTTTGGGCTACTCCAAATCGTTGCTGCTCGTCAATAACTACAAGCCCTAAGTTTTTAAATTGAACTACATCCTCAATTAACGCATGTGTGCCAATTAAAATAGATAGTTCGCCCGATAAGAGAGACGAATGAATTCCTGTTCGATCTTTTTGTTTTGTACTCCCAGTAAGCAAGGCAACCTCAATATCCATACCTTTAAGCAAATCAGCTATAGTTTCGTAGTGCTGATTGGCCAAAATTTCGGTTGGTGCCATAATGCAGGTTTGGTAGCCATTGTCAATGGCAATCAGCATAGACATGAGTGCAACCAGCGTTTTACCGCTACCCACATCCCCCTGAAGCAATCTATTCATCTGCTTTCCTGAGCCCATATCTCGCCTAATTTCTTTAATTACTCTCTTTTGTGCATTGGTTAGGCTGAAGGGAAGATTCTTATGGTAAAAATTGTTGAAATTATCACCAACTATAGAGAAAACGTGACCTTTAATTTTTTCGTACCTTGAATTTTTCTGATAAAGTAGATTGAGCTGAAGAAAGAATAGTTCCTCAAATTTTAACCTTGCCTGTGCCTTTTTAAGCATTGTTGTCGAAGTAGGGAAATGAATGTTTTTAAGTGCTTCGGCCAGTGAGATTAGTTTTACTTTATCGATCAGGTGAAAAGGAAGAGTTTCTGAAACTAAAGTGGGTATAAGATCATTAATGCTTTGTTGCAGTTTAAGAATGGTGCGCGAGGTGATGTAACTGCTTTTTAACTTTTCGGTTGAACTGTAAACTGCTTGCAATGGAGCATTTAAGTTTTGCTGGTTGGGATTGTATTCTTCAACCTCGGGGTGTGCAATGTTATATCGCCCATTAAATAGGGTTGGCTTACCAAAAACTAGGTATTTAACGTTTGGCTTTAAATTTTTGGCAACCCATTTTACTCCCTTAAACCAAACTAAATCAACTGTATTGGTTCCATCGGAAAACAATGCGGATAACCTTTTTTTGCGACCAACCCCAATTTCCTGAAAACGAACAATTTGTCCCACAATTTGTATATAGGGTAAGTCGCTGGTTATTTCTTTAATAGTATAAAATTTCGATCGGTCAACATATTTATAGGGAAAGAAATAGAGCATATCGCCGATGGTGTTTATATTTAACTCCTTTTTAAGAAGTTCTGACCGTTTAGGTCCAACACCCGGAAGGTACATTATATCGGCGTTTAGGTTAAGTCCCATTCAACAAAAATAGGAAATGATTTGAACTAATTGCACTTCAAACTTACTGAAATGACTTATACTTGCCTTTGAAAGTTAGAAAAGGGAATATAAACAATTGGATTTAGTAGCAATTATATTTAATTGTTGAAATTAATTTACCCCAAGTTATTGTTGATAGTTGTAAATAACATATTCGTCAAATAGTTAAGATAAGAAGCAATAAAAATTGAATTGTACCGCTAATTTAGTAGTCTCAAAAAAGCAATAATTGTGATTGACGTAACAAATTCAGTTAGACTCGCCCAGGGTTTTATGGCGTATAAGATGTCCTCTAAATCATCAGCAGGGCATGGTATACATTCGCCGTTAATATACAGCTTTGCTCGTGAAGTTGTGCACAAGAAGGAACGAGATTCGTATATTAATGAGATTGAATGGTATAGGGATTGGCAGCTCCAATCACCCTTAATCATCAAGAAAAGTCGTCATGGCGCAGGAAGTAAGTTGCCCTATAACGAAATGCCCATTGGCAAACTTATTCGTTCCTCATCTGTATCTCCTAAACATGGAGGTTTTCTTTACCGGTTAGCAAAATGGTTAAACGCCAAGTATATTCTAGAGTTAGGTACATCTGTAGGTATCAGTACAATGTATCTTTCAGGTGCACAGCCACATGCCAAAATTGTGAGTTTGGAAGGTGATTGCCAAAGAGCTTTACTTGCAAAGCATTCATTCGACTATATGCAGTGTGATAATATTGAGGTAATTGAAGGCGATTTTGATGTTACTTTGCCAACAGGCCTAGATCGACTTCCAACACTTGATATGGTTTTCTTTGATGGTAATCATAGTGCTGAACCCACGCTTAGGTACTTTAAGCAATGTTTAGGGCATATTCACAATAATACTGCCTTTGTTTTTGATGATATACGTTGGAGTAACGAGATGTACCGCGCATGGCAAGTTATTGCCCAGCACAGTAGCGTTACGGTGAGTATTGATTTGTTTAGCCTTGGTGTTGTGCTTTTCCGAAAAGATATTCCAAAACAACACTTTGTAATAAACTTTTAGTAGGTTTGTTAGTCAAAAGAAAAACTAAATTTCAACCCCCTTTTTATGACGAACACTAAAACCCTAATTGATATAACCAATATTAAAAAGTACTATAAAGTTGGTGATGTAATAGTTAAAGCACTTGAGGGTGTCTCAGTTCAGATACAACAAAACGAGTATGTGGCCATTATGGGTCCATCGGGTTCGGGTAAATCAACCCTGATGAATATTTTAGGATGCTTAGATACACCAACCAGTGGAACTTATATTCTTAATGGTACTGATGTAAGCCAACTTGAAGATGACAGCCTTGCTGAGATTAGGAATAAGGAAATTGGCTTTGTTTTTCAAACATTTAACCTTTTACCAAGATACTCTGCTTTAGAGAATGTTACTTTACCGCTAATTTATGCAGGTATTGGAAAAACCGAAAGAATTGCAATGGCAAAAGATGCTATTGAGAAGGTAAGCCTTACCGATAGGATGCTTCATAAACCCAATGAGCTTTCGGGTGGCCAAAGACAAAGGGTTGCAGTTGCTCGTGCGCTAGTGAATAACCCTTCGATAATTCTTGCTGATGAGCCAACCGGGAACCTCGACTCCAAAACCTCAATTGACATAATGAATCTTTTTGAGGAGATTTATAGACAGGGTAATACTATCATTGTTGTAACACACGAGGAGGAAATTGCTAGGCATGCCAGGCGAATAATTAGGTTGAGGGACGGGTTAATTGAAACTGACGAGATAAACCCTTCGCCAATTACTCTACAAAAGGTCGTTTTGCCTGAGTAAACATTCATACATATTTCTGAAAAGTTATAATTAAAGGTAAGTTGCTAAACCAGCATGCTTACCTTTTTTATACCCAAAAATTAATCTAAAAAGAATAGAAGTTGGTAAATTGCAGGGGTTATTAAAAAATATATTTAAATTCAATGAACCTTTTTGCAAACTAAGCATTATATACTTTAAGTTTCTAATAATATATTGAATACTGAAAAATATACTAAAGTGAAAATATACACAAAAACAGGAGATAAGGGGAGTACTTCATTAATTGGAGGAACTCGTGTACCTAAATACCACCCTAGGATAGAGGCTTATGGAACGGTTGATGAGCTTATGGCTTTTGTTAGTCTACTTAGGGATCAAGAGATTGGTCAGCACTGGAAAGAATTTTTAACCCTTGTTCTTGATAGGTTAATGAGTTGTGCATCCATATTGGCAGCCGATTGCGACGATTGTGATGTTAAAATACCGCAGATTCCTAATTCTGATATTGAGCAGCTAGAACAGCAGATAGATTTTATTGATACACAGGTTGAACCCCTTACTTCGTTTGTTCTCCCAGGTGGTCATCCAGCTATTTCACTTAGCCATGTTGCCCGCACAATTTGTCGTAGAGCCGAAAGGCTTTCTATTCAGGTAGCTGAGCAAACTCAGATACCTGAAAATCTGATAAAATACCTGAATAGGCTAAGTGATTTTTTCTTTATGCTATCGAGAATTTTAGCAAAAGATTTAAATGTTAAACAAATTCCTTGGCAACCGAGGGTATGATTTAGAATTTTTATATATTTGCATTAACGCAATAAAATGTAACTATCTGTAAATCAACTAAATAATATATATACAGCCTATGTATTGGACACTAGAATTAGCATCGAAGTTAGAGGATGCGCCATGGCCTGCTACAAAAGAGGAGCTTATTGACTTTGCAATCCGCTCTGGGGCACCCCTTGAGGTTATTGAAAATCTTCAGGAGTTAGAAGATGAGGGTGATGTTTTTGAGACTATAGAGGATATATGGCCCGATTATCCAACTAAAGAGGATTTCTTTTTTAATGAAGATGAGTATTAGCCAAACGCTTTTAAAACAATTTAAACCCTGCTTATAATTTTTCAGCAGGGTTCTTTTTTTTGTCACGAAATAGGTTGGCCTTGTTTTCTATAGGAATATAAAAATTTAGGTTAAGGCCATTGGGAATTATTTCGTTTTTACTTTTGGGACGCTTGTCGTTTTGCCAAATAAAACCTTTTAGCGTAACCTCTTTTATGTCGATGTCATGAATAGGGAAGAGGGTTGCCTTTGGCGTGTCGCGGAACATAATACCCGAGACCTTATTGTCCCTTATGGTAACGGTTAAGTTACTACTCTCTGCTTTGTTAACCGCATTAAGCTTTCCTTTATCGCGAACGTAGTAAACGGTTTGTGCATTCCCTTTTACGTTCATTTTAGATAACCTGCCAGAGCTGAAAAAACCTTCCATTTCTTTACCCATAATCTGATTAAAATGAATAGAATCTTCTTGAGAGCAAATAAATGCTGAACCGTTGAAGTGCATCCTACTTATGGTTTCGTTTTTAAATAGGATGTTTAATTTTTCAGAGGAAAGTTGATTCTCTTCGTTCCAGATTATTGGGTTAACGTACATTGTTAGGAGTGAATCGGTGCTATGGTACTGCATCGAGTCGCAAATGCCCTGCATGTCGCGACGATAGAATCGTACATCCCCAATACCCTTCATTAAATGGAACAGGGTTGAGTCGGTTTTTACAGAGTCTCTAACGGCTATTCCCCAAAGTTTCTCGGCCCTAAGGTAAAGCGTATCACCCTCTTCGGAGATTGATATTGCCAAAGGATTTTTTGAGGCCTCAGCAAACTCGGTATGCTCAAAATACTGTATATAATCAGCATATAGCATTAGCCTTTGAGCCGTGTCAATTATGCAACCATTCTTTTCAATATCGGCAAAACCTTGGAGTTTGTTGTAGTAAATTTTTTCCCCAAAAGCCCTTTGTTCCCCATTATCAATAAAAGCATTATTCTGAAGTTCAGTTACATTATCCTTCCGGTTATACCAACCTCTTTCGCTATAAGCATAGTTGCCCTCATTATAAACCCTTGTAGGACCATAAAACCAAACTATTTCGGAACGTGTGCCATACTGTAACGAGTCTGTATTGAGCACAATGTCATTATCGCTATAGGCCACATCACCAGCAAATGCAAAGAGTTTTTGCTTTGAGAAATAAATCCCCCTTTTGCTTGAGAAGCGAGCGCTGTCTGTTGTAATTATTCCCCCTCCATAGTAGTTTGCCTTCTGCTCATTTGCATCAAAATCTAGGAAGTGGGTTATTAGTACGGCTCCCTCATCAACAAGCCTTACTATCTTCCCTCTTACTCGTCCTTTTTTTGTATTGGTATTATAGTGTAGCGTGTCGCCATATAACTTAGTGCTCTCTTGAAAAACAACTACTTTACCATATGCATCAAAACGGCTAAGGCTAGGATAATCGTAAGCGCTATCGCAGTGCATAACCACATCCTCGTGCCGAATAACCACATTACCAATTAGTCGCCTTATATCTTGACCATTGCGCTTGAGGTTTCGCATTCTATCGGCTTTCTCAATAACAATTTGTTTGCGCTGTTGCGCAAAAGAGTACGATGCACTAAGGGTAATACCGAATATCATGAATAGTATTCGCAGGATAGTGCTAGGGTTTCTCATTGTATGGCTTTGAAAGTGGAATTATTTAACCCACCCTGAATACTCGAAGTTGCAGTTTTGAAAAGAAGGATCGATGCGAATAAACGTTGTGTTAATTTTTTTCTGAGTCCATTCTGTAAAAACCTCTTCCTTTTTCTGCATTACGGCCATTTGCTGAATGATTGCGTAATCCTGTTCAATGCTAGCTTTATGCTGAGGAATAATTCGGGTAACGGTTACAATCTTATTCACCACGTTGGCATGCTCATCGCGCGATTCGAAAGGGGCACTATTCTCACCAACCTTTAGGGTTTTAATAACGTAATAATCGGCAGGAGCAAGTTGCTCCTTTTCGAAGAGTGAAGTGTTGGTTTTTGGATTAATCATAAGTCCACCGCTTAATCGAGTTTTCTCATCCTCGGAAAAGCGTTGTGCTGCTATCTTAAATGTAATTGAGTCAGAATTGATTAGGATAGCAATACTATCGAGCTTATTTAGGCTTTGGGTAAGTTGGTTTTGACTATATGAAGGCTTCATAAGGATATGCCTAACATTTACCTGCTCGTTCCGTCGTTCAATCATTTGTATAAGGTGGAAACCGTACTCCGATTCAACAATTTGGCTTACCTGTCCCTCTTTTAAGTTAAATGCCACATCAGCAAAACTTTTCACAAGTTCATCGCGGGTTCTAAAGCCCAATTCACCTCCACGGGCAACGGTTGCTCTGTCCTCTGAATAAGCTACAGCCAGGGTAGAGAAGCGCTCGCCTTTTAAAATTCTTTCCCGTAAATCCAAAAGTTGCTCTCTCACGGCCAGTTTGGAATCACCAGAGGCAGGTGGATAAAGGACAATCTGTCTTATTTCATACTGTTCAGGAATAGTTGGTAAACTGTCAACAGGGAAATTGCGGAAAAGTTTCTTTACATCCGATGGGGTAACTGCCACTTTTTTAACAATACTTTCTTGCATTTGCTGTGCAACAAGGCTTTCTTTAATAGATTTCCTGAGGTCGTTTTTAATCTGAAAAATTGATTTATTGAAGTACTTCTCCAATTCTGCCTCAGAACCTATTTGATTGATAAAATAGCGCAATCTGCGATCCATTTCACCTTCAACCATAGATGCACCAACCTCAATGCTATCAATAGCTGCTTGGTGAATTAGTAACTTGTGTACGAGTAAATCCTCAAAAACTTCACACTTAACATCACCCTGCATATCAACGCCTTGCATTTTAAGCCTTAGATGCTCCTGCTCAATATCGGAAAGAAGAACTTTTTCTGATCCAACAACGCCAAGTACTTGATCAATTACGTGTTGTGCATTTGCAGTGCCAAGACTAAAAGTAATGATTGTGGATATAATTAACGTTTTAATAAAACGGCTGTGTGTTAATTTCATTTTTTAAAGGAATGTTAGTTTACAAATAGGTTGAAGTGGTTGTGGTTCCTGGCATCGCTATAAATTTTCGATTCAAGATCCATTATTAATCGTTGTTTACGTTTGTTTATAATAATGCTTTGAATATTATTCTTCTCAAACCCGATTGGTGCTAGTTGACCTTGGTGCATTATTTCCCTAAAACTTATTAAGTAGGCTTGTGTACCATCGTTCACCTCTATGCTTTTGTTGCTTAGTAGGTATCTCTCGGGATTGTTGAGTGGTTCTGGAAGTTCCCTAAGAATCCTTGAGAAGGGAATCCACTTATCGTTAAAGAAGTCGTATTTAGTTGCCACTTGATAGGCTAGATTATCGAGGGCTTTTATATCCTCCTCTTTGCTCGACTTATATAGATTTTTAATCTTTTCATAGTAAGGATCGTCGAGCCTAATTTTGATGAATAGGGCCTTAACAATACTCTCGTTTAAAACAAAGTTTGAGTTATTCTCTTTGTAGAAACGCTCAATTTCCTCATCGCTAACAATGGTATCGAGGCGTTGTCGGATAAACTCCTGTTCGTACTTAAAAATTAGTAGTGATGAACGGTAGTCGTCAATTTGCTTGGAAACATTTTTTTGACTATCGCTAAGGTTCTTTTCTGCTCTATTGAGCAGAAGTTGCTTCCTTACCCAACGATCGGCGTATGCCATAAGCAACTGTATGCTATCGGCTGAATTTACGTTTTCAGGAAAAATATCTTCAACGTCGCTGATGTATAAATACTTGTCATATACTTGTGCTATTGGCTTCTTGTTTTCATTATTAGAGTTTATGCACCCAGAAAAAAGGAACAAGAAAAACAATGCCATGAGAGCAGGCCTATAATAAGTAATGTTCATTCTACTAGTTTTTTGTATAGCTGCAAACTATAGTCAAATGCAAAGGTTAGCAAAAAATATAACCTTCAAAAGCTAATTAAGGTTAGAAGCTATTTCGTTGTAAAGCTCTTTATTAATGGTTACAGGATGCTTTTTTCTGAGTTGCTCCAACCATTCACTTTCAATATGTTCTTGATAATCGGCAATAACCTGTCCTCTAATCTGCTCGAGAGGTTTAGGCTCATCAAGTACAACTTTTATTGCCCTGATAAAAGTAAACTTATCATTTTCCTTCTGAATTGGGGATATTGCTTTGTCCCAATTTTTATGGTTCTTCACCTGTTGTGATGTGGCAAGTGCCACAAACGGTTCAATGGTTATTAACGTGTCAGTTTTGCTTGCAAACTTGCTTATGAACTGAACATCGCTATAGCGCGTTCCGCGCTTCGATTTAGCGAGTTTATGAGCTTTTTTTACTACTTTCTCATTAACTGCTCTATAGAGTTTTGCGTATACCCTTTCATCCCAGGTGTATTTTTTGATGTTTTCATTATAGAACTTTTCAATGCCTTCAGTGTCATTTGCCGCTTTGCTCCAAACCTGTTTGTCCATAATATCAAAAAGCAGAATTCCATCGTGATACTCTTTAAGGAGGTAGAAGAAATCTTTATTATTTTCAAGTAGCTGCTTTTCTTCATAGCCAATCACTACATCCTCAACAAAACTAGTGTATGCATCGTGTGCAATAAGGTTTAAAGGGGTACTTTTTTGAACCTTTTTTTGCAGCTCAACCTTTTTCCCTATATCGCCAAGGGTATAATCTTTTTGGGCAAAAGTGAAAATCTTCTTGTTCTTATACTGTGGCAACATTTTCCATGATCCTTTGTAAATTGATGAGTCCACTAATCCATAAAATGTATTTAGAGCCTCTGTGTTGAGTTCGAAACCATACTTCTCCTTTAGTTTTTCAACAAAAACCTCTTTACCTATTTTCCCTCTTTCGTCACGAGCAAACTTAGTCTTAATCTCAGGTAGCATTTCGTCTAGGCTACCAATTGTTTTGCGCTCAAGAAGTTTTATGATATGCCAGCCAAATTGCGTTTGAATGGGTTGTGAAACCTCACCTGGTTTGGTAAGTTTAAATGCGGCTGATTCAAATTCAGGTATCATTCGGCCTGAGCCAAACCAAGGGAGTTCTCCTCCATTTCGAGCACTACCCTGATCTTGACTATACTTTTTAGCTAGTTCGGCAAAGTCCTGATTCTGTAGAATAAGTTGATAAATAGAATCAATCTTGGCTTTTTCTTCTCTTTTCTGTTCTTTACTGGCTCCCTTTGAGGTTGCAATCATTATGTGGGCAGCTTTTATTTGGCCTATGGTTGGTCTTTTATCATTTAGTTTTATGATGTGGTATCCATAGCTGGTTCTTATTGGCATTGATACCTCATTGGTTTTTAAGTTGTAGGCTGCTTTTTCGAAAGGGTAAACCATTTGAAAAGCAGTGAAATATCCTAGAGTTCCGCCATTTTTGCTAACGCTTGGGTCGTCGCTAGTTGCTCTTGCAACTGTTTCAAAAGGTTCTCCATTAATAATTCTTTCCCTAATTTGAAGTGTTTTGTTGTATAGGGCTAAAGTATCTTCAGGAGTAGCATCTTTGGGAATTAATAGAAGGATATGGCTTGCATTTATTTCGTATTTAAGCCTGTCATAAGCTTCTTTAATTAATGCTTCTTCAGTATCTGTATCAACCATAAAGGGTTGAATAAGTTGTTTACGGTACGAGTCGAGTTCGTCCTGAAACTCACTTGTTTTATCAATTCCATTGGCTTTGGCTTCGGCAACCTTAAGCTTATAGATGATGAATAGATCAAGATACTCATCTAAACTTTTTTTGTCAAGTTCGCTTACCATCTGATTGTTCTTAAGGTAAAACCTTTCGAACTCGCTTCGGGTTACTGTTTCGTTACCAACCGTAATAAGTATATCATTACTTTTTTGAGCGAAAGCGCTAAATGCGCTGATTAAAGCTACTAAACTGATAAAAATTAATCTTTTCATTTTTATGTTATTTAAAAAGGGTGATTTCTATTTTTTTGTTTATCCTCTACTATAGTTTGGTGCTTCTCTGGTGATTGCAACATCGTGGGGATGACTCTCGGTTATGCCAGCATTGGTTATCCTAACAAATTTGGCCTTTTTTAACGCTTCAATATTGGATGCACCGCAATACCCCATACCTGCTCTTAGCCCACCAATCATTTGGTAAAGCACTTCAGAAAGAGTGCCTTTATAGGGTACACGTGCAACAATTCCTTCTGGAACTAGTTTCTGTATATCGTCTTCTACATCCTGAAAGTAACGATCCTTTGATCCCTGCTGCATGGCTTCGATAGAACCCATTCCTCGGTACGATTTAAATTTTCTTCCGTTATAAATAATTGTTTCTCCTGGCGATTCATCAACACCAGCAAACATTGATCCGGCCATTATGGAGTCGGCACCAGCCGCTAAGGCTTTTACAATATCACCAGAATACCTTATACCACCATCGGCAATAACGGGTATGCCACGTTTTGCTAACGCTTTTGATACATCGAATATTGCATTAAGTTGGGGTACACCAACTCCGGCAATTACACGGGTAGTACAAATAGAACCAGGCCCAATGCCCACTTTTACCGCGTCGGCGCCAGCATCAGCAAGCGCAATGGCTGCTTCGGCTGTGGCAATATTTCCTACAACTATTTCCAGAGTGGGGAACTCTTTCTTAACTTTTTTAAGCATTTCAATAACGCCCTTTGTATGGCCATGCGCTGTGTCAATTACAACAGCATCAACTTTTGCCTCAACAAGTGCTTTAATTCGTTCAATTGTATCTCTGGTTACACCAACACCAGCAGCAACCCTTAATCTGCCCTTTGCATCCTTAGATGCGGATGGGTTGTCCTTGGCTTTGGTAATATCTTTATATGTAAGCAAACCCGCCAGCTTATAATCTTCATCAACAACGGGCAACTTCTCAATTTTATACTCTTGAAGAATTGCCTCTGCTTCATTAAGGCTTATGGTTCTTGTAGTAGTTATAAGCCCCTCGGAGGTCATAACATCTTTTATAGGTAAATCCATGTTGCGCATAAAACGTAAATCGCGATTTGTAACTATACCTATTAAAGTTCTGTCCACTTTAACAACCGGAATACCTCCAATTTTGTAATCCTTCATCAGCTTTAGGGCATCGCCAACAGTAGCATCGGGGCTAATTGTTACCGGATCGTATATCATTCCGCTCTCAGCTCGCTTTACAATTCTAACCTGATTGGCTTGCGCTTCGATACTCATGTTTTTATGGATAACCCCTATGCCGCCTTCCCGTGCAATTGCGATTGCCACTGCCGATTCTGTAACGGTATCCATTGCTGCGGTAACAATAGGCGAGTTAATCCTAATGTTCTTGGTAAACATTGTTGTTGTGTCAACATTTCGGGGTAGCACCTCGGAGTATGCAGGAACTAGAAGAACGTCGTCGAATGTAAGTCCTTCGGTAACAACTTTTTCGTTCGAAAATGACATGGCGTTAAGTTTAGAATTTTCGCTCGCCAAGTTACAAAAAAAAAATCTATGCAAACTGGATTGTTTTCAATAATACCTTGCTTCAATAAGTATTTCCTTTACATTTGTATTAGTAAGCATTATACGGTAAGAAAATTAATAAACTAACTTTTATGAGATTCCTCTATTTAATTTTATTATTTGTAACATTCTCTAGTTATTCTCAGGATAAATCGATAGAAATTTTACTGGAAACAGATAGAATAATCACAACAGAATGGATTGAACTTCATGAATTTCCGTTTTTTTAAAATCCATATATTATAATTCACAGCATTGACGGTCCAAAGATTGAGATTGCCGATATTAAGCATTACAAGGGCAATGATCAATTTGGTAATTATAGACAATTGGATGTAATTGGTCTTGGTAAAAAAAGAGAATATTGCTTTATAGAAAGGAAATTTAAATTGGATTCTACAGAAAGAGTAAAAATATTTTATGACCAGTTTATCTATGGATTAGATGAAAATTCAGGGAAAGTTAAGAATGTTAAATATTCCATAAATAACTATCAGATAAGGAAATTGAACTATAGGAATTTAAAGAATGATATGATTGATATTGGTATTTCGACTAATAAACTTAAGAAAGTAAATCAACTTAGAATTGTTCAATATATATCAATAGGATTAGGAGCCGCTTTATTAACTGACGTAATAATTAGAAATAGGGAACCTAGGGATGCTGAATTTATGAATGCAAAATCAAGTTTGAAACTAATTGCAAGTGGACTGCTTTTTACATTTCCATTAACTTTAGAAAAGCCTAAACAAGATAGATTAGTAAAAACGCTAAGAGATTTAGATTAGCCTTTGCTAGCATTGAGCCATAAAGCATTAGGGATTCAGTAATTTTCTGACAATTCTTGTTATCTTTAACTTTCGCTATCGGGGAGTACTAAAATTTGGTCAGTAATCCCCCACAACTATATACCCAAGCACAGTTATAGCTAAACTACAACCATTGAATAAGTTTGAGAAGATACTATACCATTACTGGGGATATACCTCGTTTCGTGAGGTTCAGGAAGAGGTTATTGAATCGGTATTCAACGGTAACGATACCCTTGCTCTAATGCCTACGGGTGGCGGCAAGTCTATTACATTTCAGGTGCCAGCCCTAGCCCAAGAGGGTATTTGTATTGTAATTACACCACTGATCGCACTAATGAAGGATCAGGTTGAAAATCTCCAGAAAAAAGGCATTAAAGCAGCGGCCATACATTCTGGAATGACAAAGCACGAGATTGAGGTGATGCTCGATAACTGTGCGTATGGTGATTATAAATTTCTTTACCTCTCACCAGAACGACTGAATACAGAACTTTTTAGGGTAAGGCTACGCAAGATGAATGTGAATTTAGTAGCCATTGATGAGTCTCACTGTATATCGCAGTGGGGCTATGATTTTCGTCCATCGTACCAGCGTATTATTGAACTCAGAGAATTGCTTCCCGATATTCCCTTTTTGGCCGTAACTGCAACTGCAACCCCTGAGGTTGTTGATGATATTCAGGAAAAACTTGGTTTTAGGCAAAAGCGTGTTGTTAAGATGAGTTTTGAGCGCAAAAACCTGGTGTACCTAGTTCGAAATGTTGAAGATAAACTTAAACATTTAAAAAAGATTGTTGAATCAGTTCCTGGTACTGGAATTATTTATGTTAGGAGTAGGCAAAAAACGAAAGAAATTGCATTAGAACTGCAAAAGTTGGGCATGAGTGCTGATTACTATCACGCAGGCTTATCTACAGAGGAAAGGAGTAAAAAACAGGACGACTGGCAGCATAACCGAACTCGTATAATTGTATCCACAAATGCCTTTGGGATGGGTATTGATAAACCAGATGTTCGATTTGTGGTGCATATGGATTTACCCGATTCGCCCGAAGCCTACTTTCAGGAGGCGGGTAGGGGTGGACGCGATGGGAAATTGGCATACGCCATTCTGCTTTACAACAATACCGACAAGGCAAAATCAGAGCAACGGCTTGCAACTGCTTTCCCAGAGCCAGATGAGATTAAGCGTTGCTATAATGCACTTTGCTCATACCTAAACGTTGCCATTGGAGGCGGAAAGGATGAGGTTTACGACTTTAATATCATCGATTTTGCATCTACCTTTAAATTTAACTTTGTAACGGCACATAGCTCATTAAAACTACTTGAACTTGAAGGGTATATTCAACTTACCGATGAGTTGGATAATCCCTCTAGGATAATGGTTGTTGTAAACAAGACCGATCTTTATAAATACCAGGTTGCCCATGCTGAACTTGACTCGTTTATTAAGATTATACTTAGAACCTATGCAGGTTTGTTTAGCACATACATTAAGATTGACGAGCCATTTTTGGCCAGAACAGCAGGAATACCCCTTAATAGGGTAACCGAAAATTTGATAAAATTAGGCCGTGCAAAAATATTGAACTATATCCCTCGCAAAAAAACTCCTCTTGTAATATTTACCGAGGAGCGTTTGGATGATAAGAATTTAAGGATATCGAGGGAGAATTACCATGCGCGCAAGCAAAGATATTTCAAACGCATGGAATCGATGAATAGTTATGCATCTGGAGTAACAAAATGCCGAAGCATTACACTGCTTGAATACTTTGGGGAGACCACCGCATCGCGATGCGGTAAATGCGATGTTTGTACATTGAGAAACGAGTTGGACATGAGCAAATACCAGTTCGATAGGATTGTTGAGCAGCTTAAGATAAATTTGGCAGAAAACCAGCTAACCCTTGAAGAGGTTGTTGAAAGGCTAAAATTCCCTCAAGACAGAACTACACGAGTTATTCGATGGCTTGTTGATAATTCTAAAATCATTAAAACGGAAGAAGGTTTACTAAAATGGTCTAAAAAAGGGTAAATATTTTCAGCTTTTTTACTTATTATTAACTAAGATATTTTTAAAAACATATTTCTTAATCCATAGTATTTTGAGAGCAGCAGTTATTGGTTCTGGAGTAGGTGGTATGGCAATAGCCATACGTATGGCTGTTAAAGGCTACAAGGTAACGGTGTTTGAACAGTCTAGCCGAGTAGGTGGTAAACTAAACGAGTTAAGGATGAATGGCTTTAGGTTCGATACAGGCCCGTCGTTATTTACTATGCCCGATTTGGTTGATGAACTTTTTGGCATTGCAGGTAACGAGGGTACAGATCTATTCAGCTACCAAAAACTTGAGAATGTAACCCGCTACTTTTATCCCGATGGTAAAGTATTAAATTCTTGGGCCGATCCTAATAGGTTTGCTCAGGAGGCTGAAACTATTTTGGGTGAGCCTGCAGTAAATATTCAGAAGTATTTATCGGAATGTAGCGACCTGTATCGCTTAACCTCCAAGATGTTTATTTTTAGTCCTTTCCCTACTTGGGAGGGTTTTAAATCGAAAGAGGCACAAGAACTTGGCAAGAATATAAAAAAGTTGAAGGCTTTTGAAACCATGCATAAGGTTAATTCCCGCAGCTTCTCCAAGGCGCAAACGGTGCAACTTTTTAACCGATTTGCCACATACAATGGTTCAAACCCCTATAAAGCCCCTGGTACACTAACAATTATACCTCACCTTGAGCATAATGTGGGTGCCTATTTCCCCGAAAGAGGAATGTACTCTATTGCCGAGGCAATGCAGGAGTTGGCAATAAAACTTGGGGTGAAATTTGAGCTGAATTGTTTGGTTCAGCGGATTGATTACAAGAATAATAAAGTTATTGGCATTATGGCCAATGGCGCTTCGGAGCCGTTTGACATTGTTGTTAACAATACGGATATCTTTAATGCATATCCTAAACTAATGCCTGAGCATAAGCTAAGCTGGTTCTACAAAAGGCAGAAACCATCATCGTCGGCATTAATTTTTTACTGGGGCGTTAAGGGAGAATACTCAAGCCTTGATTTGCACAACATCCTTTTTAGTGCCGATTACCCTGGTGAGTTTAAGATATTGGAAGGTAAGGGTATATCGACCGATCCAACGGTGTATATTTTTATAAGTTCAAAAATGGTTAAGCAAGATGCTCCAAAAGGTCATGAGAACTGGTTTGTAATGGTAAATGCACCTGCAGACAGTGGGCAGGATTGGGATGAGATTACAAAGACTACCCGAACTAATATCCTAAAAAAAATAAAGAAGGAAACAGGAATAGATATTGAGCCAAGTTTAGTTTGTGAGGATATTTTAACGCCACCGTTAATTGAGCATAAAACGGGCTCATATCGTGGGGCATTGTATGGTATTAGTTCAAACAATAAATTTGCAGCCTTTAGTCGGCATCCAAACCGCTCAAAAAACATTGATGGACTTTACTTTACTGGTGGAAGCGTGCATCCGGGCGGCGGAATTCCCTTATGCCTTGCATCGGCCAAAATAGTTGATAACTATATTAAACCTATTTAGATATGAACTCATTTGTAGCTAAGCATAAAGTTTTAATTGTAAAACTGATTATCCTTTTAGGATACGGAATTTCGATTCCGGGACTATGGATGATGCGCCATAACCCAGCTGTTTTTGAATTAAGTTGGTTGTTTACAACGTTAACGCTTTTACTGGTTTTGCTTTTTCATAAACCATTTACCCTAAAATTTGCATTGGCAATTGTTGTGGTTGGAGTTATTGGGTGGTTGGTTGAAGCCGTTGGTACGAATACGGGAGTAATATTTGGTGGTTATACCTATGGCCCATCGCTTGGTCCAAAGATATTTGGAACTCCATTTGCTATGCTAGTAAATTGGATGATATCGGTTTACCTCATAACCATGGTTTTACGCTCTAAAATAATCAATGTTTGGCGCATAGCATTTGCTGGAGCGTTTCTTATGGTAATTTATGATATTCTGCTTGAACCTGTTGCTGTTCGTTTGGAAATGTGGAGCTGGGATACAAGCACACCACCACTACAGAATTACATTGCTTGGTATGTAGTCTCGTTTCCCTTGATTATGCTTTTGAGCCGACATGTAAAAAAATCTCAAAATCCTCTAGTATTGGTAGTTTTTATATCGCAATTGGTCTTCTTTGGACTTCTTAATTTAATGATTGTCTTTCTTAAGATGTAATCCTACAACAGAAGTTTTAAAGAGTATTGCTATTAATAATCTTGGCGCCTTTGGAGATTAAATCATCTTTGATTTTATCAAAATCCGACTCGCTTAATGGGCGTGATGCATCCTCAATTAGTGTAGCATTAAACCCCTCTTTTAGAGCATCGAGCAGGGAGAAGTAAACACAAATATCGGCCGCCAAACCGCAAAAATAGAGATCATTAGCTTTTAATTCTTTTAAGTAACCAGCTAAACCAGTGCTCTTTAAATGCCCATTATCGTAAAATCCACTGTAGCTATCAATCTCAATATTCATCCCTTTTCTAAAAATTGCAGCAATTCGATTAGTCTTTAAATCGCTATGAAAATCAGCTCCCCTAGTATTCTGTACACAGTGGTTTGGCCAAAGAACTTGCTCTAATCCATTTAATTTGATTGTATCAAATTCCTTTTTACCAGGATGATTACTGGCAAAACTTGCATGGGCTATTGGGTGCCAATCTAGGGTGGCAACAACCAGATCGAATTTTTCTTGAATGCTATTAATAACAGGCACAATGGCATTACCATTTCTGATTGCCAAAGAGCCACCAGGCATAAAATCGTTTTGAACGTCAATTATGATAAGAGTTTTCATTTGAGCGAGTTATACTAGTTACGGGTTTTTATGTAAAGCAATCAGGGAATCTCTTTGATTCTTTAGCTCTTCGCTAATTCCAACTTTGTAAATATGAGGGTTATTAAACCGCTTATATTCAGCAGGAAGAATATTTAGCCTCTCGCGCGAATATGAAGAAATTTCATCCAAGGATAAACTCCCAGTGATTCGCTTGCCGCCCTCCATTACCTTTTGCAGTAGAGGTGTTTTTGCACAGCCCTCAACAATTGTTTTTTTATGAGGATCGAATGGATGGTATATGACTTTAAGGTTTTTTTGCTCTTTTAGTGCAATTGCATCAATACCAGCAAATTGGCCACTAGGATTAAAAAATCTGTAAACTTGCTTTTTGCTTGGCAGGGTAGTTTTACTTATGTTTTCGGAAATTTTTATTCTTGGTTTATCATTTGAGAATGCAAGTTTGTAAACACCATCAAGTGCGGCATCGGGATAGCCAGTAACAAGGCTGGTGCCCACTCCAAACACATCGATTGGGGCTTCCTGCTCCAAAAGACTTTTAATAATAACTTCATCGAGTTGATTTGAAACGGCAATTTTAACCTCGCTTAGCCCAGCATTGTCCAGCATTTTTCTGCTTTTTTTGGCAAGGTAAGCCAAGTCTCCACTATCAAGGCGGATGCCATTTAGCTTGTGCCCATTCGCCTCCATCTCCTTGCCAACTATTATTGCGTTAGGCACTCCATTCTCTAGGGTATTGTATGTATCAATAAGTAAAACACAATCATTTGGATGGGCATTGGCATAATCGCGAAAAGCGGTAATCTCATCATCGTAACTCTGAACAAATGAATGGGCCATGGTTCCTGAGACTGGGATACCAAAATCGCGACCAGCCCTAACATTGCTTGTAGAATTAAATCCGCCAATATAGGCTGCCCGGCTAGCATGGTAGCCTCCAACGCCCTGTGCACGGCGTAACCCAAAATCTATCAGTTGCCTATTGCCGGCAACCTGTCGCATTCTGCTTGCTTTAGTTGCTATAAGTGTCTGAAAATTAAGAATATTGAGTAGTATTGTTTCAATAATCTGCGCTTCGATAATGTTTCCCTCTACCTGAAGAATTGGACTTGTTGGAAAAACGATTTCGCCCTCAAGGCATGAGTAGATATTACCGGTAAACTTAAAATCCTTTAGGTAATCGATGAAATGCTGTTTGAACCCAATATGGCTAAGGAATGATAGATCCTTGGAATCGAATCGAAATGTTTCAAGGATGTTAAGCAAATTATCTAAACCAGCAAAAACAGCATATCCTCCTTCAAAGGGTAACTTTCTGAAAAAATAATCGAATACTGCCTTTTCGTTATGCCTACCCTTTTCAAAATAGGCATAGGCCATTGTGAGTTCGTACTGGTCGGTATATGATGCGGTAAAGTCTATCATTTTAAAGTGGATTTAAGTTGCGTGTGATGCTATGCTTGAGGTTAAAAAAATTGCATATAATCTATATTAGCTAATTAACTATTTAACTCCAAACCCAAGGACTAATAAAATCAATTTACTAAGATTATTCATAGTTATTATTTTAATTAATACCAACTCTTTTGATAGAAACGGTGCTGTAGCCTAATGGTTCAATTAAAACTTAAGAATTATCCAGACTAGTGGATGGTTAAAATATCTCCGGTTTTTACCTGAGGAGTTTTAAAAATCTTGTAAAACTCAGCTAGGGCAGGGGCTGCAGTACAATGCGAAGGATATACATATTTAACATTATTAGCCTTTAGGTATTCAATAGTCTTCTGTGTTTGCAGGTTATTCTCCTTTAAATGAAAACCTCCCATTATACCTACAATCTTCGATTGGCCTGTTGCTTTCTTTGCATACTCAAGAGTATTCACAATTCCTGCATGGCCACATCCTGTTATAACAAATATTCCACTATCAACCCTAAATGCTAAAGCGCTATCGTCCATTACAAAATCGGGTGTTCCATCGTCAAAGACGAAAGATGTTGTTTTCGATTCGAAATCGGAGATACGGGGTATTTCACCAAGGAAGTATGCGCCACTGAAAATTTGGTAAGGTTTGGCAGTTGCAAACAGGTTAAACTTGTCTCTAATGCTATCGAAGTTATTCTTTAGGCCAATGTATGAGTCTCCATCCTTTCTATGTCGCTTGACAAAGCAACCGGGATGGCAAATTAAATTGCCACCATGAATATGATTTAGACCATTGCCATGGTCGAAATGTCCATGACTAAGAACAATTTGATCAACATTTTTTGTGTTCAGATTCATTATCTCGGCATTCCTCAGAAACAAATCGGTTTGACCTGTGTCGAATAGAATCTGCTTACCGTTATAGTCAATAAGATATGAAAGGCCATGTTCTGCCAAAGTATTTGGTCCTGGGGTATTATCGACTAAAACTGAGATTTTCATTTTGTGCAGCTAAGTATTTGCTCTTTTATTGAGTTTAACTCTGTTGTCATTGATGTTATCATGTTCTGCAGTATGTTTGCCTCCCGCAAGGCTTAAAACACAGATTAAAGGGTGAAACTGAATAGTATTCTAATCAGTCGGAAAGAGGAGTTACCCCCCCGCATTATTATGATTTATTACTTAGTATTTAGATGTTTACTTATCATAGCAAGCAATTCCTCTTTATCTATAGGTTTTGATATAAAGTCATCACAACCATAGTTTAATGCCAATTCTTTTTCGCACTCATTAGAATATGCTGTTTGTGCAATAATTGGCAAATTTGGGAATACTGATTTTATTTTTTCTGTTGCCTTGTATCCATTCATTATAGGCATTTTGAGGTCCATTAGGACTATATCTATATTACTATTCTCCTTACATATTTCAAAAGCTTCTTCCCCATTCCTAGCATGGATAAGACTATAATTAAAATCCTTACTCTCCGTTAAAATTGCTTCAAGATACAGGTAGTTATCATCCTCATCTTCTGCAATTAACACAGTGAAATTCAATTTATTTACAGAAATTTCTGAACCAAAAAAAGGCTCAGGAGATTTTTCAACTAAACCTCGTACTGATTTATAGGGAATTGTAACATAAAAGGTAGATCCTTTTCCTTTTTCTGACTCTAAAGTAATATCTCCTCCTAATAGTGTAGCATTCTCCTTTGAAATGGACAAGCCAAGACCCAAACCTCCGTATTTATGTGATATTTCTTTCTCTTCCTGTGAAAAGCGTTCAAAAATAATGTCGTGATTTTCTGGCGATATCCCTATACCTGTATCTTTAACGTAAAGAACAAGATTATTTTGAATAATATTATAGCCCATTTCAATAGAACCACTAGATGTATACCGAAATGCATTTTCGAGCAAATTGCTCAATATCTTGTTGAGTTTTGTTCTATCGGTGATAATGTGACTTTCATTATCGCTTAATTCATTTTTAATATTAAAGTTTATCTTATTTTCTTTAAATTTTAATTTGAAGATAGAAAACAATTCCATCAAGAATTCATTCAAGCAGAATTGAGTTTCGTTTAGCTTTTCCTGTTTTGTTTCCAAATTTGAAATTTCCAAAATATCATCAATAACCCTAAGCAACTGATGACTACTATTTTGAATAATATTTGTGTAATGCCTCCTTTTCTCAAATGATAAATCAGGGTTATCTAATAATCCGGAAAATCCTATTATGCCATTCATAGGAGTTCGAATTTCGTGTGACATGTTGTTGAGGAATTCTGTTTTTAATCTGTCACTCTTCTCAGCTTTCTCTTTTGCAATTATAAGTTCCTGGTTATTTTGTAATAGCTCAGAGTTCTTTTTGTTAATTAGCTCTTTTATCGCCAATTTTTGTTTTATTTCTGCGGGCAGCCATTTATATAATACAAGAATCAGCACTAATACTCCTGTTACTAATGTTATAAATTTTGGCAAGAAAACATATTGGGGTTTAGTTAGTATATCGAATACATCACTTGAAATGAATCCTTCTTGAGAGGCGGATCTTAAGCCAAAATATGCTCCTTCAAATATTGTTCTGAATGCATCAATAATTAAAATGAACAGTAAGAGATTCAGTAGTTTATCTTGCTTTTGATTGAGATTTACTTTTTTTAGATAAAATAAAAAAACATATAACCAGATTGCAACTATTAGTGCATAAGTAATTGGCGTTATGTATCTAAAAACTTCACTCATTTTTTTGATCTTAACATATCCATCTGTATTTATAATATTGCATATAAATCAGCTATTTATATTTTTTATTAGAATTAAATCTAACCTAAATTTACAAAATAATTTACCATTAAGCAATCCTAATATTGGTGTTAGCTTATCGTAGGTATAAAATAACAATAAGATTGCTTTAAATAACATGTAAATATACAAATAATGATGGAAGTTATCACATACCAGTTTTTTTGATATGTGATGAATATATTGGAAGGGATTAGCTAAGGGGCATTAGTTAAGAATGGAACTGTTATGCAAATGAATATTGTGTTGATTTTTTTAAGGTTTTAATATCTTAATAGACATTGGATACCTATAGGGCTGCTTGTTTATTACTTTAATAGTGTTTATTACAATTACAATAGTGCTAAAAAAACCGAAAAATACAACTAAGGGTAAACCAATAATTAACATCACTAAAAGCCCCGAAGAGATTAAATAGATCAGCATACTCAATTGAAAGTTAACAACATCTATAGCATGTTGTCTGATGCCCTGAATTTGATCCTTTTTCCAAACCCATATTATAATGGGGGGTAGGAGCGTAATAAAAAGACCGCTTAAATGAAGAAGGGGCAACCATATTTTATTCTGCTTAGAATTTTCTTCATCCAAGTCACTCTCCCCAAAGTTTATCAGTTCTTCATAATCAACCTCCAAAACCGAGGCAATAGTTTGCAAGGTATACGATCGAGGGTCAACCTCGTCTTTTTCAATTCGCTGGATAGTCCGAACGCTTATATCAGTTTTTGACGCAAGTTCTTCTTGGGTCATACCCTTTTTAAGCCTTGCCTCTTTTATAAAATTGCCTATTGTCATGGCATTAAGTATTTTTTACAAATATCCTGATTTTGTAGGGTACAATCCAACTACTTTTACCTGACATTTACCTGACATTTAAACGGAATTGGCGGTTGTTTTTTGTTATACATACGGTTTATGTAAGTGGAGTGCGGGATTTAAAGTGATGAACTTTCAAATCTGCACGGAGCCAATTCGTTTATTCATAGTTTCAATTTTCCGTCAATCGTCAAAGACGAATTGGCGGTGTTTCAACAGAGAACTGCGGTTGAATTACCCACTGAAACTCGCATTACATTTACATTTTGTTAGCTACAGTTTTTATCAGTCTGTCAATTCTTCTTTTATTCTCTTGTTGTAATAAAGATGGATATAAATTCATTAAAATGTTAACTATAATAAAAATCAAGGCAAACAAATAATCTCCATTTATAAATTTAATGATTGGAAAAACAATCACGAGAATAAATCCGATTAAATGATTTATTTCTGCAGTAGTCATTTCTTTTCGCAAATCATATAATTCAGATATCTCGATTTTATTTTTCAGTTTCATTGGATTGAAGAACTTTAAAAAAGTATGTGTTACAATCCATTTAAGAATTCCAAGTCCAATTTTTTTATTGATGTCTTTGCTTTTTATAAAATTCAGACTGGATAATTTATCAAAAAGTTTTGTCTTTTTCAAAATTGCACCGATAAACATTCCAACTATCCAAGAAAAAAATGTTATCGAAATACTAAATATTATATAAGGAGTAATCATAGTTTATAAATCTTGACTGTTATAGTTTTTAGAATTTTATCGTTCAATTTGTAACTTGTTAGTTTATAGCTCAATTTATTAAAATCTGTCAAGCTAATCTTCGTTTTGCTGCATGTCATTAAATTGTAGCTTACTAATCAATAGGTATGGATTTTCACTATGCTTTTCTTAAATCATTTGTAAATATACAAAACTTTGAGAGCAACTATTAGATCATCTGCTCAGTTTAATTATCACGATGACAATGGGGTAAAAGGTGTTTTTGAAAGACGAATAAAAGAAAAAGGGAGTACACTTTGCACCGATAATGTCGATGTGCTAGGTGATACTCCCCTAATTTATTATCAAACCTTATGTTCCCTGTTTAAATATTATTTCGTGAATAAAAGTTGATTACTGTTTTTAAAACTATTTCTGTGCGAACAAAGATTCAATTATGTCATCAAAGGCATCAACTGCAGCTTTGCTGCTTTGGCTATAAACACTTAGGCCCTTATCGGCAGCTTCGCCAACCTCAGCAATAAGCGGAATTTGCCCAATTAATGGCACACCTAACTCTTTGGCTAAGCGCTCACCACCACCTTGTCCAAAAATATAGTATTTCTCATCGGGATGCTGATTTGGAGTAAACCACGACATATTTTCAATTACTCCCATTATTGGCACACCTAAATCCTTATTATTGAATAACGATGCAGCTTTTCGAGCATCATTAAGTGCAATTTCCTGAGGAGTAGTTACTATTAACGCTCCATTAATGGTTAATTTTTGCAGAGTGGTTAGCTGTATATCGCTAGTTCCAGGGGGGAAATCAATAACCATATAGTCAATATCGCCCCATTGTGTATTCTCAAAAAGTTGGGTTAGTGCGTTTGCTGCCATTGGGCCACGCCATACAAGGCCTTGGCCTGTTTTAATAAAAAAGCCAATGGACATAATTTTAACACCATATTTTTCAATGGGGAACATCATTTCCTTATCGCCATTGTAGGCAACCTCTGGTTTGGCATCCTCAATACCAAACATTTTGGGAATTGATGGTCCAAAAATATCGGCATCAACCAAAGCCGTTTTGTAACCATTACGGGCTAATGCAATGGCCAAATTGGCCGATACGGTTGATTTTCCTACACCGCCCTTTCCTGAAGCAACGGTAATAATATTCTTCACCCCGTGTAGGTCTAACTTTTCAAAACCTTCCATTTTACTTTCCTCCTTGTATAATTTTAGCTATATATTGATAAATTATTCTACTGGTTATAAGCGCCCTAAGATATTTGATATTCTGCAGAAAATTATATTGTTTCATGTTTTTTATTAGGATAAAATTCTAGAATTCAAAACCCTTTCGGGCTTCTACTCCTCGATTATAGTAGTGCTTTATCTCCTTCATTTCGGTTACTAAATCGGCAATTTCAATGATTTCGGCAGGAGCATAGCGGCCTGTTAGTATTATCTCCATTGATTTAGGTTTTTCTTTAATCAACGATACTATGCTGCTAATAGGGAATAGTTTGTAGTAAAGCGCAATACAAACCTCATCAAGAATTACAACATCATACTCATTGCTGATTATTATTGATGTAACCTCGTTTAGCCCATCTGTGGCGGCTTGTATATCCTTATTGGTTGGCTCGTGCTTTATAAAACAATCAAGGCCATACTGCTTAATTACAATCTCATCAAATCGCTTTAGCGATTCGAGTTCTGAGTAGTGCATTCCCTTAACAAACTGTCCAATAAATACTCGCTTCCCTGCGCCAACTGCTCTAATTGCGAGGCCTATGGCTGCCGATGTTTTTCCCTTTCCGTTTCCGGTGTAAAGGTGAATGTATCCTTGTGTGTTATTCTCGTTTTTCATGGAATTAATTTGCTTCACTGAATAGTTGAATACACTTACTGTAAGGTAAACCAACAACTACTTGGTTGTCTTTTATTCCGCCGTATTGTCGAGATTTGGAGCATCCAAAAGAGATGCTCATATTGGCCGATTTAAAGGTACTTATAAACACATTACCACAAACCGATAGGAACGGAAAAGGCTTAATAATGGGAAACTCGTTGGTTTTAAGGATATAATCCCTCGAAAGATTCATTAACTCTTTTGGGTTGATGTAAAGAATATACATATCAGGTTGTATCTCTGTTTCCATCTGCTCATCAATCCCCATTAGGATGTTGTGGATTGGAGTGTTCATTTTAGGAATTTCGTTTAGCGCCCGCTTGACGGTTTGCAGGGCTATCCCATTTTCTGTGGATAAATGTTGGGCCATTTCTTTATCGTCTAATAGAAGTCCCATACTTCTTCTTCCTCCCATACATACAAGATTCTGAGGATCGAATAGGAGAGGGGTTTTAAAGGCATCGTTAACCGCTTCGCAAAATCTTATGGGCTTAATGGGCGAGTATGCAACCTCTTTACTGAAGTTTACTTTTAAACCCATGCATTTAGAACCAAATCTGCTTTTTAATTTCGATATCATTGTTGACTTTGGTTTTTATAGCTGGAAATGGCTCTACTAACATCAGACATAGCAAAGTTGTACTTTTTTCGCAAGCGCCCTAACCGTTGAGAGGTTAAGTTTTGTGGGATATTTAGTTCATTGCAGAGGTATGTGCTTGGGATATTGTACTTATCAGCAACATAATCCAAGGTATAAGTACCCTGCACCTCATACTCCTCTTCAATAGTTTGGTTTTTATGTTTATGAACCTTTTCTTCTTTATGCTTGGTTTCTTTGTCCCGTTGCTCTTCGCGAGTAACAGCCTCATCGCTAATTTCGGGGGATGGAGTTAGTTCTTGCTCGCCTATTAATGGCGAAGTATTATTTGTTCTATTCCTGAAATTATGCTCATGGTAAACCTGCGTGGGTGTAATAAGAAAGGCAAAGACGAAAAGTAGAGTTGCTAACACTGTAATTATGGTGCTAAAGGCAATCCTGCCAATTCTATTCGGAATAAGTCTTCTGAGAAGGCACAATATCATACTCCAATGGAATATTACATGAAGGACAAGGAAAAAGATGAATACAAGGCTAATGATAAGATGAATGGTTCCCCATTCATGTCTATCTAATCCCCATAAAAGAAGGTTTATACCATCTCCGTAGATTAAGTTTCGGCTTTCGCCCGAAATAAGAACGTACTTAATGAGTAGTCCAATACCTGCCATTGCAGCTAGGAGTAGGAATAGGACAAAATCGATGCAAAGGTTAAGTTTGGCTTTGTCCTTTAGAATTGATTTTTTTGTGTTCATGGTAAATTCATTTAATGGCAGCTCGTGCTATTCTTCTAAGTTTACTATCCAGCATTCTTCGTTTAAGTGGACTTAACCTATCAACAAAGAGAGTTCCCTCAAGGTGATCGTACTCATGCTGAAATATTCGGGCTTCAATACCCGATATTTCCCTTTCAATAGGTTCGAATATTTCATTGTAGTACTTTACGACTATTTTATCTGGGCGAGCAATATCTTCAAAAATATCGGGTATGCTCAAGCATCCTTCTTTAAACCAATTATCATTTTTGCTTACAAAAAGGATTGTTGGATTAATAATTAGGTATTTAAACCTTTCAAAACTATCCTCTTTGTCGGCCGCAGGGTTGGAGTCCATTATAAATGCCCGTTTAAGTAATCCAATTTGGGGTGCGGCAAGGCCAATTCCACCCTCCTTAGCCAATGTATCGAAAAGATTAGTTGATAAGCCTTGAATGTCTTCGTCACCTTTAACTAGCGTAGAATGCTTCCGTAGCACATTCGAACCGTATTTTTCAATCTTAATGAGCATAGTTTATCGGTTTTTTGCGAGTAAAAATGTTTTCGAGCCAAACGTGAACTCTTCAAAACATTAATAACCAAAGGCTATCATGCTTGAGGGGCGTTTATTCTACTCCAAATTAGCTTTAACTCTTTGCTTATTGCCGATTCGGGAGCCCACTCTAAAACGCTTTTGCAATTAACCATTGCATCTACAAATACTGGTTCAAAGGGTAACTTGCCTGCTATATCAATCCCTAAATTGGCGCATCTTTTCTCTATTTGTAAAGACATGTCGGGGTTTAGGTCAAACTTATTGATTAGAACCCAGGCTTTTAGGTTAAATTTGGTTACAAGTTCAAGAGTTCTTTCCAAATCGTGCAATCCCGATAGGGTTGGCTCCGTAACAACCAAAACATTGTTAACCCCTGTAATTGATGATATTGCTGCGCAGCCTATACCCGGAGGCCCATCAATAATGATATTGTTTAACCCATTGCTCTTGGCAATAGCTTTGACTTTTGCGCGAACCATGTTAACTAATTTCCCCGAGTTTTCTTCACCAGGAGCAAGTCGGCCGTAAACCATTTTACCGTTTCGGAACGTGCCCGAGTACATCCGACTTTTGTCGTTATCAACCATGGTTATTGCCTCACATGGGCAAACCCTAGAGCAAAGTTGGCAACCATCGCATGTGGTTTCCGATATCTCAATCCGATTATTAACAAAGTGTATGGCATCAAAGCGGCAGTAATCTTTACAGATACCACAATTTGTGCAAATTGTGTAATCAATTATGGCAGTTTGACCTGCAATATATACTTCTTCCTCTTCGTGAGTTGGATTAAAGATTATGTGTAGGTTAGCTGCATCCACATCACAATCGGCAAGTAAAACGTTCTTTTCTAACGTTGCAAATGCTGCACTTATGCTGCTTTTTCCGGTTCCTCCTTTACCGCTAATTATTGCTAACTCCATATTTCTGATTTATTTCATTGAATATTTTAAGTAGTTGTTCTTGCAGTTCGGGTTTCGATTCTGCAACAATTTCACCTTTTGAGTAGCTTGCTGCAATCTCTTTGTCAAACGGAATCTCCAATAGTAGAGGGATACCATTCTCTTTTAGGTATTGATGTACTTTATCGTCGCCCAGACCTGCACGGTTTATAACAACCCCATAGGGTTTGTTCATGGTTTTAATTATTTCAACCGATTGTTTCAAATCGCTTAAACCAAAAGGGGTAGGCTCAGTAACTAGCAATACGTAATCCGCCTTATTAACGGTTTGTATAAAAGAGCATGAGGTACCCGGAGGAGAATCGAAGAGGACAATATGGTTGTTTCCCGCTTCATTAATTCCTCTTTTAATTATTGGTATTGGCGAATACACACCTACGCGCATCCTAGTTTCAATAATGTTTGTTTTATCGGTTATGCTAAAGGTATTTACTTTGCCAAGGGAAACATCCTTCTCGGTAATTGCTCCAAATTCGCAAGCATAGGTACATGCACCGCAGCCGTGGCATAAATCTTCCATCACCTTAATTATTTTTGATGGCGGAATAATGAAAATTGCTTTATAACTGCAATATTCGTGGCACTTAACGCAGAATGTACATTTCGACTCATCAATTATTGGAACCCGTATGGTAACATCAATAGTGTTTTGGTGAGTTCCTGAAAAAAAGATAGTGTCATTTGGTTCTTCAGCATCACAATCCACAAGTGTTACCTCATGGTTATTCTTCTGAAGCGTATAGAAAAGGTTTGTTGATAAAAGCGTTTTTCCAGTGCCACCTTTGCCGCTAGCAATAGCAATTTTTATTGGTTTAATGTTAGTCATACTTTAATCTTATTTCCTCATTGGCAAGAGTAGCCTTTATCGCTTCTTTAAAAAATGAGGAATTCCATGTATTTAAGTTAGTGTGAGTAGTAAAATACTTTTGAGGAATTGGGTGAGTTCCAAAAATTACCTCTAATCCGAATTTTTCAGGAATGAATTCAGAGAATTGTTTTAGCCTAGGGCAGGGGGGATAGCCTACAAGTAATCCTGTGGCTAGATGTACGTGGGTTACTCCATTTTTTTTCATTTCTTCAGGAGCGTATTCAATGTTTCCACCAGGGCATCCGCCACATGTAGTATATCCAGCAAGTTCAACATCCATCCCCTTGTATCTGGCAAAAGCCCCTTCGCGGTTTTGAATTGAACACAAACATTTTCCGCCAGCACAGGTGTGATAGCGATCGCAAATGATAATTCCAATTTTAACTTTTTGCATGGTGTATTTTCAAGGAATAAAAAGATTATGATCTCTCTAACTGAAATTATGCACAACAAAATCACCCTTTTTTACCCCAAGTGTTTCAGCAATTAAATCGCACTTTACCATTAGTAAAAAGAATATTCTAGGATCGTTATTATCCAATAACCCTTCCATGTTGCCTTGTCCTTTGGATATTATTAGATCTGCCGAGTTGTAAATCCTCAAAAACTCATCGCTGCAACGTTCCAAAATGGTTGATGGCGCATCGTAGCCATTGGATATCACATCGGCTGCATAATGCATTCCTATCTGAATAGAATCATCGATGGTTACATCGTTGAGCACTGGTCCACCCTTAACTGCATAGGTAATATTCCCATGCATTATGGTTTCAATAAACAGTCTATCAAAAACAATCTCTCCAGCATTATCACCTAGATACAGAACTTGTTCTGCATTAAGTAATTGTTGCTTAAGTTCTTTTGATTTATCAATTGCAAAACTGCTATCTAAAACACTATTAATGGTTTTATGTATATCAAAATCTGAATTAGCTCCGTAATCCATTATGTTTCCGGCAATGGCTAATCTGAGTGCCAAATTAAACGGATTATTAGATTCAATTACCCTTGGTTTCCACTTATCGTATAACTCCAGTGCAACCCTATTGTTATCCTCTTTCTCATCGCTAAACGGATCATCTACACCAATTAATCTACAGAAGGTTTTATTGAGATTGCGTTGAATTTCTGGAGCAAAATTGGTGTAGTTCCCATTGATAACATGGTCGAAAAATGAGAGGAAGAACCTTTGATCTCTCTCATTTACGTTAAATTTTTCAAAAAGGCGCTTATAGGTCTTCAGAAAACATTTAACGCACCTCTCATCAACCATAATGCTATTGTTTAATGGCTGCAACCGTGACTGCGGTTCTCGTCGTGGTTACAGTAGTTCGCGCTTAGTTCCAGTTTGTTTTCAATAAAACTGGTTACTATTTCCTTAGGGTTAATCATTGGAGCTCCAATAAAAACGTTGATATTTTGCTCATGGAACAGATCAATCGCTTTCTGCCCCATTCCGCCAGCAATTACGTCGGTTGCACCAAGTTGAGCAACCCAGCGTGGGTACAATCCGGGTACGTGCTCTGGGGGAGTATGCTCTTTGATATCTGTAATTTCTCCATTAACTACTTTTACAACAGCAAAAGTTTGGCAATGGCCAAAGTGTGCGCAAAGAATTCCATTTTCTAACGGAATAGCAATTGTTTTATTCATATAAAATTATTTGTTAGTTAATCCTGCATAGGTCTAAACTATTATGTTGTGCCTTGAGCCTTTGCAAGAAATGATTAATAATTAGAAACCACCTCTAAATCTGTTCTGCATACCAAATCCGCGATTAAAGCCACGACCACAACCCCTTCGACCAAAGCCAAAGCCTCTACCGAAGTTATTCGTCTGTGTCTCTTCATCTGCGATTTGTGATTTTTGGTTTACACCAAAATTGGTGCATTTTCCCATTCTGCGGCCAGTCATTGGACCCTGTCCGGCTGGCCCTTTTTGATTAAAACCTGGCATAATACCTCCTCTTTAATGATTAATAGATTGTGTTAAGTTGTAAATGGCAATAAATATTTTAATTAAAAGCCTTGTTAAGTACTTACGCTCAACTTGCAATATTTAGTAGTGGTATGTTATTCTCCACTCCTTAAGCGCTTGCCAAGTCCCTTGCCACATCCAACTTTGCGTTTTTTACCCATACCTTTTCCCAGCTTACTCAATTTATCTTCTTCAGCTGTTTGACTGCATTCGCCCAAACGGCGACCAGTTTTAGCACCCTTTCCTTCGGGCCCTGTTCCATCGAGCTGAGGCATATTTTATTTGTTTTAATGGTTCAGCATTTCAATTACATCAGCTATTGTTTTGTTTTGATCTTTTACAACAATCATCTGTATTTTAAGGCTATCAACAAGCGATTTGATCTTCATTCCAAATTCACCCGACACTATTTTTTCTGCATTTCTTGAAGCAACTAGTTGCACTGATGCTGGCCCTGCGCCATTCTCAGCCTCTTTGTTAGGGTTTGGAATAAACTCTACGGACTTGGTTTCTGTATCGTAAACAACAAAGTATGTGCAGCGTCCAAAACGTTCGTCAACTTTAGAGTCAAGGGTGTTTCCGGTGGATGTAATTGCAACTTTCATTTTTTTTGATTTTATGTTAATTTTATTTTCTCTTCATCTGGGCATTGCACTTTGGGCAAATCTCTTGACTACAGGGGACTCTGAACTTGTGAGGCTTTTCGTACCCACAATCTATACAAATGCATACATCTTGGTCATCAACAAAATCAGTGTTACTCATTATTTCAGCTTCAATATCAAAGCTTGATATTGAATTGTTTCCACATAGAGGACAGGATGATGTTTCAATTTCCCTAAAAGGGTTATTGAAGTAACATTTGCAGGTATGGCATTGGTGCCAATCACTATCAAAATATACTTTACCACCCTCAATGGATATTTGATGTCCTTCAACAAATGCTTTAGCAATTTTTTGTCGTACCCTTGCATATATCCTTGTAAAGGTTGGGCGCGATACGCCCATCATAACTGAAGCTTCATGGTGGGTGTACATATCGTAATCGCATAGACGAAGAGCCTCGTATTCTTCGAAAAGAAGTAGAATTGGTTCTTTATTCGACTGCCCTTCAACTTCACGACCATAAGGTTTAAATCCCTTTATTAGTGGAGGATTTAGTACTTTTCTTAACTTTCTTACCCGTGGGGACATGTTTGTATAATCAAATGTTCACTGCAAATGTAATGAACATATGTTCATTGTGCAAACTAATTCATCAGAAAAATGAATTAGTTTGAAATATTTTGAAAATATCTAAAAATGCGCAAAAATATTAATTGCAATTATTTAATAGAAGTCAATAAAAGGGAGGTCATTAGGATATTAGTGATAAAAAAAGCAAAAGTCCAAGTTACTCGAGTAACTTGGACTTTACAGTCAAAAATATTTTTGTTGGAGTTTTAGTAATTATAAGCAATGCCAAAATTATCAATACAAAAATAAGCTGGTACATTTAGGCCAGATTCGTCACTTATGGATGAGGATAAAGTGAAGGTAATTTTTGATGAACCACTTAAAGTATTAAGGTTTACTTGTGTCCAATCATCTATTATTTTGGTTTTCCCCTCTCGATAATCAGCTAAATAAAATTCAACACTATCAATAGGCTCGTTGTTAATGTTATATCCTGAAATTGTTAGCATAAACCAGTCGCCATCCTCAAATGGATCTATTGAACCATTTCCGTTTTTCATGGAGAAATAGGAAAAGGTCGAGTTTGTTATCAAAATTGAAATGGGCGAGCCCTCATTCATAAAACTCATAGTGGCGCTTTCACCATCAACGTGAACAACTGAGTATACATTCCCTGCATATCCTCCCTCACTAATGTATGCACTATATTGATTTTCGGGACCCGGCGTTTCAATATCCGTAATGTTTGAATAGGCAAATCCTTTCCAGTATCCACTTGACTCGTTCTCTTCAAATTTGTTATAAAAAGAAACCGATCCAAATATTTTACTGCCAGTTCCGTCCTCACCATTCCAATAAGTTTCAGGAGCAAGAGTTGCTTCTTGGAAAGTAATGGTTTCTCTAAAAAAGGAGTGGGTTTCTTTAATACAAGAACTTAACGAAAAGACTAAAATAGTAATTGCAATTAATTTAGTAAACTTAAATCGTAACATAAATTTAATAGTTTAATGATTATTCAACTAACGCGGTAAAATTATAAATTTATCTTTTACCAAACGTATTTATAACAATAATATAGATGATATAGTATGTAGTAATAGTATGTTTTAACTAAACAAGCACTTTTGGGTAGAGTTTGCTAGTTAAGAACAATGTTTTATAATAATTCCATTAATATTTTTTTTAAAACTTTTTTATAGGCTTAACTAATAAATGAAAAAGGATTAGGTACTTAAGCCTAATCCTCTTTTTAATTAATTAGGATGTTTATATAAATAAGAGGAAAAGAGAGAATGATAGAAGTAAAATAATTACAATGGATTCATTATAAAAGTTAAGTTTCTTAACAGTTTCAGTCTCTTTAGAAGCCTTAATAAAAATGATTGGAATTAATACTAACAATGCAGCGTTGCTTAAATAAATTACAACTCCAGCACCAGGCCAATGCTGCATTTTAAACAAAAGGCCTACTGAGATTAAAACCATGGCAAGCATTACAAAAACATTGGAGAATTTCTGTGTTTTTGTTGTTGCAAGTTTTTGCTTATCTATAAAAAGTAAAAGCGAATAGACTGCAGCAAAAATTACTATGCCAACAGTAAGTGCTACACCAGCACCAGGCCAATGCATAATTTTAAAAAGCACACCAATTAATACGATAATAGAGGAAACTACTCCTGAAATCAATGTTAATTTTTTCATAATTGATTAGTTTTTTAGTTTGTTATTGCGACTATTCCAATGGTAATTTTAAATTATTTTCTTTGCTGTTGTCTTTACCCTAAGATTTACTTAAAAAAAAACGCCAAAGCGTGAAAAATAGTATTCCAGCGCCTTGGCGTTTACTATGAAATTAACTATTTCTGAGCGTAAAGCTCAATAATTTTAAGCATTACCTCTGTTGCCTTCACCATACTATTAACAGCAACGTACTCCTGTTTACCGTGGAAGTTCTCGCCCCCGGCAAATAGGTTTGGGCAAGGTAACCCCATGTATGAAAGGCGTGCTCCATCGGTTCCGCCACGTATTGGTTTAATGTCAGGTTTAACTCCAACCAGTTCCATTGCCTTAACGGCTGTATCAACCACGTGCATTACGGGCTCAACCATTTGGCGCATATTGTAGTATTGGTCCTTAACCTCAAGGGTAACAACACCTTGGCCGTATTTCATGTTCATAAATTCGGCAACTTTAGCAATGTATGCTTTGCGGGCCTCAAATTTTTCGCGATTATGGTCGCGAATAATGTATTGGAATGTTGCATTTTCAACCGATCCATCTATTTTAATTAGATGATAGAAACCATCATATCCTTCGGTATGTTCGGGTCTTTCATTGGCAGGGAGGAGACTATTAAACTCCATGGCTACATGAATAGAGTTTATCATCTTATCCTTGGCGTATCCAGGGTGGATATTACGACCCTGAACAGAAATTTTAGCGCCTGCAGCGTTAAAGTTCTCGTACTCTAATTCGCCAATGGCTCCTCCATCGAGGGTATATCCAAAGTCGGCATTAAATTTCTTTACATCAAAGTGGTCAACTCCACGGCCAACCTCCTCGTCAACAGTAAATCCAATGCGGATTGGACCGTGCTTAAACCCAGGGTTGCTCATCATATAATCAACGGCAGTCATAATCTCTGCTATTCCAGCCTTATCGTCGGCGCCAAGTAAAGTAGTACCATCGGTAACAATAAGCGTTTGTCCTTTATAGCCTAGGAGCTCGGGAAACTCTTTTGGTGAAAGTGTAACTTTTAAATCCTTATTAAGGATAATCTCCGAACCATCGTAATTCTCAATAAGGCGGGGTTTAACATCCTTTCCGCTCATATCGGGTGCGGTGTCAACGTGAGCAAGGAAACCAATAGTGGGTACTTTTTTATCGATATTACTCGGTACAGTAGCCATTACGTATCCATACTCATCAATGGTTGTATCTTTCAGTCCCAAATCCTTTAATTCCTGAACCAATAGGTTTGAAAGTACAAGTTGTTTTTTTGTACTCGGAAAGATATCGGAAACGGTATCATCGGATTGTGTATCGATTTTTATATAACGTAAAAACCGGTCGATTAATAATTTTTCGTTTATCATGGCATATTAATTTTAAATGTGCTTTAAAATTGAAGAACCGAAGGCGGAAAAATTGCCTTCCGTCTTCAATCTTCAAAAAATTATTATTCTTTATCTGGTTTTGCCCTAAGCGATTCCCAAATTAGGTATGCACATAGAATTAGGAACATACCTATTCCAAGAATTTGTGCAGAGTTAGATTCAAACCATTCCTTATTAACAAAGTTAATGCCTCCAAGTTTAAGCCCTGCACTAACAACACCCATTAAAGCACCACCGGCAATAAACCCTGAGGCGATTAGCGTACCCCGCTCACGACGAGCTTGATTAACCTTAGCGCTCTTGCTACGAGTAGCAACAATGTGTGCAATAATTCCACCCACTAATAAAGGGGTGTTAAGGTGAAGCGGTATAAACATACCCAGTGAGAAAGCCAGTGCGGGAACGCCTATCATGGTAAGGATTAACGAAAGCATTGCACCTGCTCCGTAAAGGAGCCAAGGTGCAGGTTTTCCGCTCATCATAGGCTCAATTACAGCAGCCATAGCATTTGCTTGAGGAGCAACTAGTGCACCTTCGCCAGTAAAACCGTATGTTTTGTTAAGCAGAATGATAACCCCGCCCACTGTAGCTGCAGAAACAATTGTTCCTAAGAATTTCCAACTCTGTTGCTTATAGGGAGAAGAGCCAAGCCAGTATCCAATTTTAAGGTCGGTAATAAATCCTCCGGCCATTGATAAAGCAGTACAAACAACACCGCCAATAATAAGCGCAGCAACCATTCCGCTTTCACCCGTTAGACCTGATGCAGATAATATTAACGATGCAATAATTAGCGTCATAAGAGTCATTCCCGATACAGGGTTGGTACCTACAATTGCAATGGCGTTTGCAGCAACCGTGGTGAACAGGAATGCAATTACCATAACTAATCCTAATCCGATTAGGGCGTGAGTAAGGTTATGCACAACGCCAAAATGGAAGAAGATGAAGATTAGGATTGTTGTTGCAAGAATTCCAAAACCAATAATTTTCATTGGTAGGTCACGTTGGGTGCGTAATACTTCTTTGCTTGCACCTCCCTTATGGCCAACAGTTTCAGAAACTGCAAGACCAATGGCCTGCTTAATTATACCCCAGGATTTTATTATGCCAATTACTCCAGCCATGGCAATACCGCCAATACCAATGGGACGAATATAGTGTGCAAACATCTGCTCTGCGCTCATATTGCCAATTAGGTCCATAACGTTGGTTCCAACAGCAACTGTCATTCCTTCGGCAAAGTAGTTAAGGAATGGAATAAGAACAAACCAGCCTACAAACGAGCCAGCGCAGATTATTGCTGCATATTTAAGTCCAATAATATAGCCCAAACCAACAATGGCAGCACCAACGTTTATTTGGAATACCATTTTGGCCTTATTGGCCAGATGCTCGCCAAAAGGGATAACTCTGGATGTGAAAACCTCGCTCCACCATCCAAAGGTAGCGATGATAAAGTCGTACAATCCACCAATTAAACCGCTCAATAAAAGCAATTTAGCCTGATTTCCTCCTTTTTCGCCCGACACCAATACCTCGGTGGTAGCAGTTGCTTCGGGGAATGGGTATTTGCCATGCATTTCGGCAACAAAATATTTGCGGAAAGGAATAAGGAATAGGATACCTAAAACACCACCCAAAAGGGAGGAGATAAATACCTGATAAAAATGAGCCTCAAGATTAAGTATGTAAAGCGCAGGAAGAGTAAAAATAGCACCAGCAACAATAACGCCTGAGCTGGCTCCAATGGATTGGATAATTATGTTTTCGCCAAGTGCATTCTTGCGTTTTGATAACGATGATAAACCAATGGCGATAATGGCAATAGGAATTGCCGCTTCAAAAACTTGTCCGATTTTAAGCCCAAGGTAGGCTGCTGCGGCTGAGAAAACTACAGCCATAATTAAACCCCAGGTAACTGAGTAGGTACTTACCTCGGGTACAATTTTTAAAGGCGACATTAAAGGTTCATACACTTCACCAGGGGCTAGTTCCCGATATGCATTCTCGGGTAACCCTTTAATTTGTTCTTGTTCAGGATGTTGTGACATTTGTTTTAGGTAATTAGGTTTATAATGTAATCGTTCATTTTTGTGCTAAAATGGCTTGCAAAATACAAATTTTAAGGAATAATTATAAACTAAAGTAGGAAAATTCCAGCGGCAAACCTACCACCATCGCCTTGGCGCGCTGAGAAAAAAATATCATTTTGGCTTATGGTGCATATCTCCGATATTTCTATGTTTTGTGGTTTAACGCCTGATTCAATGAGGGTAATGCGATTGGCCTCCCACAGATTAAAAATAGTTTTTTTCTCTCTTTTAATTATCACCTTACCTATATCAAATTTTTTAGCAACCTCGTCAATCACATCTTGCCCTACCTCGTAGCAGCAGGGCCCACCTGAGGGGCCAATTCCCACAATTAAATCGCTTGGCTTTGAGTTAAATGCGCACTGCATTGCACTGACTAAATAGGAGGGAATCTGCAGAACTGTTCCTTTCCAACCCGAGTGCGCAACCCCAATGGCCTTGTTTATTGGGTCGAATACTACGATTGGAACACAATCGGCGGCCAATGACATAAGGCAAAGCCCTTTTGTATTGGTGATAAATCCATCAGTATTATCAAAAGCATCATCTTTGGTAAATGCTCCTTTCCCTCGATCTTCCTCAAAAACGCGCACTATATTGGTACCATGAACTTGGATTGGAAAAACAAAATCGGCAGGTGTAATGCCAATGGCATTGGCAAGCCTTCGCCTATTCTCTAAAACAGAGTATGTATTGTCTGTTTGGTTAAGACCCATGTTTAAAGTACCGTATGTTTGCTCACTAACGCCTCCGTGACGGGTGGTTACAAAATGCGAGATTGTTGTGCGATGCTTTAATAAATTCTCAAAATGTGCTAGTTTGATACCCTTATTTTCAGAGAAAACCATTGATTACTTTTTTATAGTTAGTACACCAAAAACCCAAAGGTAGAAGTTTATCAATAACCTGTCATACTCAATACAACTAATAATACTGTTCAATTAAATATTAAGCACATAGTTAAAGGGTTTTGGATTTTTATGGAATCAAAAAAAACCGTCAAGTTATGAGTTTGTCGGTTTAAAGTATATCAAAATTAATTTGAACAGATACAGAGGTTAGTTCCACTCAATTGTGATTAGCGTTTTGAGTAAGTCTTCGTTTAGCTCGTTGTGAACATCAACTGTGAGAGCAGTTTTAAGCGTAATCTCAAGGGTTTGCTCTATCCATCCAGCAATGCGATTCATAATAAGTTTTTCGCTATAATCGAATTGTAATAATTCAATAACGCATCGCTTGCTCTTGCTTTCAATAACCTTTATGTTCGAGGGTTTATAGTAAGCAGAGAATATGCTTGAGGCTCTGCTCAACACAAAATGGGGGCTACTTACCCTTATAAAAATTTTGTAAATACCCTTTAGTGCTATGTCGGCGCTATACCTGCCTAATTCATGAGCTGCTTTAACATGATTGCCATTGAAAAACAAATCGCCAGCCTTTTGGGTAGGTATAATTATTGAATCGATAAGGTTGTACCAGCTAGTTGCATAGATAGGTTGGTCAAAGATTTTTCTCGATGATTCTGGCATAGATTGAAGCCATTCGAGGTATCTTGTTGGATATTTCTCTTTTATGTAATCGGGTGTACTTTTAACAGCAGTTCCTTTGATCTCCATAAGGCTTTTGTTTTAGGGTAATTGTGAAGCCAAATTAGTGATTTTTTTAAATTGTTAATGGATTAAGCAAAATAATTAATTCACATTAGCTAAAATGCGGTAGAATTCCTTTTTAACTATAGTTTTATCTTAATTAAGTTGCTTGTAATTTAAAATGCTATTTTTGCATCTAATACTATGGTGTTGCATAATCTGCTATTGAATGCGCTTATTCAAATTTTATATAATTTCATTATTACTGCTTGGTATTTCGGGGCTAACCTTTGGCCAATTCGACGATACATTACCAAACTCAAATTTTGAAGGGAAGGACAGGGCAATAGCTCTTTACAATCAGGCAGTTGCTTTGTATGAAGAAGGGGAATTAGACCAATCCCTTAGATTGTCGAAAATAGCTATAACCGCATGTGAAGAGGAGGGGAGGCTTGAGGGCGTAGCTCATTTACTTCTGAACATAGGCATAATTTACAGGATCAATGGTGAGCACCAACAGTCGCTCAAATACCTGTTTATGAGCCTTGAGCACTCTCAAACCCTTGGTGTATTAGGTATTCAGGCTTCAGCATTAAATCAGATAGGTGCAATCTATAGATCTCAAGGAAATTACTCGGGAGCACTCGAATACCTTTTTAACTCCTTAAGACTTTTCCAGCAAGTAAAAGATTCCATAGGCTCTGCAACTACCCTTAATAATATTGGTATTGTTTACTTCTACCAAAAGAATTTTCAAAAATCGTTGGAGTACTACCTTGCCTCGCTGGAATTAGAACTTCAAAGGGAAGATGAGTACGGAATTTCAATCTCGTACATCAACATTGGAGAGGTATACAAAAACCTTGGAGAATACGATAAAGCCCTCGACTACTTTTTGAAAGCACTTGTTTTGGCAAAAAAAACTGAAGATAAGGATATTGAAGGTGATAGTGTTGGAATATTATACAGTGAAATTGGCTCAATATACTGCTTTTTAGGTGATTATGGTTTGAGTAAAAGCTATTTGCTTCGTGCGCTAAAAATATTTGTTAATCTTGAAAATAAGCAGAGATTGGCTGAATGCCAGTTTTACCTTGCCGAGTTAGCTGTTAAAACGAATGCGATAGATCAGGCTAAAGCCTATTTGTACCATGCTTTAGATAATGCCAAAAATATATCGGCACTCGATATTATTGCCAATGTAAACCAAAAGCTTAGTCAAATATTTGAGCTTACAAATTCTACAGAAAAGGCTTTCTATCATTACAAAAAATTTATTGAAGCCCGAGATAGTATTTTCAATGTAGAAGAGATGAAGCAGATGGTTCAAACAGAAATGCTTTATCAGTTTGAAAGGGAAATGCAACAAGCTAAGCTCGAACAGGCTAAACGCGATATTCTTGTTAAGGAAATTGCTCGACGACAGAAACTTGTCCGTAATTTTCTGTTTTTTGCATTCATTATTCTCCTAGTTATTGCTACTTTTATTTATAGGGCATTAAAGAATAAGCAAAGAATAAACCGGCAGCTAAGCCATCAGCAGAACCAGATACTGGAGAAGAATGAGGAGTTGCTCCAGCAACAGGAAGAAATTCTTGCCCAAAGGGATGAGATTGAGCTGAAGAATCAAGTTCTTGAGCAATCGCAGCACACAATCGAGGCTAAAAACGAAAGAATTATCAGTAGCATAGAGTATGCGCAAACAATTCAGCAGGCGATACTCCCAAACAGGCAGGAATTATATAAGTTCTTCCCAAATCACTTGGTGCTTTTTATGCCAAAGGATATCGTTTCGGGCGATTTTTATTGGTTTAGTGCAATTGATGATCTGCTTTTAGCAGCTGTTGTTGACTGCACAGGGCATGGAGTTCCCGGTGCGTTCATGTCGCTAATTGGGAACACTCTACTCAATCAGATTGTGAACGAGTGGCGGACTAAAGATCCCGCTCATATCTTAGAGCTGATGCACAAACAGGTTAGACATGCGTTGAACCAGGATACAAGCAATAGCAAAGCGCATGCAAGCATGGATATTTGCCTAGTTGCAATTGATACAAATGCTAAAAAGGCCACTTTTGCAGGTGCAAGTCGCCCGTTATTTTTGGTGCAGAGTGGAAAAGTTACTCGAATTAATGGTGATCCCCGTTCTGCCGGAGGCTTTCAGCGAGAGGAAAATCGTTACTACACAAATCACACAATTGATATTTCGCAGGAAATATCGCTATACCTCACCACCGATGGTTTTATGGACCAGATGAACCCTTCGTTTAAAAAGTTTGGCAGGCATCAGTTTGTGCAGTTAATAGAGAGTGTACATACCCTCAATAACGATGAGCAGTACAAAGCAATTAAGCAAGCTTTTGAAGAGTTTAGCCAAGGGCATGAGCAGATTGATGACGTGTGTATTCTTGGCATAAACTTAAATTTGTAGCTCCTCTATCATTTCCATTTTTCAAAACAGATTTAAAACTTATTCTTGAGTTGTTTTAAAGCCAAACTAAATGCTGCTCGCACGGATTTAGCTAAGCTGAGTAAGTTCTTCGTTCTCGTTTGTAATCCGTGCGTTAACTATTTTCAGTGACCCTAATCCACAATAGCATGACATACAGATAGTTATGAATATCTGAAAACCCATAAAAAACCCATAAAAAACTAAGTATGAGCAAAAAAATACATTTCCCTTAATAAAAAAAACTTTTATATTAAAAAAAAATTTACTTTTTTGACATACATTTATATATAATTTTTTAAACCAAACTAAAAACCTAATTTATTATGAAACAAAAAATTTACCCATTTATCTTAGGATTGCTATTTTGTGCGTTTGCAGCAAATGCACAAGTTGATGCAATTAACAAGTCCTCAAAAGTTGACTTAAATACTAAGTTTGTAAAATCAGACCTAAAAACTGGACCAAGAAGCGGTAAAGTTGTGTATGTAAACGAAACATTTGATACTGAAATCCCTGCAACATGGACTGTAACCAATACAGGTACAGGTGATTTACCTGGTTGGCATTGGATAGAATCAACTACTAATTTTCCTTTTACAGGTTTTGCAAGAATAAATAGTGATGCAAATGGAGATGGTAACGTTACCGAAGGATACCTTATTACTCCAGCTTTTGATTGCTCAGCAGCAGGAGTTGTTTATTTAGAATTTGATGTACGTTACAACGACATTACTACTGGAGGTACTGATATATTCCAAGTTGATGTTTGGAACGGTGCTGAATGGATAAATGTTATTGATTGGGACGAAGATCATGGTAGTGCTACAGAAGCTGAGCATGTTAGCATAGAAATTTCTGATTATGCAAGTGCTGCTTGTCAAGTACGTTTTTTCTATACAGATGCTACTTTATGGGAATGGTATGCAGGTATCGACAATGTATTAGTTTCTATGCCGGAACCTAACGATTTAGCAGTTACTTCTGTTTTACCAAATGGAACTATTACTACTGGATCTACTATTACTCCAACTGTCACAATAGAAAACATGGGATCTAATTCTCAATCTACTTATAACGTTACGCTAGTTTCTACTCCTGCAGGATATAACGAAACAATAACTAACCCAGGTGATATTGATGCAGCTAATACATTAGTAGTTGTTTTCCCTGATTGGTCTCCTGCAGACGGCATTTATACTTTAACCGCTACTGTAATTCTTGCCGGTGATGCTAATCCCGGAGATAATATTGGAACTTCTGAAATTAATGTAAAAGGTGTTGGTTTTGGTGATGTAGTTCATTCATTCAATACTTTTGCAGCTGGTTGTGCTGGGATTGAAACAGATGGCACTAATATTTATACAGTATATTGGAATCCTTCTGTTGCGTTAAGAAACTTTGACAAGTATACTATGGATGGTACTTTTGTTGAAGAGTTTGAAATAGCAGGTGTTTCTGCTTTAAGAGATATGGCATATAATCCTAATACTGGATACTTCTACGGATCTGCTGCATCTACTTCTTTATTTGAAATGGACTTCGCAAACAAAACTCTAGTTAGTACTATTACTGCACCTACTGCATGTAGAGCAATTGCTTATGATGACGATGATGATACATTCTGGGCAAACAATTGGGATACTGATTTAACAGAATTTGATATTACTGGTGCAGCAACAGGTAATGCTATGCCAATGGTTAGTATTTATGGAGCTGCTTATGATAATTGGTCAGATCCTGCAAACCCAACTCTTTGGGTATTTGAAGGAACTGGTGGTGGTGGTACTACTACTCAATTACTTGAATATGCTATGGATGGAACTACAACAGGTCGTTTTATTGACCTTACAACAGTACCTGGTTTTGCTGCAGGAGCTGGTTCAGGTTCTGGAGGTTTAGCTTCTTTTGAAAAAGATGGAGTTGCTTATTTATTAGCTAATATTCAACAAGATCCTAACTTAATTGTTATTATTTATTTAGCTTCAACTGTTGCAACTTATGATGTTACTTTTAACGTTGGTGATGGTACTAACCCAATTGAGGGTGCAAATATTGTAGTTGCTGATTTAGGAATTGACGATGTAACTGATGCAAGTGGTCAATTAGTAATAGCTGATGTTGAGGCGGGTACTTATACTTACACAGTTACCAAAGATGGTTATGTAGCTTTTGATGGAAACTTTGAGGTTGTTGACCAAGATCTTGATGTAAGTGTAAGCTTGACTCCCACAAGTATTAATACCATTAAGGATAACCTTCAAATATTCCCGAATCCTTCAAATGGGCAGTTTACAATTAAGGTTGGTAATAACTACTACCTCGAAGTAATGGATATTACTGGTAAAGTAGTTTATACTCAAGAGTTAACAAATGCTAAGAGTAATATTAACTTATCAAACCAAGCGGCAGGAGTTTACTTAATTCGTTTAACAAACAACCAAAAAACTATTAATCACAAGATTATTATTAAATAGTTTTACTAAAAATTTGTACTAAAATCCTTAGTTTAGTAAAAAGAAATTAAAAGGGGCTGTTTAAAAAGACAGTCCCTTTTTTATTTGATATTTTAAAGGGGCCGGAATTTACCTCTGCTAGCGCGGATTTAGCTACGCTGAGTTCGTCCTTCGTCCTCGGTTGTAATCCGTGCGTAGTACTAATAGTGAACTCCCGCCTTTACTGTGGCGGGTTTTCTGTTTTACATTGTAAATAAAGGGCATACGGGTTACTATAAGACAAATGCACTTATGCAAGGCTATAAGCCTTATTCAATATAGTTCTGTATAATAATCCTTGGAAAATCTAACGGATATATACCAGCTGATCCTCTTTCGATAGATTGGATGAGAATATGTAACCCTCATCGTTGAATGATTTTAGCTGTTCAACGTTGGTAATGCCTTTTTTAATTGCAAACCTCGACATTAAACCGCGTGCTCGCTTAGCGTAAATGGCTATGGTTTTAAAATGGTCACCTTTTTGCTCTTTGAAAACAGGAGTTATTACTTTGCCATCTAGTTTTTTAAGTCTTATTGCCTTGGAGTATTCATTGGAGGCTAGATTAATCAGAACTTTATCTTTGCTCTTTGACAACTCCTTGTTAAAATATTCGGTAAGTCTATCCTGCCATAGTTGATAAAGATTCTCATTATCACCAATGTCAATTTTTGTGCCCATCTCGAGCCTATAGGGCTGCATCAAATCCAATGGACGCAGCACTCCGTATAGCCCCGAGAGGATACGAAGATGATTTTGGGCAAACTCAAAATCTTTCTTGGTAAAATCGTCTACCGATAATCCTTCGTAAACATCGCCCTTAAAGGTTAGTAGGGCAGGGTGACTGTTAGATAGATTAAAGGGCTTTTGCCATTTAATAAATCGTTCGTAATTAAGGCTTGCCAATGATTGACTTATGCCCATTAAGCCTTTTAAATCGGCTGTGCTCAAACTCCGCATCCTTTTAACTATTACTTCCGATTGGTCAATAAAATAGGGCTGCGAGCTATTAACACTAAAATTAATATCAATTTTACTTAGCGTTTTTGATGGGGATAGTATTATTATCATTGGAGTGTAATTAAAATTATGTACTTTTAATATTAGGTACAAACTCAAACACGGAGCATTTGTTTAAATCCATACAATCAAAGTTAATGAATTTGCCGCTCTTAATAAAGAAATCCTTTTTGATATTATTATTCTTAATAGTTCAAGTTTTAATTGCTTTTGCTAGTTCGCCAGTGCAAAAAGTTGAATTGGTTATTAAGTGGAAGCATCAGTTTCAATTTGCTGGATACTATGCTGCAGTTGAAAAGGGCTTCTATAGTGATCTTGGAATTGACGTTGAGATAATTGAAGCAAAGCCCAATGCATCCAGTTTAGATTTGGTATCAAGCGGTAAGGCTGATTTTGGCATAGGCGGTGTTGAGGTACTGATAAGTTACCTAAATGGCGAACCGTTGGTTCTTTTGGCCTCAATAATGCAACATTCCCCATCTGCTTTTATTGTTAAAGAGAGTTCTAACATTTACAATCCGCACGATTTAGTTGACAAAAGTGTGATGATGGAAAAGGATGAGCGAGGTTATGAACTTTTAAGTATGCTCTATAGCGAAGGGGTTAAGCCATGGCAGATAAACATAGCAATGCATACACACTCAATAAATGAGTTTTTAACCAACGAGGTTGATGCACTTAGCGTTTACGTTACTAATGAGCCTTATTTCCTCGAAACTTACGGTATCCCTTACCGATTAATAAAACCGAGTAGTTATGGCATCGATTTCTACTCTGATTGTCTTTTTACAAGTAAGCAACTAGTTGAACAAAACCCCAAGTTAATTGATAATTTCATTCATGCTTCGCTTAAAGGGTGGGAATATGCTTTGAACAACAAAGAGGAAATTGCCGCACTTATTGTTAAGGATTACAGCGTAACGAAAACGTACAATCAACTTTTATACGAAGCCAATGAGATTCACAAGTTAATTAACCCTGAACTTGTTGCCATTGGACACACAAACCAAGGACGTTGGTTTTCCATGGCCAATTTTTTGTATCAAAAGGGCTTGATTGGAATGCCCAAAAGTTTGGATGATTTTTTTTATGAGAAGGGGGAACACCTCAACGTGCGGTGGAATAGGCTAACTGTTTTGGTTGTTTTAGGTTTCTTAATAATAGCTGTTTTAGCAGTGTTATTCTACATCAGAGTTGGTAAGGTTGTAGCCCGTAAAACCGGGGAACTGTCTATGCTCCTTGCAAAACTCGAAGAGCAGAATAAAAATATAGGTCAAATAAACACAGAACTTTTATTGGCCCGCGAGGCTGCAGAGGAGAGTTTAAGGGATAAGTCAACTTTCTTTGCTGGTTTAACAACTGAATTAAAGAATCCTGTAAAAGGAATGGTTCAGATAGCGAATGAGCTAGCAAAATCTGATATAAAAGAATCTAATAAAAAGGATTTAATCACGGAGATTGTAAGTTTAGGTGAGACTCTTGACCATTTCTCTAAGGATATAACCTCCATATTTATTCTCGATTCATCAGCAGAAAGGATTGGCTATTGCGATATTGAACCCAATGATTTGCTAAAAAAGTTTGCGGGCAAATATTCAAAGCAGCATAATTTGGGTACAGATCAAATTAGGCTGAACCTGCTATCGCCACAAGTTTCGCAAAAGGTACTTATTGATAAAGAGAAAGTGCTCAGAATTCTAAACATACTGCTGGCGAATGCATTAAAGCATAGCCCTGGCGTAGAGGTTAATATTGGATGGCATAACGAACAACCCGATATGCTTACTTTTTGGTTAAACGATAATGGTACTGGTTTAACCCTGGAGCAACTGACCAAGTTTAACCATTTTTTTGCCGATCCGCTCCGTTCCTTTAGCAAAGGGGCTGGCTATGGCCTTACGCTTGTTAAAGCATTGGTGCATTTAATGAAAGGTTCCGTTTGGGTAACCTTTGAAAAATCGGTTGGTACAACCTTTTACTTTCAGGTTCCTTTTATTCCTATTGATACCTTGCTATACTTGGATAGTATGAAGGTTTTTGATGATGGCCACTCGCAAATAATAGAGTATACTAAGCTGAAAGGGAAAACCATTCTTATTTATGAGATGCACCCAAACGACTATATTCTAACTCGTTCAATGCTTGAGGGTACTGGTTGTTCTCTAGTATTTGCCAATAGCATGGAAAAAATGCTCAACGTTAGTTTGGGCTTTGAGGGAATCAGTATGGCCTTGGTTAGCGTTAGCGTTCTATCCAATATTGATATTGATACAATTCAAAAGGTAAGGGATTTCAATATTGAAATGCCCATTATTGCCAATGTTACCTATAATGTAGAAAAACGCGAGAAATACCAATCTGCAGGTTTTACCGATGTTATTGAACGCCCTTCTTCAAGGGGGCAGTTAATCTATAAACTGCTTGAGTTTATAGGTTAAAATGGTAATCGCGCCTGGGGGATTAAGTCATGCCCTGCAAAATCATTTTCTAAGTATTTAAAGTAACCAGCAATAGCAATCATTGCAGCATTATCGGTTGTGAATTTTAGTTCGGGAATGTAGGTGTTCCATCCTAATCGTTCTCCTGTTTCAAGTATTGCGTTCCTTAAAGCTGAATTTGCAGCAACCCCACCAGCGATTGCAACTTCCTTTATTCCATATTTTTTCGAAGCTTTCACCAACTTCTGCATTAGTATAGTAGTAATGGTGTACTGCAGCGATGCGCAGAGATCCTCTTTGTTCTCATCAATGAAGTTTGGAAAGCCATTAAGATTATTGCGAAGGGAGTATAGAAACGAAGTTTTTAATCCACTAAAGCTAAAGTCCAAACCATGGGGTAGGGGCTTGGCAAATTCAAACGCCTTTGGGTTGCCTTTGGCAGCAAGTTTATCTACTACTGGCCCTCCCGGATAGCCAAGTCCCATTACTTTAGCGCATTTATCAAAAGCCTCGCCAGCAGCATCGTCGATAGTTTTGCCAACAATCCTCATCTTTTTGTAGCTTTCAACGAGTACTAGTTGGGTGTGTCCTCCCGAAACTAAAAGGCAAAGAAATGGATAATTTGGGTGTTTGCTGTCGGCAGATGTTTTAATAAAGTGTGAGAGGATATGCCCATGTAGATGGTTTACCTCAATTAGTGGAATATTTTGGGCTAACGCAAACCCCTTTGCAAATGATGTACCCACAAGCAGAGAGCCTAACAAACCGGGACCACGGGTAAATGCAACGGCGCTAATCTCGTCGGCTGTTATATTTGCCAGTTTTATTGCCCTATCAACAACCGGAATAATATTTGCCTGATGAGCCCTTGATGCTAACTCTGGAACAACCCCACCGTACTCTTCATGAACTTTTTGACTGCTTATAAGGTTGGAGAGCAGCCATTCATCCCGAATGATGGCAGCAGAAGTATCATCGCACGATGATTCAATCCCTAAAATTATTGTACTCATGACCAAAAAGATAACGCTTAACAAAAAAAAACACCAAATGCATCGAACAAGGGTTAATTAATCTTAACCTTTTTTACTAAATTCGGGCGTTGATGTGCATTGGCATGGTTTGTGTTTGCTGTGTAATCGTTTAACTGTCTTAAGGTGGGCAAAGTTATTAAAAAATCGTTTAGAATTCTACTCGTTTTCATCTTAGTGCTGACTGCTATCCCAACCAGCATTTGGTTGGTTATTCAGGATAGTCGTGTTCAAACATTCCTTGTAGCAAAGGCTACAACTATTCTTGAGGAAAAGTTAAATACCTCAGTTAGCATTGAGCGAATAGACTACAGGCCTTTTAACCGGGTTTTGCTCTGCGATGTATTTGTCCAAGATTTTAATGGCGATACTTTGCTCAACGCTAAAACAGTATCTGCCAATTTAATGCGTTTTAGTAATTCTAGGCGAATCATAAGCCTCAGTAAAGTATCACTTGATAGCGCTTATATAAATCTATCTACCGATTCGCTAGGGGTTATGAACCTTTCGGCTTTTATACAAGCATTTAAAAAGAAGGAGAAAACGGATTCCTCTTCATCATTCAATATACAGATTAGGAATGCAAGTATTTCAGAATCGACCTTTAGAATGCATAGGGAGAATGTTGATACGCTTGAGTACGGAATAAACTTTCAGGATCTTTACCTAACCAACCTTAATATCAGTTTAAGAAATTTTAGTATTGTAGCCGACACCATTGGTTTTACCATTAATAAGATGTCATTTGCTGATAAGAGCGGGTTTGCTGTTGATAAGTTTAGAACAGATATGAGTTTTACGAGTAAATTCATGAATTTTGATAAACTTCAGATACGTTCAATGGGCTATAGCGTAAATTTGCCCACTTTGCATATGTCTTACTCAGGTTGGAAGGATATGAGCGATTTCCTTAATCAGGTTAAGCTCAATGGCTCATTTCAATCTACAAAAGCTTCTACAGGTTTGCTTTCCTATTTTGTTCCCGTTTTAAGGCAGTTCGATCTGGATTTCTCGCTGAATGGTTCTTTTAAAGGAACAGTAAGTGATTTAAGGGTAAGAGATATGCAAATTACAACAGCAGAATCAACAAGCCTTAATTTTAACGCAAATCTCACCGGGTTACCCGATTTCAACAACACCCTTGTTTTTCTTGATATTAAAGAGTTAACCACTACGGTTCAGGATATTGAGAGCATAAAAAACAAGAAAACAGGGCTTCCAATGGTCTCATTGCCCGATAATTTTACCTCGTTGAAGAGATTGAGTTATTCTGGTACTTTTACTGGCTTTACCACCGATTTTGTTGCCTACGGCTCCTTAACTTCTTCCATAGGGAAACTATCGGTCGACCTTTCAATAAAACCTAAGGAGAGTTCAAGGGTAAGTTTCAATGGACAGGTTTCAACCAATAAATTCGATTTAGGGAAACTACTGGGTAACGAGATTATTGGCAAAACTAGCCTAAAAGCAACAATAAAAGGCAATACCGATTACAAAAAACATATTGAGGGAGAAACCGATGCAACAATAACTTCTTTTGAAGCCAATAATTATATCTACTCAAACATTGCCATTTCGGGCACTTTTGGTAGCAAGGGTTTCATTGGCTCCCTTTTTCTCGACGATCCAAACGTTAAGCTGAATTTTATGGGTAAGGTTGATTTATCTGACTCACTTCCCGTATTCGATTTCTCGGCGTTTGTTCCTAAACTCGATTTAGTAAAACTTAATATAAACAAGGTAGACAGCATTTCGCTGGCCTCATTTCTTTTAACTGCAAAGATTACTGGAAACAATATTGATAATACTCTTGGAGAGGTTAAGATTGTTAATAGTTTTTATAAAAACCAGAATGGTGAAATTAAAACACCCGAAATCATTATAAACGCCAATAATACTCCTGAGAGTAAATTAATAACCATAAAATCAGAGTTTGCTGAGGGTGAACTAAGAGGTAAGTATAATTACACCAATATTTTTTCATCCCTTCAAAAGTTGGCTTTTATTTATTTGCCAGCACTAAGCCCCGATAATCAAAAACCTGATATTACGCCAACTGGCGTTGAAAATCCTGAATATAATGATTATATCATAAAATTAAGGGTTAAGAAAACCCGAAAGTTTACTGATGTTCTTGCTCCCACTTTTAATATTGCCGAAAACACTAATATATTTGGGATTTACAACCCCGATCTTCAAAGCCTTACGCTAAAAGTATCCATACCAGAGTTAACACTATCAGGCAATATTATTAAAAACATAGTAATTGATGGAAATACAAATGACTCGTCATTTGTGGCAAGCATAACTACCCCAAACTTCGAGATTGGTGGAACTTTTATACGCAATTTATCAATTAAGGCGGTGGTCAGTAACAACAATATTCACACTTCCATTGCTTGGGACAATAAGAGTAAAGTAAGGAATGAAGGCCAAATAATTGCCGATACCCATGTTAGTCACAAACAAAATTTTAGCATTTTTGATATAACCATCAACCCCTCTATTTTCTTTTTAAATGATACGGTATGGAATATTGCCGAGTCAAAAGTGCTTATCGACTCTTCCCGTATTTATATCAACAACTTTTTGCTAAGCAATAACGACCAGAGCCTTCGTATTTCAGGTGCAATTGCATCGTTAGCCACGGATTCCATTCGAGCAGAGTTTGAGAATATAGATCTATCCAATGCAAATTTATATACAAGTAGTATTGGCTATAATATCTCGGGTAAGATGAATGGATATGCAATGCTAACCGATTTAACCAGTACTCCGCTATTTTTCTCTGATTTAAGGATGAGTAACATTAACTTGAACTCAAATCCAATAGGCGATATAACGATTCAAAGTAGATGGTTAGCAGGGGATAACAGGTTAAATTTAAGCCTGAAAAACACATTGAATGGAGAGCAAATGTTAAGTGTTGCTGGAGATATTTACCCAAATACTAAAAGGTTGGATATTGATGTTTCAATTCAAAAACTTTTGCTAAATCATGTTGAACCAATCATTGCCGATAATGTTTCAGCCATAGATGGGTATTTAGTTGGAAACTTATCGCTTACTGGAACATTTGGCAAACCGCTAGTAAATGGCAAAATTAATCTGGTGGATGGCGCCGCATCCATTGCTTTCACAAAAACAAAATATCGTGTATCCAATCCCATCTTAATACAGAACAGCGATGTGCTATTCAACGATTTCAAACTTTACGATGTAAACAATAGGATTGCTACCCTAAATGGAGCTATTAGAACGGGATATTTTAAAGATATTAGGCTCGATTTAACCCTATCGCCAGAAAACTTCCAGTTTCTTAATACCACAGAGCGAGATAATGAACTTTTTTATGGAAGTGTTTTTGCCAGCGGTCAAATTCGGGTAATGGGGGCAACAAATAACCTTAGCGTAAATGCTTCGGTTAAAACGGAACCTCGGACAGCTATTTTTCTGCCCCTATCATCATCCAGTGAGGTTGCCGAAACCGATTTTGTTAACATTATAAACCGTAGTTCCGATATCATTTTTATTGAAGATTCCTTTGAGAGGCTTGTTGATAACTCCAAGGTTAATGTAGCACTAAATCTCGATTTGCAGGTTACCCCCGATGCAGAGGTTCAGATAATTATTGATAAGCAGCTGGGTGATATTATTAGGGCAAACGGTACCGGAAACCTGAAAATGGAGATAAACCCTAGTACTGATGTATTTAATATGTTTGGTCAGTATGCTATTGAGAGTGGAGATTACCTGTTTACGCTACAGGGTGTTATTAATAAGCGCTTTAAAATAGGACAGGGGAGTACAATCACTTGGAATGGCGATATTCAGAATGCAAATATGGATATCCAAGCTATATACTCATTAAGAACAAACCTTAGCCCGCTAAATCCAAGTAGTGAAAGTGAGGCATTTAAGCGGAGAACACAAGTTGATTGTCAAATTAACCTCACGGGAAAACTAATGGAACCCAATATTGATTTTGATATAAAGGTTCCAATTGCCGAAACCGATGAGTCACTTAATGCTGTGGTTCAGGATGCCATAAATACCGAAGAGCGACTTAGTAAGCAGTTCCTTTCGCTGCTTGTAATCAATAACTTTACGAGCGATGTTCAGGATCAAGCGGGCGGTGGGTTTGGTCAAGGGCTTGCCTCAACAGCAAGCGAGATGCTATCGAACCAACTTAGTAACTGGTTATCACAGTGGAGTTCAGCTTTTGATGTTGGCGTTAATTATAGGCCAGGGGATGAACTTAGTTCCGATGAGATTGAACTAGCATTCTCCACCCAGTTGTTCAACGATAGGGTTACCATAAATAGCAACGTGGATATGGCAAGCCAGAATGTGAATAACCCCATTGTAGGTGATTTTAGTATCGATATTAAGATTGTACCCTCGGGTAAGCTCAGGGCAAAGGCCTTTGCGCGTTCTAACAATGATGCTCTTATGGGCGAGAACCAGAATGATTATACTACGGGAGCAGGATTGATGTACCGCGAAGACTTTAACTCATTCAGAGAATTGTGGAAAAGGTATCTCAACTTTTTTAGACGAAAACCTGATGAAGAAGAAATAAAGGATGTTCCTTATTATGAAAATGATACGTTAATTAATGGGAGCATAAAAATTGATTTGGACAAAAATGCTTTAGTTGATATATAATAGATATATACCATTCACCGTTTTTTTATTAATTTCGACCAATTAATAATATCAAATAATATGAGTCTACTATTTTTATTGCAGGTTGATTTAGCAACCCAACAAGCCGCAGCAGGCGAGTTAACTCTTAGTTTTTGGGACTTAACATTAAAGGGAGGCTGGATAATGATACCCTTAGCCTTACTTTGGTTTATTGCTGTTTACCTTTTTATTGAGAGGTTTTGGGCTATTAAAAAAGCTTCAAAAGTGGATATTAACTTTATGAATAGGATAAAGGAGTACATCTACGAGGATAAAATCGAATCGGCACTTGCACTTAGCCAGGCTCAGAATACTCCCATTGCCCGAATGATTGAGAAGGGAATTCAGCGAATTGGCAAACCTCTGCCCGACGTAAATGCAGCCATCGAGAATGTTGGTAACCTTGAGGTTTCAAAGCTCGAAGGAGGTCTGCCTACATTGGCTACAATTGCAGGTGGAGCACCAATGATTGGCTTTTTGGGGACAGTAATTGGAATGATTCGTGCCTTTTACGATATGTCCATGGCAGGGAACAATATTGATGTCGGATTACTTTCAAATGGTATATATACAGCAATGGTAACAACGGTTGCGGGTCTTATTGTTGGTATTGCCGCCTATTTTGGATACAACTATCTGATTGCGAGGATAGAACGGGTTGTTTTCACCATGGAGGCTAATACAACAGAGTTTATGGATCTCCTAAACGAACCGGTATCCTAATTTTTTAAAACACACAGCTATGGCTCTTAAGAGAGGTTCAAAGGTTAATCCTAATTTCAGCATGTCGTCAATGACCGATATTGTGTTCCTACTACTAATTTTTTTCATGGTATCTTCAACACTGGTTGCACCCAATGCATTAAAGTTACTTTTGCCACAAAGCAATAGCCAAACGCCTGCTAAAGCAATAACTACGGTTAGCATTACCGAAGATTTGAGGTTTTATATTGAGCAAACTCCGGTTAGCATCTACGAACTCGAAACTTCTTTGGCTCAACGTTTGCAGGGAGAATCGGAACCAACCGTATCGTTGCACGTTCATAAATCAGTACCAATGGAAGAGGTGGTTAAGGTGATGAATATTGCTAAGGATAATCGTTACAAACTTATTTTGGCAACTCAACCCTTAAATTAGAGTTAAACACTTTATATAATGACAGATAAAATCAGAGGTATATTAGGATCAACAGTATTACACATTTTAATAATTGTGTTGCTGGTTCTCTTTGGTTTTACAACTCAACTTCCTCTGCCCGGTGAGCAGGGTATAATTATCAACTTTGGTGATTCCGAAGATGGTATGGGGCTTACTGAGCCTCGAAAAACTATTGAACAAGAAACTGCTCCGATTCAAGAAGTTATTCAAGAAGAGGATGAGACGCCCATAACACAGGATTTTGAAGAGGCGCCCTCGTTACCTGAAAAAAAACCAATCCCTGAGCCTAAACCAGAAAAACCCAAGGAGCCTAAGCCAGAAAAACCTCGTGAAGTGGATAACAGAATCCTTTTCCCCGGACAAAAAGCAGATGGAGGTTCATCAGGCGAAGGTGAAACTGGTAAAGATGGGAATCAGGGTGCTTTAGAAGGTGACCCAAACTCAACAAATCGTGAGGGAGGAACCACAAGTGGGGGTGAGGGTGTAAGTTACAGCGTTGGGGATAGAGCTCATCTCTCACTTCCTAAGCCCATCTATCTCAAGCAAAAAAGTGGTGTAGTGGTTGTTCGAGTGACTGTTGATAGGAGTGGTAATGTAACCTCTGTTAGTGGAGGATACAAAGGATCAACAACATATGACACAGACTTGGTAAGTGCTGCCGAAAAAGCAGCAAGAAGCGCTCGTTTTAATGTTAATCTAGATGCTCCCGCTTTTCAAGAAGGTACTATTACCTATGTTTTTAAGCTACAGCAATAGTTTAGAAAAACAGTAGTTTTATTGCAAAAACTAAAACGGTTACCAGCATAAACCATCGAATAAATTTGTTCCCTTTTTTAATGGCTACATGACTTGCCACCCAAGCCCCAGTCATATTTCCTGTTCCTAAAATAAAACCAAGCAGATAATTTACCTGATTGTTGTATATGAATACAGCAAGTGCAACTAATGTAAAGACTGCAACAATTAACGCTTTTAGGGCATTGGCTTTTAGCAAATCGAACCCTGCACCAAACACCAAACCGGCAAGGAGGAAGTATCCAACTCCTACCTGAATAAATCCGCCGTAAAATCCTATCCCCAAAAACACTAGAAGCTTTAAAATGCCAGGTTTTGCATTAACCTCCCCTTGTTGAGATTTTAGCCACATCTCGGGTTTATAGAGCAACAGAAAAAACATAAAAACCAACAGGCCACCAATAATTTTATTCATAACCTCATCGTTGAGGTTAATGGCAAATGCAGCTCCAATAAATGAGCCTATGGTTGCAATAATGGTGAGCCAAATACCATCTTTCCATTCAAATATCTTTTTCTGCTTAAACTGCTTAGTGGCTACTAAACTTTGTAAAAGCACTCCAATACGGTTTGTACCATTGGCAATGTTGGCAGGCAATCCCAAAAAGATTAAAAGAGGTAAGGTTAGTAACGACCCGCCTCCGGCCAATGTGTTAATAAAACCAGCAGCAAAGCCAGCAACAATAAGCAAGATATAAAGCCAAGGGTTTAAATCCATTAAATAAGGTTGATGTGTTTTAAAAGATTGCAAAGGTATAGATTTGCAGTATTTCAACAAATCATTTTTTAATAGATGGTAAAGGGAATAAGTACAAATTTTTTTATTCGGATTAAGTCTAATTAACTATTGATTCAATTTTTACTCTAAGCGTTGTTGTAATAGTTATTATAGGCTATTTTTATATGATTATTTTAGAATACTAACTTTTAATAATATAACGAATATGAGCATTAAAGGAACGGAGACCGAGAAGAATTTGCTTAAAGCATTTGCTGGCGAATCGCAAGCAAAAAATCGCTATACCTATTTTGCAAAAACAGCAAAAAAAGAGGGGTATGAGCAAATTGCCGACTTGTTTATGCAAACTGCTATGCAGGAAGAGCAGCACGCAAAGGTATTTTTTCAATTTCTAGAGGGAGGTATGCTCGAAATTACAGCATCTTACCCAGCAGGTATAATTGGAACAACGGCCGAAAACTTAAAAGCAGCGGCTATGGGTGAGCATGAGGAGTGGGCCGATTTGTATCCTGCATTTGCTGAAACTGCAGAGAAGGAAGGTTTTAAGAAGGTTGCAGTTGCCTTTAAAATGATAGCAAAAGTTGAAAAAGAACACGAAGAGCGTTACCTGAAATTGCTTAAGAATATTGAGGAGGGAAAAGTTTTTGAAAAAGACGAAGAGGTTGTTTGGATGTGCCGTAAGTGCGGTTATCACCATAAGGGGAAGAAAGCGTTAAAAAATTGCCCTGCCTGCAATCATCCAATTGATTATTTTGAAGTACTTGCCGAGAATTATTAGATTGTTTTATGTGCTTTACCATATTGGATAAATCCTGCGGATTTTAGACCATATGATTTTGTTAAAAAAAGAAAAGGGGATGAAAAACTTCACCCCCTTTTTATGTATGTAGAATCCTACTAAATATTTTTAGTTGGATAGGTAGCCTCTCGCTCCATAGCCTGTTTTAGCCATTGTGGTATAATGGTATCAAGAAATTCATTCTTCTCAGAGTTGAGTTTTTTCATATCGAGTCCTATATATTCTTGTGCCTTTGCTTTGGTAGAGATGTCGGGCATTGGAACAACATCGGCATATCCCATGCTTGCTAAAACTCTGGTAATCTCAATCCTTGCTTCTTGTGCTTTTTCTAAGCCTAATCCAATAACTCTAGCACTTTCAAAAGGCGCGTGGAAAGAAGAGCCATGACTAGCAGCTACGTAATCCCAACGCCATTGAGCACCCCTTATCAGTTTTAATACATTCTTCATTTGTTTTTCAGAAGCTCCCTTATCCCAAGCAAATTTTGCTTCGATATGTGCTTTTGCAAGTGTTACTTCTAATAAACTTCGGGTTTCTTGAAGAGCATCTTGTCTTTGGTAAACATTTGCGATCAGTTTTTCTGCATCCTCTCTATGGCATACTGCGCAAGTATTTGCCACATTATTTAGGGGGCTTTGTATATGATGGTTTGTAAATTTAACCCCGCCCTGGCTTTTGTATGGCATATGGCAATCGGCGCACGAAACACCTCTATCATAGTGTACCCCAAAACGGAAAAGTTCATAATCGGGGTGCTGTGCTTTAATCATTGGAGCACGGCTAAGGGAATGAGTCCAATCTGCAAAAGCAATTTCATCGTAGTACGCTTCCATAGACTCCATTGTAAAACCTTTATCCCAAGGGAAAGTGAGGTATTTACCCTCGCCCTTAAAGTAATACTCAACGTGGCATTGTGCACAAACCAATGAGCGCAACTCTTGATGTGTCGATTTTGAAACATCTTTTCCTTGACGTTGGAAAGCTTCAATTAGTCCGGGTCTTGTAATTTGCAATGCCATGGTTTCTGAATCGTGGCAATCAGCACAACCAATAGGATTTACAACTTCTGGGCCCATTTGAGCAAAGGTTGATGAGTAGAACTCAGCAATCCCAATATTTTTCATCATTCGAGGAACATCTGGCCCTTTACAAGCCCAACAAGTACCTGGCATTGGTCCGTCTGTGGGTGTCATGGGTGAGCCAGTACGCAGTATATTTTGTACATCCTCAATTGCCCACATATGGCCACGACCCTGATTATACTCTTTTGAAAAAGGGTAACCCGCCCAAAGTATTACCATCTCTGGTGCTTTGGCAAGCATATCAATTTTTCTGGCACCATTATATTTACTAACAAAGGTTGTATCTGCCGTTTGCATATAAGTTTCGTACTGACGCGGAAAATTCTTTCCCCAAACTTCGAGCCGTGGTTCCCATTTTTCGTGTTCAACCATTGGAGTATATGCAAATACTGCTTCGGCTCGCCTTTCAATAATTGATGAGGCAATAAGACCTAACAGAAACACAATTACTATTGTGCCTAAAAAGATAAGCCATCCTAGCCATGGCTTTTGCTTTATCAATTCGCTAATTGGTTTCATATCGTTGGTTTTAGAATTATCTATTCATTATATATAACAACTTACTCCTTAGTGTCCATCATTTTCTTAAGCCATTTTGGCACTGGGCTTTCAAGCAGAGGAACCAATGCATATGGCGTAGTCGACAAACCCTTAACTCTACCGTGAGGCACTTCTCTGTGGCATTCCCAGCATTTCCTCTCTTTCCTTAAATCATTGTGGGCAAACTCTGGCCTCATCATTTTAGGGTCGTCAATCAGCTGTGTATGGCACCTTATGCAGTTATTGTGTACAGCATTAGCCCCAGCCTCTTTTATTTGGATTACTTGAGGTTCAATTCTGAGTGTAAAAATTGTGGCATGCCTTAGCCCATCCTTAGCTTTAAAATAGTAATGATTAAAAACATTGTTGTGGGGTACATGGCAATCATTACAGTTAGTGTACTCCCTATGTGCACTATGCGCCCAAGTTGAATACTCAGGTGCCATAATGTGGCAGTTAATGCAGGTTGTTGGGTTATCGGATAGGTACGAAGGTGCTTTAGAAATATGAAAGGCTAACGCACCAATGCCAAAAAAAATCCCCAGCAATAAAATTACTGGAAGTTTCCAACTGTCGGGGGGTATGAATAGCTTAACTACCTTTTTCATAGCGGCTAGCTTAATTATTGACGCAAGATAATTCAAATAGGTTGAACTTAAAACAGGATTATCTTCAATTTGAATGAAATCATCTTAATTTAGAAAGATTTTACATATCACTAATTATGCAAAAATTGGGGATTTCACGCATTTATCGTACATTAATATTGAGATATTAATGATTTATTTAACTTTTAAGGTGCTTTACATTAATTATATTTTATAGATTTGATACTGTTAAACCAACTATTAACCCTAACCCTAAATTAAAATGAAAAGATTTTTTTTTCTGTTTTTGGCAATAGTTACAATTGCCTTTTCGTGTACCAAAGAGAGTACGCAAGAACAAGTTGATTCTCCAGATATTGCTAAAATTGAGCCGCTGGAACCTATTGAGATTAATGCAATTATCAACAAGTCATTAAAAGAAACTGGAAACTTTAAATGGGAGGATGTGGATACCTACGTTCTTTGGAGCGCCGTTATGAATGGTGGCAATATCTTAACGGTTGGTTATGATAGTGAATCCTTTACCGAATATAGAACGGGGAATAGTTTAAACATAAAGAGGGATATTGTAAACTTGGCTTTGGATATGGAGTCTGATGCTGCAGCAAAGGTAAAAAACGAAAAGGAGATTGTTGTATTCGATAGCGAAGTGATTAACTACATTGATTTACATGTTACCAGCATAGATTTAGTGGAAGCAATACGGTACAATCCCGATGTTCGTTATGCCGAACCTAGCGGTTACGAGTATTTTGCTCACGAAGATATCGAAAAAAGTTCCTCGGGATGCAATAATACTCCTGCAAATGTAAATCCAGCCGATTATGTTACAATTGCTCCCAATGCCCAGCAGTCATGGACTTATACAAAGCACAATATACCTCAAGCTTGGAACTATAGCACTGGAAGCGGAATTACGGTAGGCCTTATTGATACTGGAGTATCAGATGAGCAATCGCTCCTTGGAAGTAGTTTTAACAATGGGTATTCAACAGGACGTTTTATACAAAAATATGGTACCTATGTGAACTCTATCTGGCCTTGGTCAACAACTACCGATGGACCTAGCGATAAGTGTGGTCATGGTACCCTTATGGCTGCTACAATAGCCAGCCCAAGGAACAATAAAAACTTGCCAGTTGGAGTGGCCTACAATTGCAACCTGGTAGCTTACAGGGCAACAAGCGATGTGGTTCTTGATGGTTATCATGAGAAGAGAGGAGTTTCAGATGCATTAACACAGCTGGCCAACAGAAGTGATGTTAAAGTTATATCAATGTCTATAGGCCATATTTTTTCTGCTGGAAATATTAGCGATGCCATAAAGTATGCATACTCAAAGGGTAAAATGATTATTGCTGCGGGTGGCACTTCTACAAATTTCACTAATTGGGCTGGAGTTATTTTTCCTGCTAGTATGAGCGAAACGATTGCCGTTACTGGCATTACTGATGGGGCAGGGTATACTGAATGCGCTGTTTGCCATAAAGGAGGTAAAATAGATTTCACTGTAATTATGCAGCGTGCAAATGATGCCGACAGAACATCGGTTTGTCTTGGCTTTTTTGAGAACACCAATACATACGTTGGCGGATCGTCGGTGGCAACAGCAACTACTGCTGGAATTGCCGCTTTAATTTGGAGTAAAAACCCCACTTGGACTCGTCAGCAAGTTTTGGATAAAATGAAACAATCTGCGTCATTCTATCCCAATAGGCATTCAGATTTTGGATGGGGTTCAATAAATGCCCTAGCTGCAGTTCAGTAATCTTCATTTTTCACATTATTAAAGCTCGGGACAGCAATGTTTCGGGCTTTTTTTATAAATATATTTAGTATAAAAAGACCAGACTAGGGTTATAAAACAATGTCAAGCATCAATTCAATAAAAAGTTTAATCTACTCGCATGAGCAATCTATTGTATTATTTTATATTTTTAGATAATGTATCCTTTCCATTTTATTGTAGTTTTGTATAAACAGTCATTATAAAAGCGAATAACAATTAATACTCTGTGAGCAATGAGGAAAGAAGTTGAAGTAATTTGCCAAAATAATAATTTGCGCAAAAAGTTAAAACCAGGGCATAATTTGCATGAGGTTGCCAAAGAGTTTGGGATAAAACTCGGTCAACCAATTCTAGGTGCAATGGTTAATAATGAGATAAAAGAGCTCGATTATGAGGTATATACTCCCAAGAGTATTCTATTTATCGACATTACACACCCTGAAGGGATGCGTATGTATCAGCGTAGCTTATTCTTTCTTCTGCAAAAGGCAGTTGGAGAAATTGTGCCAGGTGGGCGAATAAGCATTGAGCATTCGGTATCTAAAGGGTTCTATTGTGAAATTAAAGGCATTGATACCGCTTTGGAGTTACCACTCGTTTTTTCAATTGGCGACAAGATGCGTGAGATAGTTGAGCAGAACTTACCCATATGGCGTGATAAAGTATTAACCCTGGACGCAGTTAAGCTATTTAATGACATTGGCCAAACAGAGCGAGCATCTTTGTTTAAAACTCGATCTACGCTCTATACATCTGTATACCATTTAAATGGATTAGCCGATTATTTTTTTGGGTGCTTAGTGCCATCTACAGGCTACCTAAAGGTATTCGATTTGGTGAAGTATTATAGGGGTATGCTGCTTATGGTTCCTAAGCGTAGAAAACCGGATGAGGTTGAAGATATTGTGCTTCAGAATAAGATGTTTGATATTTTCCAGGAGTATAAGGAGTGGGTTGAGATTATTGGAGTAAGTAATGTGGCCGCCATAAACAAACAGATTTCAGAGGGTAGAACTAGCGAATTAATCAAGATATCTGAGGCATTACATGAGCGAAAGGTTATTCAGATTGCCGACCAGATTATCAGCCGCAAAAAAGAGGTTAGGATTGTACTTATCTCGGGTCCTTCATCATCAGGTAAAACAACATTTGCAAAGCGTTTGGCAATTCAACTTAAGGTTGCAGGGCTAAATTCCTATAATATTTCGCTCGACAACTATTTTGTGGATAGAGAGAAGACACCCCTTGATGAGCACGGTGAATACGACTTTGAGGCCTTAGGTGCTTTAGATATTGATTTTTTTAATCAAAATTTGGTTAAACTATTAAAGGGTGATGAGGTTGAGTTGCCTAAGTTTTCTTTTGAAACGGGTAAAAGGTTTTTCGATGGATCAAGATTGAAGATTGAGAGTAATGGCATAATTATCATCGAGGGAATCCACGCACTGAATCCAGACTTGACACCACTAATTGAATTGGAAAAAAAGTTTCAGATTTATATTTCAGCCCTAACGTCGTTATCAATTGATGGAACAAACCGAATTCCAACTACCGATAATAGGCTGATAAGGCGCATAATTAGAGACTTTAGATACAGAGGATATAGCGCTTGCGATACCATATCGCGTTGGGATAGTGTTAGAAGAGGCGAAGATCTGAATATCTTTCCATACCAAGAGAAAGCGGATGTCATGTTCAATTCAGCGCTTCTTTACGAGTTTGGAGTACTTAAAACCTATGCTGAACAAATAATAAGGGATGTACCCATGAATGTTCCCGAATATGCCGAAGCCAGACGGTTAGGTAAGTTTTTAAGTTTTTTTGCTAGAATATCTGATCAGGAAATCCCCCCAACATCAATTCTTCGAGAGTTTTTAGGGGGAAGCACCTTTTCATATAAGTAGGTTTTTGAAGACATGTGGCAATTTAGTTTTAGTGTTTTTCTTGAAAAACCTAAGGTTTTGATTATGAGCAAAAAGTTGTTAACAATTTTTAGAAATAATCAACAAACATTAATATTTACAGCACTTACTTAATATTCTATTGGTTTTATTTACTAATATTGTAAACGATTAGTTATTCTGTTGCCAAATACACCATATTAATCTAGAGCAACTATTATGTTAAAGTTTTTTATACTCTTAGTGAACATGCTTGGGGTACTTCTGATCAATCTGTTTTCTAGCAGTGAAGTTCTTCTTGACATGCGCGTTCCGAGAGAGGTGGGTGCAGGTTCTGAATTCAATATTGAGGTTATTCTTAAGAAAAAGGGGATTGAGAGTTTTGCCCGTTTTCAGCAAGAATTACCCCGCGGATTAACCGCGCAAGTAGTTGACAATCCGAATGCTAATTTTGCATTCGAAGATCAGAAAGTTAAATTTATCTGGTTACGTCTCCCGCAAGACGATGAGATGAAAATATCATACAGAGTTAAGGTTGATGAACGATTAAAAGGGAACTTCAGCATTGACGGACTTTTCTCATATATCGATGGTAATGAGCGTAAATTTGTCTCCGCTTCATCCCAACAGGTTTTAATAACTCCTTCAACCAGAATTGATCCTAGTTTAATTGTTGATATCTCTGAGTTCCAGCAAATGGTTCCATTCCAACCGCCCGTTTCTTTGCGAGCAAGCAATGTACGATGTGTTAGGCAATCGCCAGCATTCAGCGGAGAGGGTAACGACATGATTGTTAATTTACTGGTAAGCCGTGGAACTGCTAGTAATTTTGCAAAAATTGAAGAGGAGATACCTGAAGGTTATTCTGCTGAACCAATGGATACAGGCGAAGCGATATTTGTATTTAAGGATCAAAAAGCAAAATTTCTTTGGATGAATCTACCACCTCAGCAAAGATTTGTTGTTAACTATAAACTTGTGCCAAAAGATGGACAAGGTCAAACAGATTTATCCCTTAATGGCACCTTCTCATTCATCCTTAATGAGGCAACTCAAGTTATTGATATTGCTCAGAAAGATGTTGATCTAACAAATCTAGACCCAAAATATTTAGAAAGTATTTTATCGTCGATACCTGCAACTCAGTCTTCATCATCTCAACAGTCAGGTCAACCCGCAAGCACAACTTATTCGGGAGAAGATGGAGGCAAGTCAATTCCAGTTTCGTACAAAAAGATAGAGAATAAGCCAATTACGGGGGGTAAACCTATTGAATTAGATCTTTCGTATCAGCTCGAACCTGAGGATGGCGTTTACTATAGGGTGCAAATTGCAGCAGGACACAGACCGGTAGATATAAAACGCTACTTTAAAAGGCTTAAAATAACTGAGGATGTTAGAACAGAAAGCCACGAGGGTTGGTATAAGTATTCCATTGGATCCTTTTATGAGTATATAAAGGCTCGCGAAAGGCGAAATGATATTTGGAAAACTACCCCAATTGATGATGCATTTATAGCTGCATATAACAATGGCGTGCGCATAACAGTTCAGGAAGCATTGATGATAAGTAACCAAAAGTGGTCTAAGTAGTGCTTTCCTAAATTTAATAGCAATTTACAAATGACAATTGCACACAAAATATTTAGTTGGCTTTTTGGAAGTATGGTTTTGCTTTTACTCTCTACATCTGTGCTATTTGCACAAGAGGAAGATGAGGACTATTACGAGCAGCTTTTAACCAAAGAGGTTGAAGTAGAAAACCCCGTTTACAAGCCTGTTGTCTCATTGGGTATGGGGGTTATTCACTACCTCGGAGATATCCGTTATCCAGGCAACAATCCATTGTTGGGCAATGCAGGTTATAAGTTTAATGTTTCAACACTTTTTGGCAAGGAGAATTACTATAGGCTCAACTTTTTCATAATGTATGGTGCTTTGCAAGGACATGATTTTAGTATTTCCCGAAAGATGCAGTTAGACCCAGCACTTTTGTCCTTAGATGAGGCTTTTCAACCAATATATCATAACTCCTCATTTCGGTCAGAGTTTTTTGAATTGGGTATATCCATTGAGTACGGTTTTGGTCATTTGATTGGTAAATCGAAACGTTTTCGTCCGTTCATTTCAGTTGGTGTTTCCCCATTTCCATTCACCCCAAAAGGGAATATTAAGAATAGTGCAGCTGGCGGGAATGATGGATACTACTATTTATGGAACGATGGAACAATGCGTAATCTTCTCGAACCAGATCCAAGTGCAAAAATTATAAACTTTGATAAGGAGTGGGAGACAGACTTGATAAAAGCCGATTATCATGATCTAGGTAAATATTCTCAAACAACGGTTGCTTTTCCTATTGAAGTAGGTTTCGATTTTTATTTGTCGTATAGGATTAATCTAAGAATTTCCACTTCATTACACTATACGCTAACCGATTTGATAGATAATTATAATGATAAGGTAGCAACACGATATGGGCTAAAGGGCAACGGCATGAATGATATGTTTATGTATACAAGTTTCGCCTTTAACTTCGACATGTTCTCCGATCCTGAGATGATGAAGATTGATATGCTATTTGCTGAACTCGAGGATGTAGATTATGAAGTAATGTTTGCAGATCAGGATATGGACGGTGTGTTTGACAGATTAGACGAGTGCCCTGATACTCCAATAGGTGTTGAAGTTGACACTGTTGGATGCCCGTTCGACATGGATGGAGACGGTGTACTCGACTATATGGATGATGAGCCAAACACACCATCAGGCTCCATTGTTAGCGATAGAGGGGTTCAACTATCATCCGATGTGCTTGCTCAGATGTTTGAAAAACCAACAGCCGTTCGCCGTGAGGAGGCTCAGGTTATTCCCGTTGCCCCAATATGGACAAGGAGTATCGCATTTACACCAGGGGAAATTCCTCAAAAGTTCAAGAGATTTGATCTCGATGGTGATGGATATATTGGGTTTGGAGAGTTGTTGAAGGCGGTTGAAGGGTTTTTTGACGGAACACTCAATTATAGTACAGAGGATATTTATGAGCTAAACAACTTCTTTTTTTCTCAGTAGATTAAGAGGTGAAAATAAATTCAAAAAAAGGGTTGGCCAAAGTGCTAACCCTTTTTCTTTGCAGGGCTAGTTCGCCTAATGTGTCTATGAAGGTACTCTGAGGTATATCCTTTTTTGCTTAACATAACCTCTTCAGGTGTGCCTTCACAAATAATTTCGCCACCTTTCGCACCACCCTCGGGGCCTAAATCGATGATATGATCGGCAACCTTAATAACATCCATATTGTGCTCAATAACTATTACGGTATTGCCCTTATCAACAAGTTTATTTAATACGTCAAGCAGCACTCTAACATCTTCAAAATGAAGACCTGTAGTGGGTTCATCCAAAATATAAAGAGTTTTACCCGTATCCCTTTTGGCAAGTTCGCTTGCCAATTTAACTCGCTGGCTCTCTCCGCCCGATAGGGTAGTAGATTGCTGTCCAAGGGTAAGATAACCCAAACCTACATCTTGCAGGGTTTTAATTTTTTGATAAATATTGGGGATATTGTTAAAGAACTCAACAGCTTGGTTGATAGTAAGGTTAAGTACATCGCTTATGCTTTTGCCCTTATATCTTACCTCCAGGGTTTCCCTATTGTATCGCTTTCCGTTGCAACCCTTGCAATTCACATAGATATCGGGCAAAAAATTCATTTCAATGGTTTGAACTCCGGCACCTCTACAAACCTCGCAGCGGCCCCCTTTTACGTTGAAAGAGAATCGACCCGCTTTATAACCACGGATTTTAGCCTCTGGCGTTAGCTCAAAAAGTTTTCTGATATCGGTAAATACACCCGTGTAGGTTGCTGGGTTTGAGCGTGGTGTACGCCCTATTGGAGCCTGGTTAACCTCAACAACCTTATCGATGTGCTCAAGACCTACAATTTTTTTATAGGGTAGGGGTGGATCCAATGCACGGTAAAGCTGTTGGCTTAATAATGGTTGCAGCGTTTCGTTAACTAATGATGACTTGCCACTACCAGAAACACCTGTTATACAGATAAACTTACCTAACGGAAAACTGACTGTAATATTTTTAAGATTATTACCCGAGGCTTGATGAAGCGTTATTTTGTTTCCATTGCCTTTTCTATGGTTTTCGGGTATAGGAATCTCGAGGCTATGATTAAGGTATTTTGCGGTGAGCGATTCCGAAGCCGATACCATTCTAGGCGTTCCTTGAGCAACAACTCTTCCGCCTAGCCTGCCGGCAAGTGGACCCATGTCAATGACATGATCGGCGGATAGAATCATCTCTTCGTCGTGCTCAACAACAATCACTGAGTTCCCCGAATCACGCAGATTCTGAAGCGATTGTATTAACCTTATATTATCGCGTTGATGAAGACCAATGCTTGGCTCATCAAGGATGTAAAGAACATTAACCAGTTTAGATCCAATTTGAGTTGCTAATCTAATACGCTGACTTTCGCCTCCCGATAGTGATGCTGCACTTCGGTTTAATGACAGATAACCAAGGCCAACATCAAGCAGAAATCCAACACGTTCTCTAATTTCCTTGAGAATTTCTGTTGCGATGGCTTTTTGTTTAGTATTCAATTTTGTACCTAAATTTTCTAACCAGCTGGCTAGATATTCAATATCCAAAGAGGCAACCTCTGAAATACTTTTGTCATCAATCTTAAACCATTTGGTTTCGGGCTTTAAGCGCGTTCCGTTGCAAGCAGGACAGGGTACATTCTGAATAAATTGTTGCGCCCATTTTGGGCCTCGACCTGTAAACTCATCGTTACTATGAAAATTGTGAATGTAGCTTATTACCCCTTCAAAGCTAAGGAAGTAGTTCGATCTAACGCCAATATCTAGATTCTTGAGCGTAAACTGTTCTTCTGAACCGTAAAGGATTACGTTTAGTGCCTCTTCGGGTATTTGCTCAATGGGATCGTTAAGGTTGAAACCGTATTTAGAAGCAATGGCATCGAGTTGCCAAAAAATCAAAGTGCTTTTGTATGGCCCTAGAGGTTGAATACCACCTTTCTTAATGCTTAGTTTAGTGTCGGGTATAATCCTTTTTAGATCCGCTTCTGCAATAGTTCCCAGACCATTACATCGGGGGCAAGCTCCTTTAGGCGAGTTAAAAGAAAAGGTATGAGGGGCAGGTTCATCGTATGCAATACCGGTTGTGGGGCACATCAAACTTCTGCTAAAGAATCGGGAAATATTGGTATCCATATCTAGCACTAAGATAGTTCCCTTACCCTGTTTCATTGCGGTTTCCACAGAAGCATTAAGGCGCTTATTGTCAATTAAATCAACCTGAAGTTTATCAACAAGCAATTCAATGGTATGCGTTTTATACCTATCGAGTTTCATGGCAGGCTTTATCTCTACAATTTCCTCATTAATACGGGCATAGAGATAGCCTTTCTTTCGGAGTTGCTCAAAAAGCTCTCGATAATGTCCTTTACGCCCCTTTACAATTGGCGCCATAATGGCAATGCGCTTGCCATTAAATGTTGAGTTTATAAGTTTTACTATCTGTTCATCGGTATATCGAACCATCTCTTCGCCTGTAGCAGAGGAGTATGCAATGGATGCCCGTGCATAGAGTAGTCTTAAGAAATCGTAAATTTCTGTAACTGTGCCAACGGTTGATCTAGGGTTGCGATTGGTTGTTTTCTGCTCAATAGAGATAACAGGACTTAACCCCGTTATTTTATCCACATCGGGACGTTCCATGGTTCCCAAAAATTGACGAGCATAAGCTGAGAGTGTTTCGATATACCTGCGCTGTCCTTCAGCGTATATAGTATCGAAGGCAAGTGAGGATTTTCCGCTGCCGCTAAGGCCAGTAATAACGGTTAACTTATTCCGCGGAATTGAAACATCAATATTCTTAAGGTTGTGTACCCTTGCTCCCTGCACCTCAATCTCAAGGGCCTCACCTTTTTGTTGACTCATTTTTTATCTGTTTAAACTACCAAAATGGAACGCTTATGATGTGCAAAGGTTCAATTTAGAGGTTACTATTTATCGTATGCAGTTTCCCTAAAATCCGATTTAGGGATTTTTATTGAATAGGTTTTTTTTGCCTTGTTAAGCAGGTTGCTCTCTCTAAGCCAAGGGTTAAGTAATTTTAGCATTTTATAGCTAGTACTATAATGTTTTGAGAACTGAGCAAGGCTAACTACAGCTGAATCTACTTGTACCTCAAAATAGCTTAGGGGAGGGTAGAGTTCATTCGGCTTAAATTTAAAACCATACTCGATGGGATTTTCAAAAATCGCTTTAAATGCTAATATTCGATAAACGTATCTCCCTGTTTCTTCACCAAGCACCATGTCATAGTAATCAGTGTTATCTTGCCTTTCCATTTGCCTTTGAATGCCATTCCTACCAAAGTTGTATGATGCAGCTGCCATTGTCCAGTTTCCGTACTTATTATAGCTTTTTATTAAGAATGAGCAGGCAGCGTGTGTTGATTTCTCAATATGATATCTCTCGTCAACTTCATTGTTAATTTCCAGTCCAAGTTCTTTTGCTGTGCCCTCAAGTATTTGCCAAATCCCAACAGCTTTTGATGGGGAAACTGCTTGAGTTAGGGCACTTTCAGCAACTGCAAGGTATTTAAAATCATCGGGAACACCCCTTTCCCTCAGAATAGGTTCAATGATTGGGAAGTAGCGATTTGCTCTTTTGAGCAAGAGTACTGTTTGCGAGTGCCAGTAGGTATTGACCTGTAGCTCCCTATCAAGGCTCTCCCTTACGTCGAAAAGGTACAATGGAACTTGCTCGCCAGCAAAATCAATCGTCTCAGGGATTGGAACTTGGTAAACAGGATTTTGAATGCGTGTTGAATCATCTAACAAAAGGTCGCTGATTTTATTGGTGCACCCTGCTGTACCTGAATTTAAAAAGGAAAAACTAAGCGTAATAATTAGAATTGCAGCCAATGCAAGAAGCGTAAATTTACCTATACCTTTTTTCTTTGATTTCATAAGAATATTGTTAAAATGCAAATAGAATTTTCATTGTTTCAGGAATAATTACCCCTAAATGTTAAGTACAAGTTAAATAATCCATTAGCTCATAAAATTTACTTTTAATATGGCTCGGAAATTAGTTTGAAAATAGTTATTAAGACCTGTGTATCATGCAATATAACAGCATCTATGAATACTATACGAATTGCAGTTATACTAAATTACCACGATAATTTGATTGCAAAAATACCAATTAAACGGATTTATTCCTAAAGATTATACAACTGGTACTTGCATCAACCTAACAAAATAAAGGGATATGTTGTTTTGCGAAAGTTGCCTCTTTTTAATTAAAACAATGCTGGGTGAAAGAAAATAAATGAGTAATTCTCAGAAAGCAAATTAAAGTGCAGAGGGGATTAGTACATTTTTTAAAAAAAATTCTTTGAAGGAGCAAGATTTAAAAAAGTTTTGGATGATCTTGCTCAAACTGCTGAAGCACCTTAGTAATAATAGCTTCACGTAGAAACTTAGAGCGATTTTTTATTTTATATCTACGACAGTAAATGTTTATTGCGTCAAGTTCAAGGGTATTAAACATTAACGCTTTTCTGTGTACTCGCTTTAGCCTTTCGTTATTGAATCCTGGTCGTTTTAGCATTCCCTATTAAAGTATATGTTTAGATATGCATTACAAAGAAACCCATTATTTGATTCTAAACTCCAACCCAATAAGAAAAGTACTTAACATTTTACCCTAAGTTTTTAACATTTTCAATGATTATGGTTGGCATTGTTACAAATATTCGTGCTAAGACCCAAATTCAATTACTTTTTAATTATATTTATAATACTTTTTCATTTTCAGTTGTTTCATTTTAGTTAAAAAAGAAATACTAGTTCTTGGTATAGTCTATTTTTTTAAAGCAGAAAGCGATTTATGACAAACTATAAACTTGGAACGTGGAAAGAGTATCCTGATAAAAGTCTGAACCATTGGTCCGATCAGATTTATGAAATATTATCCATCGAAAAGCATTCAGCTCCATCTATTGAGATGCTTAACAAGCAAATAGTGCAAGATGATCAGGGGCAATTTAAAGATTTTATAAGCAGACTTGCAAGCGGGAAATCGAAAAATTTTATAGCAATTTCGGTAAATATTAAAGCTCACGGCACAAGTGGTGTAAAACACCTTTTTATTACAGCCGAGCGAGTTTTTGATACCATAACTCTGAAGCATTCGTATTGGCAAGGAACACTCCTTGATATCACATCTCAAGTTGAGGTTGAAAGGCATTTACAGAAAAGCATAGATAGTTTTAGAGGAATTTTAAATAGAATACCCCTACTTGTGCTTACTGTGGATAGCGCAGGAATTATTAGTTTTTGGAATAAGGGATGCGAAGAGGTTACTGGTTATAGCCAGACTGAAGCAATTGGTGAAAAGCAATTCCTAAAGCAATTGATGCCCGATAAGCAGCAAAAGGAAAAACTTCTTTCTTTTTCAAAAGAGAATACTGAAAAATCGCTTTGGTGGGAGGGAGAGTTGATAAATAAAAGAGGTATCCAAAAAACAATTTCATGGACAGCTATTCGTCACCCTTTTGTTGATAAGAATACGAGCATTGTAATAATTGGTGTTGATATCACTAAGAGGAAGCAGCAAGAAAGGCTAAATGTTGAGAACAGAAAAAGGCAAGAACTGCTTGCCCTATTCTCATACAATCTTTTAAACCAGACGGTAACCGATAATTTATATCATTTTTTAGGAAAAAACCTTGAATCCTATGCCAAGAGTAATGTTTATGTTGTATGCTCGGCAGCCCAAGAGGAGAATTTTTACACAATCGAGGGGGTTTATGGACTATCTCAGGTTGAACTCAAAAAACTTATCGAGAACCTTGGATGGAACCCTGTAGGGAGGCGTTTTCAAATATTCCCTGAGCAATACAGCCAAATAGGATCTAAAGGATTGATTAAATTCTCCAGTTCGATTTATGAACTATCTGCTGGTTTTGTGTCGTCTGTTGCCTCAAGGGCAATTGAGCGACAGCTAGATGTGGGGAGTATTTTTACCATGGGGTTCTTCGATGGGGATAGTTTAAATGGTGGAATTCTTATGTTTGCACCTGAAGAGACACCTTCTGCAGAGATAGCTGTTGTTGAGGGGCTTGTTAGGCAATGTACTCCAGCAATTAGGCAGCGGGTTAGAGAAATGCGATTAATTGAAAAATTAGATGAAGCTCATGTAATAGAGAAACTTAATTCAACATTTTTGGCAAATCTAAGTCATGAGATTAGAACGCCTATGAACGCAATCCTTGGTTTTTCGAGACTTTTAAACTTGCCCAATCTAACAAAGGAGAAACGCCATCAGTATGTTGAGATAATAAACGCAAAGGGGAATACTTTACTAAAGCTTATTAACGATATAGTTGATGTAACCCGGGTTGAGGCTAAGGAACTTACGCTAGTGAGTAAGCCTTTCTACATTAACACAATGTTTAAAGGGCTGCATGCATTTTGCCAAAAAGATAAGGTGATTCAACAACGAGAAGCCATTGAAATTATACTTGAATTACCCGAGCATAGCGATTGCATCATGTTGGATGGCGATGAGGGTAGGATAGAGCAGGTGCTAACAAACCTAATGAATAACGCATTAAAATTTACCGAAAAGGGTGAGATTCGTCTTGGATATAGGCTTGATGAGGAAAACATAGAATTCTTTGTATCCGATACTGGAATTGGAATTGAGCCTAGTAAACATCAAACTATCTTCAACAGATATAAGCAGTTGAAGGGAGATAGTAGTCGATTACAAACAGGTAGCGGGTTAGGTCTTGCCATTAGCAAGGGTATTGTTGAACTAATGGGAGGTAGAATTTGGGTTGAATCAGAAACCGGAGTTGGGACTACATTTAAGTTTATTATACCCTATAGCAAACCCCCTACTGGCGAGGAGATTTTTTCCCAGCCAATTATCGAAACGGAATATGTGTACCGCGATTGGAAGAATAAAATTTTACTTGTTGCAGAGGATGAGGATGTTAACTATGTTTATATTTGCGAATTACTTGAGCCAACAGGCGTGAAAATTCTTTGGGCCAAGGATGGCGGACAAGCTGTTGAACTTGTTAAAACCATAAAGAATTTTGATGCTGTGCTCATGGACATCAAAATGCCTGTTAAGGATGGATATGCTGCAACCCTCGAGATTAGGCATATTAATCCCAATATTCCTATAATAGCCCAAACGGCATATGCTTTCACCGAGGATAGAAGAAAAGCAGAGGCCGCTGGATGCGATGAGTACATCACAAAACCAATTATTAGCAAGGATTTGCTCGACACACTTGGGAAATATTTGGGCTAGTAAAAAGTTATATATTCAGGGGGTATACAGTTGTTATTCATATTTACTAGTAAGTTACCGCCAATGGATGAAATTCGGAGCAGAAGAGATTAAGTCCTTGGCAGACAGTCATTAGGATTGCGAGTAAATAGGCTAAATCGCTTGTTGACAATATGTTCCACGATTTTGGATTTATCCCGTTTTGACTGTCTTCCGCTGACTTAAAATATTTTTTCGGCTAGACTCTCAACGACTGAAAGGCAAGCGGGCTGATTTAGAATTCTTTGAGATTTTACATTTAAGAAAGCGGGTTAGAAAACGGTTAGGATTTCAATTTTCAATGCAAGGAAAACTATTGGTTGTTTGGGGATATATTCAATCAAACTCGAAAATGACCTGATTGATTTTCCCTTGTAAACCCGAATTTTGTTGTTCCAATTTTGAATTGAATTTTGAGCCGTTTGAATTTTAATCATTGGATTTCTAAGACTAACCCGCTAGAAATTATTTGGTAGAATATTCTAAATCATCCCTTGAACGAATTAGGGAAAGAATCCCTCGGGCGGAAAAAATATTTAACTGCCGCTGAATCCTAAAGCCGAATAGTGGATTATGAGTGAATTAGGCGGACTTTGGATTTACGGACAGAAAGGCCTTCACAAGAAACTAATCGACGCAAAAAACAAACCACAGGCGGTAACACACGGTATATAAAATGCAGGCGCGCGGGGTGGGGGTAAATTCCTAAATTATCGTAACTTCGTTCGTGCGGAATTAAATATGTTTCAATCACCTGCACTTTACATACCGTTATCCGTTACCACAATTATAAAAAAACAGTTCTTAGTTTTATAATATGGCCACTTTGGTAAAAACAGTTTTGGATGGTAGCATAATTGAGTTTGACAAAGGTTCTTTTGATGATTGGTGCGTTTATTTAACCAGAAAGGGTGAGTCTAGGTTTGCACCAAAAGATATCCAATACTTTACTGAATTGGATAAATTAGGCCATAAATATGGACATAAGAGACTATATGATGATTTTGTGAAGATATATGAGCTCACCAATTCCAAAATAAACAAAGAACTGTTAACTAAAATATCAGATATTGCTAGTACATACAATGCTGATAGTATTGTTGCTGATATATGGTTTACTGTAATTTATGCAGGGATGGTAGCTGAAGAAAATAAGGAATTTGCGATATTGAAAAAAAGAGTAAAAAGGCTAGGAATGCATCAACTGCTTATTGAAAGAGAATCTCCAAGCTTTGCTGCGAATTTCAGTAAGGGCAAAAAATGGAACGAACTCGATGTAATCATGAAAGATAAAGGCTTTTGAATGTTTATATAAAGTATTGTGATCTCAATAAATCTAAAATTACTACATAAAAAAAGACCAAACTAAAAAATATGTTCATAAACATTTTGCAATAATACAAATAACCCATACTTTTGTTATCTGAATAACAACACTTATAGTTGTTATAACTGAGAGGAGGAATTCATTCCAAATCAAGGTTTTATAAAACAAAATGTCAATCTAATCCGGAGGTATTCTGATGGAAAAGAGAGTTGGAACTGCACTTATTCTTGTTGAAGGTCGTGAAAGCATTCAGCTACTTAACGACATCATCTCGAAACATTCCCAAATTATTATTGGACGCCAAGGGTTGCCTCGCAGCACTGGGCAAAGTGTTATTTCACTTGTTCTTGAGGGTACCACCGATGAGATTGGTTCACTAACTGGCCAATTAGGCCGATTAAGAGGCATTCAAGTTAAATCGGTACTTTTAAAGAACATGTAAAATGAGTAGAATTTGGTTACTGGTTGTAATTAGCACCTTGGCATTATCACAGAGGGTTAATTCACAAGATTTTCGTTTACAGGGAGTTGTAATTGACTCCGTTTCACAGGAGACAATAGAGGGCGTGGCTATTCAGGCTATTCCTGCTAATGCCAAGGGGAAAGATTTTTTTGCCATCACCAATGTGAGTGGCAAATTTGTATTCAATCTGCCTGCCGATACCTATAAGGTAAACCTACACGTAATAGGCTATGCTCCAAAGCAAGAAAATATTCGTGTTACAAGCGATGGGGAACATACCTTTATGCTCTCATCGCAACCCTTTCCGCTTGGCGAGGTTGTGGTATCGAGTTTTAGGGTAAACCGTAGTATTAAGGAGTTGCCAACACCCCTTGCCGTAGTTGGTAAATACGATTATCAGCACCAGTCAGCAATTACCCTATCCAACGTACTAGCCAATGAGCCGGGCATTGCAATGGGTAGCGACGGTGTTTGGGCAACAAGCATAAACATTCGAGGTTTTGGTGAGAATAGGCTTGTTACGCTAGTTGATGGTTTTAGAGTGGAGACTGCAAACGACCTTACTGCATCACTCTCAATGATAGATGTAAATGATATTGAGCGAGTTGAAGTGGTAAAGGGTGCACAATCGGTACTTTATGGCACAGGAGCAATGGGCGGAATTGTAAATATCATAACTAAGGATGGATACTTTTCGAGTGAGCCTCATCTATCCGGCAACGTTATTACTGGAGTAGCATCAGCAAACAGCAGTTACTCTGGTTATGCTAACATTAATGCGGGAGCCGAAAAGTGGTACCTTAAAGTGAATGGTACATACAGCGATGCACAAAACATTCAAACGCCTGAAGGGGAACTACTCAATAGCCAGTTTACAACCAACAATATATCGGCACGTGTAGGATTTAAACCCTTTAAAAATCAGATATTTAAGGCTCAATACCAACGCTACTGGGCAAACGATGTGGGGATTCCTGGCGGAGCTGCCTTTCCAGGCCCAGGAACAGCAACATATAGCGATATTGGACGCCAACTTTTCTCTGCTAGCTACGAAATTACAGACATCACCAGAACACTCTCATCATTAAAGCTTAGCTATTACAATCAGTTTATTCTTCGTGATGTATTACTATATCCAAATACATTTACTGATGAAACTTTAACTACTGGGGTAAAGCGTACTACTCCACAATATTTTACGCCAACTGGTGAGCATACAACAAACGGGCTCCAATTACAAAGCACATGGAATTTTAGTGAAAGCAACACCCTAATTGCCGGTATCGACGCTTGGGCGCGAAAACTATACACCGAAAGGGAAAAATATATTAAAGTAGAAGTTTTCAATACCGTAGGAGATTTAATGACTACCAACAATTTGGTGCGAGGTGAAACGCCAACACCAAAATCTACTTTTGGAACAGCAGGGATATTTATACAGAATGAAAGCCGCTTACTAGACGACAAACTCACCCTTATTGTTGGTGGTAGGGCCGATGGTATTCAAACAGAGAATGAGCAAGGTTTAAACCTTGACTATTTAATAGTAAATGGTGTACGTAACGATTCGCCACCCAATCAGTATGTTACATTTGAGGCGGGTAAGCAAAAATTGTACTCATGGAGTGCAAATGCGGGTGTACTGTACAAGATAGCGAACGATATCGATCTCTCGGCCAGCTTTGCCCGTTCGTTTAGGGCACCATCGCTTGAAGAGAGCTATAAATATATTGATTTAGGTAGTCTTGTTCGCATTGGTGACCCAAATCTTAAGTCTGAAAATGGCTATGCCACAGACCTAGGACTAAGGGTTTGGAAACAAGATTTTATATTGCAAGTTAGTTTATTTGCCAACTGGATAAACAATATGATAGTTGAAACTCCTGGCCAATACACCTATACCATAGCTACTGGTCCCTTAACGGATACTGAGGTTACTATTCCAGCATTGATAAACGCCAATGTTAGCTCAGCAATGCTTTACGGCTCCGATATTAAATTTCAGTACAAGGCTAGTAAAGGCTTGGTAATATTTGGTTCAGGTGCATACGTTAGGGGTAAAGACACCGAAGCAAAAGAAGATCTACCTCAAATTCCACCACTTAGCGGTAGGTTTGGCTTACGCTACAATTTTAATAGAATTGGAAACATTGAGACGAGCATTTTAGGTGCAGCAAAGCAGGATAAAATTGCTGATGGGGAAATTGCAACTGACGGCTACTACAGAATCGACTTGGCTGTTAGCTCCGTTAAGTTCAACTTAGGCTTTTCAAACCTTCAACTATTTGCTGGTGTAGATAACCTAACCAACGTGAGTTACACTAATCACCTTGCTACAAACCGGGGTGCAATTAGCATTGAACCAGGCAGAAATATTTATCTACGAGCAAGTATTTCTTTCTAATGATATTTAGTGTTTAGTTGATTATTCATCTCTCAAATGCAAACAAAGGGAAGAGGAATAATCAACTAAAAACACTTGAATACCTATGCTTAGGGTAATCTTATTGAAATTTTAAGTTAAGAGTATATAGAATTTGGTGAAAGGTAGTCGTGCTTTTAGCGCTCAGTCTTTGAGCCATTGATTGGTATTTGAGTCGAGATGAATGATTAACCTTTGTGCATAGTTAATAATGTCGTTTATACCTTTATACGATATTCTATCAGGCGTATCAAAAGGTGTGTGGTATTCTTGATGAAGACCTGTGGTTAAAAGGTAGGCCGGAATACCTTTAAGTTCGAAGTAGTAATGGTCAGATAGGAGGTAGGAGGCTATATCTGCCATCGATTTATAATCAATATAAAGCGAAGTATCAGCATTTACGTGCAGGGCGATTTCACTAAACCGCTCAATTCTGTTAGCACCGCTTATAAAAAGTGTTTTTTCAATCCCATCCTGCTTCCCAACTCTACCCACCATATCAAAGTTCAATACTATGATGGTGCTATCTATTGGGAAAAGTGGATTTTTTGAATAATGTTCCGATCCAAGTAGGCCAATTTCTTCTGCAGAAAAAGCGGCAAATACTATATTGTTTTTGAACTCAACACCCTGCTTTGTCTTTGCTGCAAACCGTTTGGCTAATTCGATAAGCAGGGTTGTTCCCGATGCATTATCGTCAGCACCAGGGTACCAATCTTGCCCTTGGGGGGCAAGGTGGTCGAAATGGGCACATACAACAATTGATCTATGCGAATTATTCGATGATGGAATCCATCCAATTACGTTTTGGGTATTAATTGTATCAATTTGTCTTTCAAACTGTAAACCCAACTTTAGACTGGGAGGTAGAACTCTAGTCTCTTCACCTCTGTTAATCCTATGCCAAACCGTATGCGGATTCTCTCCAAGAATTGCACCAGCAAGTTGATTCGAAATTAAGATTTGTGGAACAGGATCAGCAAGAGGAGAAAAACTTCTGGTGAGAACCGATTTTTTTGAGTTGGCAATTGTGTAAGTCGTTTCAAATTGCAACACATTAACTTGCCTTGATATCTGTTCGAATTGTTGGGTTTTTGTTGGGTTTACAAGGATAACAAGTGCACAGTCCTTGCTCTTGGCTATATCCTGAATGTTTAGAGCTCCCACTCTAAGATTGTTTGTCAGAATTAGTAGTGCCTTTCCTTTTAAATCAATGATATCCAATTCCTCTGGTGTTCCTGTACCTCCAAATACGACGCTAATCTCATTAAATGTAACTTGTTCGGTACCAAGTGTAATAAAATCGGCACCAAAGTTATAGGTTTTTCCTAGGAAGGTTATTATGCTCGATTTTGGTGTTGTACAAACAATGCTAAATGGTTGTTTATAAGAAGTGGTAGGAACTGTTTTGTAGGGTTTTAGTTTTTGTGCTGTAAAAATACTATCGATGTAAATTGCTGCTTTTTTATCGTCACCTGTTAGCGGGCTTCGCCCATAGAAATCGGGCGAGCAAAGTATCTCAATGTGCTTTTTAATCTGGTATAGACTTGTATCAACTTTACTAATCGGACTGCAAATAGCAACTTGAGCAAATAGCAATAAGCAGCATGCAATGGCTAACCTCAGCCAAAGAAGACTTTTATTAAAATCACTCTTACTTGGGTTGATGCTTAACTCTTTAGCTATAGTAAATTTAATCATTCGCATCGGTAATTAAATGCTTATACTTATTATAAAGGAAAGATATAATTAGGAGTAGGACCCCAAGCGATAGAAGAACAATTACCTTTGAAACCGTATTGAGATGGGCAATATCATAAATAAATAGTTTTACCAGTGTAATAGCCAAAAGCACAATTGCACCAATACGGAGATGCCTTTTCCCTTTCCAAAGTCCAATAATTATAAGAAGAAGTGAATAGATACCCCAAAGAATACTTAGTCCTAGTTTATGTGCTTGCCCCGATTTGGTTAAATCCATCCAATTAATCAGCTCGCTACTCAAAATCCAAACAAGTACAATTTGTATGTATATATCAAAGCCAATAGTTGTTTTTTGCGGGAGACTATGCCTCGAAATTAGTTTTCGGCATCCAAATACGGCTGTGGCTAAAAATGCAAACGATATGTAACGAATGGCAATATGCATTGAATTTCTACTAAGTTCAAATGTAGTATCAGGGTGTAAATACAATTCACGCAACTCGCTAAAAAGGTATAGTCCACGTCCTAAGAAAATGCCCATGGTTACGAGTGTTAATGCGAGTAGGATTTTACCCAATTGCACATTCTTTTTACTTAACGATGCTAGGTATGATATTACACCAAAGAACAGAAGACTGTAGTTTATTAACCAAATTGTTCTGTAACTATGTAAACTAGCGTTAAAGAGTTGAGTTTGCACTTCAGGGTCATCGGTTGGAAATAGCGTCATCGATGCTGAATACTGCTGTGTCCAGTAGCTGTAGATTTCGACACCAAATGTAAAATAGGCAATAACAACAAACATTATGGGTAAAATATACTGCGCAAACCCTTTATAATATGCTGCTTTAAACTCTGGAACAGAGTATCTTTTGCTAATACTGAGTATTATAATCAGAGTAAATAGGAGGGTTGTTGCAAGTGATGAATAGAAGTTGATATTACTGAATGGTGCATAGATATCACTATTCAGATTACTTAGCTGAACCCCCCAATCGTGAATTATGCTTACAAAAGCAATTGTTAGCAGAGGGAACGCCAATTTTTCGTAAAAAACAACACCCCGAGTCCTACCTATCCAGAAAAGTGTTGCTGCCTCAATGGTCCAAAGGAGGGTTACCCAGTTCCCATCCAATTGCACAGGAATGGTTATGGTTAAAAAGGCAAGAGCTAAACCTAAAATGAAAAAGAATAAATTCCTGTCAGTTTGCTTTTGCCTGAATATCAAGGACCCAACGGCACCATGTAATAGGGCATTGCCCATTGTAAAAAGACCGCAATATGGTTCAAGGCTCGGAATTTCAGATAGTATGTAATATCCCAAGAAGTAGAATAGGAATGAATTTGTGAGTAGAAGAATTATATCTGAGAAACTAAATGATTCCTTTTTTAAAAGTTTGAACATTAAGAAGGACAAGTAAAAGATAAAGAAGAAACCTAGCAAGAAACCAGATGCCATTGCAAAATGCTCCGAGTGTTTATAGTTGAATAGTAACCATACCATAAAAATGAGCCAGGTAAATCCCAACGATGAGAAGTAAACCGATTTCCAATACTTTTTAATACTTATGGCTAGTATACCAATGTTAATAATTACCATATAAGCAAATAAAACTCCATACTTGCCTTCATCTGAACCAACTAAAAAGGGAATAGCATAAGCACCAACTAGCCCTATATGTGCAATTACCTGCCTATTGTATTTTAGTGCTGCTGCAACCGTAAATGCTGTAAAAATGAGCATTAAAACAAAGGCAAACCATTGTGAGTAAAGTCCATAGAAATTGTAAGCGGCAAAGGTTATAAAGTACATAATTGCAGAACCACCACTTAGAAGAACAGCGCTAAAGCTTTCGTATTGCCGTTTAAGCCTATAGGCAAGGCCTAATAAAACTATTCCTATCAAATAACCTATAATTATCCTAATTAAAGGACTTACAAACTGATGTTCAAAGGCATACTTAATACCAATTGCTACGCCTATAATGGTTATAACAATTCCTATTTTACTAATTAAATTCTCGCCAATAAAGCGCTCAAGGCTCCGTTTGGGTTTACCATAATCTTGGGTATTATCAGTGGGAGTGGGCTTAACTGGATATTTGAGCTCTCTCGTTTCACTTGTCTCGACTATCTTCCCCTGAACATGTTCAGAAATCTCATCCTTAATAATGGGCTTTTCACCATAAGCTCTAATTTCGCACCTTAACTCATCTATTTCGCGAGAAAATTCTGTTTGCTTTTCAATCAGGTCTTCCAGCTTTTTTTGTAGAGAATTTAACCTATTATCGGTTGGAGTCATTTTTAAAGGTTGTTATGAGAATAGTAGCCAGTAGCGGTTAATTTTCTATATTACCTAACTGTTTTTTATGCAATGTTGTGTTACGTTGTTGGAATTTGTCCGCTGAATAGTATGGGCAATAATTTGAATTGATGCAATAAAGAATTTAGAATCCAAATTAAGTTCAACAACCGAGGTTAAAAAGCCTAGATTCCAACTCTTCAATGCGATCTAGCAAGTGAATGACTAATCCGGAAGTTGAAAGTTCAAACTCAAAATCCTTTTGTAAACGCCTTACTTTTTTAACACGTGTGATAGCACTATAATTAAAACGCCATTCATGTTTTAAACTACCAATGGGTTCAAGAATACCCTCGTCTACAAGTTCAACTATCTCTTCCTGGGATTGATTGCAGTATCGGCACAAATGAATGAGGCTGATGTATTCATCGTCATCAACAACTACTCCTTCGTAAACTTTCTCTATTTGATTGCTCATGGCACTATCCTCCAAAATTAATTCGTGGATTAAAATTCAGGTCTTTCATTTGTTCGTACACTTTTTTCGCCTTTTCATTGTTTGCAGGCGGGAGTAAAATATTAATAACTACATAAAGATCTCCTGGTGGTTTTGCGGGTATTCCTTTTCCTTTCAATCTTAGTTTTTTTCCCTGAAATGAATCAGCAGGCAGCTTCAACTTTATATTTCCTCCGGGTGATGGCATTGTAATGGTGGCTCCAAGTGCGGCTTCCCAGGGTGCCACAGGCAAATTCACATAAATATCGGCCCCCTCAACTGAATATACTGGGTCTTTTTCATACTCGATCTTGATAAAAAGATCTCCGTTTTCACCACCATTGTAACCCGGCGATCCCTGACCAGCAAGGCGAATCTTTTGTCCACTTCTGATTCCTTTGGGAATAGTAACATTCAAGTTTTTGGGTATGGTGGTGACTCTTCCGTCATTTGCAACAGATTGAATTGTAAAGTTGATGCGTCTGGTACCTCCATGGAAAGCATCCATTATAGGTATTTTTATGGATGCATCAATATCTTCACCTCTCTGCTGAAATTGTTGGCGATGGAAACCACCTTTCTGCCGGGCACTTCCAAAAAGCGTTTCAAAAAAATCGCTGTACTCTCTGCTAGTGTCAAAGCTTCCTTCAAAACCAAAGTTGCTTCCATATCCACCGCTCTGGTATTGCTTCTGATATTCTTCTCGCTGTTTGCCCGTTTCCCAATCCGATCCATACTGATCGTATAGCTTCCTTTTTTCCGGATCCTTAAGTACCTCATAGGCTTCACCAATCTCCTTGAAATTCTTTTCAGCTTCAGGATCTTTACTTACATCGGGATGGTGTTTACGTGCCAGCTTCCGGTATCCCTTTTTAATCTCCTCAGCGGTCGCATTTTTACTGACTCCCAGCGTTTTATAATAATCTTTAAATTCCACGAGTTATTTTAAATTTAGTGATTTATGAATGGGTTGTTCACAATTTCCTTACTGTCTTTCTACACTTGGCGACAACCTAGAGGTATTGTTTTTAAATACCCCATAAGCCAAAATTATATTTTAGGGTAACCAAATATATCCATTATTTTCAATTAAATGTTTTGTGAATATTTTATTCCTCAAAATAGTTGATATTACCCTATGATTTCAATAGTTTTATACAACCTTGAAATTACATTAACCCACAATCTCTGGTGTTATTTTAATGGCGTTTTATTTGCATTTCAATGTAATTTAAACTTATGTTTACAAAAGAGTAAGGCTTTTTGGTCCAACGCGGTTTGAAGTATTGCGGTAAACTGGTGAGCCTTACTTTCTTTTTAGGTGTGCTAGTATGCTGGGGCTGTCGGTTTTATAAGATGTTGAAATTACATCAACCCACAACATCGAATTAGTCAGGGGCAACTTGGCTAGACGGCAAAATACAAGAAATTAAAGCATGTGGAAGGGAATATTGAAAATTTTAGAAGTGCAAAATTATGTTTTAGCGGGTATGCGATTAAAGCGAATTTAGTATCATGCTTAGGCACTAGGTAGCGTGAAGTAGAATTGACTACCCTTGCCGAGTTCCGATTCTACCCAAATATCTCCTTGATGTCTGTTTACAAACTCTTTACAGAGTATTAAACCTAGCCCAGTGCCATGTTCCCCGTCTGTTCCGTATGTTGATTTTGATTTGGTAACCAGAAAAATGGTATCTAATCTTTCTTCTGCAATTCCAACACCAGTATCACTAACGCAAATTTTAATTATTTTATCTTTCCTAATTGCGCTAACCTTAACAGTCCCCTTTTTGGGGGTAAATTTTATTGCGTTTGATATAAGATTTCGAAGCAGGGTTAGTGTCATATTTTCGTCCGCAAAAACGTGAATTGAATCATGAATTGAACTTTCTAGGGTTATGCCTTTTGCATAGGCTGTACTGCTGAGTAGGTCAAAACATTGCTTATTTATGCTTGTAAACAATAGTTTCTGTGGACTATATTTAATATGTCCTACCTGAAACTGAGCCCAGTCTAGAAGATTAGCCAGAAGTTCGGTGGTGTTTTCGGCAGTTGCTGTTAAGTGGGCTATAATTTCATCTAGGTTGCTTTCGCTGTGGCTAGCCGACGAGTAGTTTTCTTTAAGCAGATTGCTGAGCTGCAAGATATTGTTTAATGGATTTTTTAGGTCGTGTGCAATAATTGAAAAAAACTTGTCTTTAGTGGCGTTAATCTGCTTTAAACTTTTTTCGTTTTCTGTTAGTACTTTTGTTTGCTCGTTGAGGATTTGAGTTATCTGATAGAGTTCAATATGTGAGTGTACTCGGGCAATTAATTCCTCCTTTTGGAATGGTTTGGTTATATAGTCAACGGCACCTGCCTGAAAACCTTCAACAATTGACTTAACATCGCTTGTTGCTGTGAGAAATATTATGGGGATATTATGTAACTTTTTATTTTGCTTTATGTGCTTACAAACCTCAATGCCTTGCATTCCAGGCATTGTGCGGTCGAGTAGTATTAGGTCGGGAGTATTGTTTTCCAAAAACTCTAGGGCTTTTTCGCCATTACCATGTGTAAACAGGGTGTAATTTTCGGCCTCTAAAAAACTCGAAATTAGTTTAAGTAATGCCTCCGAGTCGTCAACTAAAAGAATGTTGCCTTTTGAATTCATGTTACGTACCATTTTTGCTAAAGGTAATGCAAAACAAAATGTTATGCCTTTGTCTTATCTTGTTTTGTTCTATTTTTAGCTAATATGTTGAACAATTGAGAAATTAATACTAATTCCTTCAAAATTGTCGAACGTATGAAGTCTTTTGTATGTTTCAAATATTATCAGCATTTTTTTAAATGTTAGTCCTATATAGTTCCTCTTAGCGTATGCAATAGATTTGTTACCGTCAGTCTGTTTAATAATTTTAGCGCTTGCATTGGCTAAGGTATTATAGTCGATATTACTAGATGGAAAACTAGCACACAGAGCAGCGGTTTTATAAGACCTTGCAGGATGTTTTTTTGCTGTATACAGAAGCAACAAGCATCCAGTATTCTCAAGCAAAGTATTAGTTATCAGGATAAAAATTGAATAGCGATAAAATTTCGACCACGAATAAACTTTAAACCACTTGGGTTGAGTTTGGCTAATTACGCAAAACAGACCCATTTTAAGCATATTTAAGCATGTTTAACCATGCTAGGAATCTTAGTTGGTAGTGGCTGATTAAAAAGTAATTGTCCCAGAAAAATACAAATGATGAACCAAAATGGTTCGGAGTTTCACTAATACTGCTCTGCAATTATGTGCCAGGTTAACAGCTAAAATCACTTAGGTTAAAAGGTATACCGCTTCTTTTATGCTAAATAAATTTTCTGTATATTTGCGGCATATTACTCAAAAGATAATGAAGAAGTTTAAAGTAATATCGATACTTGCCAATCACGTATATCGCTATATCAAAAAACGCGATACCTTTCACTTTTAGTGGCTAAAACTTTAGCCAACTTCGTTTTATTTTTTTCACTAACATATTGTATCACAATTAAATATTATTGCTATGGAATTACCATTTGCAGAATCGTATAAGATTAAGATGGTTGAAACCATCAAAAGGAGCACTCGGAAAGAGCGCGAAGAATGGATTAAAAAGGCTAATTACAACCTGTTTAGCCTAAAAAGTGATCAGGTTTTTATCGATTTGATTACTGATTCAGGAACAGGAGCCATGAGCGACCGTCAGTGGAGTGCAATGATGCTTGGCGATGAGAGCTATGCTGGGTCATCATCTTACTACAACCTTAAAAAAGCGATCAAAGACATTTTAGGTTTCGAGTACTTTATGCCAACTCACCAAGGCCGTGCTGCAGAGAATGTTCTTTTCTCGGCTTTGGTTAAAGAGGGCGATTATATCCCTGGTAACTCGCATTTTGATACCACAAAGGGTCATATTGAGTTTCGGAAAGCACATGCAGTTGACTTAACCATTGACATTGCCAGTGATACTGAGGCATACCACCCATTTAAGGGTAATGTTGATATTGAGAAGTTGGAGAAATATATGGCTGAGAATGCAGCCAAAGTTCCTTTCATTATTGTAACTATTACCAACAATACTGCTGGTGGTCAGCCTGTTTCAATGGAGTGCCTTCGTGAAGTGAAGCGTGTTGCCGATAAGCACAAAAAACCAGTGTTATTCGACTCTGCTCGTTTTGCAGAGAATGCATACTTTATTAAAGTTCGCGAAAAGGGTTACGAAAAGAAAACCGTTAAGGAAATTGTTAGGGAGATGTTTTCGTATGCCGATATGATGACCATGAGTAGCAAAAAAGATGCTATTGTTAACATTGGTGGCTTTATTGGAATGAGATCGGAGAAGATTTGGAGAGATTGCTCTACCTTCAATATTATGTTTGAAGGGTATATTACCTACGGTGGCATGGCTGGCCGTGATATGAATGCATTGGCAGTTGGTCTTGACGAGGGAACCGAATTTGAATACCTTGAAACCCGTATTAAGCAAGTTGAATACCTAGGTGAAAGGCTTAAAGAGTTTGGTATTCCATTCCAGTCGCCAGCAGGTGGACATGCTATTTTTGTTGATGCCAACAAGGTATTGCCCAATGTGCCAAAGGAGCATTTCCGTGCGCAAACCCTAGCCATTGAACTTTATCTCGAAGCAGGTATTAGAGGTGTTGAAATTGGCGCCCTTTTGGCCGACCGTGATCCTGAAACCCGCGAAAACCGCTATCCAAAATTGGAACTCCTTCGCCTTGCTATACCACGCCGCACATACACCAATAACCATATGGATGTAATTGCTGTTGCACTTAAAAATGTATTTGATAGGCGAAATACTATTAAATCTGGTCTGAAAATAGTTTGGGAAGCCCCAATAATGAGACACTTTACTGCTGAGTTAGATAAAGCATAACGTCTTTTAATAGATTTTTGAAAGGGGTGCAAAACTTAAGGTTTTGCGCCCCTTTTATTTTTGACCAAAAAAACAATTCAATAGAATAATTAGGTCGTTTTTGATATAAATTTGCAGTACCAATTTATTTAAAACCTCAGCCTAAAGTATGATTAAGAGTTTGAAAATTAAAATATTAGCAGGTTTTATGCTACTAAGTACTCTGCTTGTAGTTGCAGGAACTGTGTCCGTTATTGAGTTCTTAAAACTCAGCAGGTCGGTTAACGCACTAATTGAGGATAATTACAAAACCATCGAAGCCACAAAAACGATGCTTGAAGCATTGGAACGGAATGACAGTGGAATTCTGATGTACCTATTGGGAGAAAAAGAGGAGGGTAGGAAAATTATTCGTTCTTCCGAGGTAGATTTTGCTCGCGCTTTAAAAACTGCAAAGAATAATATTACTGAAACGAATGAGAAAGAACATGTTGATGAGATTGAGAACCGCTATAATCTTTTACAGAGTAAATTACTATTAACACTTAACGAACAGCATAATATAAAGGCTATAAACTGGTATCACGATGAGGTTTACCAGTCATTTATTGCAGTAAAACATTCCATTAATGATTTAATGGGGTTAAACCAAAATAGCATGTACAATGAGGCAACGATTTTAAAGGATAAATCACATCGAGCAATAATGCCAGGAATTGTGGCAATCGTTGGTTCACTTATTTTCTCAATGATACTTAGTTTCTTTATTTCAAAATATTACATTTTACCTCTCAGTTCTCTTTCCGATGCGATAAGAACATTTCATCCACATGAAAAACAACTACGCTCAAACTTAAAATCGGAGGATGAGATTAAGAAAATAGAGAATGAAGTTAATAATCTTATTACTAGACTAGTGAAATTGCAAGAACCTAAAAATTAACAATGCGTAAAGAGGTAATTATAAAGTTTATTGGCTACATATTGCTATTCAATGCTGTATTCCTAATGCTTTCGGCAGCAATATCCTTTTTGTATTCAGAAACATCGGCCATTCCTCTTCTCTTTAGCGGTTTAATCTGTACCATTTTTGGCATTTTCCCTTTTATCTTTGTTGAAAGCCATGATGATATAAGTTTTTCGGAAGGATTAGTTATTGTTGTTGGGGGTTGGATTATTGCATGTACAATTGGAATGCTGCCCTACATAATGTGGGGAGGAGAATTCAGTTTGATAAACGCATGGTTCGAGAGTGTTTCAGGTTTTACCACAACTGGGTCAACGGTTTTAATCGATATTGAGGGAATACCAAAGGGATTACAATTCTGGCGATCGTCAACCCACTGGATAGGGGGTGTTGGTGTTATAACATTCGTTCTACTTATTCTTCCACATTCTACAAGCAGCAGATTTACTCTGCTTAACGCCGAAATGGGTGAATTATCAAAGCTAAACTTTCGGTACAAAGCGCGTAAAATTGTACATATACTCATTATCGTTTATGTAGGGCTCACCGTTACCCAAACCATCCTACTCACATTGGCAGGTATGAGTATTTTCGATGCTATAAATCATTCGTTTTCTACCATTGCAACCGGTGGCTTTTCCACTAAAAACCTAAGTATTGCTGGTTTCAATAGCCCAGTTATTGAAACAATAATTATGTTTTTTATGATTCTTTCGGGTATCCATTTCGGCTTGTTATATGGTACCTTAACCTTTAAATCTGAAAATATATTCAAATCGCCTGTAGTAAGAGCATTTTTGGCTATTATTGGAATAGGAATTGTTCTTGTATCGGCTAAACTATACATCTCTGGGATCTACAGTTTTTGGGACTCAATTAGGTATGGAGCATTTCAGGTAATTGCTTTAAGTTCAACCACTGGTTTTGCAACTGCTGATAGTGCGCATTGGCCTGCATTTACGCATATTATACTTATTTATTTTACCATTCAATGCGCAATGGTGGGCTCAACGTCAGGCGGATTAAAGTTTGACCGTATTTATCTGTTTTTTAAATCGGTAAAAAAACAACTCAAACTTTTACAGCACCCTCGGGCCATTGTGGCAATAAAAATTAATGGACGACCTGTAAGCGAGCAGTTAGAGGCTCTTACCCTTGTTTTTATAGTACTTTACATATTCACCTTTTTTGTCACAACCCTTATTTTAACCTTTTTAGATGTAGATTTATTCACTGCATTTAGCGCTTCAATTACAACTATTGGTAATGTTGGCCCTGGCTTTGGTGAGGTTAGCTCGCTTTCCAATTTCTCTTCCTTACCTAGTTTCGGCAAATTTGTTCTTACCCTAAATATGCTATTAGGTCGACTTGAAATCTTTAATATAATTGCTTTACTTATGATTCGTAAGGTGAATAATTAGAAGATTTGATAACCTATATGCTTTTACCTTCCACAAAAAAAACTGACCAAGCATTAAGTCTTGGTCGGTTTTAATATATTAAATTGAAATTAGAATGTATGGATATACGCAGCGGGCGAGTCCAAAACTTGAAGTCTTTCCGATGCCTTAATGCCAACAGCGCTATGCTCAAGCAGCGCATCAACAACGTCATTGGTTTTTTCGGCCGATACGCTAAAAGTACTCTGCACTAACGATGAAGCTTTTTGCTCTTTAGCCCCTGACGTAATTATTTTTAATCGAGATACTGTTGAACCAGTAGCCCCTGCATTCATCCCTGCGAGTTTGAGTAAATCTTCAGTATCCTCATCTGAGATAACCGAAATCTCACAATTATCATTGGGTAACCATAGTTGTTGGTCAATGGAATTAACATCCGATGTATCAAGGCGTTTGCGCCACATGGTGTTTCCCTTTAACTGATCAATGGCTGCAATAATTTGTTCCATACTGGCCGCATATTGTTGCCTGCCCACTCGCATGCGGGTGTCAATTAAGCCATAACTTATGGGGGTTTGGTAAATAAAACCACGACCAGGTTTATTCAGTCTCCCTTCTTCGAGCAGAAGTTTAATTATACTTTCAGTATCCTGCTCAGGTGTAATTAGGTGAACTACCTCTTTTTCTGGTGGAATGGTAATCCTAATTAATCCCATCTGATCGCGTAAATCATTACTAATTCCGTGTGTAATTAGTGGAACACATATGCCTAGGTCAAGAGCAACTTTGGCTAGTTTTTCGCCACTACCCGGAACAGAAAGTACGCAAATTACATAAGATAATTTCTGGAGATAGGGTATGTCGTGGGCAACATCATCAACCCCATCAACCCCATCAAAGTCAATAAACTTCGGCTCTTTTTTTGTGAATTCAATCAAATCTTGCGAGAATATTGTGCCTCTCCCTGGTATATTGAAATTACCAACTCTTACAAGGTAATCCATCACCATTCGAGCCTGTTTTCGCTGTACTGTAAACCTAAAAACATCTACAGGCGTACTCTCTAACTTAATGGTTGACCCAGGGAGTCCTAAACTTCTGGGGGTAATAAACTCTCTGGCTGTTCGCCCGGTCTCATCAAATATAGAGCTGATTCCTAGTTTAAAAACCTGTTCCACAATCTTGTCGCTAAATAACTTGTTAACGATACAGGTAATTCTACTCACCCTATGTGGAGCATGTGTTCCCTTATCGAGTTGAGTTTTCCAAACGGCTCTCGAAGGGGAGAAACTCTTTTCTGATTTGGCGTTATCTCTATTCATCGTCGTTCTCTATTGATGCGTTAACAATTCGTTTTTGACGCGCACGGGTTATCAACCCAAAGGTGAGCACTGTAATAATTGGCATAAGAGAAGCACAACCTAAAATCCCAAAGCCATCAATAACGTTTAGTTCTCCTCCAATGCTCAATCCCATTGCCAACACTAATGGAACAGTAACTGGTCCTGTGGTTACACCGCCGCAATCCCATGCCATTGATGAAAATTCATCCTCACTAAAGTAGGTTAAGGGCAAAAGAATAAGATATCCCGGTAAAATCAACCAAATAAGGGGTATATCGTAAAGAATTCTTAATACGCCCAGCACAAGACCAATTCCAACCCCCAAAGAAACTACAAAGAGTATTTGTGAACGTTTTATGGCTCCAACTGTCAGTTCCTCAACCGTAATACCAAGTGCGTTAAGAGCAGGCTCGGCCATTGTAGCTCCAAACCCCATTCCAAAAGCAAATAGTAGGACAAGGAGAATTCCCAATATAGTAAGGTTTGGGCCCAGTAAAGGCGGTCGTTTTATCACATACTCGTATATATTATTTACTTTATCGTAGTTTTTTTGCTCAAACTCAACCACTTTAGTTCCACTCTCTTCGGTAAGGTTAAAAAACTGTTTTTTTGTCCCATCTAGCGCTATGGTGCTAAAAACAATTGTAGTATCAAATGGGGTAATCATCTTACTATCAATAAATTTAGCCTCTTTGCTAAATGCTCGCGGTAATTGTGCACCAACCTGGCTGCCAAGGGGACCTAGTCCTAAACGAATTCCAGAGGTTAGGAGTATCATGCCAACTAGCGTAAACGCAATACCCAGAAAAAACTCATCTTTATAGCGAAGTTTCTCACGAAGGAATAGAAGTAGTACAAGCAGTAACAAGAGCGTTAGTGGTATAACGGCTTGTAGTGCAATTTTCGATTCCTGTTTAAGTACAGTGGACACAGGAACGCCCGATATCACATCTAGTGGTTCCGTTTTTACCGAGGCAATATATTTTCGTTCGCTGTCAGATGCTCTCTTGCTAAGCCAAGCATCAAAAGACATACTACCGAGCAGTTCCTTTAATACTTTAGGGTTGTTAGCCAGTTGATTAAGCTTATTATGGTATAGTTCATCATCAGCAAAAAACGACTTCCGACCAATTTCGCTTCCTCTTGTGAAAGCATGGTTTAGGATAGCACTCTCATCATCAAAAAGTTTAAGTGCATATTCTCTGTTCTCCTTTGAAAAGAAATGATCTTCAGTTGTAATCTCTGGTGAAGTTGAACGCAGCGATATTCCAAGAATTAGCACGCTAAGTACCGGAAGGGCCGAGGCAAGCATTATAACCCCAAAACCTCCACCCGATGCTTTATTCTTACTCGCTGCTCTCGAAACGCCAATTCCCATAGCAAGTACAAGGGGTACTGTTACCGCACCAGTTGTTACTGCTCCCGAATCCCAAGCTAATCCGATGATTGAACGTAATGTTTCATCAAACGACAATAACACTGAAAGTGCTAGGGCAATAGGGATAATGGTGTAGATAAATGGCTTTATTGACAGTTGGTAGTAAAATCTGAACATCCCCAAAGCTACTGCTATGCCAACACCCGCGCCTATGCTATACACTAAGGCCTGCGTGTTGCGTTCAAGTAGCATGTAAAGCATAGGGGCATCCCAAGCGGTAACCCCAGCACCGGCAGTACGCAACGAACTAATTGCAGGCTCTGCAACGGTTGAACCAAAACCAAGGAATATTCCAAAAATTGCAATAAATAGTATCCCGAATTTTACGGGCAACTTAACGCCAACTCTTTCACCTAAGGGCATAAGTCCTAGCATTAACCCCTCAAGGAAGAATGCTAAACCAAAAACAACCAAGCCAATACCGCCTGCAAGAGATAATGCATTAGAAAGGGGTACCCTTAATATGATCATTTGAAAAGCAACTAGGTAAATGATAATAAACGCAATTAGCCTAATTTGCTCAACTATGCGATCCTTGGCGTATCCACCAAGCATACCCACAGCATTTTTAAATGGAATCTTTATTCGCTTCTTCATTAAGAAATAGTTGAGTTATGATATTGTAAATAAAGTTAAACAAAAAGGGCAATTCAGCCAAATAATTGTCACTTTTAAAATTTTAATAACGAAATCTATGTCGATAAAATGGAGCCTAAGGCACTCGAAGGCCCGAGTGGGGTAGAGGTATGAGTGTTTTCGGAGTCTGAAGCCCTCGAAGACTCATGTGATTGATTGGAAACTGAGCATTGGAGCCTTCGAGAACCTCAGGCTCCGGTAAACTAGTCCCTGCCGCAAATAACAACAAAGGGGCAGGTTCTGCACTTGTTTATATCCTCAGTCTGGGTAAAGGGAATACTGGGATCCATTATCTGAGTAATCAAATCGCTTAGATGTAATTTAAATTCATCCTTATAATTTCTAAAGTCGTTTAGGGGGGTAATATCCCGTTTTTCTTTGACCTTAATGCTAAAGTCATCAGCCGTTTTTGCTGTTTTAACAAACCATAGCATTGGCTTTATTGGTAGGCCAGGATAAATTTCTGATAAGGCAAGGCTATAACAAAAGGTTTGAAAAACTTCTTTGTATTTATCAACCTTACCGCTGTCAAAGAGGTTGTCTACTGTTTCAAATACTCCTTTATCTTTGGGATTACCCGTTTTATAGTCAATTGACCAAATACTACCATGATTTTGTTCTATTCTATCAACAAAACCTCCAAGCATTATGGAATCTGTATATTTTGATGATACGATGGGGATGCTCATCTCTACTCTTAGCTCGTGGCTTATTAGGGTAAACGGAGCCCTTTGCTTATCGAGCTTTAACATCTTTTTAATAATGTGGAGCATTGCATTCCGTGCCAACCGATTTCGTCCCGATAGGTTGTCGTTAGAGACAACAGGGCTCTTGAAAAACTCTTCACTAAAAACTCTGTCGAGAGTTTGCTCAATGTAATGTGGTTTATCCATAATGCTCGCAATCATATCGCCACTAACACTTTTACCCGAGTGCTCTTTGTATAGCTCTTCCATGGTTCCATGAATAATACGGCCAAACTCCAAAGCACCAACCTCCTCGGTAATTTCATCCTCGTCGTACAGGTCCGCTACATACCTAAAGTAAAACCGTAGTGGGCAGGTTAGGAATGAGGTTAAACCGCTGGGTGATAGCGTTACTCCTTTTCCTTTGCGATTGAGGTTGCGCAATAGAGCCTCCATTACCTCATCGGTTTTCTGTATTTCGATGGGCTGATTTGGTGTAAGCGAAATATTGTAGGCAACATTTACGCTTTGAGTTTTACCATATAGTTGCTCCATTTCAAGTTGCAGGGCAAATCGACTTTTTTCGCCTCTAGATAGGCCCTCAGTCCTACTACTGTAAACCAAATAGATATTTTTTGCCCTATTCATTAGCCTATAGAAATAGTATGCGTAAATAGCATCGTGGTGCTTATAGTTGGGCAGATTAAAGGCAACCCGAAGCGATGGAGTAATGAACGATACAGGAAGATTCTTGCCAGGTATTACTTCATCGTTAAACGAGAGGATAATGATATTCTCAAAGTCGAGCGCCCTCGACTCTAAAAAGCCCATAACCTGTAAGCCGCTTAATGGTTCGCCGCTAAACGAAACCCTTTCCTGATTAAATGCTTTTCGGAGCAATTGCAGAAAAATTCTATGCGATATCTCAATGCTTATCCCTTTAAGTACATCACCCAAGCGGGTTAGGCTTTTATGAAGTGTGAAAAGGAATTCAAGATCCAACCGCAGCTGTTTTTCATCATTTGCGCTTGCCTTTTGTGAGATATTTTGGGCTACGCCACTGCAAATGGAAAGAATGTAGCTGGTTAAAGGCTTTGCGCCGGGTTGAAGGGTGAAGATTTTACTAAAAAGCGGTGTTCGAGCAAGTTCATCTATAATGGGATAAATCCTATTCCCCTTCTTAACGTCCAGCAAAAGTTCTGATGCATGGTTTGGTTCGCAAAGTCTAATGTATGGATGATTAAGAATAGCAATAACATCTCGGTGGTAAAAACGGGCTTTACCTTCGGAATTGGTGTTTGCATTTATTTGTAAGCGAACAAGAAATTCGGCAAGGCTGAATGCGGGTGTTTCCTTTAGCGGATATCCCATGGTGATATTAAGTGACTCAACACTTGGCGGTATAGCATGTAGGGCAGGGAGCAGGATGTTTTCCTTTGGAAAAATAATGGCCGATGAAATATCGAGTTTTCCGCCCTGTGTCACTATCTCATCAAGAATCTTGGGTATTAACTTTGTTTGCGCCACGGTTGATGGCGCAGCAATCATTTTTATGTTCTTTTTGGGTCGATTTAATGTCTCAAAAGCATCACCACCAAGCGCATTGGGAAACTGGCTTAGATTCTTTCGAATAAAGAGCCCAGCCTCATTCTCAGACCGCTCAATAAATGTAGGATCATAATCCCAGTAAAATAGTGCATTGCCCATGGTTTTGCATCTACTAAAAAGGCTTCTTTCGCACTCGTTAAGGGCATTAAATCCAATAAACGCTATTGGCGTGGGAATATCGGGTGTAGAGATTGCATCATCAAGTATCTGAGCACATTTCCGATAGATCATTCCTTCGTATGCCACACCCTCTTTCTCTAACTCGATCCAAAACTGTTTGTAAATTTCGTATAGTTTATCCCAAATGCTGAGGTAGTTCTTTTTAATTTCGGAGTCGTCGCTTCTTTCCATTACACCAAGGTAACTGCTTAGGGCTTCAGCTTGCTCAGGCGTAAATCCACCAAATTTTTCCTCAATCTCTTTCAGATCTTTAATATTTCCAAAGAGTTGTTTCGGATCAACTAGATATTTATCAACCTGATCAAAATCGGCGAGCATCACCTCTCCCCAGTAGTAAAAATTATCAAAGGGTTCGTTAGTTCCTTTTATCTTATTATAGATGCTGTATAGTTTGGTGACCAGTTTAAAGCTATCCTCTGTTTTTAAATTGGCAATACGCTGCATAAGCTCACTTAGCGTTATTGTTTGGGGCGACCATACAGGTTTATTTAGGAGCTCGGCAAGGTAAGAGTTAAAGAATAGGCCTGCTCTGTGGCTAGGAAAAACTAGGGTAACATTAGAAATGCTATCACCAAAGCGGTTCTGCAAATCGTTGGCAACAAGATGTAGGAATGTTTGCATACGGTTCCTTTCAATATTCTGTGTTTGTTTATAAGTAGTTGTAAACCTATTGGTTATCTCTCCTTTAACCAAACTTGTTTTTATAGATTGATGTAGTAAATATACCTCATAATTGGCTAATCAAAAAAGGGTTTATCATACTTATCTCTTTATCAGTTAAAAGAGATATTCTGAATCTTCTCTAAAATTGCCATTATATCAGTACTACATAAGCCTCCAGCGCCATAATGGCATTTTATTTCAGTATAAGCAGTCATTATGGCATGTAAATCCCTTTGGCATTTTGATTGATACATATCGAGTGAAATTAATTACACAATTATTGTTTAATAGATGTTTAACTAAAATATGGAGGGTTTAATTATGATTCCAATGCTAAGAACAAGAGGAACAAGTATGCCAAGTTTAGTAGATCTTTTCTTTGGCGATGATTTTCGTCCTAGCTTAATCAGCGATACCAACACGGGAACACTACCTGCAGTTAATATTGTTGAGACGAAAGATGATTATCAGATTGAGTTGGCTGCACCTGGCCTTGACAGGAAAGACTTTAAGGTTGATGTAGACAACAATACGCTTACTATCTCAAGTGAGAAGGAGCTTAAGAATGAAGTTGAAGGAGAAAAGTTTATGCGTAGAGAATTTAGCTACACCTCATTTAAACGCAGTTTCTCATTGCCCGAGGGTACGGATGGTGATAAGATTAAGGCAACCTATAAAGAAGGTATCCTAAAAATAAGCGTACCAAAGCGCGAAGAGGCAAAAGAGAAACCTGCACGTCAAATTTCAATTTCGTAAAAAGATTTAGAATAGGGTTTGGGTATTTTAAATAAAGAGAAAGGTACAAAGCCTGCCAATTGGCAGGCTTTGTTGTATAGGTAAATCTATGGTTACTGAAAAGTTACTCCTTGGTATGATTTGCAATTTTCGATGAGAATACCATAGTAAGTATTCCATAAATAATTGCATAAATGCCAATAAGAATTACAAGAAACCTGGAGCTTCCAAATGGGTTAAAAATTATTATAGCACCCAATACTAGTGATATAGCACCAGTTGTTAGGTTAAGTACATCAATCATTTGCGATACTTTTCTTGCGAAAAAGGTACCAATAAAAACCAATCCAATAAAGGCAGCCCATGCACCAATGATGATCATCAAGAAAGCCGCCGCCGACTCGGGGTTGAGAATAATAACTACTCCCAGAATTAGACTTACTATACCTTCAAAAAGTCTCGACTTCCAGTTTGGAGTAAGTTTTCGGTACTGAATTGCAAAGGTGGTAAGCACAATACCACCGATTAAAATTGCCAATGCAAAGTACACAGCAAGTGCTTTAATGGCTAGGTTAGGAATAATAAGAGCAATAAACCCAAAAAGCATAACCAGTATTCCACCCAATGAGGACATACCCCATCTTCCAATTCTATTTAACTTCATATTTACTTCGTAATTTTAGTTGACCATAATTTACTTGTTCTCATTTTTGAAAAAGGAGGCTAATTTATTAAAACCTTCCTTAAAAGAATGCATACTCTCATCAAAAGTTTCTTTGTGTTTTCCCCATTCCTTTTCTGTTGATTTTTGAAATTTATCAAAGTCTGCATTAAGCTTATCACGTTCATGTTTAAGATCAGTAATCACCTTATCAAACTTAATCCTAAGTTCGCCACTAACTTTGTCCCTCTTATTTTCAAGTTCTTCAATCTTTAAGAAAAGATCATCGATGCTTTTCTTCGCATTTTCACTCATTCTCTGTTTGTCCATAACAATTATTTTTATTGATATTTATATTTATATAACTTGAAACTTAAAATCTTGTCTCAGCAGTACACTATATTCCTACTCAAAATATATGAGTTTTTATCATACTATATTCGGTAAATAATATCAGCAAATTACAAATATATAGCATAAAAGTCAACCCAAAATTACCCTAAATGTTCAATACTAGTGAGTTCAAACTAATTCTCGTTGCACATTTTGCAGTACATAATGTGGATTGGTTCATGGTCGTTAAGTTGCATGTTAATAGGCCATTCCCCATTAAATAAGCTGCACCATTCTGCTGCCGATAGTATATCAGCAGCATCTTTTAGTAGCTGATAAAAGTCGGTGTTCTGCTTTACCTTAGGGTTAGCATAAAAGTATTTAAGGTAAAGCATAAGCGATTGATTACAGGGGAAAGTACAAAGAACATAGGGCTCCAGAATTGCTTGGGCCTCATCATATCGCTTAAATGTTGAAAATAACATGGAAACGTTTATGGCAATCTGCTTTGAGGGAGGGTTCTGAGAGTAGTACTGAGATATGAAATCAACTGAGGGCTTAGTAAGGAAATCATAATCGCCCATTCGACTAATAAGGTATTCCTTCTCTACATTCTTCAGATGGTAGTATACCTTTAACTGAGCCACTATCTCGGAGTCGAAAGATATCTTTTCAAGCCTATCGATTAGATTTTGTAACTCGTTCAGTGTGCGCTGATGGTAAAAGGGTTGAAATTCGTGTTGATTCTGCTGTTTGATAAGGGCAATAAAATAGTTGTAAGCAACTATTGGATCGAGTTTAGGAAAGTGGTCCAATTCTTTTAGTAACAACAGGCTGTCTACACTTGTTAGATGTTCGCCTCTATGTGCTAGGGTGTATCGTAGTTTATTGTAATAGATTGTGGCTAGCGGTTCGGTATTTATATCAGTTTCATCAGGATTGAGTGCAATGGGCAATTGATTTACCTTTTGCCACGGTACACGGCCCATAAGGTTTCGGTTAAGAAGATATAGTTGAATTAACTCCATCCGTTTAGGGATAACATTGGGCACTTGGCATGGAGTGGATTGATTACTGCATTCGCGAACTAGTTGCTGATATAGGCAGTTGTACTCCCATATGGCCAGATCATCAATGCTTAAATCGTTTGCTAAACTATAGGCAAGTGTTTTAAGATCAGCAAAAAGATGTCGTTCCAGTGAGGGTCCCATTTCTCGACTGTTCAACCTATCGTTTACATAAAGGTTAATTCTTTCTTTGTCGAGGCTATAGAGGAACTTATATTTTGACTCTTCAATATCCTTAAAAAAGTCGAACCAATTCTCACGCGTTACTATTTGGGTAGATACCGATCTGCCTCCGCTTTGATCAAGGGAAACGCTTATCTCCTTGGCTCGCTGTTCCGATAGTAGTTTATTAATCTCTTCGGCACCCTCTATACTAGAGGTAAATACAGGAATACGCTGAGGCTTTTTCTCCCTTTTCCAACTCGGTATACTATCGTCACTGGTGGGCAGTACATAGGTTTCATTTTGTCCGAAAATAGCCCTTAGCATAAAGGTGTCGCGGCGTAATTTTGGAATATATACCTCGGGACTTGGAACGCTATCCTTTGCTGGTACAGTATTTACTGCAATATCGAAAACTTTTGTAGGAGGGTTATTAAGAGTAATCATATCAGCAATGCGATTGCTCTTTAGTATAATAAGATTCAATGTATAGGGCTTACCTTTATACGTTTTGGGGATTGTCGCAATATACCTAGCATCAATTTTAGGTTTTCGTTTTTGTGCTGAAATATTCTCCAATAAGTAATCTCTATAAACAGGTTCCAGAATATCTCCTTTTACCGTAAAATCATCTTTGCAGCGAATGGGTAGTGTCTCTATACTCTTGCAGCTGAAGTATGTGTGTGGAATGATTTCTATGGCTAATCCGTCATTCTTTTTTTCGAATAAACTCTCAACACTACGCACATTGTTAAAAACTACAAATATTGAATCGTTTCTAACTGCTATGTCCAGTGTATTAATTTTACGACTTAACTTATTGTAACTCTCTAATACCAATTTGCTAGGCTTAGGGTCTATACCCCATTCGTATTTACGCTCTGGCTTTTCAAAATAGTATAGGCTAATATCGTTTATTAATTCATAGGGGAAATAGCTTGATTCTTTTTGTGGTTTATAATCTTTGGTAACAGCAGCAAAACTGGCGGCAACCCTAAATTCATAATCCTCTTTATTATACCAGGATGCAATACCAACAATGGAATGCGATTGAGCAATAATATTGGCAAGACTGCTGTTCGATTCAACCCAATCATTTACAATACGGTTTGCTGCCTTATTAAAGGTTAACGGTTTTATAGCCTTTATAATCCTTACAATACCTATATTTTCCGATACGTAGTAATCCGCGGCCCCATATTTAATTGCCCTTTCGTGATACGTCCGTTTACGTTTGCTCCCTTGTTGATAGTGGCTTAATTCGTTTTTTTGGGTAAGGTAACGAACGTGATCTCGGCTGGCTAGGTATAGAGCAGTATCGTTTACAAGCGAAGGTAACCTATTTGCATTTCTAATACTGTCAACCTTTTGCTTGATTAGGTGTTCTAAATATTTAAAGTCTGGGAGATCTATATTAATGGTATCGTGTGGATTTTGCGCAAGAATTAAGGAATTATAACCTGCAGATAAGGCAATAATTAGAAATACTATTGCTGATTGGCTTAACCTTTTAATCAAACCCATTATGTTTAAATTAGGTCAATTGTGCCTTTATATTTTTATAAAACTAACCAAAAATATTCATTGGTAAGCTAATAATTTGCTAATTTGCGCCCCCAATTTTAAATGAACAAATTCAAATGAGAACAATTACCTTTTCAATTATGACAATAATTATCGGATTTTCATTAGCATCGTGCAATACCGAAAGTTCTAAAAGCGAAAACCCATTACTTCGTAATTTCAATACTAAATATAATGCACCTCCATTCGATAAGATAAAGGTTGACCATTATAGCCCAGCAATCGATTCTGCTATAATTGAAGCAAGGGCTGAGGTTGACGCAATTATTGCCAGCACAGAGGAACCAACTTTTGAGAACACCATAGAAGCTCTGGCTTTTGCTGGTATGCGCTTAGGCAGTATCTCTTCAATATTGTTTAACTTAAATTCTGCTGAAACAGACACCAGTTTACAAAAAGTTATTCGAGAAGTTGCTCCTAAACTAACCGATTTTCAGAATGATATCAGCTTAAATGCGGATCTTTTTGAAAGGGTTAAAAAGGTTTACAATACAGAAAGCAGGGATAATCTTACCCCTGAACAACTTACTTTGCTTAGCAAAACATATAAAGGTTTTGTTCGCAGTGGTGCAAACCTTTCCGATGATGATAAACAAGCATATAGGGAGATTACTCGTGAACTGTCTGACATATCGCTACAGTTTGATGAAAATATTTTAGCTGAAACAAACGACTTTACACTCCATTTAACCAACAGTGACAAATTATCTGGTTTGCCAAAAAGTTTAATAGATGCTGCTGCACTTGAGGCAAAAGCTCGTGAACTCGATGGTTGGGTATTTACCCTACACATGCCTATGTATGTTCCGTTTATGAAGTATGCAGAGAATCGCGAATTACGCGAACAGATGTATAAGGCTTATAATATGCGAGCCTTTAAGGATAACGATAAGAATAATACAGAATTGATTAAGCGCATTGTAAATCTTAGGCTAAAGCAAGCAAATTTGTTGGGCTACACTTCTTATGCCGACTTTGTACTTGAAGAGAGGATGGCGCAATCGTCTGATAAAGTAATGCCTTTTTTGAATGAACTTTTAGACGCTTCTTTAAATGCTGCACATCAAGAGCTGGCAGAGGTTGAAGAGTTGGCAAAATCACTTGGTGCTAACCATAGAATAGAAAAGTGGGATTGGTCATTCTACACAGAGAAACTAAAGGTAAAACTTTTCAATTTTAATGAAGAAGATCTCAAGCCATACTTCGAATTAGAGAAGGTTAAGGAGGGTATCTTCTATTTAGCAAATAAGCTTTATGGTTTAACGTTTAAGCAAGTAAATGATATTCCAGTTTACCACTCCGATGTTTTTGTTTATGAAGTTTATGATAAGGATGATTCATTCCTTTCGTTGCTTTACCTCGATTTTTTCCCTCGCAGCGGAAAGAGCGGAGGTGCCTGGATGACAAGTTATGGAGTGCAATATACCCGCAACGGACAGGATACTAGGCCACTTATATCGATTGTTACTAATTTTACAAAACCAACAAGTGATACTCCGTCGCTACTAACATTTGATGAGTTCACCACATTTTTGCATGAGTTTGGGCATGCACTACACGGCATGTTATCTAATATAACCTATCCAAACCTTTCAGGTACATCAGTTTACCGCGACTTTGTTGAGTTGCCATCACAAATACTTGAGAATTGGGCTGTTGAGAAAGAATTCCTCGACAAGTTTGCCATACACTATAAAACAGGTGAGGCTATTCCGGAAAGTATGGTGCAGAGCATAATTGACAGTCAAAATTTTTTAGCCGGAAACCTTTCCATCCGTCAGCTTAGCTTTGGGCTTGTTGACATGGCTTGGCATAGCATTCAAAAACCATTTAGCAGTGAGGTTTTGCCCTTTGAGCAAAAGTACATGAGCAAAGCCGATGTGTTGCCAGCGGTAATCGGAACGGCTTTCAGTCCAGCTTTCAGCCATATTTTTGCAGGTGGTTATGCTGCTGGATATTATAGCTATAAGTGGGCTGAGGTTCTTGATGCTGATGCTTATTCGGTTTTCCAAGAGAAAGGTATCTTCAATGCTCACGTAGCACAATCATTCCGCGACAATATTCTTTCAAGGGGCGGAAGCGAGCATCCGATGGTGTTGTATAAAAGATTCCGAGGTCACGAGCCCACAATTGAAGCACTTTTATTAAGAAGTGGTTTAAAAAACTAGATTGTCTCAAATTAAAATATTCAAAAGCCTAGCAAATGCTAGGTTTTTTTATTGGCAAAGGTCATTTGTATGCTATGTGATATTTATTACCAAATAAATTGATTTGGATGCTTATTCAGAAAATATTATATTTGTAAGATCGCTTTAGTGTTGTGGGATAGCATATTATACCATTAGAAACCTAAAGCCTAACCTAATACAGTGTTATGTTATCTATTAAACAAATTAATTCAGAAGAAGAACTTGAAAATTTAACCAAACAGGAAATTATTGATTTTTTGCACACCTACCTCGATAAATTTCGCGATGATAAAGTGTCCATAGGAAAGTGCTTAGATTATGCCTTTTCAGAAGGAACGGGTAAAGGCGGATTCTTATTAACTGGTTATTATGAGGGCAAACTGGTGGGCGCCGTGATAATGAACAAAACAGGGATGGAAGGTTATATTCCTGAAAATTTATTAGTATATATTGCAGTAGATGCCAGCGTCCGAGGAAAAGGAATTGGTCGTCAGCTTATGGAAGAGGTCATAAAAAGAGTAAAAGGCGATATAAAACTTCATGTTGAGTACGATAACCCTGCCAAGAGATTATACGAGAGTCTGGGATTTTCAACAAAATATGCTGAAATGCGTTACACAAAAAAGAGTAACTAATGGCTGAACTCGTAATTAAATTAGATAAAATTATTGGCAATGTAGAAAAGCTAAACAGAATTATTGAAAAGCATAATATTAAGTGGACTCTAGTGGTTAAGGTTTTATCTGGCCATAAGGAGTTCCTTAAGAAACTCCTTTTTAATCCAGCGGTCAAAAAACTTCATAGCGTTGGCGATTCAAGAACATCAGGTTTAAGAGCAATTAAGGAGATAAATCCCGATATAGTTACTATGTATGTAAAGCCACCTCCCATTGATTCTATTAAAGCAGTGGTTACGTATGCTGATATATCACTTAACTCATCACTCCGAACAATTGAGGCACTTAATGTTGAAGCAGGTAAGCAGGGCAAAATACATCGTGTGGTAATAATGATAGAGATGGGGGAACTGCGTGAAGGGATACTTCGTGATAAGGTTGTCAGCTTTTATCAAAGTGTCTTTAACCTTGAAAATATTGAGGTAGAGGGGATTGGCGCTAATCTTGGTTGTATGTTTGGCATCCAACCTACCTACGATAAACTTTTACAACTGTCTCTCTACAAGCAGATAATTGATGCTAAGTTTAACACCAACTTACCCATAATATCTGGGGGAAGTTCAATTACTCTTCCCCTGCTGGGGAAAGCAGCTATACCAAGTAACCTTAATCACCTAAGAATTGGTGAGACCGCTTTCCTTGGAACAACTCCGGTTGATGGTAAAAAGTTTCGCGATTTATCAACCGACACCTTTGAGTACCATAGTAGTATTATTGAACTAGAGTTAAAGGAGACAAGCCCTGATGGAATTTTAACCGAAGCTAATATAGGTCATACTTTTGATGATTTTGAATACGATAATAGCTACAGGGCAATATTAGATTTTGGACTACTGGATGTTGATATTAATGAACTTACCCCAAAAGATAAAGGTTTACGCTTTGCGGGTACTACATCCGATATGAGCGTTTACGATTTAGGACCTGTTGAAAAGGAAGAAAAATGTAGGTATAAGGTTGGCGACAAAATTAAGTTTACCCCATCCTACATGGCCGTTGCAAGGCTAATGAATTCGAAATTTATTGGAAAGAGGATTCTGTAGCATTTCGCTTTACGACATTAATAATAGGTAACATGGTAATTAACTGTGTCATCCTTTTTATTAGTTTGCCACTTTGGTTATTATCTTTGTAAAAACATTTTTTGCATGGACACAATAATGACGAGGGTAGTTTTGCCTGAATTCACAAATCAGTACAAAAATCTGTTTGGTGGACAAGCCCTTAAATGGATGGATGAGATTGCTTTTATTTTTGTATTAAGAGAGTTCAAGAAGGATTTTGTTACAGTTAAGGTAAACTCAGTTGCTTTTTTAAAACCTGTACCGCAGGGTGAAGTAATTGAATTCAAAGCTGGTGTATTATCAAAGGGTAATGTAAAAGTTGAGATTTCAGTACAAGGTTTTATCCTTTCCGAGGGTAACCAAGAACTTGCAATCGATGGTGTTTTTACCCTTGCACCGGTTACAAAGGGCATGCGACCAACACGATTGTAGTAAAAAAATAAAGCCTATATAAATATGTCAGAATTGGAAGTAGAAAACCTGACAAAGGTTTTTGGCGAAAAGCAAATATTCTCCTCACTGTCCTTTTCCGTTGATAAGGGGCAAAAAGTCGCGATAAAAGGAGAGTCGGGTAGGGGTAAGACCACATTATTAAGAATTTTAGCAGGCATTGTTGCACCCGATATGGGCGAAATTAGGTATGGTTATACACTGTTTAATGCCCATACTGCAAAGAGTATTCGCAGCAAAATGGCATACCTGCCTCAGGGAATAGAGTTTATTGCAAAAGATGGTAACGAACTTTGCGAGATGTTATTCGTTGATAAGGCAAAAGTCTCAAAATCGCTTGATGCTCTACTTTTAAATACCAGTATTCTTGAACAACCCTTTTCAGAGCTAAGCGGTGGTGAAAAGCAGCGGATGTTAACTTCTATTATCCTTGGGTTAAGTAGGCCAATTCTTTTGCTCGATGAGCCGACCTCTGCTTTAGATGCCAACTCAACAAAAAGATTGATTGAACTTATCTGGACTTTGCCCGATATCACGCTTATTTCAACTTCTCATAATCCCATTTGGGAAAAACACTGCGATAAAGTAATCAGCCTATGAGTCCAATTCAAGATATTTCGTGGGTTAACCTATTGCTTAGCTTTGTAATTATTGCAATACCCTTGGCTGGGTTTTGGTACTATCGTGTTGGCCTAACAAAGTCGACGCTTATTGCTATTGCTCGAATGACCCTCCAGCTATCTGCTGTAGCTATTTACCTTGAGTTTATCTTCGAGATGAATAACCCTTTTCTTAACTTGGGCTGGGTGCTTATAATGATTCTTGTAGGTGTTTACACAACCCTAAAGAGGAGTAACCTGAACATAAAAACTTTAGCAGTACCATTAATAATATCAGCAATTACCAGTTTGATAATTGTTGATGCATTCTTTCTTGGTGCCATAATTCAATTACCCTATATTTTCGAGTCGCAGTATTTTATTCCCATTTCAGGGATGATATTGGGGAATGCAATGAACCATAATATTGTAGGTCTTAATGCCTATTTTGAAGGTTTGAGCAATAATCAAAACCTTTACTACTTCTTGTTAATCAATGGTAAGAATAAAAAAACAGCAATAAATCCATTCATTGTTCAAGCAATTCGTAAAGCACTTAATCCAATGATTGCAAACACGTCGGTAATGGGTCTAATCTCTCTGCCCGGAATGATGACAGGGCAAATTCTTGGAGGGAACTCACCATCAACCGCAATCCGCTATCAAATAATGATTATGCTCGCCATTTTTACAGGTTGCAGCATAAACCTTATGCTGAGCATAATTCTTAGCAATAAAGTTACTTTTGATAAAATGGATAGGATTTCAACCACTGTTCTTGCCAAATCAAAAAAAGGGTTACGATAATCATTGGTTATACATACTTGTAGTACTCCTCAAGCGTATTTATGTTGGTAAAGCATTTGTTGTACTCCTCGGTTGCAGAGAGTTTTATGTAGTTTGTGTTAATCTTTTCAAGAAATCCTTTTACCGAAAGTTTATTGCCATGCAGAACTTCTGTTAACTTAACAATCGTATTTGCTGAATATAAAGCAAAAAGTGGTTCCATTCTATCTATATAAATGGGTACAACTGCCTCGTAGTTATCAATATTTGCTTGTTCAATAATTTTATCCAATATTTCTGCATTGGCAAAGGGCATATCACACGAAACTATGAAAACAAGTTGGTTCGATGCATTTGTTAGCGCAGAGTGAATGCCACCTAAGGGGCCTCTATCGTTGATAATATCTTTATAAATAGGGTATTGTATAACCTGATCAATTTCGTTATCATTCGATACTATTATTGTTTCGCTAAACCGATCTGAAAGATTGCCAATAATATGCTCAATAAAGGTTACCCCATTATGCTTAAGCAGCGCTTTATTTGTCCCTTGCATGCGCGTTGCTTTGCCACCAGCCAAAATTGCAAGCGTAATATCAAGATGCTTAAGCATTGTTTTATATAGTTGTTAATTTAAATGGGCAAAATTAAATTCTGTTGTAAATTTACGAAACAATTATTGTTTGCTTAGGGTTTAATGGTAATGAATATCTTTACCAGAATATTTAGGAGATAGATAAATGAAAGTAGGAGATTCTTTTATTTCCAATCAGATGGTCACCCATTCAACAACAGCCAATCACCTTGGTTCAGGGGATTTAGCAGTTTTTGCAACTCCATCAATGATTGCCCTAATGGAAAACGCCAGTATGATGGCAGTTAAGCAATCCTTGCCCAAAGGGCAAACAACGGTAGGTTCAGCCATTAGCATTAAGCATACAAGGCCAACACCTCTTAATGCTACGGTAAGTGCAAAAGCAGTACTAAAATCGATTGAGGGAAAAAAGCTTACCTTTGCAGTAAATGCGTGGGATAGTAATGGCGATATTGGTATTGGAGAGCATGTTAGGTATATCGTAGATATTAAAACCTTTATGGCGAGTTTAACTTAATTTAGGCCAATAATTAGAATTATGCAAAGAGGATTCATAATATTTATGTCGTTTCTGGTTTCTTCAGGTATATTTAGTTGTGCCAAAGAGAAAAAGGAAACCTCATTCGATATATACCGGAATTACTCACTGCAGAATAACGGTGTATTTTTCTCTGTACCCCCAGGAATAGTCTCCATACTCCTAGATGAGAACCAAGAAGGTACAGAAGAACTTAAGCAAGTACTTACCAATGTTAATAGCCTATCGTTCCTAATTATTTCCAATAATTCGAAAATTAAGGAAAACCTGCATTTTGCTGATATTGACACAAAACTTCATAGCATTAACTTTGTTGATTTAGCCATGGTGAATAACGGGAAAGAAATAGTTAAAATCATTGTTCAGACAGAGGAAAACAAGGTTAACGAAATGGTTGTGCTTGTTTCAAATTATAATGCTTTTTTTTGTATAAGTTTTAAAGGGCCATTGGATATTTCAAAAATTGCCAGTTTGGCTCAACCTGAAAATTTAGCAGCCATTTCAAACCTCGATAAGTTTAATCGCTAATTTTTTTATTGAAATAATCAATTTGCATAGTTTTTGCAAATAAATATTCAAACCAAAATAAATCTACCAATGAAAAACAATATTTTAAAACTTTTTGCAATAGCAATCCTTCCTTTTTTTATTACAGTATCCTGCAATAAAAATGACGATAATGAACCTTTAACTAAGCAAGAAGCTGTTAAAGTTCTAGAGAGTGCCTCACAGCAGATGGGCCAAGCAATGGGCGAATTGATGGAAACTGACGCCATGCAAGCAATTTTGAATTTTGGCAACCTTTTTTACGGTGATGAGGTATCAACTCCAAATATAGCAAAGACTACCCAAGAACTGGTTCTTTTAGCCGGGAAACCTGCTACTAAACCAAATCTACCCTCGTTCGCATTTACAGCAAAAGATGAGGTTCAGGATACTCCTTTCGGTAATTATGGTACTTACACTTGGAATCCTACTCAAATGGTTTGGACATACAATCCAGTTCCCACTGATAAGGCAATTTTTAAGTTTCCTTCCGATGAAACCCAAGAAACCAATAATGCAGTTTTAACCCTTTGGAATGTTAGTTCCTTTAACCAAGAGGGAGATGAGGCTTTAACATCGCTAAATTTATCTTTATCAGTTAATAATGCTAATGTGCTCTCAGTTTTTTACAAACTTACATTAGATGCTGAAAATAGATTTAAGGATCTTTCGCTTACAATTGAAATGTCACCATTTTACCTTTCAGCAGGTATTAACTTTATAACCAATAATACTGGAGTAAGGTTAGGGTTGAATAACGAAATGAAAAAGGAAGGAGTTACCATTCAATCATCCAACCTTCAGATGCAATTTATGGGATTGGAGTTACCAAGCCTGTTTGTTGAGGATGATGGTTCAGAACCAGAAGAGGATATAATGCCCTTAACCGTTAAGGGATTTGTACAAATGGGTGGATTAAAGATTACTCTCGACTTGGATATTGCAGAGTTTTCTATGGCTCCAACCCCTGAGAGTGTTAGTACTTATGCAAACAAGAATTTAAAGATAAGCCTTTACGCTTATCCTGCTGGGAACAAACTTGCTTATATTAAATGGTACAACATGGAAGGCGGTTTAGTACCATATTTCGTATTTAGTAATGATGAGGAAGAGCCTGTAGCAGACTTCTTTATCTATGATGAATTCTAGATATTTTGAATGAGTTTCAAAAGGCCGTCTTTAGAACGGCCTTTTTTTTATAATTAGGGTTTCTAGTAAAAAACCTCAAAGTATTCAACAGCAATATTGCCTTCTATAGTAAGGTCTTTCATCATCTTCTCAGTACTGGCAAGCTTAATAAAACTTTCAGACTCTTCAATAGATTCAATTCCATATAGAATTGTCAGAAAGTTAGGATTATTGCGACTTCTCAAAATATTTTCTACTTTTATCCCTGCGGCAACCCTTAAACTTTCATTTTTCATAAAGGTATTATGCCATTGCAAAAAATCGATTACCTTGTACTTTAAACATAAATAGAGCATACGCAAAAAATTTATCAAAAGTAGTATAAACAAATCAAATAAATACGAAACATCATTATTTTGAAAATATATATTTTTAGCAGATTATGCTCTCAACATAAATAGCCAGTATATGCTTGTAGAATTTTGGAGGGAAATAGTGGTGAAAAACTTTGCGCTAATCTTATTAGTGATTTACCTGCTAACTATCCTTTCAACGGCAATAATGGTAATTCATGAAAAGAGAGATCCTGCCAAAACCAGCATTTGGGTATTGATCCTAATCCTTATGCCTATTATTGGCTTAATTTTTTACATATTTTTTGGACAAAACCATCGTAAAGAGAAAATATTTAGCCGCAAAGGCTTGCGAGACCTTCAGCAAATTGAACTAATAAGCCAAAATCAACTAAAGGCTATAAAAGAAAAAAAGTATATTGATATTCCTTGTATTGCCGAGAACATCAAAATAATCACCCTTCTATTGAATAACAGTAAAGCATTGCTCACGCTTTATAATTCTGTTAATATCCTCCAAACAGGACCTAAAACCTTTAAATCGATTATTGAGGCAATAGATGGAGCAGAATCGAGCATTCACCTTGAATTTTATATTATCGATAACGATGGGATTGGTAATTTAATAAAAGAAAAACTTATTGCTAAAGCCAATAGCGGGATTGAGGTAAGACTAATTTTTGATGATGTTGGTAGTTGGCATTTACCAAAGCGGTATATTAATGAGCTAAAAGATGCGGGAGTCGAGGTTCACCCCTTTATGAAGGTTAACTTTCCGTGGCTAACCAGTAAGGCAAACTATCGAAACCATCGGAAAATCATTGTTATCGATGGAAAAATCGCCTTTATGGGAGGAATAAACATTGCCGACCGATACCTGAAAGGCGATAGTACTTTAGGCACTTGGTTCGACACGGTTTTGCGCATAGAGGGTGAGGCAGTTAGAACTCTACAAGTTATTTTTCTTACCGATTGGTTTTTTGTGAGCAACATTATCATATCTAACAGGGACAAGTATTTTCCTGAGTACACTCCAGCTCGACAACAGGCCTTGCAGGTTACATCAAGTGGGCCCGATTCCGATTGGTCCTCAATAATGCAGGCTTTTTTTGCAGCCATCACAAAGGCAAGAAAAAACATCTACATTGCTACACCTTATTTTATACCCAATGAGAGCATATTAACTGCGCTAAAAACCGCTTCTCTCAGCGGGGTCGATGTTCGGATTATGCTTCCTGGAAAGTCTGACTCAACAGTTGTTTATTGGAGTTCAATGTCTTATGTATCTGAACTTTTGGATGCAGGCATTAATGTTCACCTTTTTCAGGGAGGATTTAACCATTCAAAAATACTGATGATTGACGGCAATTTTGCCTCAGTTGGTTCGGCAAATATGGATATTCGTAGCTTTGAAGATAACTTTGAGCTGTTAACTATGATTTATGACAAAGAACTAACTCTGCAGCTTGAAGAACAGTATATAAAAGATTTAAGAAGATGTAAAGAACTAAATCTAAAACAATGGAATAATCGTTTAGTTAAGCAAACCTTTAAGGAATCGATTGCTCGACTGTTTAGCCCGTTGTTTTAGGCATGAAATTTGATAAATTATAGCTTAATCAAAATAGCAACTAATTTTTATAACCAAAAATTTAACGTTTATGAAAAAATTAGCATTTTTAATATCAACCTTAATGGTTGTATCGCTTGCAGCAAATGCACAGTTCCTACGTTTTGGGGTAAAGGGAGGTGTTAGCTCATCTACCGTAAAAATTGATAGAACCACATTCTCAACTGTTGGAGATGCGCAGAGCTTTGTTGTTGAGCAGGGAAACTCAAAGTTGGGTCTGCATCTTGGCCTATTTGGAAGAATTCAGATATTAGGCTTCTACGTTCAGCCCGAATTTCTTTTTACCCAATCAAAGGGAGAGGTAATACTAACCGATGTAACCAATCAGGCAAGTCCAGTAAAAAGCTTGCGTGAGCAAAAGTTTAACAAATTTGATATTCCAGTAATGGTAGGCTGGAAGTTTGGTCCAGCACGCCTTGGTCTTGGCCCTGTAGCCTCCTTTGTGCTTAGCGAAAAGGATGGCTTAAAGGATAAATTAGCCGATATTACCGACCAAACAGTAAAGAGTAATTTTAATGGTGCAACATTTGGTTACCAGATTGGTGCTGGACTTGATATATTAAAGTTTGCTACCCTTGACATTAAGTATGAGGGTAACCTAAGTAAACTAGGTGAGGGGGTTAACATTGCAGGCAAACCTTATAAGTTTGATCAACGAAATCCGCAGTGGATTTTTAGCCTTGGTATTTTCTTTTGATAAACAATTAAATATTTTACACCAATTCAAGGTGCTTAAATAGTTCTTATGACAGACAGTCAGCCGTTTATTTACGAAATTGACTGTCTGTCTTTTTTTTGACTAAACTTTACCTAAATATTGATTTATTATCCATATATTTATGTGTTGTAAACAAATAAATGAACAAATAATCACTTTTCAATAACTCACAATGGTAGGAATCTCAATAGCGTTTTTTCGCAATACATTAGTTACTAGTGGTTTATTAAACAAAAAACTCAATTTATCATTAAATCTAATCCCTACCAATCCAAAATTGAAAACCCAATCATCATTTTCCCTTATAGTATTATTATTTACAATTCAACCAATAGCAATAGTTAGCATTGTCTTAGGCTTGCTAATTATAGGAATGGCTATTCTTTTATTTTTTATTTACCGTAGTAAGAATACCTTATTAAAACGTTTTAAGAAACAAGAAGATAATAACGAACATTTCCTGGATCAAATTAATGAATTACGAGATAGCCTATTAAATAAAGAGGCCGAATACGACCATTTATTTAAATTAAATTCAATTTACCTTCAGGATATTGAGGCGCTAAAGGTCGAGGTAAAAAAAGCAAATATGATTGCAGAGGAGGCCGATATCCTTAAATCGAACTTTTTGGCCAATATGAGCCATGAAATTCGCACCCCGATGAATGGCATTTTGGGCTTTGCCCAACTTTTACAGCATGAAGATTTTGATAAGGATATGCAGCTTCGCTACCTCGATATTATTAGACATAACGGAACAATGTTGGTAAACCTTATTGATGATATAATGGATATATCGAAAATTGAGGCAGGTCAACTTCCACTTAATAAAGCTGAGGTTAACCTTGATGATCTCATGTTCGATCTCTATACATTTTTCAATGAGATAAAGTTCAAACAGGAAAAGGAGCATTTATCTTTAAGGCTTTTGAACCTAAATGATGACGAGAATAATATAATCTATACGGACAGCCACAGACTGCAGCAGGTTTTGTCAAACCTTATAAGCAATTCGATTAAGTTTACCGATAAAGGAGTTGTTGAATTTGGCTATATTAACAAGAAGGAAGAAAGTCAAATTCAATTCTATGTCCGTGATTCGGGTATTGGAATCCCTGCAGATAAACAAAAGATTATTTTCGATAAGTTTAGGCAGATTGAAGAAGGCTCAACCCGGAAATATGGTGGAACAGGAATAGGCCTGTTTATTAGCAAACATATAGTGGGCATGTTGGGTGGGAATATTTGGGTTGAATCAGAAATGGGTTTGGGATCTACATTCAATTTTACCATGCCATATGACGAACTTCAGCACAAGAATAACATTACGAATGTTTTTACTCCGGTAAAACGAACCTACGATTGGGCAACTAAACAAATACTTATTGCCGAGGATGTTGAGACCAATTATAAGTTTTTAAACGCAATATTGGCCAAAACTAATGCAACAATTGTCTGGAAACGAGATGGTGAAGAGGTAGTGAACTATTGTCAACAGAATCCAAACGTTGATCTTGTCCTAATGGATATTCAGATGCCAAAAATTGATGGATATGAAGCTACGGGACTAATAAAAAAGATTAATCCTCAAATAATAGTTATTGCCCAAACTGCCTATGCCATGCCCAACGATAACATCAAGTGTATAGAGGCTGGTTGTAACGATTACATCTCAAAGCCAATTAATTCAGAGTTACTCCTCGAAAAGTTGAATTCCTACTTAAAGGATAAAACTAAAATTCATTAACCACTCTTCTCAACTTCATTAATCTTTCCAAAAGATGCTCCAACTCATCAAGTTTTAGCATGTTTGCCCCATCGGATAGGGCTTTGCTTGGATTTGGGTGCGTTTCAATAAATATTCCATCGGCTCCTGTAGCAATAGCTGCTCTACCCATAGTATCTATGAGCTCTGGTTTACCGCCAGTAACGCCACTAGCTTGGTTGGGTTGCTGAAGTGAGTGGGTTAAATCGACAATTACAGGATAACCAAACGATTTCATGGTAGGTATTCCTCTAAAGTCAACTATTAAATCTTGATAACCAAAAGTGGTTCCACGCTCAGTTAGCATTACATTTGGGTTCCCCGTTTCAATTACCTTTTGGGCGGCAAACTTCATTGCATCGGGTGCAACAAATTGACCTTTTTTTATGCTGATCAACTTTCCCGTATTGCCTGCAGCAATTAGTAGATCGGTTTGGCGGCATAAAAATGCAGGAATTTGCAGAACATCAACATATTGCGCAGCAATTCCAGCCTCTTCGGCTGTATGGATGTCGGTAATAACGGGTACATCAAAGTCTTTTCGGATTCTTGCCAAAATTTCCAGCGCTTTCTCATCACCAATTCCTGTGAACGAGTCAAGTCGAGAGCGGTTTGCCTTACGGTACGATGCTTTAAAGATGAAAGGGATTGAGTGTTTGTTTGATAAATTGCAGATGAATTCTGCAATATGTCGTGTTATCTCCTCAGTTTCAACAACGCATGGTCCTGCAATAAGCAAGAAATTATCCGAGTTCAGGTGCTTTATCTTTGGTATCGATTCTAATATCTTCATGATTATTTGTATTATTAATCTATTCGTTTTTGTACTTCTTGCCCCAAAGTTTATTTATTAGGGCTTCAATTTCTTTTTCTTTCTTATTGTCCTGTGGTGAGTATAGTACTGTGCCCGATAGTTCTTTGGGGAGGAACTCTTGATCTACGAAGTTTCTAGAGTAGCTGTGGGCATATTTGTAATCCTCACCATACCCTAATTCCTTCATAAGCTTGGTGGGTGCATTCCTTAAATATAAAGGCACAGAAAGATCGCCACTCTCTTTAACCAGTGCTTCTGCTTGACTAATTGCCATATATGCTGAATTGCTTTTAGGGCTTGTGGCAAGGTATATGGCTGTTTCAGAGAGGATTATTCTTGATTCTGGCCAGCCAATCATCTGAATTGCCTGAAAGCAACTAGTTGCTAGTAGCAAAGCATTTGGGTTTGCCAAACCAATGTCTTCAGATGCTAAAATGAGGAGCCTGCGGGCAATAAATTTGGGATCTTCACCACCCTCAATCATCCTAGCAAGCCAGTAAACGGCTGCATTGGGATCGCTACCTCGTATCGATTTAATAAAGGCAGATATGATGTCGTAATGCTGTTCACCACTTTTATCGTATCTGGCAATATTTTCCTGAAGTCTATCGGTTACTATGGCATTGTTGATTAGAACTTTATCGTCGGGTTGAGAGCTTACGATGATATCGAGTATATTGAGCAATTTTCGTGCATCTCCACCCGAATAACGAAAGATTGCATCCGTCTCCTCAACAATGATATTCTTCTCCTTATAATCAACATCGCTTTCAATTGCTCTATCGAGCAAACTAAGTAACTCGTCCTTATCGAGTGATTTAAGGATATAAACCTGACAACGCGAGAGGAGTGGGGGAATAACCTCAAACGAGGGATTCTCTGTTGTAGCGCCAATTAGCGTTACAACACCCTCTTCCACAGCTCCCAGTAATGAATCTTGTTGAGATTTGCTAAACCTGTGAATCTCATCAATAAAAAGAATAGGTGAGGGGTGACTAAAAAAACGTTGGGATTTTGCTTTTTCAATGACCTCGCGCACATCCTTTACACCCGAATTAACAGCACTAAGTGAATGAAAAGGTCTATTGAGTTTGTTTGCTACAATCCGGGCAAGGGTTGTTTTCCCTACACCTGGAGGACCCCAAAGGATAAATGATGAGAGTTTACCCGTATCGATCATCGTTCGAACAATCCCATTATGGCCAACCAAATGCTTTTGCCCAATAAAATCGTCCAAATCCTTTGGTCTAAGTCTCTCGGCTAATGGTGTGTTGCCCATACAAGTTGTGTTTGTGCAAAGTTAGGAATGTTTTACCTAAATACAATTAGGAAACAAATGTTGATTTCAAGAAACCAAAATATGCAAATTATTCGGTTAGCAGTTAAAAAAATATTAATTTGGCTAAACTATTGTAGCATAATTTTTGTTAGCATAGTTTTATATTCAATTGAATCAAAAACTAAAACCTTATAACCATGAGAAAGTTTCTTTTAAAAATTTTACCACTATCCTTCTTATTGCTTTTTTCAAGTGGTGTATTTGCTCAGCAACAAATTGCTGAATTTTTACAGGGCAATGTTGATGATGCCAAAAAACTCAGTAATGCTTACCTAGAGCCTTTTGGAAAGATGTTTGGTACATCACTCAATGGAGGTTGGTATCAAGCAGCTGCACCTCACAAACTATTTGGCTTTGATGTAACTTTTACAACATCAGTTGTTACGGCTCCAAGTAGTGCAAAATCTTTTGATATTAATGATCTTAATTTATCAACTTTATCAGTTGTTGGTAGTAATAGCATAGCTCCAACAATTGCTGGTTCTACATCTGCACCTCGCCCTCAGTTAGCTTACAACTTAGCTCCAACTAAAACCTTTGATTTACCTAAAGGCGCTGGACTCCCATTTACCCCTATGATGATGATTCAGGGTGCCATAGGTTTACCTTTCCATTCAGAACTAACCCTTAGGTTTTTACCCTCGGTAAATGTTCCAAAGGTAGGTAAGGTAAGTTTATGGGGAATTGGTGCCAAGAATGAGTTCAAAGAGTTTATCCCAGGGCTTAAGCTTGTTCCTATTGATCTTTCCATAATGGTGGGATATACAAAGTTTAGCAGCGAGTTTGATGTAAACTATAAGCCCGATCCTGCTAATATTCCCAGTGGATATACAGCTGCTGATTTTAAAGGGCAAAAACTTGCTCTAGATGCTTCGGGTTTTACTGCAAGGCTTTTAGTAGGTAAATCTATTCCTTTCCTTTCAGTTTATGCTGGGTTAGGGTACAGTCATGCTACTACTGATTTTGGGCTAAAGGGTAACTATCCAATTGGTATTGAGCCAACATATGCTGGAGTTATAAACGATCCTTTTATTCTGGCTTTTACCCATTCAAACTTTAGTGCTAATGCTGGATTTAGGGTTAGACTTGGTGTAATATCTTTTAATTTTGATTACACCGTTGGTGAATATGCACTTTACGCAGCAGGGCTTGGTATTAGCTTTAGGTAGTAATAGATTAAATAGCACAAAAAAGGGGAGCTTATCAAACGCTCCCCTTCTTTTTTTATCCTTTCTTTTTACTTTTCTTTTCTACTTCAGATTGTTCTTCAAGAAAATCGGTGATGTTGTGGGCAATCTTTAGCACTTTTACAACTTTCTGATTCTCATTATAGATAGGAGAGTAGGTCTCAATAAATGTAAATGTTTTGCCACCTAGTTCGATCTTACTGGTTTCCTTCTTAACGAATCCGTTCTTTAGGTTATCCCAGAATAGATTGTACTCCCTTTGCTGCTTTTCATCCAACTTAAGATTATCGGCATGGTGTGTACCAATAATTTGCTCAGCCGATTGGTTTGTAAGCTTCAAGTATGCTTCGTTTACAGAGATAACTTTGCCATTAATATCGTATTCAATCACATAACTCGATTCGTTAAGTGCTTTGATTAGGCTTTCCATTTCGGCCGACTTTCGAGCAGCCTCCTCCTGAGTTGCCTGAAGTTCTTCCATATTTTGCCTCATCTCTTCCTCTTGAGCAGAGAGTTCTTCTGATTTAATTTTTGATTCTTCGAGAAGTGTTACCGTTTTAATGTTAATCTTAACAGTTGAAATGGTTGCAGCGAGGCTTTCTCCAATCTTCTCAACAAATTCAACAATGTGCTTTTCAATAACCTCAAGGCTGGCTAACTCAATTACACCATAAACTTTGCTATTAAGTTTTAAAGGCACTAGAAGTAAACAGGTGGGATTGTCGTAGCCAAGACCAGATGCAACTTTAATGTAATCTTTTGGAATCTCAGTTAAGTAAATTGTTTCATTCTCCTGCGCACAACGACCTATCAAACCCTCACCAATTTCTATTCTTTTTTTATCAAATTTTCTTCTATTGTAGGCATATGAGGCAACTATCTCATAGTGTGGATCGTCTTGTTTGTCATCGTTAAATAGGATAAGTGCCCCAATATTAGTTTTTGTATATTTTACTAGGTTATTGATAATTTGAAATGAGAACTCCTCCATGTTGTCGTTGTTCTGTCTTAATAACTCGGCAAATTTGGCCACTCCTGATGTTGCCCAGTTTACTTTTTCATCTTCTAACTTGCGCTTATCCTCCAACTCTTTGGCCTGAATTAGGCTCTTACGCATCTCCTGAAGTGATTTACCAAGAATATCATCTTCACTTAGCTCGGTATATTTTACGCTGTAATTACCTTTGCCAATTTCGTTGGCAAAGGTTGCTGTTTTAGATAAACCGTCAATAAGGGTGTCAATCGATGTTCCAATATCCTCTATCTCATCACCTGTAATAATTTCTAACTTGTTTGAGGTGTTGATTTTTCCCTTTGCTAGTTCTCCAAGTAATCCCTTTGCTTTTTGCAGCGGCTTGGTGATACTGTAGGCTATAATCCAAATAACTAGAGCAAGTAGGGTTAAACCTATTAAGCTTAAAATAAAGGAGTTTGTTGCAATTGCTTTTGCTTCCAGCACAAGTACACTAGTGGGTACAAAAACACCAAATGACCAAGGGTTATCTGTTTTACCAATGGGTATTGCTGCAAATGTTGCATAGTACTGCTCTCCGCTAACTGAATCGATAAGAGTAAAAGAGAAGTCTTTACCTAACTTAACGCTATTACTAATATCATTAGTAGAATCAATATCTGAATAGTATTTGCTGAAGAAATCTCCTAACCATTCCTTTTGCGGATGCCCAACAATAGTTGAGTTATTGGATAGCATTATAGAATAGCTGTTCTCAAATGGTTGAATGGATTGTGTAATATCTTGGTACCTATCAAGAACAATATCCAGTCCAAATAGTCCTATAAACTTGTCGTTTACAATAAGGGGCACCGCTGTACTTGCCTCAAGCATCATAGGGCTATTCTCGCTGTAGGCAAACCAGTATGGATCAATCATGGTTTCTTTTTTCGATATTTTTACGTTATGGTATCCGCCTCCAATATCATCACCCTCGGTGTTTAAAACTTCTTCTTTATACTTTTGCACCCCATTTTCGTAATAGTATGTGTACCTGAAGCGTCCGTAAGGTTTTTTGTAGGTTGAGTCAATAGCACTAATTTCCCAGCTACCCCAAACCGAAAGTATATCAGGGTTATTACTGGCAATTCCCTTAATTACTTTTTTAAAAAAATCGGGCCTTAGCTCTGGCTTGAAGTTTTGATATTCGCTGAATGAATGTGATATCGTTCGGGATATATCCATGTCCTGATTAATATGCGTTCGTACCAAGTTAGCACTTTGTTTTGCGTTTAGGTCAGCTTTTTCATAGGCTTCACGTAGAGAAATATTGTGTAATCTGATTATTAAGTAGCCCACCGATATGGTATAGGCTATTGAGGTAATGAGCAGAATTGATATCATCAATTTGCTTCGTATTTTCATGCGTATTCTCATGGTATGCGTTTTTGACTTTTGAAGGAAACCCTTCATTTTTAGGCATATTATTGACTGTGAAAATAATTCTATTTTTTTAGTATAGCAATATTATCATACTATAATTTCAATAATGATAAAGGCGGCTTTATAGGAATTATTGCACACAATATTTTTTCTTTAAAACCCTTTTTTTAATTATTGATTCAATATATGTTTATTGGAGTTTGCATTATATCCAATCGGAATTCTTGCGGCAATTGCTACATCCAAACAACAAATTAACTCATTAAACTGCATCAAAGGCAAGGTCACTAATGAGTTTGGGAGTAATTATATTATTGATTATTGGCACAAGAGGAATGTAATTTTGACTTTTACCTTATATTGTATTCTTTTTTTACCTTTGCCATCATTTTTTACTCTAAACAATTTTATAGGCTATAACATTTTTTTTGTTCTGGCTATTACTAACCTAAATTTAATAAGGATGAAATTACTTGAAGGTAAAACAGGATTAATTACTGGTGGCGCCCGAGGTATTGGCCGTGCTATTGCCCTTGATTTTGCAAAGCATGGTGCAAACGTAGCGTTTTCTGATATGGTTGCCGATGATAATTTTACCAATCTTGAAAAAGAGATAACTGCTTTAGGCGTTAAGGCAAAAGGATACGTTTCTGATGCAAGTAACTTTGAGTCTTCTCAAACGTTAGTTGATGAGGTTGTTAAAGATTTCGGTAGCATTGATATTCTAGTTAATAATGCTGGTATAACCCGCGACACACTTTTAATGAGGATGTCTGAAGACCAATGGGATTTGGTTATGGCCGTTAACCTAAAGTCGGTTTTTAACCTAACAAAAGCGGCTCAGAAATACATGCTAAAGCAGAAATCAGGATCTATTATTAACATGAGTTCTGTTGTAGGTGTATCGGGTAATGCTGGACAGTCAAACTATTCAGCATCAAAAGCTGGAATTATTGGCTTTACAAAATCTATAGCACGTGAGCTCGGATCGCGAAATATCCGCTGCAATGCTATTGCTCCAGGCTTTATAATTACCGAAATGACACACAAACTTCCTGATGAGGTTCGTGAGGAGTGGATTAAGAAAATTCCGTTACATCGTGGGGGAACACCTCAAGACGTAGCTAACACAGTTGTGTACTTAGGCTCAGACTTGTCGAGTTATGTTAGCGGACAGGTTATTAACGTTTGTGGTGCAATGAATACATAGAGAATATTTTTGATAGTATTAGAGGGCTGTTCTTTATTTTAGAACAGCCTTTTTTGTTGAATTTAGCCCCAAAGCTCTATTTCGACCACGATTTAGCTCGCACAACGGCATCAGCCCATTTAACTTTTAGACTATCAGTCATTTCTTTAGACATTTTGGGGAAAAACCTACGGTTTAATTGCCATTGTTTTTTTAGTTCATCAATATTAGCCCAGAATCCTGTTGACAAGCCTGCAAGGTAAGCCGCACCCAGTGCAGTAGTTTCAACAACCTCGGGTCGGATAACAGGAATACCTATAATATCAGCCTGGAATTGCATAAGTAGATTGTTTGCGGATGCACCTCCGTCAACTCTCAATTCGGTAATTTTCAGGCATGTATCGGCTTCCATGGCGTTCATAACATCCATTGTTTGATAGGCAATTCCTTCGAGTGCCGCACGTGCTATATGACTTCGGTTTGTACCACGGCTTATCCCAACCATTATTCCCCGTGCATATTGATCCCAATACGGTGCGCCCATGCCAGTGAAACTTGGTACAAAGAAAACATCACCATTATCAGGGACTTGGGCTGCCAAAGCCTCTACTTCGGCAGATGAATTTATTATACCTAATCCATCGCGTAACCACTGTACTACTGCACCTCCAATAAAAATACTGCCCTCAAGCGCATAGGTTACCTGTCCGTTTATTTGCCAAGCAATAGTAGTAATAAGGTTGTTGCTTGATAAAAACGGTTTGTGTCCAGTATTCTTTAGTATGAAACAACCTGTGCCATAGGTATTCTTTACCATTCCTTCATCAACACACATTTGGCCAAACATTGCCGACTGTTGGTCGCCTGCAATACCTCCAATTGGAACTTTAGAGGCAAAGAATGTTGTATTGGTATAATCGTAAACCTCGCTCGATGATGCAACCTCGGGCATCATGGCAATGGGGATATCGAATAGGGCCAGCAACTCATCGTCCCATTTTAGGGTATTGATATTGAACAGCATAGTACGACTTGCATTTGAAACATCGGTAACGTGCCTTCTGCCTTGTGTAAGTTTCCAAACCAACCAGGTATCAACTGTTCCGAAAGCAAGTTCTCCTTTTTGGGCCCTAGCCCTTGCGCCCTTAATATTGTCGAGTATCCATTTTATTTTGGTGCCACTAAAGTATGCATCGATTACAAGACCCGTTTTTTTACGGATTATTTCAGCCAGTCCTTTCTCTTTCAATTCATCGCAAAAACTAGATGTTCGCCTATCCTGCCAAACAATTGCGTTATAAACGGGTTTACTCGTTTTTTTATCCCAAACAATAGAGGTTTCGCGCTGGTTGGTAATGCCAATGCCCTGCAGGTAGGAACCATTAATACTTATTTTCGACATGGCCTCGGCTGCAACGGCAACCTGCGACGACCATATCTCTTTAGGATCATGCTCAACCCAGCCTGGCTTAGGAAAAATTTGTGTAAATTCTTTTTGGGCAACCGAACGGATGTTTCCGTTATGATCGAAAAGCAATGCTCGCGAGCTGGTTGTACCCTGATCTAATGCAAGGATAAACTTTTCCATACCTGTAAAATGTTTAAGCAGTAACAAATATTGCAATAAAGTTTCTATTGACCTAATGGTAGGTTGAAGGTTAAACTAAATTACCTGAGCAGATATTTACTGGCAATATTAACAAAATCATCCACTTGCTGCTTTTGCCAAGATTCATTTTTGCTAAGCTCTTTTGCCATAATCTCAGCAACTTTTGGCGCAATTAGCATTGCTTCGCGAGCATCAAGCAGCAAACACCTAACCCTGCGCGATAGCACATCTTCAACCGTACGCGCCATTTCTTTTCTAACAGCCCATGCGACCTGTGCTGCATAAAGACTAATTCTGTTGCTAAGCAATTGGTCCATTCCTTGCTCATCCTTCATCAATTGGCAGATGTAGTCACTATCAGTTCCATAAAAATAGAAAGGGTTTGTCTCTTCAACTTCAGTTTTATACCCATGTATTCTAAAATCTTTTGTTATTGAGGTTGTTTTTGTCCACCGTTTTGTTTTTTCAACTTTATCAACCAAATCCTGAGCCATCCGTCTAAAAGTGGTCCACTTGCCGCCAATTATTGTAAATAGGTGCGATTCTGAAACGTAAATCTTATGACT
>Ga0265295_1000110_pt1 | contig 163982 bp, 132 predicted proteins | sample Munlansysbiofilm_FD_192503 | JGI IMG/M metagenome (GOLD analysis project Ga0265295, IMG submission 192503) | Leachate microbial communities from a municipal landfill in Southern Ontario, Canada - Methane capture system biofilm | ecosystem: Engineered > Solid waste > Landfill > Unclassified ...
TACGCGCACGTTTGAAGAAGTTGAAGACGTCCTCAAAAACAGTTCCATGCGGCAAAATGCCGAAAGCATCCTGAAAAAGCTCAACACCGCCGCAAGCACAGTTGAAGGGCAAATGCCGGGAACCTTTAGACATTGGGGCCGAGGCACTGTTTGAGGTCCTTGTCGCCGCCAACGATGACCACGGGGCGTTCCTGCGAAAACCGGGCGGCCAGCGAGGCTATGCAGTCGTCAGCCTCGCAATGGTCGGAAACCTCAAGATTCATGCCCAGCGCCGTCACCATGCGCTCGATGGGTTGCATCTGGCGTACCAGGTCTTCCGGCGTAGCGTCGCGGTTAGCCTTGTAGAGCGGAAAAATATCATGCCTGAAGTTCTTGCCTTTGCCGTCTTTGACAAAAAGAAAATACTGCGGCCGTTCTTCGCGCAGGATACGCAGCAACACACGGGTGACCACAACCAGGGCATTGGTGGGAAACCCGTCAGAACGCTGCATGTTTCTGTTGGCAAAAAAACCCCGGTAAATAAAGGCCGAACCGTCCATGAGAAAAACAGGTTCAGTAGCAAGATCAAGACGTTTTTTTAAAGACATGGCTAACCGTATTCTTTTGAGTGTGGCAAGTCCGCGAGTTTGCCCGGAACGGCTCTTGCGGATAAATAAAGCTATGCGTATACTATAGTGATGGAAACAAGTCCGCAAGTGACAGCTTCCATTCAGGGGCCGCTTCTGCGCGTCAGCGTTGGTGGCAGCTGGAATATCGATAGGGCCTGGCCCCCTGAAGCCAGAACCGCCCTGGAAAGCCTGACAGACCAGAGCATCCGCGAAGTTCGCCTTGAAAGCGACAATCTCGGCGTCTGGGACAGCAGCCTGCTCGTTTTTCTTGTGCAGTTGGTGCAAACAGCCAATGAACGCAAGGCAAACCTGCACACCAGCCTGCCCGACGGCCTGGAACGCCTGCTCAAGCTCGCCTTTGCCGTGCCCGCCAAGGCCGGTTCAGACCGTAAAAAAGAAGAACTCAATTTCGTGCAGCGCGTGGGTCAGGTCGCCATTGATCTGCCGCCGCGCGTGACCGACTTTCTGAACTTTGTGGGCGATGTAACCCTGGCTGTGGGCCGCCTGTTTGCAGGGCGCACCCAGATGCGCCCGCAAGACCTGCTGGCAGCCATGCAGGAGTGCGGGGTGCAGGCGCTGCCTATCATCTCCATAACCAGCATGCTATTCGGCCTTATTCTGGCCTTTGTAGGCGCTGTGCAGCTTACCCAGTTCGGCGCGCAGATCTACGTGGCCGGCCTTGTAGGCATAGGCATGCTGCGTGTCATGGGCGCTGTTATGGTGGGTGTAGTCATGGCAGGCCGCGTAGGTGCGGCTTATGCCGCCCTTATCGGGACCATGCAGGTCAATGAAGAGGTGGACGCCCTTGCCACCCTCGGCATAGCCCCGGTGGATTTTCTTGTTCTGCCCCGCGTGGTGGCCCTGACTGCCATGATCCCCCTGCTCACGCTCTACGCCGACCTCATGGGCGTGGTGGGCGGCTATATTGTGGCCACAACCATGCTGAACATCAATCCGATGGAATACATCAACGCCACCATGCAGATGGTTCCCTACAAACACGTCTTTATCGGCCTTGCCTACGGCACGGTTTTCGGCGTCATCATCGCCATGACGGGCTGCTATCAGGGAATGCGCTGCGGGCGCAGTGCCCAGGCCGTGGGTCTTGCAACCACAACCGCCGTGGTGCACGCCATTGTGGGCATTATCGTAGCCACTGCGGTCATAACCGTCATCTGCAACGTGCTGGACATCTGACATGGCCGAAAAGAACACCATAGCAGAAATCACGCCCGAAAAAAATTCCGCGGGCGCGAGTTCTTCCGCAAGCCGCCAGCCAGACATGCCGGACGGCTCCGCACACGCGTCTGCGCCGGGTACACCGCCGAAACCGGAAACCGCCCTACGTACCGGACAAAACAGCGGTGAAATGCGCATCAAAATCAATGAGCTGCAGGTGGGTTACGGCTCGTATGTCCTCATGCGCGATGTGACATTTGACGTGCGTGCCGGAGACATTTTCTTTATCACCGGCGGCTCAGGCTGCGGCAAAAGCACTTTGCTGCGGGTACTTATGGGGCTGAAGTCCCCACAGGCGGGCCAGGTTTTTTATGGAAAGACGGACTTCTGGGCCTGCAGTGAAGAGCAGCGTCGCAGAATGGGCCGCGACACAGGTGTACTCTTTCAGAGTGGAGCCTTGTGGAGCTCCATGACCCTTGCAGAAAACGTGGGACTGCCCCTGCAGCAATATACAGACCTGAGCGGCGCGGCCATACGCGAACAGGCCAAACTCAAGCTGGCCCTCGCCGGGCTTGCAGGCTTTGAAGACTACTACCCTTCCGAGATCAGCGGCGGCATGCGCAAGCGCGCGGGTCTGGCCCGCGCCCTGGCCCTTGACCCCAAAATTCTTTTTCTGGACGAACCGTCCGCCGGGCTTGACCCCGTAAGCTCGCGCCTGCTGGACGACCTGATCCTGGAGCTGCGCGCAAGCCTGGGGACTACTTTTGTTATTGTTTCACACGAATTGGCAAGCATCTACGCCATTGCCGACAGTCTCATCTTTCTGGATGCCCAGACGCGCCAGGTGGCGGCATGCGGCAATCCGCACCAACTGCTGCAAGACCCCGGTACAGCGTCCAGCGCAATGCTTTTTCTTACCAGGGGTGAGCGCAGTCACGCTGAAAAAGAGCAGACGGAAAAAAACGCTTCCGCTGCGCCGGACAAGGAAACGAATATATGAACGCGCAAAAATACAGAACCACTGTGGGAGCCTTTGTGCTTGGCGGGCTATCCCTGCTGGCTCTGGGATTCATCGTACTGGGCGGCGGCCGTCTGTTCAGCAATGACATGCAGTATGTTCTCTACTTTGACGGCTCTGTGAGCGGCCTTTCCACGGGAGCCCCCGTTGTGTTCCGCGGTGTTCCCATGGGCAGCGTCACCCGCATCAACCTTGTGGCCAACACAAAAGACTCCAATGTCACCATTCCCGTCTATATCCGTATAGACGAACAAAGCTTTGTGCGCGCCCGCGGCTCAGCGCCCATTTCGGAATCAGTGCGGGAAGAAATCGTCCGCCGCATGGTGCAGCGGGGCCTTCGTGCCCGCCTGCAACTACAAAGCCTTATCACCGGACAATACCGGATCGAGCTGGACTTCTTTCCCGGCACGCCCGCTGTTTTCCGTTCCGGCACACCCGATACGGAAATTCCCACCATCCCCTCCCCCATTGACACGCTGCAAACCACCCTGGCGCAACTGCCGCTGGAATCCATGGCCCACGCACTTGAAGCCATCCTGCAAAGCCTGGCCCATTCCCTGGCGGACGACAGCCTTGGACGCGGCCTCAAAGCGTTTACGCGCACGTTTGAAGAAGTTGAAGACGTCCTCAAAAACAGTTCCATGCGGCAAAATGCCGAAAGCATCCTGAAAAAGCTCAACACCGCCGCAAGCACAGTTGAAGGGCAAATGCCGGGAACCTTTGTTACCTTGCGAGCCGCGCTGGAGAGCATGAGCCTGGCAGCGGACCAGCTGCGTGTAGTCACGGCCTCGGCCCAAAGCCTTGTGGGGCGTGACTCGCCCACCGTCAACGATGTCCGCCGCCTGATCAGGGAAAGCATTGAAACCCTGCGCACCATCCGCAACTTCACACAGATGCTTGAACGCAACCCCGAAGCCCTGCTTATGGGCAGACAAGGAAAACGCTGATGCAACGTTACGCCCTGTACACCCTCATGGCCTTCGTCGTGCTGATGGCTGCCTGCAGCCGCAGTACGCCTACGAATTACTATCTTCTGGAAAGCCGCCTCACGCCCGTTTCAGCCGAAAGCCTGCCGGGCAAGAGCCTGCGGGTGGCGCCCGTTACCGTGCCTGAATATCTTGACCGCGACGGCATCGTCAGCCGTGTGGGCGAATCCACCCAGCTTGTGGTAGCACAGTTTCACAGCTGGGCCGAGCCGCTGAGTCACGGCGTGCGACGTGTCACCCGCGAAGTGCTCACCCGCCCCATGCTCGACAACGGCATCAACGTATTGCCCGCCGGGGACGAATCCACTGCCGACTACGTTCTGTATCTGGATGTGCAGCGCCTGGACGGAAATTTTGACCAAAAGGCCGTGCTTGACGTGCGCTGGACATTGCGCAGCAAGTATAATGATGTGCTCGCTCGCGGCATTTATGTGGACGAAGAAGACGTCGCCGGGAAAAGCTACGATATTCTCACTGCCGCTGAAAGCCGCATGGTGCAGCGCATGGCTGAGCACCTGACACAGCGCTTGCCGGGCTTTACCGGGGGCAGGCAGTGAGCGAGGCGGCAGCCCAGCGCAGCCGCATATTACTTGTGGACGACGCCCCGGAAAACTTACGCATCCTGAGCGAAAGCCTGCGCGAGGACTATACCATCATGTTTGCCAAAAATGGCCCGGACGCCCTGCGCCTGGCCATGGGTAACCCGCCGCCGGACCTCATTCTGCTTGATGTCATCATGCCGGGTATGAACGGATACGAAGTCTGCCGCAGGCTCAAGGAAGATCCCGACACGCGCGACATTCCCATCATGTTCATCACGGCCCAGAATGAGGAAACAGACGAAGCCACCGGCCTATCCCTGGGCGCGCAAGACTATATAGCCAAACCATTTCGCGTTTCCCTGGTGCGCAACAGGGTTGCCAATCAACTGAAATACAAGCGTTATCGCGACCATCTCAACGACCTGGTGCACGAACGTACACGCCAGTTGGCTCTTACCCAGGAGGCTACCATTCATGCCATGGCAAGCCTTGCTGAATGGCGAGACACCGAAACGGGTGCGCACATCAAACGGACGCAAAACTATGTGAAAGCACTGGCGCTGCACATGGCCGGGCAGCCCAAATACCGTGAACAACTGGACGCGGACGTTATTTCCTGGCTTTATCTTTCGGCCCCGCTGCATGATGTGGGCAAGGTTGCCATTGCCGACACGGTATTGCACAAACCCGGCCCCCTTACCGATGAAGAATATGAAGCCATGAAGACACACACCGTGCATGGCAGGAATGTTCTTGCCGCTGCGGACAAGTTTTTGGGCGAAGACTCTTTTTTGAAAATGGCCTGCGACATTGCCCATTGCCATCATGAACGGTGGGATGGCCGGGGGTATCCGCAAGGGCTGAAAGAAGAGGGAATTCCGCTTTCAGCACGGCTTATGAGTCTTGCCGATGTGTACGACGCCCTGCGCAGCCAGCGCGTTTACAAGCCTGCCATGAGCCACGAAAGCGCCGCAAAAATTATCCTGGACGGCAGGGGAACCCAGTTTGACCCTGATGTTGTTGATGCCTTTATGGCTATTCAGGAACAATTCAAGACCATTGCCGAACGCTACAAAGATCTGGAAGGCTGACGCCGCAAGATGCGGCGGCTCTCCACTTTATGCGGCAAGCTTCACTGCTGCGTGCACAGGGTGTCTGGAGTATCCCCAAAAAAGGCCGTAATCGACGGAGTTCCCGTCGGTTACGGCCTTTTTTCTTTCACTGAACGTGTCGGTCAGGGATTGACCATAACCTTTGCGGGGCGCAACAGGCGCTCACCAAGCTTGTACCCGCGCTGCAGCAGGCGGGCCACAGAATTGGGGGCAAGCTCCGGGCGGGCGTCAAAACCCACGGCTTCATGTATGGCTGGGTCAAATTCTTCGCCTTCTTCGCCCACCGGGGTAAGGCCGTGCTTGGCAACAGCTTCAAGAAGCAGTTTGCGTGTCATGGCCACGCCCTGCAACATGTCCTTGCAAACCTCACTGGTACTGCCGTACTGCAAGGCCAGATCAAGATTGTCAAGACTGGGCAAAAGATCACCCAAGACATTTTCAGCGGCGTAACGCATTTGTTCTTCATGCTCACGCTTGAGGCGCTTCTGAAAGTTGTCCATCTCAGCAGCCATGCGCAAACGCATTTCTTCCACTTCGGCTTTGCACCGTGCTTCAACTTCTGCCGCCGAAAGGACGTCGCCCTGCTCTGTCATCGCTTCAGACATGTTCTCCAGCAAGGTATCGTCCAATTCGCCAGGCATGTCTCCCATGCCGTCCGGCGCGCAAAAATTCAGGTCGTCTTCCGAAAATTCGTCTTCCGGCTGCGCCGCCCTTTCATAAGACTTGTGCATCTTGTGACGCTGCATGATTCCTCCTGAGTCGCCCCGCCCAAGGACGGTCGCTTTCATTGGTTGTAACTAAGTTCGCGTTCACAGACTGTCAAGGCCATATGAGGCTTGACGTATATTTGAATTGGAATATAAAATTATAAATAAGCATTGACATATTTACAAAACATGCCGCTGGTATAGCATACATCTGCGGGCCGGTTTTGCAAACATACGCTTTTCTCTTTTACGCCATGCCCCGGCTTTGCAGACGACTGCCAAAAGCCGGTCCGAAACATGGCATATGAATTCAGGCCTGCCGCGCTGTCCGGCAGGCAACGGCTTGATTCTCCTTATGCCACAGGAGGGCGTATCATGTCATGGCGCAGCACTGTCATCCTGCTTTTTGCCGCTCTTTGCCTGCTGGTTGCACCTTTGCGGCTTTCTGCCGCCGAAGTTGACTTCATGCCACAACTGGGGTTGCGTTCCCTGCCCGAGCTTGCCTGCAATGACGAAAACTCCGCCTACTGCAACCAGGCTCTGCCCCAGACACTGCTGGTTACGTCGCCCGTAGTGGAAGACCCGGCCTGGTACTCCCCTTCCCCCGACAAAACCCATAACAAACCGCACTATGTGGGCTGCCAGGCGCCGGGCCAGTATCTGCCCATCCTGCAAGAGGCCCTTGAGGGCAATCCCGTAGCCATGGCCGACCTCATCATCCGCATTCAATGCGATCGTCCGGCACTGGCCGCCGCGCATCCGGACATCCCGGCCTTCATGCATTCCGTCCCCTTCTGGCTGGAATGGGCCGCGCGTTATACCTCCCCAGGCTGGATATATGCCCGCCTTGCCCTGTATGATGACGGCATAGGGCACACCCGTAGCGCTTATACGCGAGGCGCCTTTCTTGGCGACCCCAAATCCATGCACGCCTACGCCACCCGCTGGAACACCGGAACCAACCTGCACTGGCTGCTCATGGCCGCGGATGCGGGCTATGGCCCGGCAGCACATGAAATCTCCCGCTGGTATCGCTTCGGCGGACAAAACAGCGGCTACAGCCTCCCCAAAGCTCCGGACACCGACATGGCACGCCGATACCGGACCATAGCCATGAACAGGGGCTATCCCCGGGCCTTCGCCTATGCCGCTTTTGAAGCGCTTGCTGAAGAAAATGCGGCCCAGGCAGTAGAGGATGCCTGCATGTATACACATATTGGCCGTATACTTGAAAAGACCGACAATGGGCTTCTGCTTGCTGACAGGTCCCTGCCTCAAATGCAGCCCATCCCCTTTGAGCAGGTACTGGCGTACGCGCTCTGCGCAGTGCTGCCGCCCCGGCCGCTGCTTTCGCAGGAAGAAAAACTGCATTTTCAGGATTCGCAGAAAATCAGACGTCCCCGCGTCATTGACGATGAAATGCAGAACAGGGCCATGGAACGGGCCTCTGCCTGGCTGCGCGCCTTTCAGGCGCAACGCCAGGCAGAGCTGGTAATGGAGCGTGAGCGAAGGAATGCGCTGACCGCACAATTGCGTGAACAATGCAGCCATGCCCTCACATATCTCGTCAAAACGCAAGACAGCGCACCTCTGCCGCGTCCTGTTACAGCCCGCCACGCGCCGCCCTTTATCTAGGCGCTGCAGGCAGGCATATGAGGCATCCGCGCAGAAACTGCCGGCAGAGCGCCCGTGCAGAAATACGCGCGTCTCGTGTACTTTCCGCAATCCCAAAGATTTTTAGTGCAAGCATCATTGAAAAATTTACAAAGGCAAAAGCTGTGAGCAATGCTCCGGCAACAGCAAACCAAAGTTTCCCGCTGTCTTTGCAGCACTGCCCGGCCCGGTCAGGCTCTCCTCCTGACCGGGCCGGATATTTCCTGCCGGTTTGATTTTTTCTGTCTTCATGCTCCGGAATTAAAAAAGCGCATGCCGGTTGTTCCCCTCAAGCCGCGGCAAGTCTCGACATTCATAGGCGCCTTCTGTATATTCCCTCAACCGAGGTGAGGAAAATACTATGACATGCCGGACTTTGACTCTGCATAACGAGCAGGAGTGGCCCAAGCTTGCCCAATGGCTGCAAGGCCGCAATAACCCCGGTGACGGGGTGGAAAGCGCTGTGCGCGACATCATCGCTGCTGTGCGCGAAAGGGGCGACGAAGCCCTGGTGGAATATACCCGTAATTTTGACTGCCCGGATTTTGCGCCCCCACTGCTCGTCAGCGAGCAGGAAATCGCGCGCGCGGCTGCTTCTGTTTCCATTGAAAACAGAGAAATCATCAGTCAGGCGGCCACGTACATACGCTCTTTTCATGAAGCGCAGACGGAAAAATCCTGGTTTACCACACGCCCTGACGGCAGCATTCTCGGCCAGCACGTTTTGCCCGTCGATGCTGCCGGGCTGTACGTGCCCGGCGGACAAGGCGGCAATACACCGCTTATCTCAAGCCTGCTCATGACAGCCATTCCGGCGCAGGTCGCAGGTGTGCCGCGTCTTGCCATCTGCACTCCGCCCCGCAAGGACGGCAGCGTCAACCCCCATATTCTTGCTGCGGCCCACCTGCTGGACATTGAAGAAGTATACCGCGTTGGCGGGGCCTGGTCCGTGGCGGGCATGGCCTATGGCACGCAAAGCATGGCCCCGGTAGACGTCATCGCCGGACCGGGCAACATCTTTGTCACCACAGCCAAACGCCTGGTGCAAGGCACAGTGGGTATCGACATGATCGCTGGTCCCAGCGAAGTGCTGATCCTGGCCGACTCTTCCGCCAATGCCGAATGGCTCGCAGCGGACATGCTTTCTCAGGCCGAGCACGACACCCTGGCATCGGCAATCTGCGTTACTGACGATCAGCGCCTGGCCGACAATCTCTGGCAGGAGCTCAACAAACAGTGCGCAGCCCTGCCCAGAGCCACCACCGCAGCCCGCTCGCTTGAAGACTGGGGGGCCATTGTGGTCACGCCCAACCTGAGTGTGGCCGTAGCCGTGGCCAATATGGTCGCTCCCGAGCACCTGGAAATCTGCACTCGTGACCCTTGGGCCGTTCTGCCCCACATCCGCCATGCCGGAGCCATTTTTATGGGCCAGCATAGCCCCGAGGCAGTGGGGGACTATTTCGCCGGTCCGAACCATGTGCTGCCCACATTGGGTACGGCCCGCTTTTCTTCTGCCCTTTCTGTGCAGACCTTTTGCAAGAGAACCAGCATCGTGGCAACGTCCCCAACCTTTTTGCAGCAAAACATGCAATCCATTGCCGCCCTTGCACGCATGGAAGGGCTGGAAGCGCACGCGCGCAGCGTTGAAGCGCGAGCCAAAAAATAATCGGGCCGACACACCAGGAGCACCCATGAAGGTTGTGGTCAAAACTGACATTACCGCCTACCCGCTGCTTTCACGCGGCAAGGTGCGCGACATCTACAACGTGGACGAAAAAACACTGCTCATCGTTACCACAGACAGAATGTCGGCCTTTGACGTGATCATGAACGAGCCTATCCCCTACAAGGGAGTAATACTGAACCAGATCACCCTGTTCTGGATGGAAAAGTTCAAGAGCATTATCCCCAACCATCTGCTGGAAAGCGATGTGAACCGCTTTCCAGACAGACTGGCCCCCTGGAAAGACGAACTTGAAGGACGCGCAGTGCTTGTACGCAAGGCGGCCCCCCTGCCTGTGGAATGCATCGTACGCGGCTATATCACGGGGTCCGGCTGGAGCGACTATCAGACCACCGGCACCCTTTGCGGCTATACGCTGCCCCCCGGTCTGCAGGAGTCCGACAAACTTGAACCTGCCATCTTTACCCCCTCTACCAAGGCAGAACTGGGCAAGCATGACGAAAACCTGAGCGTGGCCGAAGCTGCCCGCCTGCTGGGTGAAGACATGGCCCGTCAGGTTGAGCAGACCTCTCTGGCCATCTACGAAACCGGACGAATCTATGCTGCAAGCCGCGGCATTATCGTGGCAGACACCAAATTTGAATTTGGTTTTATCGACGGTAGGTTGCACCTCATTGATGAAGTTCTCACTCCCGATTCCTCGCGCTTCTGGCCTGCGGATCAGTACAAGGCCGGGCAGGGGCAGCCCAGTTTTGACAAACAGTACCTGCGCGACTGGCTGAAAGCACAACCCTGGGATATGCAGCCTCCACCGCCGCCCCTGCCTGAGGACATTATAAAAATCACTGCGGATAAATACAAAGAAGCCTACGAAATTATTACAAAATAAACAGTAGATATGCCCGTGCCGTCAACGGTGTGGGCTTGCGGCTTTGCATCTGCCGTGCGAAGGATCATCGCCGTATGTCACGCATGCCTGACATCAGCGCATGCGGTCCGTTACCGGCACAGTCCCTGATGCCGCATGATGGGTAAGCACGGCTCCTGCTGCCCAACCCATTTCACAAGCGTGGGGCAACCCCGCGCAATGTGCTCCGGCTGCTGCCGTTGGGTGACCAGACCGGCGTTGCCGAATATTTTTTTCATACAGCCTCCAGCCGCAAAAGCGGACAGGCGGCGCAAATTACAACCGCACGCGGCCTGTCCGGCCCGTATTTTTCAAGGAGGATCCATGCTGCTGCAAGGAAAGAAAGCTCTTATAATGGGATTGGCCAACAACAGAAGTATCGCTTACGGCATTGCCGCTGCCCTGAAGGCTCAGGGAGCGCGCCTGGCATTCAACTATGTGGGTGATGCCATTAAAAAACGTGTTGAGCCTCTGAGCGAAGAACTGGGCGGCGAGTTTACCTTCCAGTGCGATGTGTGTGACGATGCACAGATTGAAAATGCCGCATCTATCGTCAAGGAAAAATGGGGGGATCTGGACATTCTGGTTCACTCCGTGGCTTTTGCCAATCGCGATGACCTGTGTGGCCGCTTTGTGGACACTTCGCGCGACGGATTCAATCTTGCCCTGGAAGTTTCGGCCTATTCCCTCACCGGGCTTTGCCGCGCCTTTGAGCCGTTGTTCAACGAAAACTCCTCGGTGCTCACCATGACCTACCACGGGTCCACTCAGGTCATTCCCGGCTACAATATCATGGGTGTGGCCAAGGCCGCTCTTGAAGCGTCCATGCGCTATCTGGCCTACGACCTTGGCCCCAAGGGAGTACGGGTCAACGCCATCAGCGCCGGCCCCATAAAAACTCTGGCCGCCTCGGCCGTGTCGAGTCTCAAGGATATTTTCACCATGGTGGAAGGCAACTCCCCCCTGCGCCGCAACGTAACCACAGCCGATGTAGGTGGCGTGGCGGCTTTTCTGGCGTCTGATCTTGCCAGCGCCGTGACAGGGCAGGTCATTTACGTTGACAGCGGCTTCAGCAAGGTGGGCGTAACCGCCTGAGGATAAAACTATGGGCTACCTGACGCTCAATGCCATAGCGATCACCCTGTTATCCGCACTGGCGCTATGGATTTTTTACCGCTCGGCCAGGGTCGAAAAAAAACGCGCAGGGCAGAAAAATAAAAAGGGTGAAAAGCCCGGGCAGGATTAAGCAATGCTGATCAAGATCTTGCTGACTGTGGCCATTGTGGGCGGTCTGTTCTGGATGCTCGTCAAAACAGGCGGCGGCCTCTGTTGAATGGACTTCCGGCTGCCACCCCTCCGGCGGAGGGGCGAAAAAAAGACGGGCGCTAAAAAAATACCGCCTGAAGATAAAAACTAGGCAAACAGAACAGCCCGGTGGCATCAGCTCATAATTTTACCACTTTTTGCTTGCATTCTCTGTGGATATGCCATATACAGTTTCGGCTTTGCACGAATGCAAAACATGCGGAGAGGTGTCCGAGCTGGCCGAAGGAGCACGATTGGAAATCGTGTGTACGTTAACAGCGTACCGAGAGTTCGAATCTCTCCCTCTCCGCCACAATAAATGATTAGAAGGTTTCGTGAATGCTCATAAGCGCTCATGAAACCTTCTTTTTTTGTGTAGCTAGGCAATTTGCTGTGCTCAAAAATGCCCATCCGTGCCGTTGACTGCCTCTGATTTTTTGGGGCAACTTCTGGGCCAACAATCCAAACCGCTCAAACAACACCCAACCGCCTTTCCGGCCGCTCAAAGCCCCTGTTCCTGCGTGCAGTGCCCCAAGCTCAAAGCGATCAGCCTATAGAAAGATGGTCCGGCTGAATCAACCTGTCGTTTTCGCAAGAGAATTTCGCTCCGCCGTCTGCGGCATCCACGCTGCAGGTATGGCGCCATACACAACATGCAGGTAAGCGCCACGGCAACACCATCGCATGGATAAAGTTGTGCAGCAAACTCCAACTTCATGAAAAACAGGATGCAGCGAAACAACCTCCCGCAACACCATGCAATTATTACTGATTGCATCACTCATATATGCCTTGCAGCAGCTTGATAATTTACAATGTTCAGGTATGGTCTACACAAAAGCGGATATCAATTCAGAAACAACAGGCGAATGCCAAAGAAAGGCTTTGAAAAACAGCACAACAAAACCTGGAGAGAATCATGTTCAAAAGAATCTTTCTGACCGTCGCGCTGACTATGGCCCTTGCTGTACCCGCCTTTGCGCAAAACTCCGGCTTTTATCTTGGACTCAAATTCATTGATTCCATCCAGAGCACCGGAAATGTCTCTACCAGCAAGGGCGCAAGCTTCTTTGACACCGGCGACTACAGCCAGAACACCGTAGGGGGCGGCGCCTTTGTCGGTTACGACTTTTACCCTGCCAACGACATCCCCTTACGCGCCGAAATTGAATACGCCATTCGCACCAATTCAGAAACGGATTGGGACGCCAAGCACGGCCTGGACGCGACCCTGAAGGGCCGCTGGAACCTGCAGACCCTCTTCCTCAATGTGTATTGGGATTTCCACAATGACACAGCCTTTACGCCATATATCGGCGGCGGGCTTGGCATGGGCTTTATTGAAAGCAGATACAAGGTAGAAGGTCAGGGGTACAGTGGAAGCAGCACCGATTATAATACGGTATTTGCCTGGAATGCCGGGGCCGGTGTTTCCTACGCCTTTACCGAAACAATCTCTGCTGACCTGGCCTACCGCTTCGTGGGCCTGGGTTACTACGAACATGAAAAGTCTTTTGCCGGTCAAAAGGCCAAGGTCGGCATGGCCCCTTATGCCAATGAATTCAGCCTTGGCGTTCGCTTTACGTTCTAGCCTGTCTGCATAAAAAATTGCTTTCCACATGGTTAAGAAAGCCCCCGCCTCCGCCTGATAACCGGAAGTGGGGGCTTTCGCCCATCCGAGTAGCCATGCGTCATAAATACACCTTGAACTTCCTCGCCAGTCACCGGCAGAGAGCGGCTGCGCGATGCGCGCCAGCTATTTCGACTACAATACATACAAAAAAGCCCGCGGTATATACCGCGGGCTTTTTTGTAGCAAACGCCGCTAATTTTCTTGTCTGTGACGCGCACGCCGCCGAAGAGACGCCCGCCATATCCACGAAAGTACCAAGCCCACGGCAATGCCTGCAAAAGCATACGTTGTACGCGCCGCGTTGGGGGCAGCGTTGCCCCACCAGTTGGCAGAATGGCTCCATGCCGTGTGGTACAGCGTCCAGCCCAACGCGCCTACCAGCACAAGCACCCCCATGGCCCCCCCCAGCCAGAACAGGGGAATAGGCTCCTGCCAGAAAAATGAAGCACGATAAAACCGCCTGCGGGCCATGCATACGGCCAAAAGCACCACGCTCACCATGCCTGCCGTGAGCCAGGAAAAGCCGTTGAGCAAGGCCCCGGCAATGCCGAGACAGAGAAAAAACACAGCCATATAAAAAGCCCGTGTCTGCCGTCGTTCCAGCCCGTAAGAAACAAAAAGCAAGGCCGCGCCCGACAGGCAGCTCACAAAATGCCCTATAGCCGTCACATGGTAGGGTTCCATAATCCGCAGCATGCTGAGGGCGTGATGGCCCAAGGGCAATGTGGATGAAACCAGCAAAATAATCCCGGCAGAAAAACACATATAGGCCGAAATGGTATGTGAAAGCACAGAAAGCCATCGCCCGGCCCCGCGCAGAACCTGACGACGCTGGCGCACTTCATAGAGTGCAAGCAAAAGCGCCGCGGCCAGCAGCGGAATAATAAAATAAATCAACCGGAACAAGAGCACCGCGGCAAAAACCATCTGCTCGTGCGTAGTGTGGGTAAGGTGCAGGATGACAAGCTCAAACACTCCGACCCCGCCGGGAATATGCGTCAATACCACGGCCACCTGGGCCATAAGGTAGCTTGGCAGAAAATCGATAAAGCTTATGCCCATATCGCCCGGCAGCAACACATACATGCAGGCCGCCGCGGCCACGATGTCCACGCCCGCCACAAGGGCCTGGGCAATGGCTATGCGCGGCGGGGGAAAAACGAATTCCTTGCCGAACATATGCACGGGCTTGCGAATAAAAAAGCACAGGGCAAGGTATGAGCAGGCGATGGCAAAAAGAATGGCGCCCAGGATGCGCACGTCTTTGAGTGGCATCTTGACCAGCAGCTCGTCAGGAATAATGGGGGGCGCCACCATAAAGATGGCTCCGCACAGTCCAAGTGCTCCCACCCAGAAGGTAACCGCCAGCATAAGCACAAGCCGCACTATATCTGTCAGCGAAAACCCCCAGGCTGAGTAAAAGCGGTAGCGTACGCTTGTGCCGCCGAGCAGCGCGCCAAAGTTATAGCTTACGGCCTGCCCCACAAAAGAAACCAGCCCCACACGCGGCAAGGGAAGGCTTTTATGGATGGCCTTGAGCGCAAGCCAGTCATAGCCCACAAGGATCATATAATTGACCACCATGAGCAGGAGTGAAAGGGTGATACGTGTGTGGGATATCTGCGAAAGACTTTCGCGAATTTGCGCGACACTGTAGCTTTTCAGTTTATGGTACAAAAGATACACTGCCAGCAGAAAAATGGCAGAGATCAGTAATGGCCCGAGATAACGCAAATATTTTTTCATAAGCTGCCGTTGTTTGAATGCGGCTGACGATCAGCTCGGTTTATAACAATTTTTTTACCATATACGCTGCACCAGCACGGCGCAAGTGCCAACTGTACGCGCCCTGCCGGTATGCTCCCAACAGGGCTGGAATTTTTTGTTTAAAGCTTGACCGGAACCTGTGCAGTGGTTAAGGTAGAAGCGCAGTTACGGTTTTGATTCCGGCCCGCTTGGCCGGAGAGGTTTTCGGGCCTGCAAGGTGCAGCTGCCCGGTGTGTATTTTCCGGCAAAATTCACACTGTGAAACGCCGCAAGGCCGGCATTTTTTCTGGCAGCTGGTAGCGCTCAAAGCGCTTATGCAAGCCGAACCAAGGCCTCTGCCGGAATACCAGATTTTTTTTCATAAAAACCACTTTTTGGTAAACGCATGCTCCGCTGCCTGGGCAGCGGCGTTTTTTTTGCGTTGCGAGGTTCGACATGACGAGTATTCCCATTTCCGTACAAGGCTACAAGGCGCTGGAAGAAGAATTGGCCCGCCTGAAAAGCGAACGGCCGGAGATCATTCAAGCCATCAAGGAAGCCAGAGAAGAAGGCGACCTGCGCGAAAATGCCGGCTATGACGCCGCGCGCGAACGCCAGGGCATGGCTGAGGCGCGTATAAAGTACATCGAGTCGCGCATGGCCCTGTATCAGGTCATTGACCTTGATACCCTCAGCGGCGACAAGGTCATCTTTGGCGCAACTGTGGACCTGGAAGATGTAGATAGCGGCGAAGCCAAAACCTACACCATTCTTGGCCCGGATGAGGCCGACCCCAGCAAGGGATCCATTTCTTTTCTTTCACCCGTGGGGCAGGCCCTGCTCGGGCGCGAGGAAGGGGACGAAGTTTCCGTTGAAATTCCTCGTGGCCGTGTCACTTACGAAATTATCGGCGTCAGCTTCAAGGGCAGCAAAAACCTCGGCTAAGGCAATATTGCCCCAACATTGCATGGCGGCGGCTGCGCGGGCGGCACCCGGCACAATTGGTGAGCGAAGTTTGCCTGCGCGACCAGACGCCCGTGTGGGTATTTTGCAGATATTGCGAATGCACGTTCTCAAAACTGCAATGCTCCAGACCGACAGACTATAATTTCTTCTCCATTATCAGGGTCCACCCCTGATCAAAGGCAGCGCGCAGATTTATGTTTCGCAAGCCGCTTTTTTGAACGGACACGCCCCAGAGCGCGAGAAATTTCTCCAGCGCCTGGGGCGGTTCTGTTTTCGGTTGCGGCTTGCGACCTGCCCCCCAGCCCTGCCAGTTCACCTGCCCTGCCCTGCTGTCCACAACGCCAAGGCCGTCTGCAGAAACCTGCCACCATGCCCAAGGACAAACAAGACTGTGTCGGTCGGCGGATGCCATACGCAAGGCCAGATCAGCACCGGCCCAGGCCCCCATGGACGGATTAAAGCCGTTGTGTCCCAAAAACAGCCGGCGCTCTACAGCCATAGCCTGCTGCGGGGCTGCCAGCACTCTGCGCGTGAGCAAGAGCTGCCCCCAGCAGAGCGAAGGCAGCAGAAAACAATCCGCGCCGCGCTGCAGTGCAAAGGTTTGTCCGCCAGCATCCGGCATCAGCCCAGCGTGCCAGAGGATATTGCCGTGTCGCAGCATGCCGCCCACGGCCCCGACGCCACCTTGCAGGGCCAGGGCCAGCAATTGCTCCGGCTGGCAATCTTCGCATGGCAGCAAGGAGGAATCCAGAAAAAGTACCGCCTCGCCACGTGCCGCGCGGGCGGCCAGATTGCAGGCGATGTTCCAGTCGCCTGCCCCTGGCCCCTGCGGCGGGGGCAAAATCCTGGCGGACAGAGACGCAGGAACGGTGGCAAAGGCCGCTGCGCTGTCTGTCGTCAAAGGCTGACAAAGCACCTCCAGCGGCAAAAGTGCGGCAAGGCGCATCAACGCCTGCCACAATCCGGCCTGTACTGGCCGTCCGTGCCGGGCCAGCAGTATAACGCTGCACTTGCAGGACAACACGCTGAATCGCAGAGCGTAAAAATTGTTGCGTCCCGCAGGCGCGGCAACGGCAGAAAGCCTGCGGCGTATTGCACTTTCGTTCAGTGCACGACGTGTTGCCTCAAGAACATAGGGTTTCGCTCCCACGGCGCCGCTTGAACTGCCTTCGTGCACGCGCCAGTGATAGAGCACATGCGGTACATGAACAATCTGCTCCGGCCCTAGACATTCCGTGGCGCGCAGGCAGAGGTCAAAATCCTGCGATCCTTCCAGACCGGGCCGCAAGCCGCCAAGGCGGCGCAGCAATTCTGTGGAATAAACAGAAAAGTGCCCGACGTACAGGGTCCAGGGGTCGAAGGCCGCCTTGAAGATGGGCGTGCGCCGGACACCACGAAAATCCACCTTGTCTTCGTCACTGAAAGCCAGCCCCAGATGTGGCGCGGACGCGGCCACTGCGGCCATCTGTTCAAGGGCGGCAGGTGCCAGCACGTCATCGTGGTCCAAGAAACCGGTCCAGGGCGCATCAGCCATATCCAGGGCGCTGTTACTGGCAAGGGAAATATGCCCGTTGCTCTCACGTCGTACACAACGCAGCCGCGCGTCCATGGCCGCGTAGGCGCGCAGTATTTCAGGCGTATGTGGGTCGGGAGAAGCGTCATCAGCAATACAGAGCTGCCAGTGGGGATAGGTCTGGGCTAAAACAGAGTCCAGAGCCGCGCGCAAATATTCGGGCTGCGGGCTATACACGGGCATAATCACGGCCAGGTGGGGCCATTGACGGCCAACGAGCAGTTCACTATACCGGTGTTCTTTTTCCTCTCCTTCCTGCAGCATGAGCTTTGCAGCAAAGCTGTTTTTTTCCGCCAGTTCCAGCCAGGCATCATAAATTGCAGGGCAATTGTCCAGGCCGCAGGCGTACAACCCCTCCTTCTGCAACGCGCTCAGGCCGGGACGCAAACATCTGCACCTGAAATCTTCCTCCCGTTGCATCCATGCACCGGCCTGCTCCACCAGAGCCGGGTATTCCTTTTCATAACCGTAGGTATATAACGCGCGGGCGGCTTCTGCATACCAGGACAGGACCCGGGGCAGACTGTCGGGCAAATCACGGCAAAGAGCCAAAGCAGTACGCCTCTGCCCTTCGGGCAGAAGGCTGAGCAGATCCAGCAGATGTTGCGGCCCGGGATCATGCCGCCAACGCAGCCATGCTGCCATGACGGGCATGGCTGCCTCATCCTGTTCCAGACAGGAGGTCAGGCGCGGCCCCGGATGCAGCCAGGCAGTGCATTCGTAATCCAGACCATCTTGCCGTGCATGCTCCGCCTGATCAGGATGCAGCAGGCCGGGATACAGTCTGCCGCGCAACAACAGGCTGTTCCACAAGCCACAGGTCTTCCAGCTGTCAAAATCGTCAGCCAGAACCGCCAGCGCATCGGGCTCGCTGCTGAAAAAACGCTGCGGAGCGCACCCAGAAGCGGAGGAGTACGGGGCAGCCAGGCGCAGGCAAAAATCCTGCGGTGCAAGCTCGTCCAGAGCAGTCGTAAGGCCGCCCACAGCCAGAAAATCCTCACGCCGCAGCAAAAGCGCTCCCATATGAGCTACCTGAAAAAATCTCCGCTTTCGTGCCAGCTCATGCTCCAGAGGCAGGCCTTCATAAAGATACTGCAATTGCCCAAGACAATTGCCCACGCTGCCCATGTGGGCAATACGGCTCTGGGGGAAAATATGGCTTTCCGTCAGAGAAGCAGACTGGCCGAAAGCTTCCTGGCGGTAAAGGAACAGGGGATTGACCCCGGCAAGCTGGCCCGAGCGTTCCAACCTGTCGCGCATTGACGGCAAGCTGCCGGGCAAAAGGCGTACGGCTGAAGAAAGAAGTAAAAGATAAGGGGTTCGCGCCTGACTGGCCGCCAGATTAAGCGCTTCAAGGCAGGATTGCCCTGCGGACGGGCTATAGCAGCGAAAGGCGTGCATTGTCTGACGGCGCACCATCCCCTGCCCAAAAGACATGAGATGCGGGCGCATCTCTTCATGGCATGCCGCCATGAGTACCTGCCCAGCGGCTCCGGCGTACTCAAGGGCAGCGCAACAGTCCTGGGCGGAGAACTCCGGCAATACGCGCAATAAAACGGTCAGCCAGGGCCTGCTACGTGCTTCTGTCGTCATGCCCACAAACTAGCACAGGGCGTGGGGCGGCGCAACGCGCCACGGTTTCGCTGATGGAGCAAATCAGCAATGGCAAGATGGTGGCAGGAGCGCTTCGAACCTTCGACGTCCTGTTTTTAGCAGTTAAAGATACCATGCAGGCAGAGCGTGCCGCCGTTGCTGCACCCTGTCTGCGGAAACACAGAACCTGCAAGATGGAATACGCCATTGGGGCAAGGGGTTTGCCCTGAAATACAAACTTTTCCACACGATGCCTTCATCACGTCGCGTGACGTTCGGCACTTGATCAAACGGCAGCCCCCTGCAGGCAATGGAGCGTATTTTTTGCAAAAATTTTAATCCCCAAAGCCTCGTCCCTTGATTAAAAACTCATAACATTTCAATAAAAAAGAAGTTTTTCAATCACATCCTTCTTTTTTCCGCACTGCGCCGTAAGGCTTGGCAGACCAAGCATATATTTGCTAGTCTGGCTGCGCCCAGCCCTTTGGCAGCCACGGGCTATCGTACAGGCACAGTCCGCGCCGTGGGCTGTATCCGCCACATCAACCGCATCCAGAATTTTGGGGCACGCAACCCAAGGCTTATGCATGACACAAACAATGCCCCGCTTGCTCTACCTGCTGGCCGTACTGGCCTGGTATCTGCTGCTACTGCCCAATCCCGTCACAATCTTTATGGCGGCCTGTCTGTCTTGCCTCACCCTGCCGCAGTACCGCAAACTGCGGCAAAAAGCCCGGGCCTGGCGAATCCGCATTGAACGCAGCCGGCCGGATTCACGCAAGCGACGCCTTCTCATCTCCTTTGTCAATTCATCGCCGCTTTACGGATATATCACCATGCTGATAGCGGCCCTTATCGTTCCCATTGCCGTGCTGGTTCTTCTGGTATCGCCGCAGGCAGCAGCCGGTTTTACGCGGCTGCGTGAACTGCAGGCCAATAATTTTCAGTTGCCCGTTGAGTGGGTAAACTACATCCAGCAATGGAGGCAGAGCCTTACAGAGCATCCGCGCCTTGAACGCGCCTTCAATGATCTGCTCATGCGGCTGGACAGCTTTTTTGATACTGCCATGGGTCTGCTGCTGTCGCGCGGCGTAGATTTCCTTGGGGGCACCATGACCGTGCTCTGGACCAGCTTTCTCTTTGTAAGCCTGACAGTGATATTTACCATCTATTCCCGCCGTGTACGCAAGATCACGGGCAGAATATTCCATATTTCCCAGTCCATGCTGCGGCGCTTCATCACGGCCATACACCGGGCGCTGCGCGGCATCATGCTGGGCATTGTTCTGGTAGCGCTGGCCCAGGGCTTTCTGTGCGGCGTCGCCTTTGCTGTGGCAGGCGTCAACCAGCCTGCCTTCTGGGGATTATTGGCGACACTGGTAGCCCCTATCCCCATGGTGGGCACAGCTCTTGTATGGCTGCCCCTGTGCATTTCGCTCTGGTTTACCGGCAAAAGCATGGCCGCCATAGGGTTGGGACTGTGGGGAATGCTGGCCGTAGCGGGTGTGGACAACGTACTGCGCCCTCTTTTTCTGCGGCAGGGTATCAAGGCCCCTTTCTTTGTGCTGATTATCGCCATCCTCTGTGGACTTTCCAGCTTTGGCCCGGTGGGGCTTATTGCCGGTCCCGTGCTGCTGGCCTTTGCCATGCAGGCTGTGGAGGAAGCAAACCGTATTTACAAGTACAATGCCTGACAAAGTATAATGGTTAAAAAAGATTCTCACGCCACACTTACGGCAGAGGAAGAGCCTTGCCGCCTCAAGGACAGCTGCGGACAACGCCGTACGGAAAACAGCGGCACGTCTGCACGACCGTACCCCGCATACGCCCGCCACGGCGCACTACCGTGGGCGACTGCACGTCTGGCGGTCTGTTTGTTGTGGCTTTGCCTGACTGCCATCTGTGCAGTTCCTGGCGGCGCTCAGGCGGCCATGCCCGTGCGTTCCGCCATTCTTATCAATATGGACACCGGCAAAATTCTTTATGCCAAAAATGCGGATATGGCCATTCCCCCGGCTTCACTCACCAAGGTCATGACAATGTACCTGGCTATGGACCAGATTCGCGCGGGCAAGATCAAACCGGGTGAAAAAATCAGGATTACGCCGCAGGTAGCTGCCGTAGGCGGATCATCCATGCACTTGCGGGCAGGCGAGCGCGTCGCGCTGTCACAGCTGCTTACGGGCATGGCCGTGGTTTCCGGCAATGATGCAGCCACAGCAGTGGCCCGCCGGATTGGTGGCAATGACCGCCAGTTTGTCCGCGCTATGAACCAGAAAGCCAAGGCCCTGGGTATGAACCGCACCACATTCAAAAACCCCACCGGGCTACCGGCCGCCGGACAGAAAACCACTGCCAGAGACATGGCGCGAATGACGAGAGCCTACCTGCGTTCTCACCCGTCTGCCCTGCGCTACCACAGTGTGCAGCTGCTCACCTATCGGGACAGAAAAACGCGCAATACCAATGGGCTGCTGGGTACGGTCGCTGGCGTCAACGGCTTGAAGACGGGCTGGACCGTAGCCTCGGGCTACAACCTTATTGTGACAGGTCAACGGGGTAAAACCCGCATGCTGGCAGTGGTTATGGGCGGCACCAGCAGAGTCGGGCGCGATAATGCCGCCCGCAGACTCATTGAGGCCGGATTCCGGCATCCGGCATCGCCTAAAAAAGTACAGCAAATGTTCTCTGCCAGAAAAAAGCGCTGACGCCAGCCATGCCAGAGCACATTATAATTTTTTGTGGCTGAAGCAGGGAAGCGGCAATGCATGTGGCGCAGCCTGTTACACAAAAAATCAGTTAAAAGCAGCTTTCGAAAAGTTCATAAAAAGACGGCGGGAATTCCCGCCGCCTTTTTTATGGCCCATATATTTTTTATGGCCCGCATATTATGGCAACAGCGGCTACGCCTGCTTGAGTGCCTGGTCCAGATCCGCAATAATGTCATCCACATGCTCAAGCCCCACAGACAAACGCACTGTGCCGGGATTTATGCCCGCCTCGCGCAATTGCTCATCGGTCAACTGCCGGTGGGTGGAGCTTGCCGGGTGTAATACGCAGGTGCGGATGTCAGCCACGTGCACTTCAAGTGAAACCATTGCAAGGCTGTCGATAAAGCGCGCCCCGGCGTCACGCCCTCCGCCGAGCGAAAAGGAAATCACGCCGCTGCACCCGTCGGGCAGGTATTTATCGGCCAGCACCTTGTTGGCGTTGCCCGGCAGACGTGGATAACTGACAGACTCGACCTTGGGATGGTTTGCAAGGTAGGCAGCCACAGTTTCGGCATTGCGGCAATGGCGCTCCATGCGCAGTGGCAGAGTTTCAAGGCCCTGATTAATGTAAAAGGCTCCCTGTGGGCTTTGGCAGCAGCCCATGTCACGCATAAGCTGTACACGAGCCTTGACGATATAGGCTGCACGGCCAAAGGCTTCTGTGTAAACCAGCCCGTGATAGGAAGGATCCGGCTCGGTGAATTCGGAAAACTTGCCGCCAGTCCAGTCAAAATTCCCACTATCCACAATAACACCGCCCATTTGTAGAGCATGCCCGTCCATATACTTTGTGGTGGAGTGCACGACCACATCCGCCCCGTATTCAAAGGGGCGGCACAGCACGGGCGTGGCAAAAGTACTGTCCACCACAAGCGGCAGACCATGCCTGTGCGCCAGCCCGGCAAAACGCTCTATGTCCAGCACGTCCATGGACGGATTTGTCAGAACCTCTCCGAACACCGCTTTCGTATTGGGCCTGAAGGCTTTTTCAAGCTCTTCGTCCGAAGCGGTCTGATCCACAAATGTTACTTCAATGCCGAGCTTTTTCAGGGTGACGGCAAAAAGGTTGAATGTACCCCCATAAATGCTGGAAGCGCTGACGATATGATCGCCGCTGCGCGCCACATTAAGCAGGGCAAGCAGGTTGGCCGCCTGCCCGGAGGATGTGCAAAGGGCGCCCACGCCGCCTTCAAGGGCCGCGATCTTGCGCTCTACCGCATCTACTGTGGGATTACCAAGGCGGGTATAAAAAAATCCCGCATCCTCGAGGTCAAAAAGCCTGGCCACAGCTGCGGTGGATTCATATCTGAATGTGGTGCTCTGGGCGATAGGCACAACACGCGGCTCACCATTTTTAGGCTCATACCCGGCGTGCAGACAAAGAGATTCCGTTTTCATGCCATCCTCAATGCGGTGAAATTTAAAGATCATGACGGCCATACATTCGCGCCGCGCGGCACGAAAATAACGCAAGCGCATCCGGGTGGCAACCTGACGCGCAAGCTCCGGATCCACCCTTCGACACGCATGACATACCCCCGCAAGACAACCCTGATGGCCGCCCGGGCAAAGTTTTTTACAAATCTTTTCAAGCCGCCGTCCCCGGGGGGACCTGCCCCGTAAACGCCAGCAAAAAATCACGAACCTATTGACCGTTTCTAGCTTACTGTATATAATTTTTCGCAAATGACGGCCAGCTGGCCGTGCGGAAACATGAGGGGCATGACCGCCGCACACGCCAAAGCCAGCAGCCTTTTCGCATCATACCAGTTCCTGAATTATGCACAGACAGCGCCACAGGGCGCACGGCTGCAAAGCCGGACGTCGCTATGCCGTTGTCTTCGACACGGACGGCGTGACTTTTTCGCGCCGCACAGCAGGCCCCAGTGGCAGGGGGACTGCGCCGCAGATGTTCATTCACTCTTGCCAGGAGGCTATTATGCGTATTGCCGTGGGTCTGGGCAAAGAAGGCGGAGAAGAGCGTTTGGAGCGCCAGGGCATCAGCCGCCGCGATTTCATGAAATTTTGTACAGCGGTGGCCGTGGCCATGGGCATGGGACCGGCTTTTGCTTCCGATGTGGCTGCCGCCCTTACCGGGCGTCGTCCTTCGGTGGTGTACCTGCACGCCGCCGAGTGCACGGGCTGTTCCGAAGCGCTGTTGCGCACCTATCAGCCCTTCATTGACACTCTTATTCTTGACACCATTTCTCTTGACTATCACGAAACTATCATGGCCGCCGCCGGTGAAGCCGCCGAAGAGGCCCTTCAGGCCGCCGTCAACGGGCCTGACGGTTTCATCTGCCTTGTCGAAGGCGCTATCCCCACGGGCATGGACAACAAGTACGGCTATATTGCCGGACACACCATGTACGACATCTGCAAAAACATCCTGCCCAAGGCCAAGGCCGTTGTCAGCATCGGCACCTGTGCCTGTTACGGCGGCATTCAGGCGGCCAAGCCCAATCCCACCGCCGCCAAGGGCATCAATGACTGCTATGCGGATCTGGGCGTCAAGGCCATCAACGTGCCTGGCTGCCCGCCCAACCCCCTGAATATGGTTGGCACTCTTGTGGCTTTCCTCAAGGGCCAAAAAATCGAGCTGGACGAAGTGGGCCGCCCCGTTATGTTCTTTGGACAGAGCGTGCATGACCTCTGCGAACGCCGCAAGCATTTCGACGCCGGTGAGTTTGCGCCTTCCTTCAACTCTGAAGAAGCGCGCAAGGGCTGGTGCCTCTACGATGTCGGCTGTAAAGGACCAGAGACCTACAACAATTGTCCCAAGGTTCTTTTCAACGAGACCAACTGGCCGGTGGCTGCCGGGCATCCCTGCATAGGCTGCAGTGAGCCCAATTTCTGGGACGATATGACGCCGTTCTACCAGAACTAGGGGGATAAAAAATGAGCCAAGTCACTAAAACGCCCCGGAGCAATTACACCGGTCCCATTGTGGTGGATCCGCTGACCCGCATCGAAGGCCATCTGCGTATTGAAGTGGAAGTTGAAGGCGGCGTGATCAAAGAGGCCCGCAGCTGCGCCACCCTCTTCCGTGGAATTGAAACCATTCTCAAAGGTCGCGATCCCCGCGATGCGCAACACTTCACCCAGCGTACCTGTGGCGTCTGCACCTATACCCACGCCCTGGCCTCCACACGCTGCCTTGAAGACGCCATCAACAAGCCCATTCCGGCCAACGCTACCTATATCCGCAACCTGGTTCTGGGCAACCAGTTCATGCACGACCACCTGGTCCACTTCTACCATCTCCACGCATTGGACTTCGTGGACGTTACGAGCGCCCTTCTGGCCGATCCCGCCAAGGCAGCCAAGCTGGCGAACTCCATTTCGCCCCGCAAGGCAACTACTGAAGAGTTTGCCGCCGTACAGGCAAAACTGAAGACCTTTGTGGCAAGCGGGCAGCTCGGCCCCTTCACCAACGCCTACTTTCTGGGCGGGCACGAAGGGTACTATATGGACCCCGAAGCCAACCTTGTGTGCACCGCCCACTACCTGCAGGCCCTGCGCGCCCAGGTGGAAGTGGCCAAGGGCATGGCCGTTTTCGGCGCCAAGAACCCGCACACCCAGTTCACTGTTGCCGGTGGCGTGACCTGCTATGAAGCCCTGACACCCGAACGCATCAAGCAGTTCCGTGAACTTTATGTCAAAGCCCGTGCCTTTATTGAAGAAGTTTACATCCCTGACCTTCTGCTGGTAGCCAGTTACTACAAGGATTGGGGTAAAATCGGCGGAACCAACAACTTCATGGCCTTTGGCGAGTTTCCCGCTCCCGGCGGCGAACGCGACCTCAACAGCCGCTGGTACAAGCCTGGCGTTATCTATGACCGCAAGGTGGGTTCTGTGCAGCCCTTCGATCCCAGCAAGATCGAAGAGCACGTGCGCCATAGCTGGTACGAGGGCAAAGCCCGTGCTCCCTTTGAAGGCGAGACCAATCCGCACTTTACCTTTATGGGCGACACGGACAAGTATTCGTGGAACAAGGCTCCGCGCTATGACGGCCACGCCGTGGAAACCGGCCCCCTTGCCCAGATGCTGGTGGCCTACGGGCACAACCACAAAACCATCAAGCCCACCATTGACGCAGTGCTCGGCAAGCTGAATCTCGGCCCCGAAGCGCTGTTCTCTACCTTGGGCCGTACTGCCGCCCGCGGCATACAGACGCTGGTCATTGCCCAGCAGATGGAAAACTGGCTTAACGAATACGAGAATAACATCGTCAAGGACAAACAGATCGTTGAAGATTACGCCGTACCGACTTCCGCACGCGGTGTTGGCTTTGCCGACGTTTCACGTGGCGGTCTCTCACACTGGATGACCATTGAAGACGGCAAGATCGACAACTTCCAGCTTGTGGTTCCCACCACCTGGAACCTGGGTCCCCGGGACGACAAGGGAGTGCCCAGCGCTGCCGAAGCCGCCCTGGTCGGCACTCCTGTGGCCGATCCCAAGCGCCCGGTAGAAATCCTGCGCACCATTCACTCCTTTGACCCCTGCATCGCCTGTTCTGTGCACGTCATTGATGGTGAAAGCAACGAAGTGCATGACTACAAGGTTCTGTAGTCTGCCGTAGCCGGAATAGATGAGGGCGGGGGGATTTGCCCCCGCCCTTTTTTTCACCTTCAAGAAAGCGAGCAGGCACATGAGCAAAGAAAAAGTGCTTATCCTGGGTGTGGGCAATATTCTGCTGACCGATGAAGGCTTTGGGGTGCGGGCGGTGGAATACCTTGAGGCACAGTACCGTTGGCCTGAAAATGTGACTCTTATGGATGGCGGCACTCAAGGGCTGATGCTCATGAGCATACTTATGGATTGTGATTTTCTGGTGGTTCTGGACGTGGTATTGGGCCGCGAAGCGCCCGGATCCATATACTTGCTGGAAGGGGAAAAACTGCGGCAAAGCCTGAGCTTCAGAGATTCAATGCACCAGACCGATCTTGTAGACACGCTTGTAACCTGCGAACTGGCCGGTCACCGGCCACGAGCGCTTGTCTTCGGCATGCAGCCATATGACTACAAAACCATGCAGGTCGGGTTGACTTCAGAGGCAGAAGCTAGGTTGCCGGAGTTTTGCGCAAAAGTGGTGGCCGAGCTTGTTCATCACGACATTTGCGCCGAAAAAATCTGACCCCTGGAGCGTAGTTATACCGTTGAGGCATATCTCGAAGCTGTCACAGTGCTCACTACGGCGCCTGACAACGCAATTACTCAGCGAAGTCGTCTGCACCTCCGTAACCTGCCGGTCAACGGCTGAACCTCTTGCGCAGCCACGGCAAAAGGCTTCGTCACAAAACTGTTCCAGTCTTCCAATGCAAATATCCCGTAGCAGCGTATTTGGCTGTTACGGGATATTTGCATTGGCGTCACAACAGGGACTTTTCGCACTGCAAGACTTGCAGAAACTGCCGGATGCCCGACAAGACAGTTCTTTATTTGAAAAAAATGCACAGCGATGTTGCGTTGCACGAAACACACCAAGAGCATTTTTCTGTGGCGTCCTGACCGTTGTTAAAATCACACATCTTGCAAATCCTGCCAGATCGCCGGCCAGGTGCTCCCTTGGCTTCAAACAAAGTATTTGTCAATGTTCCGCAAAACGTACGGATGCAAACAGGCTATGATTCGGCCTTGCCCTAAAACTGCCCTGCGTCATTCATCCCGGGGCAATCGTTCTTCGGTAAACAGGGCAATGCCGGCCCGCCTCAGATCATCGGCCCACAGCCCGTCCCCTTTGCGCAATGTTCCGGTGAACGTGCCGTCATATACCTGACCACAACCACATGAAGGTGAACGGCTTTTAAGGATAGCGGCGGTACAGCCGCCCTGCCGGGCCAGAGCAGTGGCCGCTTGCGCACCGAGCAGAAAAGCCGTGGTCACATCTTCCCCGTTTTTGTTTACCACCCGCTGCCCCGACAATTCGCAAGCAGGCCTGGGCGTTGGCAACCCCCCGAGGCACTCCGGGCAGGCTGCCACAGCCCTGCCCTCTTCCATCAGGCGCATGACTGCGGCACAGGGCGTGGCGCGCCCGTCATAGCGACAGGCAATGCCTGCCAGACAGGCACTGACGACATAACGAGGATGCATAATGCCTACTTTTCTTCGGGCAGCAGCGCGGCTTCCCACATTTCCTGATAATAAACGCAGGTGCCGGGATTCCAGGCGGTAGCCGTGGCGTGATCGTAGCTTTCGGTAATAGGCCAGTCAGTATGCGGAGCCAGGGCTTCTTCAAATGAGGCAGCTTCTACCACAGCCTCATACTCGAGGTTAAGCGTATAATTAGGCCCTTTCATAAAGCGCAGATGATAGCGCGGCATGGCAAATCCTTTCAACGCGAACACCGGGAAGGGGGTTCCCCTTCCCGGTGTGTTTAGTCAGTTACACAATGGCGGTGCCTAGTGTGTGGTCATCACAAACTTGCTGACGAGGAAGAGCACTATCAGCAGGAAGATGCCAAGCCCCACGCCACCCTTAATGAGCTTCATTTCAATGGGGTCCAGGGGTTCGTACTCCATCTTCTCGATTTCTTCATGGAGTTTTACTTCATTAGTCTTTTCCATATCTCACTCCGAATATGCTAGCCGCCGATAACAGGCGGGGTCATGCCGTGGAAGAAGGCGTAGGAAATGAACAGGCCCACCCAGATGATGAAGCCGAACAGGCACACCACGTACACAACAGCCAGACGACCGATGCCTTCTTCACGCAGTTTGCGGAAGTTGGACACCACACCGATGGTGAAGAAGGTCATGAGGAAGAACAGTACACGGAACCCGTTGATAGTGCCGGACAGGCTCTTGCCGAGCTTGTGCAGTTCGGGCGAGGACAGGCACATGAACAGCAGGATCAGGAAGGTGCCAATGTAGCCCAGCACGAAGCGGGGGAAACGGTCCATAACGTCGCCCCAGGTCATGGTGCGCTCGCCACGGGTTTTGTCAAACTTGGCGGTCCAGACGTAAGCGAGCACCAGGGCCCACACGCCGATGAACACGTCAATGAAGATCTTGACGGTAGTGGTAACCATCACGACCCAGCCCGGCTCCCAGTTGATGCCCTGACCGGCCATCTTGGCCAGAATAAGGGATTCGGTGATGGCACCGCTGGCGATGGCGCCGCCGTCAGACTTAACAGCGAGGCCCATCCAGGCACCGGCCACCAGGGGTTCGGTGGAAAGGAACTGCTGAGCCACAAAAGGCAGTATCAGCATTTCGATGCAGGTAAACACCACGACCAGCGAAGACACCATGATCGGCACCACAGGCCGGGCGCGGATGGCGCCGCCGGTAGCAATGGCCGCGGAGACGCCGCAGATGGAGATACCGGAAGCAAGAGGGGCAGCCCATTCCTTGTTGAACTTGAAGTGCTTACGGGCAACGTAGTAAACAACGCACCAGTAGAGCAGGTAAGCTTCAACGATGGCGCAAAGACCGCGGAAAATGATGTGACCGGCAAAACCGGCGGCATCAGCGGCTTTCACGCCCAGTTCGGCACCCATGATAACAATGGCGATCTTAACGAAAAGCTCGGGCCGGCAGGCTTCACGCAGGCTTTCGGCAAACTTGGGGGTAATGTTGCCCACAAGAATACCGACAACCAGAGCCACGATAAGACCAGCTTCAGTGCTGAGGCCCAAGGCCCACGGAATGCCCTGCTTGGCGAGCTGCGTGGGGTTGGCCGCGATGTAGGCGTTGGCCCCGGCCGTGTAGCAGGCGATGGCCATGAAGAAGATGATGGTGAAGCCGCGAATGAAGCTGGGCACATTGCCTTTGATAAGCTTGATGCCCACAGCCAGCAGGGTGGTGATGACCACATAGCTGACCAGCAGCGAACCCCAGCCGGGCAGCCACTTCCACGTTGCGGCCTTCCAGGCGGTAAGCGGGTTATCAACCCACATGCCAACGCGCACGACCCAGCCCATCATATCCAGGCCGACCATTTTGCCGAGCGCTAAAACGAAGACAAGGCAGCCGATAAGCAGGGCAACTTTGTCTTCGTTAAATGCTGCCTTTGGTGATGCCATACCCATAGTCCTCCATGCGAATAATGCAAGTAATCACGAACACACCTCCCCCGCCGGCACCTATTGCCTCTGGCGACCTTGTACAAACGAGCACATGGCGCACCAAAAGACAAAATTTGCCGCAGTGTCCGGCTGGGGAAACCACGCCAAAAATGGTGCCGTCTTACAGAAAAAATCAGCGGCACCGCCTGAGAACATACCTTTCTGAGCCAGATTGTCAAGCATTAGTTCAAAGTTTAACAACCTGTAAATATCCTCTTATCCTGACAGGTTAAGCAGCATTTTTCTCACTGTATAAAATAAAAATAATCACTCTGTAGAAAGTATTTATACGATACTCCACACAGTATTTATAATAAAAGACAAAAAAAACTTTCTTATGATTTTAATATGCACAAACATGGCTTGATTTTATCTTGTAATGCAGTCCATGTTCATCAGAAAAGCATTTAAACCAGACAAACACATGCAGAAGAGCACGTTGCTCAAAAATGTCCCAAAAGCGCCCCTCTGGCCGGGAAAGCATGTTTTTCCGGCGCTGTCGCTTCCATCCTTGTGCTTTATAACACCAACAGGTGCATGCGTGACACGACGACCAGTATCAGCCAGCCCAGTTATCATCTTACGTGCAATAAAGCACCTGCTCGAAAAAATTCCATCACGCGGAAACGGTGTTGATAAAAACAGACAATTCTCCAGCCCGATTGTGGCGGCATGCGCCTCTTCACGTAAAACTACAGGCCAGGGTGGCAGCAGCCCCGGACCGAGCCGGTGCGCCAGCAAAAAAGCATGCACAACGTGTGTCACGTTTTTTTTAAAGTTGACACAAAAATAACATGCCGATACTATTCTAAAAATTCTCACAACCCCATACAGGACAAGAAGATGAACAGAATTTTCAAGGCGTTTCCCCTATCGTTCCGTCATGCCTGCGGCTGTTTTCTGGCTCTGTTTTTCCTTCTGTTTTCACTCCTCCCCGCATCTGCAGCCAATGGATGGGACAAAGACACGCTGGTGTACGCCTGGAGCAGCAATGTGGGTCCCCTTAACCCACACGCCTACGGCGCCAACAAGATGTTCGCCCAGGCCCTCATATATGAGCCGCTGGTGCAATATGCCGAAGGCGGCAAGATCATCCCCTGGCTGGCCGAAAGCTGGACAATCTCGCCCGATGGCAAGGTCTACACTTTCAATCTGCGCAAAGATGTAAAATTTTCAGACGGCACTCCCTTTACAGCCGATGCAGTGGTAAAAAACTTCGATGCCGTCCACATGAACATCAAGCGTCATGACTGGCTGGCCACGGCTGACCTTATCGATTCATACAAGGCTGTCGGGCCTCATACCTTTGAACTGGTACTCAAGCAGCCGTATGCTGCAGCGCTTCAGGAACTGAGCCTGGTGCGCCCCCTGCGCTTTCTCTCCCCCGCGGCCATGCCCGAAGACGGCAATACCGCCCAAAGCATAAAAGCACCTGTGGGAACTGGTCCCTGGGTTCTGGCCGAAAGCCGCAAAGGCGAATTTGACCGCTTTGTGCGCAACGATAATTACTGGGGCGAAAAACCGCAGATGCGCCAGCTTGTGGTCAAGGTGATTCCTGATGCAGAAACCCGGGCTGTCGCGCTTGAAAGCGGTGAGGTGGACCTTATAGCCACTGCCATTGCCGACCACGGCTCGGCCGGAGTAAATCCGGATGCTTACGCCGCCCTGTCCAAGGATCCGGCCTATGCCACCCGCGAATCTTCTCCGCGCAATACCCGTCTGCTGGCTATGAATACCGCCCTGTTCCCGACCAATGAGCTTGCTGTGCGTCAGGCCATTGTGCGCGCCATTGATCGTCCTTCCATAATAAAGGGTGTGCTGCTCGGCCAGGAAGCTCCGGCCGAAGAACTGCTGGCTAAGGACATTCCCTTCTGTGATGTCGCGCTGAAGCCTTATCCCCATTCTCTTGAAGAGGCCGCCGCCATTCTGGACAAGGCTGGCTGGAAGCTTAAATCCGGCGAAAAATTCCGGACCAGAGATGGCAAAACCCTGCGCCTTGAACTTAAGTTCATTGCCAACGAAAGCATCATGCGCTCCATTGCCGAAGTGGTGCAAAACAACCTGGCCCGCATCGGCGTGGATGTTAAGCTGATGGGCGAAGAGCCTAACGCGTTCGGGGCGTCGCAGACCGACGGCGCATTTAACATGATATTCTGCGAATCCAACGGTGCGCCCTATGATCCGTTCTCATACGTTGCAGCCATGCGCGTGGCCGGACATGCGGACTACCAGGCCCAGCGCGGGCTGCCGCAGAAAAAAGAACTGGATGCAGCCATTACAAAAGCCCTTGCCACAACGGACACCAAGGAACTTCAGAACCTGTTCACCAGCATTCTGACCATGCTGCATGAAGAAGCCGTTTACGTTCCCGTAAGCCGTACTATTGACAAGGCACTGTTCAAAAAGAAAAACATCAAGGATTTCGCCTTCAGCCCTGTCTCCTACGAACTGCCTCTGGCGCGGATTTCAAGGCCATAGGTAACTGCCGGCACGACGATCTCCCGTGATCGCCTCTATACCCTGTTGCCCATGCCGTGGTATGCCTCGCGCACTCCACGGCATGGGCAAAGTGCGACATGGCGTCTGACCGGCGCCGCTCCCTGCAACCTCAACGCGGACCCCGTTCATGATACGCTTTTTGTGCCGCCGCCTTCTTGTCCTGTCCCCTCTGCTGCTGGGAGTTTCTGTTTTTGTTTTTGCCGTCCTGCGCCACGGTAAAACAGATCCGGCAATGGCATATCTGCGTTTGTCCGGTCTGCCGCCCACTGAAAGCCTGCTGGCGACCACCCGCGAAAGCCTGGGCCTGAACCAGCCGCTCTGGAAGCAGTATCTGGACTGGCTGAACTCGGCCCTGCAAGGCGACCTGGGCCTGTCCTATGTCACAGGCAATCCGGCCTTCAACGAAATCCTGCATTATCTTCCCGCTACCATTGAACTGACCATGTGGGCTATGGCCGCCACAATTTTCATCAGCGTTCCCCTTGGTATCGCGGCTGCTCTGTACAAAGACCGCTGGCCGGATCATCTTACCCGTATTTTTGCGTTCAGTGCCGTATCCATGCCCTCATTCTGGCTGGGTTTTCTACTGGTGCTCCTTTTTTCGCGCCATCTTGACATTCTGCCAGCCATGGGCCGGGGCGGCCCGGAATTTCTGATTTTGCCCGTGTTCACGCTTTCTTTCATGTCTATGGGGATCAACATACGCCTGGTGCGAGCCAGCATGCTGGAACACATGCATAGCCGCAGCGTCATCTATGCCCGCTCAAGAGGTTTGAAAAAATGGCGCATCATAGGCCAGCATGTGCTGCGCAATGCTTTTATTCCCGTCCTGACATCCATGAGCATGCACTTCGGCGAACTGCTCGGCGGGGCTGTGATTGTTGAAAACATTTTCAACTGGCCCGGTGTTGGCCGTTATGTGGTTTCTGCCATCTACAATCACGACTACCCCGTGATCCAGACGTTTACACTGGTAACCACCCTTATTTTTGTGTTTGTCAACCTGCTTACTGATGTACTTTACGCGCGCATCGACCCGCGCATCCGCCTTGGAGAAGGACGATGAACAAAAAAACGCTCGTAGCCCTTCTCATGCTGCTGCCGCTGATGGCCTGCGCCCTGCTGGGTCCCTGGCTGGCGCCCCACGACCCCGAAGCCGTGGAGCTGGCAAAAAAATTTCTGCCTCCCGGTGCGGACCATCTGCTGGGCACAGACCACCTGGGGCGCGACATTCTCTCCCGCCTCATGGTGGGGGCCCGCTACTCCCTGTCCACAGTGCTGTACATCATCGCCTGTATCGTGGCGGCAAGCCTCGCCCTTGGCTCCGTGGCAGGCTATCTCGGCGGCAGGGCAGATTCCGCCATCATGCGCGTCTGCGATGCCATGATGACCTTTCCAACCATAGTATTGGCGCTTTTTCTTATCGGCATTCTCGGGGCCGGGCTGACAAACCTTGTCATCGCCATCGCTGTAACCCATGTGGCATGGTACACACGGCTCGTGCGCAGTCATGTACTGAGCCTGAAAAGCCGGGGGCATATCCTGGCAGCGCAGGCCATGGGCCTGAGCCGCACACGCATTGTCATCCGCCATTTCCTGCCCGCGATTATTGTGCAGGTTCTGGTACTTGCAACGCTGGATGTGGGACATATGCTTCTGCATGTGGCCGGGCTTTCCTTTCTGGGGCTGGGCATACAGCCCCCCACACCGGAGTGGGGACTCATGATCTCCGAAGCCCGCAACTACATACGCTCGCAACCCATGCTCATGTTCTATCCCGGCATGATGATCTTCATGGCTACTGCCGCCTGCAACCTTATGGGCGATGCGCTGCGGGACCGCCTGGACCCTGCCCTGCGCGCCGCGGGGGCCTGATATGGAACATGTGACAAAACCGGCCTGCCAGCCGAACTCCCCATACATTCTTGAGGTTCGCGACCTTTGCCTGAAAACAGCCGGAACAGAAGCATCAAGGCTTGTGGACCATGTTTCCCTGAGCATTCGCGCAGGGGAAACACTGGCCCTTATGGGGTCCAGCGGATCCGGCAAATCTCTCACCGCCATGGCTGTCATGGGCCTGCTGCCGCCCGGTGTGCAACAGGAAAAAGGAAATATCCGCATTGCCGGGGGCGCTCCCGCGCTGATCATGCAGAACCCCGGTGACTGCTTCGACCACCTTTTCACCGTACGGCATACTTTTCGCGAAACATTCAGAGACACTGGCTGCGTGCCGCGCAGGCGCGAAGAAGCCGCCATGCGACGGCGCTTGCGCGAAGTGGGCTTTGCCAATCCCGGATCCATACTGCCCCGTCACCCTTTTGAACTGAGCGGCGGCATGCTCCACCGGCTTATGATAGCCCTGGCGCTGGCCAGAAAAAGCCCGCTGATTATTGCAGACGAGCCAATCTCGAGCCTTGACCTGCCCGGCAAGGCGCGCATTCTTCGCCTGCTGAAAAACCTGCAGGCCCGCCACAGTTTTGCCCTGCTCTATATTGATCATGACCTCACCACCGCCACCTGCATGGCCGACAACATTGCTGTCATGCAGGACGGACGCATCGTGGAGCAGGCACCGGCCCGTGAACTGCTGCGCCGTCCGGGCCATGACCATACCAAAGAACTGCTGTATGCCTTTCACGCATCCAGGATTCGCCCTGCTGCTGAAAAACAGGCCATCGCAACGCCCCGCACAACAAAGCATGTCGATCCCAACCGACCGGTACTGCTGGAGTGTCGCAACCTGAAAAAAACTTATGGCGCATGCCGCTGGCGGCGTCAGCCCGGTCAGGAAGTTTTGCGGGATGTAAGCCTGCGCCTGCACCGTGGGGAAAGTCTTGCCATCATGGGCCGCAACGGCGCGGGCAAAAGTACGCTTTTCCGCCTGTTGCTGGGACTGGAAAAACCCGATAACGGCAATATCCTGATTATGGGCAAAGACATCGGCTCGCCGGAAGCCCGCAAAAATAACTGGCGCAGACATGTGCAAACGGTCTTTCAGGATTCGCGGGGCGCGGTGAATCCACGCATGACGATCGGGCAGATCATTGAAGAGCCTCTGCTGGCCCACGGGCTGGCGTCAGGCGCAGACCGCAAAAAACGTGTGGCGGAGCTGCTTTCGCTGGTGGAACTGCCCCAGTCCTGTGCGCATAGATACCCGGGGCAGTTGAGCGGCGGGCAGTTGCAACGGGTCTGCATCGCTCGTGCCCTGGCCCCAAAACCGGACATTCTGCTTCTTGATGAAGCGCTGACCGACCTGGACGCCGTAGTACGCGCGCAATTGCAGGACCTGCTGGAAAATCTGAAAAACAGTCTGGGACTGTCGCTACTTTATGTATCGCACGATATGGGTTCTGTTTTTCGCCTCTGCGACCGGGTGGTAGTATTGAGCGAGGGCTGTCTGGTGGATGAGTTCCGCCCCTGCCAGCATCTTGATGCGGGCAGGCATGAATCTTTTACGCATCTGCTCCGCGCCGCCGCCGAACTGGCAGAAGGCCATCAGCAGGCGGTCTGATGCTCAGGCGAACATCAGAAAGGCGGCCCGGGCGGATGTGGCCGTACCGGTATGATTGCAACCAGCCCTGCTTTTTGATGCCGCGCGGCGCATATCTGGGCACACTGCGGGGCAGCCGGCCACCCCGACTGAAGCATCCCGCCTGAAAAACGGCCCGGCAACCCCGGCCTCATCCTTGAAAGCTTCCTCGCGGAAGCTTTTTTCGTCCACGGCTGTAACCAGCCGGTTTCACTGCCCGCAAATTTTTCCTCCAGCAGCTCGCAGACAATGACCGATGCGTCAAAATTTTCGCACCAAAGGGGAGGAAAAAAATTCCCACACCCACAATTAATTCATAACATACTTTAATTATAATATAATTTTTTTTGGCACATGGATTGCAAAGCCGGGGATACAGCTTAGTAACCACCAGGAGGTGTCCCATGTCTTTGGTTATTAACCACAACCTGATGGCCGCAAACACGGCCAGAAATTTGAATGCTCACTATTCACAACTGAGCAAGTCGGTACAGCGCCTTTCTACAGGCCTGCGCGTCAACAGCGCGGCGGACGACGCCGCCGGCCTGGCAATCCGCGAACTGCAGAGGGCCGACATCGCGACCCTGCAACAGGGCGCACGCAACGCCAACGACGCCATATCCATGATTCAGACCGCTGACGGTGCTCTGGGTGTTATTGACGAAAAGCTCACCCGCATGAAAGAGCTGGCGGAACAGGCCGCTACCGGCACGTATGATTCCACCCAGCGCCTCATGATCGAGTCCGAATATCAGGCTATGGCTTCGGAAATCACCCGTATAGCCAATGCCACGGACTTTAACGGCATTCACCTGCTCAACGGTTCCCTGTCCAGCGACACGCACGACGGCAGTGGTATGACGTCTACAGGCAAGCTCAAGGTCCACTTCGGCACAGGCAACGACTCCGCCGAAGACTATTACTACATCAAAATCGGCAACAGCACTGCCTCTGCCCTCGGCGTAGGCAATCAGGCCATTGACGATGCGACAGGCCAACTGCGTGACGGCGGAACAGTTTCTACCCAGCAGGCCGCGCAGCGCGCCCTGGACGCCATCACCAACGCCATTGTTTCCAAAGACAAGATACGCGCTCACCTGGGCGCCATGCAAAACCGCCTGGAAAACACCATTACCAACCTGAATATTCAGGCGGAAAATCTGCAGGCAGCCGAATCGCGCATTTCCGACGTGGACGTAGCCACGGAAATGACGCAGTTTGTGCGCAACCAGATTCTGAGCCAGTCTGCGGTAGCCATGCTCTCGCAGGCCAACTCGCTGCCCCAGATGGCCATGCAGCTTATCGGCGGCTAGGTCATCTTATAATAGGCTGTGGCAGACCAAAGATGGGAGGTCCGGGGGCCGTGCCCCCGGACCAGACAAGACTGCGTCATTCCCGCGCCATACAGCCACTTCACGCCCAAAAAGCTGCTCAACAGCCCTCAGGTCGCAACGGCTTTTCGTTGCCCGGCGGGCGCTTGCGGATGTTATTCCGTGTGTCCAAGAGTTTCCAGCGCAATACGGGCTGCCTGCTGTTCAGCTTTTTTACAACTGCTGCCGCTGGCCGAAAATTCGCTGCCGTCGGGCAGCCGCAAGGCGACTTCAAAAACCTTTGAATGCTCGGGACCATGACTGCCCACGCGCGTATATAGCGGAGCCTGACCGAAGCGCTGCTGCGAGGCTTCCTGCAGCCTGGTCTTGTAATCTTTAGAGGCCTTGCCGTCCCCAGCGCGGCTGGGCCACTGATCGGCGAATATGCGGCCTACGGCCTCTTGCGCCGCGGCAAAGCCACCGTCTTCGTAAATGGCAGCCAATACTGCTTCAAGAGCGTCACTCAACACCGCGTCCCGCTTTCTTCCCCCCTGACTTTCCTCGCCCCGCCCCAACTTCAAAAGCCTGTCAAGACCCATGTCACGCGCTCTTTCCGCAAGGCTTACAGCGCTGACAAGGCTGGAACGCATCTTGGTCAGCTCCCCTTCGCGAGCGGAGGGAAAACGCCGGTAAAGCTCCCACGAGACACAAAGCTCAAGAACGGCGTCTCCAAGAAATTCCTGCCGCTCGTTGTGTTCCTGTCCCGGCCCGCACTCATTGGCCCATGAGCTGTGGGTAAGGGCCAGTTCCAGCAGGTCTTTGCGAATAAAGCCATGCCCGAGCTGCTTTTTTACTAGCTCAAGCGCCCTGGACGAAGTGTATTCTGATGAAGCGTCAAAATTATGCATGGCGGTATTTTAGTCTTTTCGGCAGCCAAGGCAACAGAAAATGCCTTGACATGCGCTGCTTCAATGCCTACCTACAAGCCATTAACATTCAGGAGCAAAGCATGGCTTACGATATTCGTTTGATGAAGCTGGTAACGGGTGAACTGGTCATTGGCAAGTATGATGCCGAAAAAGACTGCCTTAATGACGTGGCCGCCATCCAGAGCATACCCACCCAGCAGGGCGTACAGATGATGATGCTGCCCTACGGCTATCCCTTTGAGCCAGAATTTGACGGCAGCCTGGAAGGAAAAAATTTCCTCTACCGCTACGCCAACACCCCCAAGGAACTTCAGGACAAATACATCGAAGCCTGCACCAACCTTACCGTGGCTGGCGGGCTTGGCAGAATGCAGTTCAGCTCCGAGCCGTTCAACGGCTCCGGCAGCGGCCTTATAAAATAAGTCCGGTTTCCTGTTCAGGTTTTTCCAAGGGCGGCCCCATGTGCCGCCCTTTTCATACCCTGCTTTTACTTTCATGCCTGACCGGCCTATCATTGGGGCGTGGGGCTGTTGAATATGTATTTCCAATGTTGCCCCCACGGTGATGATTAACCGTGCAGACCTACTGCGTGGCACCCTCATGCCGGATATCTGCCCGAGCACAGCCGCCAGGGCAATTGGCAGGCAGCACTACCCCGAAAATGCGGCAGCGCCATCTGCGGGAAAACCGAAAATTCCCGGACCGGCAAGGCTGACAAAAAAGCAATGCTGCCGTTTTTTTGTTGCGCATGCGCCAAAAGCGCCGCGCCCCCAGCGAACCCGTACAGACACATATATCTGTTGCAAAACTTTCAATGAGGAAGTCTATGCGTTCCCTTTTGCCCCTTTTGCCGAAGCCCAGCCGCTATGCGGGTATTGAAGACAATGCCTGCCGCAAGGATCCCAGCCGGATGCGTCTGCGTGTAGCCCTGGCCTTTCCCGATACCTATGATGTCGGTATGTCCTATCTGGGGCAAAAAATTCTCTACAATATCGTCAACAGCCGCCCCCAGTGGTGGGCTGAAAGGGTCATGGCCCCCGAGCGCGAAGCCGCGGAAATCCTGCGCGCTCACAACACGCCGCTGGCAACGCTGGAGTCAGACACGCCCCTGGCGCAGATGCATTGCCTGAGCTTTTCCATAACGCACGAACTTTGCTATACCAATGTGCTTTACATGCTTGATCTTGCAGGCATTCCCCTGCGCACAGCCAACCGGCCGCAGGACCTGACGGCCTGCCCCCTGATTATTGCCGGGGGCGGAGCCTTGCTCAGCGCCGAACCTTTGACGCCCTTCATAGATATCATGGTTCTTGGTGATGGCGAAGAAAGCCTGCCCGATGTGCTGCAGCTGCTCGAAAAGGCCCTGGACGAAGACTGGCCCCGCGAACGGATGCTCCTTGAGGCACGCCATATACCCGGCTTTTATGTACCTTCGCTTTTTGCCGCCCGCCCGGAAGCCCCCTCTGCGCCCCCCGTCCCCCTGGTTGCGGACTATACCCGCCCGGTGCGTCGTATCGTGGCGGACATCAATAACACCCCTTATCCAGCCAGGCAGGTGGTCCCCGTGGGGGCCGTGCACAACAGGCTGTCGCTGGAAATCGCGCGCGGGTGTACCCGCGGCTGCCGCTTCTGCCATGCGGGCATGGTGTACCGTCCTGTTCGGGAGCGCTCACTTGCGACCATCCAGACGCTGCTGGACCAGTGCCTGAGTGAAACGGGCTTTGACGAAATTTCTTTTCTCTCTCTCAGCACCGGAGATTTTTCCGCGCTGAAAACCCTGTGCTTTGGCGTACTTGACCGCTGCGCCCGCGAACAGATCGGCCTTTCCCTGCCATCACTGCGCGTCGGCTCCATTGATGATGAAATCATCGAACGGATGGCCGACCTGCGCCGCACCGGCTGCACCCTCGCTCCGGAGGCAGGCAGCCAGCGCCTGCGTGATGTCATCAACAAGGGCATAACCGAAGAAGAACTGCTGCTGCACGCCCAGAAATTGCTTGAGCACGGCTGGCGGCAGGTAAAGCTCTACTTTATGATCGGCCTGCCCACAGAAACCGACGACGACCTTTCCGCCATCACCGAAACCTGCCTCAAAGTGCGCGATGCGGCCGGGCGCGGCGGCCCGCGGCTTCAGGTTACGGCAGCTCTTTCGCCCTTCGTGCCCAAGCCCTTTACGCCCTTTCAGTGGGTTCCCCAGATAAGCCAGGAGGAAATCCAGCGGCGCGTACATCTGGTACGGCACCAGTTCAAGGGACAAAAATTCCTCAAACTGCGCTGGCATGAGCCTGCCATGAGCCATCTTGAAGGCATCCTTTCCCGTGCGGACCGCCGCATGGCTGATGTTGTGGAAAAAGCCTACCGGAAAGGCTCCATCTTCACGAGCTGGGTGGAAAATTTTGATCTGGCGCCCTGGCTTGAAGCTTTGGAGGAATGTGGCCTCAGCCCTGCCCAATGCATCGCCGAGCGGGTGCCGGGCAGCCCCATGCCCTGGGACCATCTGGAAGCTGGTATTTCTGAAGAATTTCTATTGCGCGAGTGGCAGCGAGCCCTGCAGGAAAAAATTACCGCCGACTGCCGCTATGGCGCATGCCGCCAATGCGGAGCCTGCGACACAAAGGCGGGGCCATCGCGCATGCCGCACACACCTTCCCCCGCTCCTGCCGGTTCTTGCGATGCAGCCCCGTGCGAAGGCACGTATGAAGAAAATGTCGTTGCACACCTGCCTTCCGGGCAGGATGCCGCCGCCGGGCAGACAGCCCCCCTTTCTGACGCGCATCTGCACCGCAACAGGCTTATCTTTCCGCAGCGCGACCAGCGCGCCCATCAGGCAAACCGCGATGCCGACGGGCGCCTTGTATGCCGCCCCCCGGCCAGCCGTCCGCCCAAGATAACACTTGAGCTGACAATCAAGGCCGCCCAGTATCGTGTCTGGCACAGCAAGGCCGAAGGCAGCGCCTATCTGAGCCAGTTGGAGCTGCAGGCCGTTCTGGAGCGTGCCATGCGTCGGGCGGCATTGCCGCTTGCCTTTTCACAGGGTTTCCACCCCATGCCCCTCATGTCATTCGGCCGGGCCTTGCCTGTGGGCGTTGAAAGCCGGGCCGAATGGTTTGCCCTGACTCTGCACAAAACACTGCCTGTCGAAGAAGTGGCCGGGCGTCTGAACCCGCTGCTGCCCCCCGGCATGGAAATTCTTCGCGTTGAAAAGGTAGAAGACAAGAACCGCCGTACGGAACAGGCCCTTGCCGAGGCTTTCAGCCTGAGCCTGCCCACCCCCGAAGAAAACCGCCTTGCGGCTCAATGTTTTGCCGACTTTGCCGCCCTGCCCGAGGTGTTCTACACCAGAGACACAAAAAAAGGCCCACGCACGGCCGACATCAGGGCCATGCTGAGCCAATGGGAAGCCCGGCCCACCGAGAAGGGCACAAATGCCATTGAGACCGTGACATTTGTGGCTGACTGGGATAGTGGTTATCTGTCGCCTCTACTGTTCAGCCTGGCAGTTTTACAGCCTATGGGAACACCAGAAACCTTGCGACCCAAACTCAAATTGATGAAAACTGCACAGTTTTTTGCCGATGCGCGAGAATACCCGTAAGCGGCCCTGCAAATGGAACTTACACTGCAGCGTTTTTTGACTTTTGATCCTGTTTTGCCCGCCACATGGGAGAAATATTATGGCATCCTGTATACCTTTTGCTGACGAAGAACCCTTTATCGAGCGCGTCAAAACCCTTGCGGATGACGAACTGCTTGAAATATGGGAAGAAACACAGCAGATCGAAAATATGCTCTGTGCCGAGCTTCATGCCGATTTTTCCATAGCTCCGGATTACGAAAAGGTCATTGTGGAAGAATTGCGCCTGCGCCATAGCCGCCGCATCAACGCCGGACACGCCACAAAATAGGGCAAGCCGTGGCAAAGCAGCTTGACAGCGAAGATCAGAGCGCCTTTTTAAGGTAAATCATGTCGGTCAACACCACGCCGTCCTCCACAATGGGATGGCGGTAGTTGTTGATAAAAAAATCTTTCAGGCGGTGCGAGTAGCTGAAACCGCACCGCCTGTAAAAATTCAGCGTACGCGGACTTTCACCCGTACCTACAAGCATGTCCGTTCCTTTGCCCATATATTGGGCGCACACATGTCGTACCATCAGGCTTCCGTACCCCAGCCCCTGATACCTGGCGTCCGTAGCCAGGTTTTTTATCTCAAACAGCCCGTTGCCTTCGTCGGTTACCACGCACACACATATGGCGGCCCGCCCGCCCCGCTCAGAGAGGACAAAAAGCTCGCCCCGTTCAAGATAACGGTCGATCATGTCTTCCTGCTCATCGCCGAGTAACAGAAGATCAAGAAAGTCTTTTTTATTTTCACTGACCACTGCAATCGAAATCTTCATACCCGACTCCGCAGGCACGGCGGCCCCATATCGGACAGCACCGTGCATATGTTTCTTGCATCCATTGGCGTCTGCGCGGAGCGGCAAAGGGGGGGAGTGACTAGGGTTGTTCCCTCCGAGGGGCCGCATTTCCCCCGGAGCATCCCCAGAATTTTCAATTACCATGCGGTCGCGAGGGCTGTCCGGCATACGCTGCGCTGGCTCATCGCTTCGCGCGGCGCAATGCCGTCAGCGAGGCGCTCCCGGGGAGACGAAGACTCGAACGCCAGGCAGCAAAATGGAGGCTCAGACCACGGCCTTGCAATCGTGTCGGGCATAAGCACGGGTAGGTTCAGGAGTCGGTTTTTCTGGCGCCTTACTCATAAAACAACGTTGCTGTTTTTGGCGTGGTTCAGCACCGGAACGCCAACATGCCGCGTGCACGGTTGTCATTCACGCCGCAAGCCGAACGGCTTGCAAGCATCATGCTGCATGAAAAAAGGGCAGGAGCCGCAGCCCCCACCCTGTAATATTCCGCAATTTTTTGTCCGGACAGTGGGGCTAGATGCCGCCGAGCATGTCCATGTCGTCATTGGAAAGCAGTTTGTCGAGGTCAAGCATGATGAGCAGACGGTCCTGCAGCTTGCCCACGCCACTGATGTAATCCGAATCCACCCCGGCCACTACGGGCGGCGGCGGCTCCACCGTGCTCGCGGGAATACGCAGTACCTCGGAAACGGCATCGACCACAAAGCCCACGATAATATTGTTGATTTCAATAACAATGATCCGCGTATTCTTGTCGTGCGCCTTGGAGGCAAGCCCGAAACGCCGCCGCAGGTCAATGATGGGGATAACCTTGCCGCGCAAATTGATGACGCCTTCCACAAATTCGGGAGCGCGGGGTACTTTGGTAATTTCCATAGTGCGGATGATCTCCTGCACCTTCAGGATATTTACCCCAAACTCCTCTTCACCGATGCTGAACGTCACCAGTTGCAGAAGTTCGTCTTCCTGCTTTTTCTGATTCAAATCCATGTGCGCTCCTTGTTGCAACCAGCAGTTCAACCTGTACAAAGGCCGAAGAGAATACCGCCGGCCCACGCCTTTTTACATACTATGCCTTATCGGCTGATTGGTAAAGCACCATAGGCCTACCGGAAAAAAATCCATTACTTCCCGAATGCTTCACCCAAAGCGCGTTCCAGCGTTTCGCCTCCGTACACATCGCGGAGCACCAGGGGGGCAGTGGCCTCGCTTCCTGCGGGAAACAGCGCCGTAAGCGGGATGCTTTTGCTGCCCAGGGCCTCCAGAAGCCGCACAGCATAGGCATTGGCATTGGTCAGATCCACCCGCACAAGCTCCATGCCGTAGCGGGCCTGCAAGCGGCGCAAGCGTTCATCCGTCAGCACGGTAGCCTCCATAAACTTGCAGTTCGGGCACCAGTCGGCAGTAAATTCCAGCAGCATGGGCTTATGCCCCAGGGTTGCTTCAAATGTTTGCGGAGTAAAATCACGCCACTGCGGCAAAGGCGCCACGGGACGCAGCACCCAGACAAAGGAGGCCAGCAGCAGGCCAAGAGAAACAAGGCCTACAACACGGCGGCGCAGAGGCGGTGCCGATATGCCGCAAAACTGGCCCCACAGCCATGCACACAGGGCCACAACCAGCAGAACGCTCAGCACCTGCATGTGCTTTTCCACAGGCAGGATGGAGAGCAGATACAGGGCCGTACCCAGCAGAAAAAAGCCCACAACCCTTTCAAAAACATGCATCCACGCGCCGGGTTTGGGCAAAATACGCGCCAGCACAGGCCAGATGCTGAACAGGACATACGGCAGGGCCATGCCTAGGCCAACTGCCCAGAAAACCACCACAACCACCATGAGGGGCTGGGTGAAGGCCCAGCCAAGCACGCCCCCCAAAAGAGGTCCGCTGCATGGCGTAGCCAGAAAGGTGGAGACAAGTCCCGTAAAGTAGGCCTGAAGGCAGGGATTCTTGGTATTTGTGCCGGTTTTCAGGTCTATGACGGGCAGGGTAAAAACACCCAGCATGGAAAGGCCCATGAGAAATACCAGCAGCAGCATGACAAGCAGAACAGGCTGACTCTGGTACAATTGCCCCCACATCAGATCCGCAAGCCCGAGCACCAGGGCGAGGGCGCTGAACAGCGTCATGACCCCCGCGGCAAAGCAGATGTTATGCCGTCTGAAATTTTTCAACCCTTCCTTGTCGTAGCCGCCTACCATGAGAAGGCCGCTGACCTTAAAAGTAAGCACGGGCAGCACACAGGGCATGGCATTGAGCAGCAGGCCGGCCAGAATGCCGAACAGCAGAGCTTTGCCAAGTCCTGATATCTCCATTGATTCATCCATATAGCGAGGCGTCAGGCTTACAAAGCCATCGGGCGGCGGCAGGGCTTTTTGCCCTTTTTCTTCTTCAAGTTTCTTATCACTCGCAGGGGCAGCCTCACCGTTCTGGGCTGCCAGCCAGCGGGCTATGCCTTCAGACTTTCCGTCGGAGGACACGCTGCCCTGCCCTTCGGCCGGAACCTGATCTGAACCGGCTGCCAAGGAAGAGTCCGTGCCAAAAGCGGGCAGCGCCTGTGCGGTCCCACCTTCAAAAAATCTGGGTGGCTGTTTTTTCAGCCCGCGCCACCGGGCCACCCAGGGCACATCGGCAAGGGGCAGGTCTGCCCGGGGAACCACGCCCTGAAACTGCTGGTTGACGGGCATACAGTTGCGTGTCGAGCAGAGCAGCATGCTCACATCAGCAGTATAGGTCTTGCCTGCATCGGCTGCGGGCAAAAGCACATAGAGCGTTACCTCGCTCTCATAAACAAAAATTGTGGCCGAAGGATCATAAAAATCCCGCTGTACAGCGCCTTCAGGATACCACACGGCCTGCGGCGCGCCGCCGTCAACGCTGAAGCGCAGTGTTGTAGGGCGGCCCGCATCGCCGGGGTCGTGCGCATAAGCATGAAAACCCTGCGGCAGGGTCAGGTGCAAGGCTCCTATGAGATTGCCGCCTTCCGCTGCGGTTTCAAAGCGACCCGAGAGGCTTTCAGCCTCTGCCCGGGAAAAAAAGACAAAAAGAAACAAGCTGATACACAGGGGTATCAGCCACAGGGCTGTAGAAAACCTGTATGCCCTGAAAACCTTTATTAAATAAAAATCCTTTAATTTCACAATATTAACTCTTTCTTTCTATTTTTTTTTCAAAATTGCTTGACAGTTGGCACCCATAAGCGTAAACCCCTTTTCACGCAATGCGGGTCATTAGCTCAATTGGTAGAGCAGCTGACTCTTAATCAGTTGGTTCGGGGTTCGAGTCCCTGATGGCCCACCAGAGAGCAATAAGAGGTTACGGAGGAATCTGTAACCTCTTTTTTGTTCCACTCTTTTGCTCTCATAATATCCCCACTTCTTTTTGCCGGTTTTTCTCCGACCTTTTATACTGCCTGAAAGGCCAAACCGTCAAAGGGACATATGAAAAAAATCAAAAACATCCATAAGACATAAATAGTGCACACGGGAGGAATCTTTTTACACAATTATCTGCCTCTTCTCCTTTCTCGGTCTACACAACTGGAGTATTTACAGGTACGCAGAACACCTTTTATGCTGGAAATACACGCTGTAACGCTGCCGTTTGATGCCGGTAACATCCTTACAAACGCTCCAGAAAACCGTTTTTTCCGTCATCACAAACCATGCGCAGTAAAACCCGCGCCTGCACAAGTACTCGACGAACTGCTGTAGCTCTCACGGCCTTCTATCTGCTGAAATTTCACGAAACCGCACGTCTGCACACCTTGAGAGCGCTTAAACCAAGGCTGATGAACAGAAAAAAACGGCTCCGGCCAACGGCGCCTCTCTATTTCTCCAACGGCCCTCTCTTGCAAGCCACCCTCTGCCCTTCCCTGCCAGTTTGGCGTTAGGCCGGACCGGACCAGACCGGGACAGCTTTCATCTTTACCATTGTGTAACGCTGCCGCGCCTCTACGCATATACATAAGTCCGCTGACCTGCTGCGCCCCATGGGGTACATCTACAGTAATCTCATATTGTTTTGCGACACATTTTGTACTAGGTTCAGGGCAGAAAAAGTGTGGCCGTTACGGATGTACCGTCTTTTTTCTGCATGTCGCCCATTACGCTTGTGCTGATGGGCGGCGCGGGGTGCGGACTTCATTGCTGCTCATTGGAGCCTGCATCCTCAGTAAATCCAGATTCTTTCAACTAAAAACATACTGATTCTGGCGACTCAAACAGCCTTTGGCCATAAAAAAAGACACAGTTCATTACCCGCTGAGGCCGGACTTTCCTTGTATGCAGCAGCCTGCTGCTGAGCCACACAGCCAGGTAAACGGTGACCTTGAGGTAATCGCGATGAAGCACACGCTCGGTATTATTGGTGGTGCGGGTGTAGCTGCAACAAATACGCTGCTCGAGCTGATGGAAGTTGCCAAGCTGCAGGATGGGGCTTTTCGTGACATGCACCATCCGGAAATGATCATACTGCAAGCGACGCAAGCACCATCACGGAGCATGTTTCTTGAGGGAAGAGGCGCATCATATATAGAGGCCTACCTTGAGGCGATCCAAAAAGTGCGGTCTGTCGGAGCAACAAAAATTGCCATGTGTTGCAACACGGCACATTGGGGAATTTCAACATTAGAGCAGAAATCTGGAATGCCGTTTATCAATGTTATCTATGAAGTACTTATGTTGGTAAAAAAAACTGGCAAGAAAAACATAGGATTACTTGCTTCTGACGGCTGTCTTAAAGGAAGGGTTTATGAGCAATATTTTGAAAAACTATTGCCCGACGCCACCCTGCTCTATCCTTCCGATCAGTTGCAGCGCGAAATCACACGCGGCATATGCAATATAAAAAACAAATCGCGCCTACTGCCTGAAGATCATCCAGACCGGCCACGAAATATATTTACCCGAGTTACAGAAAAAATGTTTGATTCTGGTGCGGATTTATTAATTATCGGGTGCACAGACATACGGGTGGACTTCAAATGCGCCCATACAGCCATAGATTCTCTTGAAGTTTTGGCCCAATGCATCTTACGGGATAGCGAAAATGAACAATAATGCCCATACGTTTTTTGAAAAGATGGCAAAGTCGGACACCCTTGCCCCAAACTCGGTAAAACTCGCTAAAAACAGCGATTTTTCGGACATTGATACGGCATTTATACGAAAATATGCAGATAACACTTCTACAGTCCTTGATCTTGGATCAGGTACCGGCTTGATTGTAAACAAACTTTATCCGTATGTTAAAAAAATCATTGCAGTAGAACCATTTTACCAGTTCACGCAATACATTACTAAAAGCTCAAATATTCAGATAGTGAATTGTGACGCTGCCAGCTTTTTATCCGATGATAAGTTTGATATAATCTTGCTTTTTGCTGTAATGCATTACGTGGACGAAACAGAGGCGATAGCAATATATAAAAAGTATATTAACTACTTGTCGAAAGATGGAAAAATAATCATTAAAAATCAGTTTGGCATACACGACGATGTAACCATAAACGGATTCTCGGAGGAGCTGCAGGAAAATTATTTCGCACAGTACAGATTTATAAATAAAGAAGTAAAGTTATTGCAGGAAGCCGGCTTCAGTAGCGTAGACGTGGTCGACATCTACCCCCCAAAGTGCAACCGATGGGAAAATACGCACTTTTACGCTCTCGTTGCGACAAAGTGATATTACAGCTTCCAGCTGCGCACAAACTGGATGGCGCGCTCGTAGTCCTCAAACGTATCAATATCACAGGCACGTATTTTCAGCCCCGGCATAGGAAGAAAACTTTCAAGCTGATTATAAACATTCCCGGACGTATAACGAACCTTACGGCGATCAATGCACGCCGGCCCCGTCCATTCAAAATCACCCTGCTGCGTTGAAAAGCCCACAACTTGCCCCTGCCCGTCCACAACAACAAACACGGCATCATCAGACATCTTTTCGCTGTAGGCGATATATTCTCCTTTTGTTTCAAGGCAAAGCCGCACATCATCGGGGTGAACCAGCAAATCACCATCATACTCGATAACCAGGTCATTGGCATGACGCGATCCGAGGTAGAAGCTGGCTCCGGTTTTTGTTTCAAAGTAGCTATGGTTATAGATAAATATCACATCACTGCGAAATTTCAGCACCTCCTTGATCACTTCATTGGCCTGATACCCCACGACAACCCGCACATCTTCCACATCCCTAAAAAAGTCCAGCTGCCACGCAATTAAAGAACGGCCTTCAATTTCCAGCAGGGCCTTGGTCGTTCCCAGGCCGAGGCGTGAGCCTATGCCTGCGCAACTGATAACAACTGATTGAGCTGTCTGCATAATGCTTCCTCGCTGAATACCAGATAGTCTGCGATAGACAGGACACCGGGAGCCGGCCAATGGGTCATGCCGGTGGCTATGGAAACGTCCGCCTGCCGCATCGCCTCAATATCATTGTTGCCGTCTCCTATAAAGACGGTGGTTGCTCCCATATTCTTGTAATAGGAGACAACTTTTTCCTTTTTCAGAATACTTGTTAATTTGGTGATCCGGTTATTTTCAATCCGGCCGCCAGAGCAGTAAAACCGCGAAGAAACACGCTCCGCCAGGTGAGTAACCCAGCAGTCCAGATTGCCAGTGGCAATAATGCAGTCTTCCGCGTGAGCATGAATGAAATCCACAACCTTCTGATACAATGTTACTTTTCCAAGCAATTCAGCGACTTCATCCACAGGCAGTTTACCCAGAATATGAACGCGCCTGATAAAACTTTCAACAAAAGGAACATTTCCCGCAATTGTTTCCCTGGTCAACTCTTTGATCTCATCTTGGACACCAAAGAAGTCGGCGATCAGGGGCAGCGTTTCCTGAGCGGTTACCGTTCCATCCAGATCAAAAATAAATTTTACCATAAGACAATCCGCAGCAACAGGTTCAAAAATCTCGAAAGCAGGGGACGCATCCCGCACATGACATCCGGACTTGCTCAGCCCCGGATGGCGTTGCCTTAAAGTTTTGCCTTGCACACATAGTTCTGCCCTGCGAATGCCGTTCTGCTAACAGCAATATCAGCAGGCTTCACGAAACTATTTTACACACCAGCCATGTAGCGTTTACAGGCCATATTCCTGTATGAACCTGTCCCGCAACACATGATGATGGCTAATCCCCAAATCATTTGAAAACTTCATAGGGTCTGTAAATTCAAAGAACAGGTATTCCATTTCCTTGTTTGGAGCATAAAATTCAGTGTGCTCATATTTCATCTTTTTTAACGGAAAGATCACATCATAAGGTATAAAAGATGTATTGAATGGCTTACTGTAAGACATTACACAGTCAATACCAAAATAAATATTTTTACTTTCCTTTACTATATTTTTGTTACGTCTTACTTCTTCATCTAAAAAATCAATGATGCCAGCGATATTGTCGATTTCTGTTTTCTTTTGCGTAATATATTCCAGATACTGTTTATGTTCTGCAAAAGTGTAGTTTTCGTCGTAAAAATCATACACCCAAAAATCAATCGCCTTTCTGTCAGCCAGGGATGTTCCGTAAAAAATCTGGATCTGATCGAGCCAAACATCCAGAATATACTGATTTGGGTACTCTTTCAGGTATGGGCGTAACTGGCTGTACCCGGTAACGTAGTTCCACTCACTCTTTTTATAATTTTTTGTATAATCAGTAACAACATACTTTTTTTTGCAAAAATTGACCAGCTTCGTGTAGTCTTCCCGCATCAGGCCAAAATCCAGATCATCATCCCAGGGAATAAAACCTTTATGCCGCACGGCCCCCAGCAAATTCCCCGCGATTAAAAACGGTTTGATATCGAGTTCCTTGATCTCTTCAAAAAAATTATTACAAACATCAACCAGTTCCAGCTGCTCCTGCCTCAATTTTCCCGTTGCAGGCTTGAGCCTGGTGATATCGGCATGTTCTTTCAAATAATCAAGCTGCGCCTGAGCGCCCTGCCAGAGACGTTTATAGTGCTCCGCTTCATACATTTTACGCTGGAGTTTTTTCAGAATCATGTCAGTTGGAGAAGCCGGCATATAAAACCTCCGCTCTTATGCACAACGCAATACACACAGTAATGTATTAACAAAATATATTATTGCATTTTCAGGTGGTCGGCGATACGTTTCGCCGCCTTGCCATCACCATAGGGGTTTACAGCGTTTTGCATTGCAGCAATGTGTGATGGATTGCCCACAAGACCGAGCACTTCATCAAAAATGCGTTGCGTGTCCGTTCCCACCAGCCTGTTGACTCCGGCCTCCACGCCTTCGGGCCGCTCGGTGGTGTCTCTCATGATGAGAACAGGCTTGCTCAGTGACGGGCCTTCTTCCTGTATCCCACCGGAGTCTGTAAGAATCAGTGTGCAGGCATCCATCAGGCGCACAAACGCCGTATAGGGCAGCGGCGCTTCCAGTAAAATATTGGGGACGCCACCCAACATTTCAGCAACCGGGCCATGAACATGCGGATTCAGATGCACGGGAAAGACGATCCACATATGAGGCAGGGCGAGGGCAATATTTTTCAGGGCCGCGCAAATACGCCGAAAACCTTCACCAAAACTTTCCCTCCGGTGACCTGTAACCAGAATAACCGGATTTTTTTGCGCCAGAACAGCCTCAACACGAGGCGGCAGAGCCGGCGGATGACGGCGGGAAGCGGCAAGCGTCATGTGCAGCGCATCAATAACGGTATTGCCCGTAACGATGACGCTTTCCGGCCTGATGCGCTCTGCCAGCAAGTTTTGTCTGGCAAGTTCCGTGGGCGCGTAGTGCCAGCGCACTGCAAGAGCAACCACGCGACGGTTCAACTCTTCAGGAAAAGGAGAGTTCAGGTTCCAGGTACGCAAACCTGCCTCCACATGTCCAACAGGAATATGCCTGTAAAACGCGCTCAGAGCCGAAACCTGAACTGTCGTTGTATCGCCCTGCACAAGCACCACATCAGGAGCGAGCCTGTCAAGCAGGCCGTCCACCTCAGAAAAAAGGCGAGCACTAAGCCCCGCAAGACTTTGATTGCCTGTCATGACCTGGAGCGAAGAATCCGGCTTGAGATCAAAATCGGCCAGTGTTTGCTCCAGCATGGTCTGATGCTGACCACTGGAGCACAGGTGAACCGTAAAATCATCCGGCCTGCGGCGCAGTTCGTGTACCAGCGGTGCCAGCTTGACGGCTTCGGGGCGCGTACCGGCGATAACAAGTACCTTTTTCATAGGCGTAACCACTATGCCTTTGTGCGGACAGCAGACAACCCGAAAAACAGGCCGTCCCGGCGGTTTTCATAGGGCAGGTTAGCCGCAATGCTTTCAACAACAAACCCATTGCTGCCCAGCAGGCCAGCCAGAGCCTTCCGATCAAACCACTGTTCCCATGGCGGGATGCCACCTGGCCAGTCAGCAAGGCGATCAATGTTTTTGTCAATGATGACCAGCTTGCCGCCATCGGCCAGAATGCGGCCCAACTCCCGGACAGCAGCAGGCAGATCAATGCAGTGCTCAAGCACCTCACAAAGCGTCACGGCATCAAAGGAAGCGTCTTCCCAGCCGGAGCGCAGCACCGTACCCACACCTTTTGCAGCCCCTTTGGGCATGAAGGCGAAAAAGCTGGGATGCACATCCTGTGCTGTCATGTGCGCCGTCAGGCCCATTGCGCGCAGTCTGCGCAAGTAGCGCCCCTTGGCGGTACCGAGATCAAGGATACGCGCCTCAGAGGTGCGCGGCAGAGCATCATGAACAAAAAGCAGCCTCCCATCATCAGAGGCAATGTCATCCTGAAACTGAGGGAATTCCAGGGCAAACCGGCAGCGCTGCATCGCAGAAAGGGCATTCAGAAAGCCCCTTGCCGTCCCTGCATCAAAAATATCGGTTTGCAGCGTGCTGTTCGTGCCGCCCGCAAGGGCTGACAGGCCCCGGCAAAAAGCTGCCTGCCCAAGCGCATCATCGCCTAAAGCCCATGCGCCTTCTGCAAGCGCAAGGGCAATGGAGGCGTACGCCTGTTGCATCTGCCGGTCTTGCGGCGGCAGGCCGATACTTTCTTCTATCGTGCGCAGCAGAGTCAGGCCATTGGCAGGGAGAAGCAGTTGCCCCACAGCAACCGACTCGGCAACCAAGTTTACCGAGGCAGGCTGTTTCGGCAACTCATTTTGGCGAGCGGCCCAGCTGCAGGCGCAATCAGTCCAGCTCTTTTCATGCAGAATGGTTCCTGCCTGCAGCAGTTCGCTGAAGCAGTAAAAAAGGCCAGGGACGTCGTGTGCGTTTTGCCGCTGACGGCGGAACACATTCAGACAGAGCTGCTTCAGCGGGGCATCGCCTTGCTGCGCAAGCACTTCGGGCTGACGGAAAGCGCGGATCAGGTCACCCAGATGAAACAACGACTCAGGGGCATGCCAAACATCCGGGGCTGAGGCTGACCGGGCAAAGCTTTCTGCCAGCATCAGCGCCTGTTCTCTGCGCCCCCAGTCCAGAAGAGTTGGCACAGTACCCAGTGCGCCTTCTGTAGTGGAGGAGCCAGACTGAGCCATCAAACGCGCTTCTGATTCAAGGTGCTTTATGGCCTTCTGCTCGAGATCAATGATGGGAATTTCTTTTTCTGAAAAGATGTGAATGCCCTGGTCATACACGGCAACAGGGCTGGACTGCTCAGAAAAAACACCGTGATGTTCATACTGCTGCAGTGCATCAAGATAAAATTTGGCAGCCCAGGACAGTTCTTCGTCAGGAAAATATTCCGCTCCTTCCCCGACACTGCCGGGAAATCCTCCCGACGCTGTCTGAAGTGAGCGCGCCAGATGCAAGGCAGGCAGGGCGTGCGTCGTGTCTTGCAGCTTGAGCCAGACCAAAGCCGCCTGGATCAGGCCCGGTGAGCATATCCATGAAACATTCGCATAAGCGGGCACAACCCCTCTATCATCCTGAATATCCTCCAGCACACGCATGCCAAGGCGACAAATATCCTCAGCGCCAAGATCAAAAAGCGCTTCCTGAATATAGCAGTAAAAATGCAGCAACATGTTGGGGGCAAGAAAATTTGTCAGATTGCAGTGCGTGATGTAATAATGCAGAGAGCGTTGGACAAAGTGCATATACTTTGGCCTGTTAAGTACATCGCCAGCCGTAACCAGACCAGGCAGTACATAAAGGTGGATAGCCTCGTTGACATATCCGCGCCCACCGGGCAGGCACCATCCGCTCAAGCTTTCCGGCAGGGCCAGGCGCCCCTCGGGGGTGGCTGTAGCGATAACCCAGTCGCAGGCTTTTTGCAGAGCTGCTTCCGCCTCAGGCAGATAAGGGGCAATCGCTGCGAGCCCACGGATGATCTGGCCCGTATCAAAGGCAAAAGGCGTTGCCATGCCAGGCCCGGAAAAAGATCCGTCGGCCCGTTGGACGGTTAACAGCCAACGGGCATAACGCATGGCGAGTTGCGGTTCGCCCCACTGCAACAGCGTTGGAATCAAATACCCGGTAACTTCCGGATAAGAAACGGTATTGGTATGGCTGACATTGACCCCACCGTGCAAAGAATGTGCGTGCAGCCAGTCTATAGCCTTACGGGCACTCGAGTCCTCACCGGCGTTGCCGGACACAGGGCTTGAACCTGAACACATTGTAGCAACGGTACTATTTTTTGTAGCGGCTGCCATTTTTTCCCCTACACAAAGCTGGCAATATTTCATAATAATATTTGCTGCGCGCTCGCTGGAATATCCATCTCTTTGTCCCAAGAAATATTCCAGATCCCCTGCGTCCACAGAAGCGTTCTTTGTAAAAATTTTTTCTACAGATGCAGACAGAAGCCCATTGGCATTGATGACGTGCGCAACCTCAAAAAATTCCGGATAAAACAGGTCAAGAATATTTCCCTCTCGCGGGGTAAGAAAAACTGCCTGTTTATAATTGAGGTAAAGGGACTCCAACGCAGCGCCACTTTTTGCGTCAGCAATGTAAAAATCAGCGCAACTGCAAACATCCGAGAAAGAAATGTTGCCATCAAGAACCTTATCCGAAATGGCATAAAGCCTATCAAGATCATGTTTTTTTTCCGGCAATCTGGCCGTGCAGTGATGTGGCTTGGTAAGTATGTAAAACCTGTCGCGCAGCGATCCAATTTCATCGCCAAACATTGCTATGGAAGCATCGTCGTCATATGTCGGCAAATAGACAATAACAGGTTTGTCCGTTTCAATACCAAACTGCTGTAAAAGAGCATTTTTTTGCGGTTTATTTTTAAAATAGCTGTCATGTTTTGGATAGCCGACAGGGTGCAGCGCATCCTGATCCATGTAACGAAGAAGATTGTTTTTTGAAAAAAGGCCGTGCACAATCTTGGCGTCAAAGCCGCGACAAGACCTGTCGTTGAGACTGAAGCCGGATTTTATCAGACTGATTCCATACGGAAGATTTATCTTGTAATTTTTATACTTTCTTAAAACACTCGACATTTGTGTTGTAATGGCAACCAGCGTGTCAGGATTGCATTCTGCTGAATAATCAATGCCATTTTTTTCCAGGATTTTCACGGCTGTATTGTAGTCAAACCAGTTTCCGCTTGTATTTATAGAGCATGGTTCCGCAACAATGGTTGCCTTGACACCACGCCGCACAAGCTCCTGACAGACTGGCAGATAGTGAAATATCTCAAAGGCATCAACAAGGTAAAACTCTACCTCTGATGTAGCATTCCGGAGTGAGGCCATACAAGTTCCTGCCTATGGGGTACGGTTAACAGTCAGTAAATCTGAGCCGGGATGCGGCCACTCGCCCCAGCAATTCACTTTCTTCAGGACCAGGACATTGCAGCGTCGGACAATTAAACTCATGCCTGCCGACATTGCGTTGCTGCTTTGCACATGCAGATTGAAGAGCTTCAAAAAGCTCGGTCGCCTGCGCTTTTCCACGGCAAAACAGCTCGTTTGCCATATCGTGCCGTCCTTGCCAGAGCAGCGCAACAGCATAGTTACCCATAACAAGCAGATCGTCAGGGCGCATGCCGTACGCAACGCCCAGGTATCTGGCCGCTGCCTGCTTCAGAAATGATCCTGGCTGTATCATACGGCTTCCCATGACCAGATGTGCATGAAAGAGCGCAAGCTCCTGATTCTTACAGTCTTCAATCTGGGGAAAAAGCTTGCGTATGCCACCACCCTGCTCCAACCGGCGCAACGCCTTGAATGCTGTTCTGGTCGAACTTTCCCTAACTTTTTCCGACAGCCTCGCTGTCATGGAATTGTCGTGCAAGCGGTAGTGATAGAGAACATGCGGCACAGACACGGGCAACGTTACATCCAGCATACGCAGCCACATGTCCCAATCCTCAGCGCCTTCAAGCCTGGGGTCGTACTCTCCCACCTGCATGGCTACATCCCTGCGGTACATAAAAGCAGCTATGCCGCTGTTACTGCAAAGAAGTGTATCCAGCGAAACCGCCCCTGCAAGATGGTCAAGAATCCACCCCTGCTGGGAAATACGCGCAAAGCCCCCTGAAGCAAACCCCGCCTGGGGAAATGCGCTCAGCGCACCGGCAAGAGAACTGCAAAAATGCGGCAGGCAGATGTTGTCTGCCGAAACCCACGTAAGGTACTCGCCCCGCGCCAACGCGAACCCGCGATTGAGCGCGGCAGGAAGCCTGGTGTTTGGCCCGCTTTCAACACGTATGTGAGGTGAATCGAGCGTTTCAAGATAACTTGCCGTGCCGTCTGTAGAGCCATCATCAACAATGACAAGTTCAAAATTGGGATAATCCTGCCCCAAAACAGATTCAATGGCCAGAGGAAGAAACGAAAGATGATTGTAGGTCGGCAACACAATACTGACCAGCGGACAAACTTTACCCACCACTTCCAGTCCGGCACAAGCCGTATCTTCCTGCGGTGCTGTTCTGATCGGAAAATCGTCGGGGAAAATATCGCTATAGACATCCCACAGCATGCCCATTGTGCGCTCTGGAGAAAAATTTTCCGTTACACGCTGCCGCCCGGCCTGACCGGCGCTATTGGCAAAAGCCTGATGATCAAGCAGATATTCTACATACTTGGCAAGAGCGACAGCATCCCTCTCTTCCACCACAAAACCGCTTTTGCCATGCTCCACCACATCCGCGGCCCCACCACAGTGCGTAGTGACCACAGGCACTTCATAGGCTTGCGCCTCCAGAAGGGCATTTGGCAGCCCCTCCACATGAGCAGTATGCAAAAAAACAGAACACATGGACAAGAAGGCGGGCACATCCCTGACAGGCCCGGGAAACAGTATGCGTCCTGCAAAAGGCGTTTCTGCAATACGAGATTTCATGGATTCCAGTTCCAGGCCATCCCCGCCCACAACTGCATAAAGATCTGGCACGGCTGCGCAAGCCCGGATGGCAGCACTGACCCACAGTTCCGGATCCTTGATGGAAACAAAGCGAAAAAGCCCCCCAAGCACACGCGCATTTGCAGGAATACCCAGCGCCGCTCTCAGTTCGGCCACCTGGGCATCTGCCGGGCGCGGCCATGCTGCCAGATCAAAAATATTGGGGGTAAGGCGAACAGTTCCCGGGGGAAGACCAAGCCATTCTTCGTAGGCGGTACATCCCGCACGGCTGTTATTTGTCATGACCACATGAGGGAGCCGCATGACATTTGCCAGAATCGTAAATGCGGTACGGTCATTGACGCTTTCAAAACCGCGAGGAGCACGCTGGGCAGGGGAAAGGCTCTGCCCGGCAATAACAATATTGGGTACACCGGCAATCAGGGCTGCCAGCAACGGCTCCAGGTGATCAGCATTCCATATGTGCAGCATCCTGGGGCGCACACGCAACAGCCATGCCGCATATGCAGCAATGCTGTCTATAAAAACAGGCGAAGCGCCAGATACAAACGATCCAATAATGCCGCGCGCCTTATCAAAGAGGTCGCGGTCCACTACATCCAGTGAAAACCCCAACACCCGGCTGCAGGCTCGTGCATCTTCAAGAAAAAAATCATTGCCGCCACCAGGCGCAATGGTCCGGCAGAGCAATATAATCTTTTTCTTTTTTTGATGAAAATATCTGGCGCTATGTACAACCTGCCTTTCAACACCACGGCATGTCAAAGAATCGCTCCACCATGCCGCAGGTCCGATAAAATGGGATGGCGGGCGCATGGGCGCGCCCTTGATAAAATCTGAAATCGCCATTGAATCTTCCCCGGTGGTTCCGCGTCATGCCAGATATTTTCAAAGACAGAGGCATAGCGGCAGGTTACGATATTTTTTTGACACCTGCCAGAATCAAGCAATTTTTATGCCAGCAATATGCATACTCCTATGAGAATATTTCGGTATAGCACGAAGTACTCCCCACATGTTTTGTGACTGCCGAAAAAAGAACATATTGAAAACATGTACGCCAATGAAAATAAAATGTACGGCCAACTGATTGCAAAGAGCGAAAAATAACGCATAACCAGCTCTATCAGAAGCCTTTTATCCACTCCACCAACGCAAAGTCCACCTTTCCCTGCGGCAAGCTGCCACATGAAGTGTTTTGGGCGGCACGCCTGTGTCCCATAATCATTCCCGCTCGTTAGCGTTAGCGCCTGGCAGCTTTTGCGCTCCTGTTATCATCGAAGAATGCTGTTTTTCCACTATGCCTGCTGCCTCATTGAAGTTCGTTACACACATTACACACGGCGCACGTGTCTCAGCCATCTGAAAAACCAGAAACCGGCCCTGAAAGGCCGGTTTCTGGTTTCATACCTATAAAAAGTATATGGGTACATTACTGCTTTACACTGAAAATGTTTATCTGTTCCACGCAGTTTTTTACAACAAGTCACATCTGAAGCCATGCTGGGCGTGGCCTGATTATCGGGCATTTATCCCGGCGGTGCAGCACACTGGGGAAAGCAGGCCGCAAAACTGCACCGACAAGCCGGGAGTGCTTCGGGTATCACCACAAAAGAAGTAACGGCAAAGACAGCAGAGATGTTGCGCCGTTACGCAAGCACTTCAAAATGAAATTGCTCTGGATCTAGAGAATATACTGCGTCAAATCCTGATCGCCGCGTACATCCTGCAAGTGCTCAACCACATAATCCTTGTTGACCACAATCTGCGCGCCCGGCATATCCGGAGCATCAAATGAAATGTCGGCCAGAATTTTTTCCATAATGGTATACAGGCGGCGCGCGCCGATATTTTCTGTACGCGAGTTGATATCTTCAGCAAAGGCGGCAATCTCTTCCAGCCCGTCCATAGTAAAGCTCAGGCGTATCTGCTCTGTGCCGAGCAAGGCTTCGTACTGCTTGGTGAGCGCATTGTCAGGCTCGGTCAGGATACGCAAAAACTCCTCACGGCCCAGAGCCTGAAGCTCCACACGCAGCGGAAAACGCCCCTGCAGTTCGGGAATCATGTCTGACGGTTTGCTGAAGTGAAACGCCCCGGCGGCGATAAAAAGAATATGGTCGGTGCGTATCATGCCGTACTTGGTATTTACCGAACTGCCTTCCACTATAGGCAAAAGGTCACGTTGTACCCCTTCGCGCGAAATGTCCGATGTGCGGTTTTGCGAAGAACTGGCAATCTTGTCTATTTCGTCAATAAAGATGATGCCTGTCTGCTCCACCCTCTCTTTGGCGCGTTGGCTCAGGGCATCCTGATCCACCAGTTTTCCCGATTCTTCCTGTACCAGCACATTGAAGGCATCGCGAATTTTCATTTTCCGGCGGCTGTGCTTGGGGGGAAAGGCCTTGCTGAACATGTCCTTGACCTGGCCGCCCATCTGCTCCATGCCGGGGATAGCGAAAATATCCACGCCACCTCCGCCCTGTTCCGTCACTTCCATTTCCACTTCGCGCTCATCCAGAAAGCCCAGACGAAACTGCTGCAAAAGTTTTTCACGGGTGGATGCCCGCTCCTCCTGACCAAAGGAGTTAGGCAGCAAAAGATCCATAAGGCGCGATTCCGCAGCGGCTTCGGCAGCCTTGCGCACACGGGCGTTCTCTTCGTCGCGTACGAGGTTGATGCCGATTTCCATAAGATCTCGCACCATAGATTCCACATCGCGTCCCACATAGCCCACTTCGGTAAACTTTGTGGCTTCAACCTTGATGAAAGGTGCACCGGAAAGCCGGGCCAGACGGCGGGCGATCTCTGTTTTGCCCACGCCGGTGGGACCCATCATGATAATATTTTTCGGCGAAACTTCATCGCGCAGATCCGACGGAAGATGCTGCCTGCGCCAGCGATTGCGCACGGCAACGGCAACCATGCGCTTGGCCTGCTCCTGGCCCACGACAAATTTATTGAGTTCAGCCACAATCTCACGCGGTGTCAAAGTGCTCATCAATCGCTCCTGATTTTGGGCAAGCCGGTAGAAAAAAGCGGTCTGCCCCGGCGGCTTCAAACCCGCCGCCAGGGGGTAAAACGCTCCTGCGCGGCAGAACGCATACACTGGCGTTCCGGCGGCTGCGCGGGCAAAAGCCGTCAAAAAAACGCAAGCGCCATCTGCCTGCAAGGTACAAACACAACAGCAAGGGCGGCCTCTTCCAAAAGGCCGAAACCGGCCTGTACCCTCAGGGCAAACCCTCACTGAAAAAACCTTTATACGCCAGCCCTGTCTGTCAATATAGGCATTGCCACCGTGATGGCAATGGCGGTCGGGCAAATTTACCGCGCGGCAACTATCCGGTTTGACTAAAGCTTGCCCGTCCTTATAAAATAACGGATACTGTTCGCGCGACCGGACGCGATGTCTTTGAAAAAATGAACAGGCCTGTCGCCTGCATCAGGCTGCACCGCGGCAGCCCGGAGCTTGCTAGGAATAATTATTGACTGGTAGATTTTCCTGTAGCACACTGGTTCCATAACAAGGATACAAGGAGTTACGCATGAATACAGTTACCTTCAAGGGTACTCCCCTGCACCTGGTAGGCCAGCAGCCTGCCGTTGGACAGAAAGCCCCTGACTTCACCCTGGCCGCCAATGACCTGAGCCCGCGCAACCTTAAGGACTATGCCGGCAAGGTGCTTGTGCTGGTCAGTGTGCCGTCTCTTGATACTCCCGTATGCGATATGGAAGTGCGCCGCTTCAACAAGGAAGCCGCCGCCCTTTCCGACAAGGTGCGTATTGTGGCCGTGAGCTGCGACCTGCCCTTTGCTCAGGCCCGCTGGTGCGGCACTGCAGGCGTACAGGCTGTTGAGACCCTTTCTGACCACAAGGAAACAAGTTTCGGCAAGAATTATGGCCTGCTCATCGACGAACTGCGCCTGCTGGCCCGCGCCATCGTGGTTGTGGCCCCGGACGGCTCCATAGCCTATACCCAGCTTGTACCCGAAGTTTCCAGTGAGCCTGACTATGACGCCGCGCTGGCGGCCATCAAGAAACTGGCCTGACGCGCGGGGCGTTCCCTTCCTCGCCCGGCGCATGAATAAAGCCTCCCTCGCTTTTCGGCAGGGGAGGCTTTTGTTTCAGGCATGGGTCAGGCACCTTTTCTGCTGCCGCGCAGCCCTGCCACGAGTACGCTGACGGCAAACCAGCAGCAGGCCACAAGAATAACCGTGGCTCCGCTGGCGGTGGCCATCCACTCCTGTGCCGAAAGAACCAGGCCGATAAAGGCCGAACTCAGCCCCACCAGCAAGGCCCACCAGAACATGCCGCCCGCCGTGCGTGCTAGATTCCGGGCCGTGGCCGCAGGCACTATAAGCAGTGCCGTGACAAGCAGTACGCCCACGGCCCATACGGAAAACATCACCACCAAAGCCAACAGACCGGCAAAAGTATATTGCCACAACGCCACGCGCACCCCGTGCACCCTGGCCATTACCGGATTAAGGGCAATGTACAGCAGCCTGTTATAGCCAGCCGCCTGAAAAAGCAGCATAACCAGAAAGAGCACAAGCAGAAAGCCTGTTTCGCCTTCTGTAATGGTAAGAATGTCACCGTACAAAAAACGCTGCATATCACGGGCCACGCCGGGGACGCGGCTGACCACAGCCAGGCCGAAAGCCACCACGGCAGAAAACACGATGCCAATGACCGTATCCGAAGAAAGGCTGCTCCGCCGCCGGACGGCCATGATGCCAAGCCCCACCAGCAGGCCGAAAAGCGGCATGGATATATGCGGGTCCACGGCAAGAATCAGTCCCAGGGCTACACCGGCAAAGGCGGAATGTCCGATGGCGTCAGAAAAAAACGCCATGCGAAAGCTGATGACCTCCACTCCGAGGACGGAAGCCATAGGCGCCAACAACAGCAGGCCGAACAGGGCCTGCTGCATAAAGCGTAACTGCAGGCAGTCCAGCGGCAAACGGCCCAAAAGATCATATGCCCATGCAAGTTCAGGCATGGTCACTCTCCTTTGCGGCATGTGTTTTACCCTTTTTCACAGCACCCTGTGCTGCATGCACTGCCGGGGCATCCTGCGGCCGGTGCGCTTCGGACCGACGCTTCACGCTGGCATAGTCCGGCAGCAGACGTTCCGGGGCGCATACGGCCCCACATTGCGGGCAGGAGGGATCAGCCGGATCGCACTGGTCGGGATAAAGGTGGATAGGCACGCCAAAAAGCTGCATCAAGGTAGAGGCTCCAAGGGCTTCATGGGGGGCGCCCTCTGCGCAGACCTTTTTGTTTAGGCAGATGATATGCGTGGCATAGTGGGCTGCCAGTGACAGATTATGACTGACCATCAGCTGGGTGAAGCCCTGCTGTTTGCGGGCTTCGTCAAGCACCTCCCAGAACAGGCGCTCCCCCTGCACATCCACCCCGGCGGCAGGTTCGTCCAGCACCAGCAGACGCGGCGCCCTGTCCAGAGCGGCGGCCAGCAGTACCCGACGCGTTTCGCCGCCGGAAAGGTCGCTCATACGGCGTTCTTCAAGCTGTTCTGCCCGCACCATACGCAGAAGGTCCCGCGCCTTTGCCCGTTCTGGACCGTAGAGGCCGAGCCACAGCGGGCGGCGTTGGCGGTTGAGTGCCAAAAATTCACCCACCCGCAAGGGCAGGCTGGCATCCAGATACAGATGTTGCGGCACGTACGCAGTACGCGGCAGGCTTGCCCGGCCTGCCGCAATAATACGCCCCGTATAGGGCATTTCACCGATAAGGCACAGCAGAAGCGTGGTTTTACCTGCTCCGTTGGGTCCGACAATCACCGTGCTGCTTCCGGCCGGTACTGTGGCGTACACATCATCCAGAATGGAACGCCCACCCTGACACACATGCACATGGTCAAAAACAAGATCAGGGGCGGCCGTGTCAGCGCTGCTCAAGGTGCTTCTCAAGGATATCAAGATTATTGCTCATGGTTTTCTCATAGTAGTCCAGTGGTGGAGAAGCCGGCCCGGAAGCCAGAGAGTCGAGCGAAACGGCGGGAACTCCCGTCTCGCGCGCAAGCGCCTGTACGGGCTTATCCGTATATTGCGGCTCGCTTATGATCAGGGCGGGCCTGTGCTCGCGTACGTTTTTGGCAATCTGGACAAGACGCGCGGCCGAAGGTTGTGCGTCTTCACTTTCCTGAATGACGGCAATGACTTCAAGGCCGCCATCGCGGGCCATGTAGGCCAGGGCATCATGCATGAGCACTATGCCCCTGTTGGACGCCTTGCCCCCCAGCGCCGCAAGGCGTCTGCCCAGATCAAGCAGAACATTGGCATAAGACCGGGCGGCGGCTTCGTAGGCGGCGGCATTCTGCGGGTCGGCCTTGGCAAGGCCCCGGGCCATGTTGCCTACCATAATGCTGGCCTGGCGCGGGCTTGTAAAGGCATGCGGGTTGAGGCCGCCGTGGTGATGGTGTCCGTGAGCGTGACCATGCTCGTGGCCATGCGCTTCCGGACCGTGACTGTGAGACGCGTGTTCGGCATGGCTGTGCGCGCCATGCCCGGAGTCATCGTGATCGTGGTCGTGATCGGCATGTTCAGCCCCGGCCCCTGCCGAGCGCAAGGGAATGACGCCTTCACTGCTGTCGACCACAACCAGCCCCGGCTTGCCCGCAGACAGAGCTTTTTGCAAAAAATCGTCCATACCCAGACCGTTCAGCAAAAGAACATCAGCCTCGGCAAGTTTTTTCATGTCTCCGGGGCTCAGGGCGTAATCGTGGGGGCAACCGGTCTGTGCCGGAATAAGCAGATCCACCTGAACATGGGGTTGCGCCTGGGCCACGTTGCGCGCCAGCAGATAGACCGGATAGGTTGTTGCAAGAACACGCAGGCTGCCCTGCCCGTGTTCCTGAGTACTGGCCGGGGCCGCTTGCGGCACAACCGGGGCGCATAGTATGACTGCCGCAGCCAGAAGCGCCACAGCGCCATGACGAAAAAACGCAAAAAAAGATGTACGCATGGCTCTACTCCATTTTGCCGGATCCATATTTTTCGTTAAGCCCGCGTCACATGCCTGTCAAGCGGGTAAATCACAGAAAAACAGCCGCATACATATACCGGCACATACTTCCTGCGGGGTGAAGCTGACCGGTATGGGCAGCTTCACCCCGCAGGATCACCCTGCTTGCGCCATCAGCCAGCCTTACCGTGTGGGGCATGCCTGATGAACGTACCGTCTTCCAGCTCAAAAAAAGCCTGCTTCAGTTCTTCATCCGTGTTCATGACAATAGGACCGCCCCAGGCCACCGGCTCACGCAGGGGCGTGCCGGAAACCAGCACAAAGCGCGCGCCTTCGGCCCCGCCCACAAGGCTCAGGCTGTCGCCGAGCGTAAACAGGCAGGCGTTTCTGTGCGGGATCACCCCGCCATCGCCGGACAGCTCACATTCACCTTCCACCATATAGGCGAAGACGGTTTCCTGCGGGCGGGTTTCCATACTCCAGAGCGCACCGGGTTTGAGGCTTATATCCAGAAAAGTCACATCCACATGATCACCGCGTGTAGCTCCGGCCATGCCTTTGTATTCTCCGGCCACAATGGCTACACGGGCGCCGCCTTCCTCTACTGCCGGAACCATATCGGCCTTGATATCCCTGTATTCCGGGTCCACCATCTTACGGTCGCGAGGCAGGTTGATCCACAGCTGCAAGCCAAGCATCTGCCGTGAAGGCAGCGGCATCTCCTGATGCAGAATGCCGCTGCCCGCCGTCATCCACTGGCAACCTCCATCAACAATGCTTCCGGCATTGCCCAGGCTGTCTTCGTGGTCGATGCGCCCTCTCATGAGATAGGTGAAGGTTTCTATACCCCGATGCGGATGGGTGGGAAAACCCTTGATGTAGTCGTCAGGATTGTGGGAATCAAAAGCGTCAAGCATAAGAAAGGGGTCAAAAGTACGGACTGTGGGCGACCCAAGCACACGCACGAGGTGTACGCCCGCGCCGTCAACAGCCTTGCGGCCAGTGACCAGTTCAGCAATAGCGCGTTTTTTCATGCCATCTCCTTTGGCGGGAATAACCGCCATATGTGGAAAACTTGCTGCCGCCAACGGAATGCTGTACCTGAAACCGGCATGCTGTCACCCTGGCGACGCGCAGGCTCTGCTGTGCCGCTTCACAGGTAAGCAGAAAACAGCGCAGGAAGCAACAGCACAGCTCGGAGCATGCCCTTCCGGGCGACAAACAGACATTTTACCGGCGTAACACGCCGCTTAACGACGTCATACATGCGCAACGCCATACTCCTGTTGAATCTGCTGCTTGTAACGGCAGCCTGGGGCCGACTGCCCGCTTTTGCGGATGAACCAGGCCATCTTTCCAGCCCGGCGCGCGACCAGGCGCACAGCGCCCATGCGCTGCCGTCAGACAAAAGCGGACCGCCACCGGCAGCCGCCCAGCAAGATGACGCGGCTGCAAAAACAGAGTCCGTCGCAGAATCCCTGCCCGCTGCATTGCAGGTTCGCCAGCTGCCGCCGCTTGAAGAAATGGTAACATCGCCCTTTGGCCCGCGCCGCATGCCCACCTGGCTGAGCCGCCGGGGCATGGTGGTGCGCGAGCACAGCGGCGTTGACCTGCGTGCCCGCCTGGGCTGGCCTGTGGTGGCCTACAAAGGCGGCGAAGTCATCCGTTCCGGCGAAGACGGCCTTTCAGGCATCGTTGTGGATATCCGGCAGGATGACGGCATGACCGCCCGCTATGCCCACCTTGAAAAAACGCTGGCGCGCAAGGGGCAAAAAGTTCAGCGCGGCGAAAAAATAGGTATTGTGGGCTGTACGGGGCGCACCACGGGGGCGCACCTGCACTTCGGCCTGCGTGATGCCGGGGGCAACCTGGTGGACCCCCTGCCCTTCCTGTCCAGGGCTGAAGACGTTCTGCGACCGGACCCCGACGCCATTCCGGAGGAGCTTGCGCCGCAAAGCTGCGGCCCCGTGATGCGGGGACGCAATGGCCGCCCGGTACGCCCGGGCCGCAGCCTGAAAGAACTGGAAAACTACAGCCCGCCGCCCATCCCGGGATGGGGAGAAAATTCTCCGAAATAACGTCCCGCAAAACGTGCAGGAGCACAAGAACAGATGCAACTGAAATGGCCGAGCCCCCGGCTGTACGCAAGCATGCCAGGGACCCATGGTCGACAGAAACGTTCGCCGCTGGCAGGAGAGTTTCTGCAAAGAACATTGCGCCGGAAGTTTTTTGCAGCATGCTCCGATGTCAGAATCTGGCTCATGGGCTGGGCTTATGACCTGGCCTCATGATCTGGGCTTAGGCCCTGATAGTTTACGCAGGAAGCCTGACCGGGATTCCGCAGCAGGGCCGCACAGCCATAAAAGACCGGCCAGCAACAGAATCTGCCCTGTAAGCAGGGTGGGATCACGGTCCAGCAGGGCCGCACAGCATACAAGGCTGGCGCCGCCCCCCAGAAAAAACCTGCGCCGCAACAACAGCCCCAAAAGCTGAACCGCCACCCCCAGTGCCAGCAGCAGGCCCCATGTCCACAGCAGGGCGCTGTCCGGCGGCAGCCAGATTACTGACTGACCCGCCGCCGCAACGCCCGAACCGTACTCCGGGGCGGCAAGCATGCCTTCAACAGGCGAAGCAGCCATGCCGCCCGCCACAGCCTAATCCCACACCAGAGCGCACCATTCACCGTCCAGCACGCGCCGGGGCCTGGGCAGACACTGGGCCGTGTAGGCCGCTTCAACACTGTCAGCCTGAATTTCAAGCAGTCCCGAAAGCACAAGGCACGCGCCCGGCTTGCAGGCCTGTACAATAAGCGGAGCAAGCTCGATGAGGGGCCGTGCCAGAATATTTGCCAGCACAAGGTCATAGGTTTTGCCCGGCACGGCATCTATACTGCCCTGCCCCACCGCAAATTCTTCTACCTCGTTGAGCGTGCGGTTTTCCAGGGCGTTTTCCACAGCAAGAGAATCAATATCAAGCCCTTCACCCTGCAGGCCGCTCTTGCAGCAGGCAATTCCCAGCACCCCGGATCCCGTGCCGAGATCCAGAAACGTTTCGCCGGGCGACAGGCGCCCCGCATCCAGCAGGTCGCTCAGCACCATGAGGCACAGGGCCGTGGTCGCGTGATGGCCGGTACCAAAGGCACTTTTGGGTTCGATGAACACCTTGACGCGGTCAGAAAACTCCTCACTGTCCGCCAGCCAGGGCGGTAGAACAACAAAGCGCCGCCCGCAGGGTACAGGAGTAAAAAACTGCTTCCATGCGGCTACCCAGTCCTGCTCTTCAAGGCTTTGCACCGCGCATCTGGCCCCGGGCAGGCGTACCTCAAAGACATTGCACAGGTTCCGGATAAAGTCGGCATTTTCGCAATGCACACGAAAGCGGCTTTCACTGGTGGGCAGGCTTTCTTCTTCCCACCCGAAAGGCACTTCCAGGGTCAACAGGCCGAGGGCCTGGTCATAGGCGTCTTCACCCACGATAGCTTCAAGCTGAAAAATCTTCTTCATATTGCATCTCTTTTTGCGTCTCTTTTACTGTAACAGGCCGGAAAGCCAGGTCAGCATGCCAGACTTTTTTCCTGTGGTCGAGGGCGGCACAAGCACCAATTACGCATCCGCCTCCCTTTTCAGGATTATCTGGATTGCACTCGCTGCCGGCATGCGCTGCCACAGCAGATTGCACATTGCCATGCGCGAAGATTCTTAGTAAAAAGATAATTTGTACTCCGCCAACAGAGCATCTTCATTTTGAAATGCTTGCATAACGGGCGAAGCAAGTTCGTCCTGCAAACATTTCGTGGCGCGACTTTTTACAACCCTCCGCGCAGAGCAGAAGCATTTTTAATGTTCCTCTGCTCTAATTCACGTTTTTAAGGAAAGTACATGCCAACAAGCACGGAAGAACTCGACAATATTCTCGCCGTGATCCGCGCCGATTTTGATGTGGATTTCGAGCCGTTGCAGGTTGATGAAAATCCCCTGCACATTTTATCCATCAACAACATGCAGTCGCATCTGGACAGGCTGCTGCAGAAACGTGCCATCCGTGATCCGCTCAAAGACCTGCCCCTGTGGGCCAAGGTCTGGCCCGGCTCATTTGTGCTTGGCCGCCTGCTGCGCAAATATGAACCACAGGGTAAAAGCCTGCTGGAACTGGGCGCGGGCTGTGGCGTGCTCAGTCTTGTGGCCGCCCGTTACGGATTCACCCGCGTTGTGGTCAGCGACGTGGTGGACGAAGCCCTGTGCTTTGCCAAAGCCAACGTCCTGCGTAACAACCTTCAGGATATCATCGAGGTTGCCCGCGTTGATGTGACCACTCCGGGGCGCGATCCGCGCTTTGCCGGTGGGTTCGACCTTATGGCCGCCTCGGAAATTCTTTACCTTGACGCCCTGCACAGGCCTCTGGTGAAGTTTGTGGACCGTCACCTGGCCCCCGGGGGCAAGGCCCTGTTCTGCACCGACATGGCCCGCGCCAAGCCTCATTTTGCCAAGCTGGCGGCAAAAACATTCAAGGTTACCGAAGGCCGCATTGGCGTCAAAACCAACGACGACAATGGCGAAGAGCAACGCCGCATATACAGTATTCTGATTCTGGAGCGCCCATGAACACGCATCTTCCCCGCATACAGCTGGCCCCCTGTCCCAAGGGCTACACCCGTGATCTGGACAAAACCATGAGCCCGCCGCAAACCATCGCCCGTGTGCGCCAGCGGCTGACAGTGGCCGACCTGGACATCCTTGCCAGCACCAGAAGGGTGGACGTGGACCGGTTGGGCATTCCCGTTTTTCTCAGCATATGCGGGGCTGATGCCCGACGCATCATGCCCACGCGCAAGCAGATGGGCAAAGGCTCGTCTCCTGAGCAGGCCGAAGCATCTGCCCTTATGGAGCTTATGGAGCGCTACGCATTTTTCAGCTTTTGGCAGAAGCGGCCCCATATGGAACGGGCCACGTGGAGCGAAGCCGAAGAGCGCTTCGGCAGCGCCCTGATTCCGCTTGCCGAAATGCTGCGCTCAGTCAATGAAGAACTTGATGAAAACAAGGCCCGCCGTGTACTTAACCTTATAAGCTGGAGCTTTTACCCGGCAACGCGCCTGCCCGATGAAACCACGGCATGGCTGCCGCTGGACTGGTTCAAGCTGCTGGGCGAATTCAACGGCACTTCTGCGGGTAACAGCCCTGAAGAATCTCTTCTTCAGGGGTTGAGCGAACTTATTGAGCGCCACGTATGCTGCCTTGTTGACCGTGATCGTTCGGGCACCCCCACCATTGATCCCACCACCTGCCAGGATCCGGTGCTTCGCCAGTTGACTGAAGCCTTTGCCAAAGAAGGCGTCCATCTGGTGCTCAAGGATTTTTCCCTCGGCATGCCCCTGCCCACAGTGGCTGCCATCGCGTGGGATCCAGCCACCCTCGGGAAAAGTTCTGAAATCGTGTTTACTGCGGGTACGGCAGCGTCGCCAGCCAAGGCGGCCATCCGCGCGGTAACCGAAGTTGCCCAGCTGGCTGGAGATTTTTGCACCAATGCCTGTTACGAGGCATCCGGCCTGCCCAAGTTCAACACCCTTGAAGAGGCCGCATGGCTGCTTGACGGCCCCACCGTGAGCCTGGAAAGCCTGCCCACAGTGGAAAACAGCGATATCAGGCAGGAGCTGCTCGCCGCCCTTGAAGGCATTCGCCCGCTGACCATGTACGCGGTGGAAACCACCCATCCACACCTGGGCATTCCGGCCCATTACAATATCATACCCGGCATGGCTTTCAGAGAGCGTGACCGCAACCAGAGCCTGGGGCTTTTTGTCGGCCGCAAGCTGGTGGAAGAAGCTGACGCCCCTACCGCCCTCGAGGGCCTGCGTGTGCTTGAGCAATGCTACCCCGGTGCGCATTTTCTCCCCTTTTTTCACGGCATGCTGGCCTTGCGGGCAGAAGACTGGGACAGCGCCCGCGCCTTTTTCGACCAGGCCCTGCCCCTGCAGCCGGATACCGATGCCCAGGCTCTGGCAGCCTTTTACCTGGGATATACCGACACCCTTCAGGGGCATTGGGCCGAATCCATACCGGCCCTGGCCGAAGCTGTGAAACTGTGCCCTGACATGAAGGAATACGGCAATCTGCTTGGCGTGGCGCGCTTTAAAACCGGCGATTACGCGGCAGCGGCAGAGGCCTTTGCCGCAGTCCTGCGCGTAGACAAGGGTTCGGCCATGGACCTCGCCAATCTGGGCCTGTGCGAAAAGTTTATGGGCAAGAATGAGGATGCCCGCCGCCATCTGACGGCGGCTCTGGAGCTGGACCCCAACCTGGATTTTGCCCGTCAGCATCTGGCGCAGATGGACGCACAGGGGTAAAAAACCTTTTTCAACAACCCTGTGTATAAAAAACTATGAACCTCGACCTGTTGCAATGAACGTGTGCTTTATGTGCGCATTCATTGCAAAAGGCCGAGGTTGCTGTTTCTGCAATACATTGTCTGCCGCCCCTGCGTCTGATGGCAGTAAAGAACAGTACGGGCTGCGCGCGCTATCAAGCCCGCGCGGCCTGTTGCCATGCTGTCTGTCCCTGCTGCGCAAAAACGCAGCACAATACTGCTAGAATATAAATATTTACTGTTCTTACGGCGTTTATATGACATTCAGCCCGGCGCATAGCCGTGCAGCGCATTCTCATTAAAATCCGTAAAATCCCCATATATTACGTGTAAACACTACACCTTTAGCCTGTGTGCCGGGCAGTGGCAGTGCTTTATCGCCCGGCTCGATGCTGATGCGTACCGGCGTATACAGTGCCGCAGAGATCTTGCCTTCCACCTTTGTGCCGTCCGGTTTCTCCTGTTTACCACCGGGCAGAACCTGTGGCGCAAGCACTTCCTGCACCGTTCCGCGCAGAGCCTGACCGTCTTCCAGCTCAATCCGGCAAGGTTGGCCCGGCAGTATGGCCCCGGCCCTGTCTTGCGCGAAATACGCCAGCAGCCAGTAATTCTCTGACACGGCTGCTCCCTCCGGCAAAAGCAGCACAAGAGCTTCGCCGCTTCGCGCCATCTGCCCTGCAGCACCTGTAATGCGCAGCACACGTCCGTCAACGGGCGCATACAGGCTGGCATCTACCGAAGTGCCATCCTGCTCCTTCCGCGCCTCCTCAAGCCTGGCTGAAGGCACCAGCGCATAGCGCTGACGTGAAGCCATCTGCTTGTAACGCAGCATTTCCTGCCGTATGCGCCCCAACTCCTGTTCCAGGGCAGCGCGCATGCGGCTGGCTTCTTCGTACTCCACCCGGGACAGCTCCATCTGCCTGCGCGCCTGCGCTTCGGATTTTACGGCTGCGGCATACCTGCTTTTTCCCGCCGTCCGTTCGCCTCCCTGGGCGTCAAGTGAGCGCAAATCCAGCTGCAGGCGCACATGCAGGGCCACGCTGTCCTGCTGCAGCCGCAGCCTGGCATCCTCTTCATTACGCGCCAGGGCCAGACGGCGCACCATATCCTGCTCTGCCTCCTGCGCAACTTTAAGGCGCGCAGCGGCTTCTTCCATAGTTGGCGGCCCGGAAGCCTGCCCGGCCATGCCACGCAAGGCTGCACCTTCGCGGCCGGCCTCGGCAAGGCGGTCATGATAGACGCGGGCATTCAGGCGCAACAGGGGCTGCCCACGACGCACACTGTCACCCTCACGCACAAAGAAACCTTCCACGGGCGCGGAAAATTCCGGTGCGACCACATGTATCATGGCATCGAGAAAGGCATGCGCGCTGACGATGCGGCCCTGAGCCAACCACAGCCAGATACCCCCCAAAAGAAGCAGTACAAGCGCCCATAGCGGCAGAAGACGCAGCCACAGGGATTTTTTCCCGCTTTTTCGCGGAGGCATTTCAATATACAGGGCTTCAGACATGATTTTTCCTTGGCTTGAAACATGAACAGACCAGCCTGTAAAAAATATGCAGATACCATACCATGTGGGGCGGAACTACAGGACAACCCACTTTACAAGGCGCTGACCTGCGCATACAAAGGCTGCATTGCCGCATACCCCGGCCTCATGTCAAAACTCCGCCAGGAGAATACTGTCATCATGCTTATCACGCGTTTTTGCGCCCTGCTCTGCCTGGGCGTTCTGCTTTTCGGCTGCTCCACCCGACCTGTGGTAGTTGTGGAGAAAGATCAATTCATCCGCATGGCCAGAGCCATGCCCAAAGAACTTCAAGCCCGCAACCTGCTGGATGACAAAGGTTCCTACGTGGCCCCCATGTCTTTTGCGGGCTATAAAAGCTACGGTGAAACGCTCTTCCGGCGGCTTTCTCCCTCCTTCATGGCCGGTGAGACAAGCCACGATGTATATCTGGGCAAGACCTTTGCCGGCACCATGCAGCCCGACAGCCGCGTGACGCATTGGGATAACGGCTTCCGCATCAGGCATGCCACGCAAACACTTACTGTCAACATGGTGGCCATCGCCGACTGGAACGGCGACGGACAGGACGAGTGGATAGTCGCCTGCACAGTTGAGCCGCGCATGGGCGGGCGCACGCGCACCTATTACCTTCTTGTTCCCCCGCCGCAGAACGATCAGGAAATGCTCAAGGGAACCGTAGCCGCCATCAATGAATGCTTCGGCCTGTCCTGCACAGTTTTTGTGCGCGACAGCAAGATCATCGAAAGAGCCGCCTCCAATCCGCTTGCGCCGCCCACCGAAGTGCACGACGTCGTACCCGGCCTGCAACCCGTAACGGAACCGCCGCAAAAAGGCTCCGCCAGGGGCGGCCTTGAAGAGCGCAACCTGTAGGCCGCCAGCCCAAACCGGCAGCGCATAAAAACAACTTCGTTCACGTAACCTGCGCATACATGAAAGAACCCCGGCCTTGGCCGGGGTTCTTTCAGCAATAACAACAGATGCCTGAATCATGCGCTTTAGTCGCATACACCATTGTTTTCAGCGCCAACGGGTACGGTGCAGGCGCTCTGCCGTTTACCGGTACCGTTACATTCAAAGCACGGGGTATTATCCTGATTTTTGCCTGTACCGGAACAGGCAGGGCACACAGTATAGTCATCATTATTTTTCTTATCAGCCATAGGAATCCTCCTTTTACGACTCGATGGCAGCCCTGAAACAGGAGCTGATTTTTCAACAGCACATTCACGAAACAGAACATCGGGCAGCTTTACACTAACATTGCTTTGGCCGGACATGAGCAAGGCAATCGACCCAAAACCGCAACACTGCGCGAAGCGGTTTTTTCTTGTCGCCACCGAACAAAAGCCACATGGCAGCCGGGGCTTGCCCTGCAATAAAGCCTAGCATGCTTGCCGGAAAAGATACAACCCGCCGGGCAGGCTCATACCGCCCGGCGGGTTGAAGAATATTCGCATATCAGGGATCTGCCTGCGCCGCGCCCTGCCGCTATTTTGTATTTTCCTGGGCAGTTGCCACAACCGACAGGCGCTTTTATATCAGGCTCAACTGCGACTGCGCGGTAAAAAGAGGTTGAGCGCCACGCCCGTCACTGCGGCAAGACCTATGCCGCCGAGCTTGAAAGAGCCGATACTGAACTGCATTCCACCCACACCGAAAATAATGATGAGAGCCACGATAATCATATTTCTCGGCTCCATCAGGTCTTTTCCGGCACGTACCAGAGTATTCAGCCCGACCACCATGATGGCCCCGAAAAGCAGGATCATTATGCCGCCCATGACGGGAACAGGGATGGACGACAAAAAAGCCCCGATCTTGGACACGAAAGACAGCAAAATGGCGCACAAGGCCGCCCAGGTCATGATCGCCGGATTGAACACACGGGTCAGGCTCACCGCGCCGATAACCTCGGCATAGGTGGTACAGGGCGGGCCACCCACAAAACCTGCGGCCATGGTGGCAACGCCGTCGCCAAACATGGTGGTGTGCACGCCCGGGTCTTTGAGATAATCGCGCCCGGTGATGGAACTTATGGCGACCACATCGCCAAAATGCTCAATGGCCGGTGCAAGGGTTATGGGCATGATAAAGAGTATGGGTTCCCAGGCAAATTCCGGAAAGGTAAACTGCGGCAGGCTCATCCAGGGTGTGGCCGCAACCTTTGTCCAGTCGCCGAGCCCCAGATACAACGAAACCAGAAAGCCCGCCGTTATACCGCACAATATGGGCATGAGCCGTAAAAACCCCCGCCCCAGAAGCGAAACCAGCACCGTAACCAGAAGCGAAGTCATCGAAACCCACAGGGCCATTTCTTCGGGAACCAGCTGCACCGCGCCATCGCCGGTTTTGCCAAGGGCCATGTTCACCGCCACCGGAGCCAGAATAAGGCCGATGACCATAATAACAGGGCCGGTCACCACCGGGGGCAGCACACGCAACACCACATCAATGCCGCGCCAGCGGATAAGGCCGCTCAGAATAAAGTAGACAAAGCCGGAACAAACCAGCCCGCCCAGGGTCTGGGCGACACCCCAGGTCTGTACTCCGTAGATGATGGGGGCGATAAAGGCAAAGGACGATGCCAGAAAGATCGGCACCTTGCCCCTGGTACATATCTGAAAAAGCAGAGTCCCCACCCCTGCGGTAAACAGGGCCACGTTGCTGTCCAGGCCGGTAAGTATGGGCACCAGCACCAGTGCGCCAAAGGCCACAAAAAGCATCTGCGCGCCGATCAGGCAATCCCTGAAGCGCAGATTGTAGTCGGTGGGCGCAAATTCCCGCCGCGAGCCGCTCAAGCTCATACCCTGCCTCGATTGTTCTAAAGGTGTGCGCGGTGCTATTTGGTACCGAAAATGCGATCTCCGGCATCGCCAAGGCCGGGAATGATATATCCCTGCTCATTGAGGTGATCATCAATGGCGGCGGTATATATGTCCACATCAGGATGCGCCGCCTCCACCTTGGCAATGCCCTCGGGCGCGCATACAAGATTGAGGCTGCATATCTGGCGGCAGCCGTGACGCTTCAGAAGCTCGATGGTGGCGATAAGCGACCCCCCCGTGGCCAGCATGGGATCAAGAATGATGGCAAGGCGCTGGTCCATATCGCTGGCAAGCTTGACGTAATACTCTACAGGCTCCAGAGTTTCCTCGTTGCGATACAGTCCCACAACGCTGATCTTGGCACCAGGGATCATGTCCAGCACGCCATCCATAAGCCCCAGACCGGCGCGCAAAATGGGAACGACCGTGACTTTTTTGCCGGAAATGGCTTCAATTTCCACAGGGCCGGCCCAACCCTGCACAGTATGCTTTTCGGTACGAAACCCCTTGGTAGCCTCATAAATAAGCAGGCGGGCCACTTCGTTGGAGACGCTGCGAAATTCGCTGGTGGAGGTGGACTCCATACGCAAAATACCAATCTTGTGGCGCACAAGGGGATGATCTACAACATAAACGGCCATGGAGCCTCCTTGCAGGGCATGAGCTAACCCGCTGTTTTCATGAAGCATAAAACTTATTAAGGTTATTCTTGCGTGAGTATCTTGTCAAGCGTCCCGGCCGTGCCGCAGGTCATTTTTTCATGATTCCGCCTAGATTTTTACTTGCGAAAACCCCTGGCTGCGGCATAAAAAACCTTATGGTTACAGCATAAAAAGCCAGCTATGGAGGACAGCATGCCTGCCAAAGTATATTTTACCGATACACATTCCCGCTCACATGAAGAAAGCAAGATGGTCAAGGTCGCCCGCCTGTGCGATGCCCTTAACCTGAAAAAAATTATCAAAAAAAATGAACTGACTGCCGTCAAGCTGCATTTTGGAGAATACGGCAACGACACGCACCTGAACCCCACCCTGGTGCGGCAGGTGGTGGACAAGATCACCGCCGCCGGGGGCAAACCCTTTCTGACGGACACCACTACCCTGTACTCCGGCAGCAGACATAATGCGGTCGACCACCTGCAGACCGCCTATCTCAACGGCTTTGCTCCTTCGGTGGTGGGCGCTCCCGTTATTATTGCCGATGGCCTGTTCGGCGGCAACGACGCGCCGGTGCGCATCAACTGCAAACACTTCAAGGAAGTTCATATCGCCACTGAAATACGCAACGCGCCGGCTATGGTGGTGCTCAGCCATTTCAAGGGGCATCAGATGGCTGGCTTTGGCGGAGCCGTCAAAAATCTGGCAATGGGAGGTGCATCTGTACGGGGTAAGCGGGAGCAGCACGCCACCCATGTGAGCATCAACAAAGACGACTGCATCGGCTGCGCCAAATGCGTGCATTCATGCCCGCAGCAGGCCCTGAGCATGCGCGACCATAAAAGCCATGTGGAAACGGCGCGATGTATCGGCTGCTTCGAATGCATGACAGTCTGCCCGGCCAAGGCCATTGTTATTGACTGGGCGACGGAAATGGAACCGTTTATGGAGCGCATGACCGAGTATGCCTATGGTACGGTCAAGGGCAGAAGCAGGCGCGTCTGCTATATCAATTTTGTGCTCAACGTAACGCCGGACTGCGACTGCGTGGCCTGGAGCGACATGCCGCTGGTGCCCGATGTGGGCATTCTGGCTTCCACAGATCCCGTAGCCCTGGACCAGGCGTGTCTTGACCTGGTCAGCAGCGCCCCCAGCCTGTGCGGCAGCGCGCAGGAAAAAAACGGGGAACAGGACAAGTTCACCGCGCGCTGGCCCCATACACGCGGGGGCGTTCAACTGCAGTATGGCGAAGAAATCGGGCTGGGCAGCCGGGCCTACGAACTCATAAAACTGTAATTTCCGCCGCCAGGTCGCGCTTCGCGCCGCCTGTAACGGGTCCAAGCCTGTAAAACATTGCAGACTGCTGCAAAAGCTGAAGCCGGAATTGCCTGTATGCAGGCAGTCCGGTTTCAGTTTTTCTGTGCTTCGCCCTGCTGTTGGCGACCGGAAATCACGGCTGGCAGGGTCAGGGAAAAAAGCGAAAGACGCACTTCTCATAAGTATTTCCTTGCCTGCTTTTTGCGTTAGTGTTACGATTTTACAAATAATACTACTGGGCGGATCAACATTGTCACAGCCTTTCCACGCAACGGCAAAACTGCGGCCAGTGAATACTCTCGGTCATATTCCGGCCAGACGGAAAGGCTATTTACACCGCCATGCAGGAGACATTATGGACCAGTCAGCTTCAGACAGGCTTAACAGAGCCGTCGCCTTTCACGGCCACCTTTGTCCCGGACTTGTCATCGGCCTGCGCGCGGTGGAGGCTGTAATGGGCCACCCTGTGCTTGGGCAGGCCGGCTACGGCAAGCTCGTTTGCATCACAGAAAACGATGCCTGCGGCGTAGACGCCATTCAATGCCTGCTCGGCTGTTCCGCCGGCAAAGGCAATCTGGTTGCCCGCCCGCGCGGCAAGCACGCGTATTCTTTTTTCGACCGCGAAAGCGGCACGGCCCTGCGCCTGTGTCTGCGTGCGAGCAAAAACGGGCAGACCGGCAGAGAAGAATGGCAGCAAACCCTTATGGATATGCCGCTTGAAACAATGTTCAGCGCATCTGCCCCGGCATATGAAGCCCCTGAAAGACCGCGTATTTTCACTTCCGTACCTTGCGAGACATGCGGCGAAGGGGTGGCCGAACCCATGCTGCGTTTTGAGGACGGCAAAAAAGTCTGTCTGGACTGTCTGCGGCATTACGCCCGGCGCTGGTAGGCCGGGAATGTGCTGACGGCTGCCCGGAGCAGCCTTTTTTTCCAGCAATTGATAGCACTTTTTTTAAAAACATCACATGCGCCGGCCTGACACCAACCTTCAGCACGGGCGCTGCCAGAGGGTATGTATGAAACTCATCCTTTGCCTGTGCCTGCTGGCTGTGACGGCCTTTCCCCAGGCAGGCCACGCAGCCGGTTCCGACAATCTCATGCAGGACGTCTTTGTTCTGGACCCGGTAAAAGTCACCGGGCGTATGGAAGAAGACAGGCTGGACAGAACCACCGCCATCGTGGTGGAAAAAAACCGCAGCAACAACGTGGCCGACTACCTGGTGCGCGACCCTGAAATTTCTTTCAAGCGCAAGGCCGCCATGGGAGACAGCAGCGACATCATTTCCATACGCGGCATGGAATCCAAAAGGATCATGCTCAACCTTGACGGCCGCAACATCAGTTCTACCGGCATGTCCGGCGGCAACTATATCGACTTCGGCACCATTCCACTGGACAATATCGAGCGGATCGAAGTGATCAAAGGCGGCAGTTCGGTTGAATACGGCAACAACGCCCTGGGCGGCGTCATCAATGCCTATACCCGCCGCCCCACAGAGCAGCCCTACTTCAGCGTTTACGCCACCATGGGCGGCTGGAAGGATTTTTATGACTTTCATAACGTGCGCGGCAGCTATGCCCAGAAATTCAACGCCATCGGCCTGAGTGTGGGGTTGAGCCATCAGCACGCCGACCCTTTTTTTCGCAACAACGACTATGATTCCTTTCACTTCAATCCCAAACTGTACGTAGACCTGCCCTGGCGGGCCGAGCTTACCCTGGGCTACAATTACAGCCAGACCCGGCGCGGGCTTATCCGCACCAACAGAAACGACGGCAACCCCACCAGCGACTCCAATCCGGACCTGCCCGGCTTTGATTCTCCCATAGACTCCAACTATCCCACAGCCAGCGGCGAAAGCTTTGCCGGGGGATCCCCCACGCCCTCGATGACCGTTATTGGCGACGGCGCGCACTGGACCAAATACCGCCATCTGATGGACTTCACCTACCGGCAGGAATTTCTGGAGACAGCCTACTTTGAGCTTTCCGGCTTCAAGAACAGCGAAAATCGCCGTGAAAAAAACTATGCGGATATTGACGCCCGCATGCAGATTAAAAAAGGCCCGGACGGCTTCGATCCGTCCAAAACAAAAAACGGCGATCTCGTCTTGGACCGCAATGTCATTGTAGACAATACTCACGGCTTCAAGTTCAAGACAGGAGCCACCATTCACGGCCACGAGCTTATGACCGGCGTGGAGTACAAAAGACTGACCCCCGGTCCCATTACAGTGGAATATGTGGATAAAAACTACAACAAGGCCGGACCAAACAAGTGGACGGGAAAAATGGAATCCTCCGAAGCGGGCGCGCCGGCCACGGTAGTGGGGGCGTTTCTGGCCGACAAGTTTTCCCTTACCGACAGCCTGCATCTGGATATCGGCCTGCGCTACGACAGCTTCAGCTACAGCCCCGACGGCCAGGACAGAAACTATTTCGGCTCGCAGCTTTCCCCCAAGGCCATGATCACCTACGAGTTTACCGAAAACCAGTCCGCTTCCCTGGCCCTGTACCAGAACTACAGAACCCCCACCATTCCCGAACTGTACTGGAATTCGCAGTCATCATCACGGGACAATACCGTCAATGTACCCTATCTTGTGGGCAAGGACATAAAACCAGAAACGGCCCGCGGCATTGACGCCGCCTACAAATACAGCTTCGGCGGCAAGGGTTTTCTCAAGCTTTCCGGCTTTTACTACAATATTCAGGATTATATCGTCCACAAGCCCGTCTACGTAAACAGGCCGCAAAGCTATCAGGCATGGGCCGCCTATAATATTGACGCCGAAATATACGGCGCTACGCTGAGCGGCAGCTATGACGTGCTGGACAATGTTACGGTAAAGGCCGCCGTGACCAGACAGGACAGCAAAAAGTCCAATGACCCCGCCGACCCCGGGGGAGTGATGGAAAAGCTGGAGTATATTCCCGACTGGAAAGGAACCCTGGGAACCACCTGGAAAATCAATGAGCAGTTCACTCTTGACACTGTGCTGACCTATGTGGGCGAGCGCAGTTATTACGTCAACACGGCCCAACTGCGTAAGGGCACCCTGCACGACTACGCCACCCTGGGCGCAAGCCTCAGCTACAAGGTGGACGAACATCTGACCCTTGAAGCCTATGCGGACAACATCACCAACACCCAGTATGAAGAAGCCTGGGGGTACCCGGCACTGGGATTCAACGCGGGAGTCAGCATCAAATGGGAACTGTAGACGAAAAACAGCAGAAGCAGCGTGAATACTGGAACGCCCGGTCACGCACCTTTCCGCGCTTTGAAGAAGGCGACGACAATTACGAAGCGGGCATGCTGCGCCATGCCGCGGAAAATGGTGTGGACTTCAACGGTAAGCGCATACTGGACGTGGGCTGCGGTAGTGGCATGTACACCCTGCGCCTGGCGCGCATGGCCGGATCTGTCACTGCTGTGGACGTGGCCGATGAAATGCTGCGCCTGCTGCGCGAAGACGCCGCCGCAATGGGCATCACCAACATTACCACCGTATGCTCCGGCTGGGATGATTTTTCCTCAGACGACTACTTTGACATTGTTTTTGCCTCAATGACGCCGGCCATCGAAAGTGATGAAAGCAGAGAAAAGCTTATGCAGTATGCCACCGGCCAGGTGGTTTTTATGGGCTTTTCCGACCGCATGCTTTCCGATGTCATGCAGGGCTTGCACGAACACTACGGTATTACTCCAAAAATTTTCAACAATGCCCAGGAGATGCGTGCATGGCTTGACGACAAGGGCGTACCGTATACGGCTATCCCGGTCAAAGGCCAGTGGGTAGTGGCAAAAAGCCGGGAAGAACTGGTGGACTCCTGCGTCACCACCCTGCGCGACTACGGCGCGGAGCCGGACCCGCACCTTGTAGAAGCTCACGTGGAGGCATTCAAAGACGAAAACGGTCAGTATGTGGAACGCACAGACTATGTCATCGAGATGATCATATGGCAAAAGCGCTGAGTCTGCTCATGCTGGCTCTGACGCTGCTGACGGGAGCGCCCCATGCCGGGGCGCGCTCCGTTACCGATGCCATGGGCCGCATTGTGGAAGTGCCGGAACCGGAAAACATCAAGCGCATAGTGGCCCTTGGCAGCAGTATGGCCTTTGTCACATACCTTGGCGCACAAGATAAAATCGTGGGTGTGGAAGACATAGACAAGACCATCATCGCCAAGCCCTATGTGCTCTGCAACCGTGAACGCTTCAAAGACCTGCCCGTTGTCGGCAAGGCCGGAGCCGTGCGCGTACCGAACTACGAGCGCATTGTGGGCCTTGGGCCGGACGTGGTCTTCATCATTTCCACCGATCCGGCAGAGCCGGACCTGCTCCAGCGCAAACTGCGCATCCCCGTCATTGCCCTGAGCCAGGGCCTGCCTGCTTTCGACAGTGAAATCTTTCTTGACTCCATCCTTCTTGCCGGAAGTATTCTGGGCAAAAAAGAACGTGCCGAAGAAGTGGTCGGAGGCGTTCGTGCTCTGGCCGCCCTCCTGCCTGCCCCGCCGGCAGGCGAAGAGGCACGGGCCTACGTGGGCGGGCTTTCCTACCGCGGCAACCAGGATATCAAAAGCACGGCCGCCGATTTTTTGCCGTTCGCACTGTCGGGTATAAAAAATATGGCCGACGGCATGGGGCGTTCAGGGCATTTTTTCATCAACAAAGAATTTCTGCTGGCAGCCAATCCGCCCCTGATTTTCATTGACGGTAATGGCCTGCCGCTCATACGGCAGGGTTTGGGCAGCGAACGGGCCTACTACGAGCGGCTCACGGCCCTGACCAGCGGTAACGCCTGGCTGCTGCTGCCACATACTGCCTACTTCAACAACCCTGAAGTGCTCTACATCAACGCGTTTTTCATGGCCAAGGCTGCCTACCCCCAAAGGTATGCCGGCCTTGACCCCGAGGCGATTGCCGATGAAATATTCATCCTTTTCAACGGTTACCCTCTTTATGAAGACATGGTGCGCGTCACCGGCAGGCCGGGCAGGCTGCAGTTGACGGGGCAGGGGCTGGACTATGCCCGGTAAGGAACCTTGCGGCGGCGAAAACAACACCGCACAGTCTCACGCTTATTGTGGCAGCCCAGACGGACGCCTCAGCAACAGCACAGAAACACGTCACTGCTGCTCCCTGCCGTGGGACAGCCCTTTCATGCGGGCCTGCACAGCAACGGCACTGCTGGCCGCTGCCGTACTGCTGGGGCTGACGGGCATGAAGCTTGGGGCAATCTCACGCTCCTGGGCCGACATATGTTCGGCCCTGTTCAGTCCTTCAGGCGATGAATCCTTACGCTATTTTGTGCTCCACCTGCGGCTGCCCAAAGTTTGCGCCGCCCTGACTGTGGGTGCATCGCTGGCTCTTGCCGGAACCATGTTGCAAAACGTGCTCAACAATCCGCTGGCTTCGTCCTTTACCCTCGGCCTTTCACAGGGAGCCGCCTTCGGAGCCAGTTTTTCCATGATCATCCTGCCCGCCGCAGGCGGCCTGGCCGGCCTGAGCATTGTAGCCATGGGCGCACTGGCCGGCTCCCTCGGCGCGTCTCTGCTTATACTGGCCTTCAGTATGGTGCGCGGCATGGGGCCGCAGGGGCTTATACTTGCGGGGGTGGCATTGTCGACCCTTTTCGGGGCCGCCACCATGTCGTTACAGTATTTCGCCACTGACAGCCAGGTGGCGGCTACCGTATTCTGGAGCTTTGGCGACCTGAGCAGAGGAAGCTGGCGCGAGGTCGCGCTGGTAGGGCTTGTGCTGCTGGCAGGTCTTGCCTTTTCCCTGCGTCACAACCTTGACTACGACACGCTGCGCTGGGGCGATGCCCAGGCCACGGCCCTGGGTGTACCTGTTCTGCGCCTGCGCTGTGCAACCCTGTTCATGGCCTCGCTTATGGCCGCCTTTGCCACCGCCTTTTACGGCGTCATCGGCTTTGTGGGCCTGGTGGCTCCTCACATGGTGCGCCTGACATTTCCCCATGCCGGACATTTTTTTCTGCTGGGCTGCTCTGCCCTGTTCGGCGCATGCTTTTTACTGGCGGCCGACCTTGTAGCCCAGACCATCATATACCCTGCCCTGCTGCCCATAGGCATTGTCTGCGCTTTCACCGGAGTGCCCGTTTTTTTATGCATCCTTTTCAGGGGGGCCAAAGCGCATGCTTGAGGCCAAAAACATTTCTCTTGTGGCGCGATCCGGCAGAACTATCCTTAACGGCGTATCCTTCCGTCTTGAGCCAGGACGCTGCATGGCCCTCATCGGCCCCAACGGCGCAGGCAAAAGCACGCTTGTAAGAATTGTGGCAGGGCTTGACCGACCCACATCCGGGCGCGTGCTTCACCAGGGTACGGACCTTTCCGGTCTGAACCGCCGTCAGCGGGCGCAAACTGTGGCCTATCTGCCGCAGGTTGCCCATCCCGTGCCGTGCAGCGTTTTTGATGCCGTGCTTTTGGGACGCAGGTCACGCATGGGCTGGCTGCCCGGCAAGAATGACCGCCTGAAAACAGAGGCCATTCTGGAAGAACTGGGGCTTGCCCACCTGCAAAAACAGTGCGTCACCAGCCTCAGCGGCGGCGAACTGCAAAAAACACTCATTGCCCGCGCGCTTGCGCAGGAAGCTCCGGTACTTCTGCTGGACGAACCCGTCAACCACCTGGACATTCGCAATCAGGTTGATATCCTCGAAATAATTACAAAAATCACCATAACCCGGCGTATGTGCGTACTCATTGTGCTGCACCACCTGAGTTACGCCCTGCGTTACGCGCAGGATGCCATGCTGCTGCATCAGGGGCGCCCGGCGTATCAGGGACCGTCGAAAGACCTGGGCGAACACGACCTGAGCCGGGTCTACGGCATTCCTGTCCGCTTGCAGCGTATCAACGGCCAGCCTCACGTACTTTTTTAAAATCGGCTGCGGGTGTTATCTTTACTCCACGCCGGGATGGATAACCCGTTACGCCCGCATGTGCTCTACCGGATACACGGCAACGTGGACTATGGGCAGAAAAAGACTTTTCCTGCGGACGGCAAACGCGCGCCCGGGCCTGACAACAATCACAGCGACCACCCGTTATACTAAAATAACCAGAGCAGCTATATCGTTGCAGCAACGCGCTGTCGCCTCAGGCCTTGCTGCAAACCGCAGAACCTGCCGGAAAAACCGTAGCGTCGCCCTCCTGTTCTTCTCTAAGCATATTAAATATAACCCATTTAATTTCATTCATAAAAGATGCTTGCACGGCTATGCCCGCAGTGATATTTTGCGCGGCACGGAGGTCCTATGGACGTGCCCTTGCTCTATGAGATCGTGACCATCTTTCTGCTCTCCATCTTCGTCACCGTTACATGCAACAAAATCAAGCTGCCTGCCACTGTAGGCTTTCTGCTCACAGGCGTTTTGTGCGGCCCGTCCCTGCTCGGCATAGTCAGCGATCGCGAAGCCATTGATCATGTGGCTGAAATCGGCGTAGCCATGCTGCTTTTCACCATCGGCATGGAACTTTCCGGTGAGGCACTCAACCGCCTGAAGCGTCCGGTATTTCTGGGCGGCAGCCTGCAGATCGGCCTTACCGTACTGGCCGTGATGGGGCTGGCCCTTCTGGGCGGCTACTCCTATCAGCAGGGTGTATTTATGGGCTGTCTGGTAGCCCTTTCATCGTCGGCCATTGTCTTGCGCATCATGCAGGAACGCGGCTCTACCAACACGCCCACAGGGCGGCTATCTCTCGCCATTCTGGTCTTTCAGGACATTATGGTGGCTCCCATGCTGCTGTGCGTGCCCCTACTTTCCGGCACGCTTGACCTTTCGCTGGAAAGCGCCTTTTTTTCCACACTGTGGGTGGTGCTGGCCCTTGGGGGAGTGCTTCTTTTTGCGCGCTTCGGCCTCAACCGTCTCATGGAAGCCGTGGTACGCACACGCACCAGAGAAATCCTGCTGCTGACCACACTGGGGCTGTGCCTCGGCATGGCCTTGCTGACCAACACTCTGGGCCTTTCCCTTTCGCTGGGCGCGTTCATGGCCGGGCTGCTGCTGGCCCGCTCCCAGTACAGCATGAGCGTCATTGCGGGCATTTTGCCCTATCGTGACGTATTTATGAGCCTTTTTTTCATTTCTGTAGGCATGATGCTCAATGTGGATTTCTTCGGAAAACACTTTTTTTCCATCATCGGGCTTACTGCCTTGTTTATTGTGATCAAAAGCCTGCTCACGCTGCCCGCGGTACTCGTCCAGGGCTATCCCCTGCGCGCGGCCATCATCACGTCCCTTTCCCTTGCCCAGGTGGGTGAGTTTGCCTTTGTACTGGCGGCCTCCGGCCTGAGCGCCGGGCTTTTTGACATGGATGCCTATCAGAACTTTCTGGACGTAAGCGTGCTGACCATGATGCTTACGCCCGGGCTTATGGCCATTGCCCCACGTCTGGCCGACCGCTTTGCCGGACAGCGCAACAGCGAGCAGCAAGAAGAATCCGGGCAGCAGGAAGGCGAAAAACGCCTGGAAGATCATTTGATCATCGTTGGTTTCGGTATCAGCGGCAAGCATCTGGCCCATGTGGCCAAAGAGTCGGGCATTGAATATACCATTCTGGAAATGAACCCGGAAACCGTGAGCCGCTACCGCCAGAAAGAACCCATCGCACACGGAGACGCCTCGCAACCCGTGGTACTGGAGCATCTGGGCGTTACCCGGGCACGAGTGCTGGTGATTGTTATTTCCGACCCCTCGGCTGTACGGGCCATTACCATTGAGGCGCGGCGCTTCAACCCCAACCTGCACATCATCGCGCGCACCCGTTTTGTTACCGAGGTGGCGGCCCTGCGCAGACTGGGAGCGGACGAGGTTATTGCGGAAGAGTTTGAAACTTCTGTTGAAATTTTTACCAGAGTGCTGAGCCAGTACCTTGTACCCAGGCAGGATATAGACACGTTTGCCGCCCGGATCAGGCAGGAAAACTACCGCATGATACGCCGCATGAGTTCCGCGGTGGATTCTCTGGACAGCATTGTAAACCGCCTGCCCGACATGGGCGTACAGGCCATGCGCCTTGGCGGGGCTTCCCCCCTGTGCGGCCGCAGCCTGGCGCAAACAGAATTGCGCCGCCGCCACGGGGTCACCGTTATTGCCATCCTGCGGGAAGGCATAACCCATGCCTCGCCGGGTGCAGATGAAATTTTTGAACCCGGGGACATCGTTTACCTCTTCGGCAAAACAGACAAAGTCATTGCCATAACCCCCCTGTTTTCCGGGCCTGTGCGCGAAAGCGCCAGGGACGGCAAGGGGGGGATGCCGCAACCGGCCCGGCCCACAGCCTGAATGTAGAGCAGGTTATTTCTTGAAATGGCCCTGGGGTTGGTTGAAGTGCCAGCGCAGCAACGGATTCGCAAAGTATTTTTGTTACCCGCTGCCAATGTTTTCAGCCAATCCCACTGATGCCTTTGGCGACGCAGAGGACGGTCCGGCATGGAGCGGGAAAGCCCTCGCAACTGCAACGAGCAGGAGACCTGCGGCATGGTTCGGGGAATATAGAGGGTACCCCGGAGATGCAGCCCCGACAGTTCCCTCTGCCACCCGCCACGCAGACGGCCCAAATGAAGACAAGATGAACACAGCGAAAACGCTTCAAAAGTAAAATACCCAAAAACTGCCCAACCCCGCGGTGATCGTCAGGCTTCAGCACATGTTCCGTACTGCAGGGGTGCGCTGCGGGCACATCCTGCGGGCAGCCTTGCGGGCCCTAATCCCACGCCAGATATCTGCGCGGCAACATGCCGCTACGTCCGGCCTCCTTGTCAGGAAAGCTTGCGCATTTTTCTGTAGCCGTCTAGGATGGCAGACTGCCGGTGGAGAAAATCCGCCGGCTCTCTGTCATCTCACCTTTCGGGGACCATATGCAGGATCACAAAGAATTGCGCGCCCAGCTTGAGCGGGCGCGGCGTATAGCCATTGTCGGGGCCAAGGACAAACCCGGACAGCCCGTTGACCGTGTCGGCCGCTACCTCATGGATAAAGGCTACGAAATTTATCCCGTACACCCGGTACGCCAGACGGTGTGGGGCCTTACAGCCTACCCCCACCTTGCGTCCCTGCCCGGCCCCGTGGACATCGTGAACCTGTTTCGCGCTCCGCAATACTGCCCGGATCACGCACGTGAAGTGCTGGCCCTGCCCTGGCGACCCGCTGTTTTCTGGATGCAGCAAGGCATCCGTTCGCCCGAAGCCCGTGTGCTTTTGACCGCTCTTGGCATTACCGTGATAGAGGACGCCTGCATCATGGTCGAGCATGCCCGCCTTTTGCCCAACGCCGCAACTATTCAAGGATAATTCATGTCTGTTTCACCGGATACGGTTTTCGACTGCCGCATGTGCGGCCACTGCTGCGAAGGAGTCGGCGGCATTGTGGTCAGCCCCACTGACCTTACGCGCCTGGCCGCGCACATGGGGCTTGCCCCCGAAGCCGTTATAGAAGGGTATTGCTACTATGCGGGCGGCAAATTGAAAATCCGCAGCGGTGCAGACGGTTATTGCGTTTTTTTCCAACAGGGTAAAGGCTGCGGTGTACACGAAGGCAAGCCTGCCATCTGTCGTGCCTGGCCTTTTTTTCGCGGTAATATTGAAGACCCCGCAAGCCTTGCCATGGCTAAAGAATTTTGTCCGGGCATCAGTCTGGAGGCTTCCCACGCAGCCTTTGAACGACAAGGCCGCCAGTACCTGCGCGAGCACGGCCTGCTTGCCAGCGATTGCAACTGCGAAGCCAACGCCCTAATCCTTAAATAAATCATGCGACGCCGCTCCCGCCAGATATCCCTCAAGGAATGCTACGAAATTCTCAAGCTTGAGAAGAACGCTGACCTTGCCGCCGTAAAAAGGGCTTACCGCCGACGTGCCTTTGAGCTGCACCCTGACCTGAATCCCGGCAATGCCGAGGCCAGCCGGGATTTTCAGATGCTCAACGAAGCCTATGTGGCGCTTTCAGGCATCCTCAAGCATGAAGACGGAGTCAGGGCTACATCTGAAGCGCGAAAGGCGGCACAGAAACCCAGAAAAAACGCCGACCAGGCGAATGGCTCCGATAAAAAATCCGGCCCCGCTACAGATACCGGCCAGACTGAAAGCAAGGCCCCTCCCCCGCCTGGCGGAACCGAAGCAACGGGGCAGCAGCAGGCAAAAACAGCCGGGGCAGATGAGGGCGCGCAGACCGAGCAGCAAAAGCCTCAAAGCGAACAAGCCCCCGACCCTGAAGAAAATACCGCAGACCGTAACGGCACGGCCTATGCGGAACAGGACGTGCTGCGCGACCTGCTTAACGATCCTTTTGCCCGCCGTGTTTTTGAAGATATTTATAGCGAACTGAACCGGCAGCATGCCGAAAAACCACAGCAGGAAACAGCCGAAGCCCATACAGCGGAATCCGCCCCGCAAAGCAGGGCCAAGCCAAAGGCCGCGCAGAAAGAAAAGAAAAGCGCTCCACTCCATAAAAGCAACCTGGCCTGGGGTACGCCCAAATGGTCATCTGACATGACAAAAGGCGTCACTGGCCTGGTCAGGGGCTGGCTGCGCCGACAGATCGACGAAGAGCAAAGCCTTACCTTGCCCGCCGCAAACCTTGCGCCGGGCTGCCGGGTGCGCTTGCAGATACGCCAGGGAATTCAGGCTGAGCTTAAAACGGTTGAAATAACCCTGCCCCCTGACTTTACCGTGGGTAAACCCATACGCCTGCGCGGGCTGGGCAAGCGCGTCGGCCCCTGGCAAGGGGATCTCTATCTTACACTGTACACCGAGTAGGCCCTGCCCGTCCGCTGCGGGGCAGACGTGCCTCAGCCCATCCGTCAGTAGCAATGGTAACAGTACGGCTTCATTCCAGATGAACGGAAAAACATTTCCCAGCTCAATGCCAAAGACGAAAAACCTTCGCAACATGTTTATTTTATGTGACAAAAGATTGTGAAAAAACTTATTTGACAATCTTCATATTAAACAGTTACTACTCTGACCAGCATACCAGATACTTCGCATTGGGTTTTCATAAAAGCGAATGATGACCATGAGAGAGCTTGCTGCTGGACAGCACGCCGAAGGGGCAAGAGCGATCGAAACTCTCAGGCAAAAGGATCATGGTCGGACGCACTCTGAAATTGGCGCACGCTGATGACAGAAGTTGAACCTCTGCAACGAGGTGACTGTCATGGCGTGTTTTTACTTGCCATCGGCCCCACTATTGGCGGCCCTTCAGCACAAGAGCCACAACTGACCGTGCAGGACGGACCCGCAGGTGCTGCGGGCAACGGACTGGCGTAGCGGTTTTGCTCCGCTTCTGCGTGTTCGCACTAATCTCCCTCGTCCTTTTTATACCGCCGCAAAATCAGAATCAGGCGCATCCCCGCCCTGCATACACGCGCCTCTGCCGGGGCAGCCCTGCCCCCACGCCACCAGCCTTCGCCACACCAGCACTGTTCATTTCCATCCAGTAAAAACATATTTTCTGCTGCCTGTTTTTTACCCGACAGCACAAAGCCCCCCAAAACGGCTTACCGCGGCGGGCAGCGAAGTTTTACCGCACACTCCGACACGCGGCCTTTCGTTGCCACTGCACACACTTTCATGCCCTGCTGCCCGAAGCACACACGGCAAACCCCGCGCCGCCCTGCCGCGCTATCACCATATTCTGCTCCCGCCCTTTCAGGCTTCCCAGCATAAAAATTCATACAACAGACCGATGCCCATTTTTTTCAAGGCTCATGGCTGCCCTGTTTTTTTCAGGGCTGTATGAGCCTTTTACCCTTTGCTGTCAGCAGGTCGTTATTTGACCAGAAACCGACGTAATTGTAACTGACGCACCAGCTCCCCCCGCTGATTGCGTAAGGAGGACACCCCAGACAGACCACGCGCGGGACAGGCCGCACAGGCCAATCCCGCACCGGAAAACAAACATTGCTATTCGTGCGGGGCAAGAGCGTAAACGCCCCACAGCACCAACAAAAAACAGGGAGCACGTACCATGAGTGACAAGCCCACCCCCCCCGTGGGACACGAAGATCCTCATACTCTCAAACGCGGCCTCAGCCAGAGACACATCCAGCTTATTGCCATCGGCGGAGCCATCGGTACAGGCCTTTTCATGGGGTCCGGCAAAACCATCAACCTTGCCGGGCCTTCCATCATCTTTGTATACGCCATTATCGGGGCCTTTCTGTACCTTGTCATGCGGGCCATGGGAGAACTCCTTCTCTCAAACCTCAAGTACAAATCCTTCACTGACATGGCGGAGGATATCGTTGGTCCCTGGGCCGGCTTTTTTGTAGGCTGGACCTACTGGTTCTGCTGGATTGTTACCGGTACGGCAGACGTTATCGCCATTGCCTCCTACTTTCACTTCTGGTTCCCCACGCTTTCGGTATGGATACCTTCCATTCTCTTCGTCCTGCTGATCATGGCACTCAACCTTGTTTCAGTGAACCTTTTCGGTGAAATGGAATTCTGGTTTGCCTCCATCAAGATCGTGGCCATCATGGCCATTATTTGTGCCGGAGCGGTTATGGTCATTACCGGCTTTACCTCATCCATATCAGGTGACGTGGCCGCAGTATCCAACCTGTGGGATCATGGAGGATGGTTCCCCAAGGGGATATTCGGCTTCTTTGCGGGCTTTCAGATAGCCATGTTCGCCTTTGTGGGCATTGAGCTTATCGGAACCACAGCGGCGGAAGCCAAGGATCCCGAAATCAACCTGCCCAAGGCCATCAACACCATTCCCTTCCGTATCGTATTCTTTTACGTGTTCGCCTTGGTGGCCATCATGTGCATCACGCCCTGGTCCGCCATTGACCCCGAAACAAGCCCGTTCGTTCACACCTTCGTAGCCGTGGGCATTCCCGCGGCAGCCAGTATCGTCAACTTCGTGGTGCTGACATCGGCGGCCTCTTCCGCCAACAGCGGCATCTACTCCACCAGCCGCATGCTTTACGGCCTGTCGCTGGCCGGGGTAGCTCCCAAGTCTTTCGGCAAGCTTTCTTCGCACCGGGTTCCTGCCAACGGCCTGCTGTTCTCGTGCCTCTGCCTGCTGCTCGGCGCGTCCATGCTCATTATCATGCCCACCATTATGGCGGCCTTTACCGTCATGACAACCATCTCCGCCATTTGCTTCATCTTCGTATGGTCCATGATTCTTGTTTCGTACTACGTCTACCGCAAGAAGTACCCCGAGCGGCACGCAGCTTCCAAGTTCAAGCTGCCCGGCGGCGTGTTCTCCTGCTGGATATGCTGGATATTCTTCGCCATAGTGCTTGTCCTGCTGACCTTTGAAGCCGACACGCGCATGGCCATGCTCACCACACCCCTGTGGTTCGTGCTTCTCGGCATCAGCTATTACTTCAGCCACAAGAACCATGTCAGCAAGCGTCAGAACGGCGCCAACAACTAACAGTTCCGTGACAGACTCCATATAACAAAAGGCCCGGATATACCGGGCCTTTTGTTATATGCTTTCAGCGGTGGCAGGTCATGCCTCCGGCAGGGGATCATCGGCAATATTGAAAGACATGCCGCCATCCTTCTGTTCCACTATATAACGTAAACGTTCCTGCACCCTGTTGTGAGCGTCAAAAGTCAAAACAACCGGGCTGCGTTGAGAAATATCCCCCGGTCCGGCGACATACTCAAAAGCGCTGATGATAACTTCATCCCCTTTCTGGCATGTGCGCGCGGCCGCTCCGTTGAGAATGCAGCAGCGCGACCCGGCCTCGCCGTAAATGACGTAGGTGGAAATACGCTGCCCGCTGTGTTTGTTCCAGATATAAACGAACTCCAGCGGCATGATACCTGCCAGCCCGCATATTTCCGGATCAAGGGTGATAGAGCCGTGATAGTCCAGCACACACTCCGTTACGCGTATGCCGTGCAATTTGGCGCGTAAAATCTTCAGCATTTTTCTCTCTCTTTCAAAACATGCCGCACAAACAGGCTGCCGCCCCCGCGCGGGCTGCTTTTGCAGGCGAGCATCGCACAACCTGCAAACACCTTTGGCTTTCCGGAACGAAACAACATACACAAAATAAAAAAGGCCGCATACGCGGCCTTGAACCTACGGATTCCACGAGCAAAGATCAATACGCCTTGATGTACTCATCCAGATTTTCAGCCGAGCAGTTGCGGCTGACCCAAAAAGCCGAAGCCCACACCATAAGGGCTGTGGCCTGCGTATCATCCAGGCTTTTTATTTTTGATTCAAGGCTTGATTTACTGGCTCCGTGGCGCAGATGCACTCCGTTGACGTCGCAGGCATCAGAAACACGCAGCATGAGGTAAGAAAGGCGCGTGTGGTCCGGCATGAGCTTCATGTCTTTATGCGCCTCGACGATGGTCTTCAGTTCCGGCCCGCTGAATATGTGCTTTATGCCCGTGATGGCCCGGAAAAACGTGTCCACAGCCCAAGGCAGGATAAATTCCGCGCCGGCGCTCTTGGTACGAAAATAATCCTTGAGCCAGCGTTCCTGTTCTTCATTGATGCGTGCTGCGACTTGCGGCATGATGCCCCCGGGAAAAGACTATACTTTTATGTTCTGTCCGGCATACAGAGCAGCCGAACCTTGTTTTACATCATGTTCTATAAAGCGCTACATCAATTAAAGCAGATTTTCAAGATAAAATCTAGACTTATTTTTAAAAACATTTTAGGCAGTTCCGCCACGCGCGCACGACTGTGTGCCGCCTGCGCAAGTTTACGTCCGGCGTACCCGCACCGGGCATGCTTTTTTAAGGATAATTATGACACCGCCCCCCGCCAGAACGCACGGCCCTGCCGGACAGGCCTCCTCCGGACCATCCACTCCCGGAACGACCAGAGGGGACGCCGCAAACGCCCTGGCAGCGCCCAAAGGCCGCCGTGCCGCTCTGGCCCGTGCGCATGGCGCCACCCTGCTCTTCGGAGCTTCGGGCATTTTCGGCAAACTCTGCCAATGCTCCGCTCCCATGCTTGTTTGCGGGCGTGCCATCTTTGCCGTAGCGGCACTCACCCTTGCAGGACTTGGTAAAAAACAGCCCCCCTGGCGCGGGCTGCATGCTTGCGACCTGTTGGCGCTTACCATAAGCGGCACATTGCTTGCAGCACATTTCGTAATGTTTTTCATGGGGATACAGATTGGCGGCGTGGCCGTCGGCACGCTTGGCTTTGCCTGTTTTCCGGCATTCACAACCCTGATCGAAAGTCTCATATACCGGGAGCGCCCCAGTTTCGCCGAGGTGCGCGGCCTGGGCATGGTAACGCTGGGGCTTGTCTGCACAACCCCATCCTTTTCATTTGCTCATGAAGGCACAGTCGGCCTGCTGCTGGGCGTGGCATCCGGCCTGGCTTACGCCCTGGTGACCGTGGGCAACCGCCGCTTTGCCGGGCATCTTCCGGGACTGCAAACCACTTGGTGGCAGAATACAGTTACGGCCGTTGTTCTCCTGCCCTTTGTCTGGCGGCAGTTCAGCACTGTAAGCACATTGGACTGGCTGTGGATCGCCAGCCTGGGTTTGTTGTGCTCCGCCCTGGCCTACGTTCTTTTCATCAACAGCCTCACTGTTCTCAAGGCACGCCAGGCCGCCCTTATCATTACGCTGGAGCCGGTTTACGCCATTGCGGCGGCCTGGCTGGTTCTGGGTGATGCGCCGGGGGGGCGCGTTTTTCTGGGCGGCGGGCTTATCCTTGGCGCAATTTTTCTGGCAAACCGACGCTAAACGCCGTCACAGGGGCGCCCGGACTTTACCTCTCGACTCGAAGCCGGTGGTTTGGCATGATTGGATCCGACAGCCAGCGCCGCTGGCATTCCGGTTGCCTGTAACAAAAGCAGGTAGTTGCGGGGCTGGCAGTACAAATATGCGAGCCGCTGCCGGACACTTTCGGCCAGGCCGCCGGGCGCGCTGTACCGCGCGGATTTTCCGGCACGCCTTTTTTCAGGAAGTATGGGCCAGCCATACAGCAATATCCTGGTTGTGGCCCCGGCCGCAATCCACATTGCGACATATCGGAGCCAAACGGCCCGGTGCGAAAACACGAGAATATTCATGCAGCATCTGCGTCAGGTCAAAGCCTCTGCCGGATCCGGAAAAACATATGAACTAACACGCTGTTTCTTACAGCGTCTTGTGGCTTGCGGTGCTCCCGGCACAGCTGCGTCACCGGCCTGCGCCCTGAGCAGCAGCGGCCCCTGCGGTTGGGGCGACATACTGGCTGTCACATTTACCAATGCCGCCGCCACCGAAATGCGTGAACGCGTCATCCGGCAGCTTAAAAGCGCGGCCCTGGGGCAGCCCATGCAAGGACTGGAGCTTGATTCCGCTTCAGCCGGGCGCTGGGTGGACGCCATCATGCGTGACATGAGCGCGCTGAACATACGCACCATTGACAGCCTGCTGCACCTTATCGTGCGCGCAGCCGCCCTGGATCTTCGCCTGCACCCGGACTTTCAGCCCGTCTTTGCCACCGAAGAAGCACTCACGCCCTATCTGGACCTCCTGCTTGAAAAAGCCTGGCAAGGGGATGAAAATATGCGTGGCCTTTTGCGGCAGGTTTGCCGGGCCATGGTTCACCACGGGCAAAGCAAGGGTTTTCTGGCAGGAGAAAAGCTGCTGTATCAATTGCGCCCGCTTCTGGACAGCGCCCTGCTGGGGCGCTACGGCGACCTCTCTTCTTATGAAGAACTTGAGCAAAAGCTGATTGCCCTCAACCGGACCGCCAGACAGGCTGCCGGCCACCTATTGCATGCAGCCTCAGGCGCGCGGCTGCCCTGGCTGTCCAATGCGGAAAAGGCTGTCACTGCCTGGGCTGATGGCGAATGTAAGAACTCGGCTTTTTTAACCAAAGATGCCGCATCCCAACTTTTTAAAAAAGGCGCTGCTGTAGGCCCAGAAGTGGAGCACGCCTATACTGCTTTTTCTCTGGCCGCCCAGGCCTGCATGCAGGACGGGCAACTTCTGCGACAGGCCCTGCGCCTTGAGCCGTCCATACGTATGGCGCGTATTCTGGCTGACGCCTTTCTGCACAATCAGGAGCAGGAGGGCACGCTCCCCGGTCTGCTTGTTCCCCATATGGCGCATGAGGTCCTGTCCGGCGATCACGGTGTGCCGGAAACGCTCTGCCGCCTTGGCGCGCGCCTTACCCACTACCTGGTGGACGAGTTTCAGGATACCAGCCAGGAACAGTGGCGGGCGCTGCGCCCACTGGTGGAGGAAGCGCTGTCGCGCGGGGGGTCCCTGACCTGGGTGGGCGATGTAAAGCAGTCCATCTACGGCTGGCGGGACGGCGATCCGGAACTTTTTGACGGCATCCTTGAAGATAAGGGGCTTGCCGCCGTGGCCGCCACCACGGCCCGCGACAGCCTGCCGTTCAACTGGCGCAGCCGCCGTCAGGTGGTTGAGCACAACAATGCCCTTTTTGCCCTTCTGGAACAGGCAGATACGGCCAGAGCCGTCATGAGCGCCCTTCTGCCGGGCGACATGCCCGAAGACCTGTCTGCGGAAATAATGGACGCCTCTGTAAAAAGCCTGCTCGGCGCTTTTGCCGGAACCCGGCAGGAATGCCCGGAGCACACACCCGACGGCGGCCTTGTGCAGGTGGAAGATATTGCGGCAGACTCATCCGAGATGCTGCGCGAAGCCGTTTTTGACCGTCTGGGCCGCATCCTGCTTGATGATGTGGCCCCGCAGCGCCCCTGGTCGGACGTGCTCGTGCTGGTACGCAGCAATGACGGAGCGGCACGCATCGCGGACCATCTGGTGCGGCTGGGGATTCCGGTCATCACCGAAAACAGCCTGCTGCTCTCGGCCCATCCTCTCATTGTCCAGACCGTGGCCCTGCTGGCCTTTCTTGACAGCCCAGATGACAATATCGCCCTGCTGACCGTCCTGACCGGAGAGATTTTTCACGGCCATCCCGAGGCTGCCGAACTGGCGCATACCGACTTGCACGGCTGGTGCGCCCGCCAGAAAAAAGGCTTTCTGTACCAGAGTTTCCGCCAGCGCTGGCCGCATGTATGGCAAAGCCTGCTGGCGCCTTTTTTCAGCCAGTCCGGCCTGATGACGCCCTATGATACCGTACTTGAATGGTATGCGCGCCTTCAGGTGGAACAGCGTTTTCCCGAAGCGGCAACCTTTTTGCGCCGCTTTATGGAGGTACTGCACAGTGCAGAAGAAAAGGGACTTGCGACGCTCTCTACCTTTCTGGAGCACTGGAATGCCAAAAGCCAGGAAGAAAAGGTTCCCATGCCGGAAAACATGAATGCCGTGCGGGTCATGACCGTGCACAAATCCAAGGGACTTGAGGCCCCGGTGGTTTTCGTCCCCTTTACCGCGCTGAACATTTCCGCCTCTGACAAGCCGCTGCGCACAAACCGCCAGGGGCTGAGCATGATGGTGCGCAATCAGAAAGCGTTGGGACGCCCCTACTACGAGGATCTGGCCCGTCAGGCCAGAGAGAGCCTGAACCTGCTCTACGTTGCCTTTACCCGCGCAAGAGACGCCCTGTATGTTTTTCGCACTTCGGCCAAAAGACAGTCGCCGGTACTTGCAGGACTGGATATTCTCTGGGAACGCGCCGGACTGCAGCCACCCTATGCTCTGGGCAGTCTGCCCACGGCCGCTGACACGTCACGGGGCAGCCATGCGCATGCCGCTATCGGGGCAGATGTGGATACAGACTGCGCATTGCCAGCCAGCCCCGCTGGCGGCCGCCCTGCAAACCCGGCCCCAGCCCCGACGCCCGGCTTGCAGCATGTGGACGGCACAGCCGGCGCGCCGGGAATTTTACCCGCTGCCGCACCTGCCATCTCCCGCACCCCTTCCGTCGGTGCAGATCAGGAATACGACGCTTTTTCCCCGGATACGGCTGATGCTGCTGAAGACTGGCGCCCCATGCAGTGGCTGCCACGCCTGAAGATTTTTCGCAATCCCATGGCCGCTTTTGATTTTCAGCCTGAAGACAGGGGTAATCTGCTGCATTTCTGCCTGGAACACCTGCGCCTTACCGGCAGCCCGCGTGAAGACGCCCAGGCGGCCCTGAACTTCGGCCTGCGGCATTATCCGTTGCCTGTTCCCGATGATGCGGCCCTGCGCCACGGCGCATTTGAAGCCTTGCACTGGTTTGCAAGCCAGCCTCAAAGCGCGCGGTGGCTCGCCAACGGCTGGCCCGAGCATTCCATAATGACCGCCCAGGGCCAGCTTTTGCGCATGGACCTGCTGGTCCACGAACCTTGGGGGCGGCTGGTCATTGATTATAAAAGCGGGCAGCCCGAAGCCGCGCACGTGGAGCAGGTACGCAGATATCTTGGCGGCCTGCTTCTGGAGCGCGAAAACGCCAATACCCCCGTCATGGGCCTGCTGGTCTATCTTGACCAGCGCCGTTTTCGCCTGGTGACGCCGGACGGCGCATCGGAACTGACCCCTCACTGCGACGGTCTTTTGCCCGCAGAGGATTACCTGCATGAGTAGTTCGCCTTTTCTGGTTTTTCCCTGGCAGCGCCCCTTTCTGCCCGCCCTCAAGGAGCATCTGCACGAGATCACGGGCGGACGCCCCGGCTCCGCCCTTGTTATTGTGCCGCACAACCGCCCCTGGCGATATATGGCGCAACTCTATGCCGCAGATGGCTACACGGGCCTGTTGCCCAAGGTTTTGCCCCTGGCCGATGCTGTGGGCATCTGGCGGGCTTCAGGCAGCGCTGCCCCCCTGCACACGGCCAACACGCTGGACCGCGTTGCCCTGCTGCATGCCTGCGTTAACACGCTGTCGCGCGAGGACGAAACGCTTGCCGCCCGTTTTGCACGTATGGACATGGCCCTCTTTCTGCCCTGGGGGCTGCGCCTGGCAGCCCTGCTGGAAGAAATGTACGGACAGATGGTGGAAATCAGGGATATTGCCCATGTTGAAGACGAAGTAGCCGCGCCTGCGGCCGCTCTGCTGGGCGCTCTTGGCCGCATCAGCCACGCCTATGAATCCGCTCTGCTGGAAAAAAACTGGACCACGCCCGGCCTTGACCTTCTCAATCTGGCACGCGGCGATGCCCCCATTCCTCCGCTGCTGCGGCCCCAGGATGGCCGTCCCGTACTGGTGGCGGGCTTTTATCTGCTCACGGGCGGTGAAGACCATCTGCTGCGCCGCCTCTGGCAGGCCGGGGCGGACATCTGCCTGCATGGCGATCCGGCCCTTGCTGAAAACAGCCGCCCGCACTGGGCCTGTGAGGAGCTGGCCGCGTGGATGCGCCGCTGGAAAGCACGGGCAGCCACTGCCTTGCAACTTGATGAAGATGAAAAAAATCATCGTCCCGAATACCGTTTTTTTGCAGGTTATGACTGTCATTCACAGCTTGCCGCCCTGCATCGCGACCTAAAGCGCGCAGATCCAACTGATGGCACAGCGGAAAAAACCACCCGCCCCGAGAATGACGGCAGCCCCATCCCTGTGGAGTCTGGGCATTCCACGGCCATTGTACTTACGGACAGCTCTTTGCTTATGCCGGTGCTGCACCACCTGCCGCATAAAGACGTCAACGTGTCCATGGGCTATCCGCTGGAGCGGTCCCCGCTGAACCGCCTGCTGGATGGACTGCTGCGCCTGCAGGCCACCAGAAGCGATGAAGGCCGCTACTACTGGCGTCATCTTTTGCAGTGCCTGCGCCATCCATATGTGAACATGCTGCGTACCCGCGATGCGTACGGGCAGCCCCTGCTGCTGCGTGACGCCCTGCGGCCGCTGGAGCGCATCATCCGTGAGGGAACCCGCTTCGTGGACCTGGATGAGGTTATCCTGGAGTGCCGGGGGCAGTTGCCCGAAGCGCTGGCCCAGCTGCTTGAAGAAACACTGGAGGCCCTCGTGCGCGCCCCGGCCGGAGCTGCGACCACAGAAGACATGGCCCGTGTGCTGCATGGCCTGTGCTCCTTTCTGCGCTGCCGGGGTGATGACCTGTGGCGGCACTTTCCCCTGGACGCCGAGGCCATGTACAGGCTCATGCGGCAGACCGTACCTGTTCTGCGCGAAAACCTGCTGGCCCGCACGCCCTTTCCCCTGACCACCCTGCACGGCATGACCCGCGAAGTACTCGGGCAGGAGCGCGTGCCTTTTGAGGCCGATCCCCTCACGGGACTCCAGGTTCTCGGCATGCTTGAGACGCGGCTGCTGCATTTCGGGCGTGTGTTCATCGTGGACGCCACGGACGACAGGCTGCCCGGCAATCCCGCGCAGGATCCTCTTTTGCCGGATTCTTTGCGGCAGGTTCTGGGCCTGCCCGATTCCCGCCGCCGGGAAAGGGCCGCCGCGCACACCCTGTACCGTCTGTGCGCCGGAGCGCAGGAAGTTTCGTTTTTCTGGCAGGAAGGCATCAGCCGTTCAAGCCTTTTTGACGGCAAAAAAAGCCGCAGCCGTTTTGTGGAGCAGTTGCTCTGGCAGGAAGAACTGGCCCGCGGGGCCGTGCTTGCCCCGGGTGAACCACCGCTGGAAACCGCCGTATGCGAGGTTCGTGCCGCGGCCTTGGGGGAAAAGCAGCTTGAGCGCAGTGCCGACATGAATGATGCGCTGGCGCGCCTGTTGCGCGAACCGCTGTCCGCCACCAGACTGGACGTTTACCTTCAGTGCCCCCTACGCTTTGCCTGGCAGTATCTGTGCGGGCTGCGTCCCCCCAAGGAAATTAATGAAGGAGATGACCCCGCCGCCGTAGGAACCTGCATTCATGACACGCTCAAGGCCCTTTATGAGCCGTACCTGAATAAAACTGTGCGGTCCGGCGACATCTCGGCCGAAACGGTCCGCGCCCGCTTTTATGAACAGCTTGAGGCGCACGGCCTGCGCAAACTGCTGCCCGCCGACAGCTGCCTGATGCTGGAAGAAGCTGCTCCCATGCGCCTTATGCGCTTTCTTGAAAACCAGCCCGCCGACGTGACAATCATGGCACTGGAAAAAGAGCTTAAGGTTCCCCTGCGGCTGGCCGGGCGCGATTATGCTTTTGTGGGCGCAATGGATCGCGTGGACTGGCGCGACGGCCTGTTCTACGTGCTGGACTACAAAACCGGCGGCATTAAAAAACTTGATGGCAGCCTGTGGACAGACCTGGCCTTTTTTTCCCGTGCCGGGCAACTGTGCGACACCCTGCCCCCCGCGCAGGAAGCTGGTGAAAGCCATCTGCAACAACTGGAAGCTCTCTTCAGCCAACTGCGGGAACGCCTGCCGAGCCTGCAGCTTCCCTGCTATCTGGCCATGGCACAGGCCAGCGGCATGACCCCCCTGAGCGATGCGGCCCTGGTGGAACTGCGCGACGACGGCAGGGAGCATCCCCTATTCGGCGGCCTTGTGGACGAAGACCTTGATGCGGCTCTTGGCTTTTGCCGCACAGCACTGGCCCTGCCCCTGCTGCACATGGAATATTCGCCCTGCTTTGCGGCACGCCCGGACAAGCACTGCCGATGGTGCCCCTATGCGGGCTTATGTTCTGTATAAGTGCCGAACCCTTGGCGTTCTTCACAAAAGAGGCATTTCACCTGTTGCGTCTTGAGGATTTTACGGCTATTGTTGCGCCTAATTTCCATACGGGGCATGCCTGAGAACCACCAACGGGGGCGGGTGGGCTTGTCCTTACAAGTCAGGACGGAGGTCTTGCAATGTCTTTTCCCGCACTTAAAATAGGTAATCTCACCGCCAAGATCCCTGTAGTCCAGGGTGGCATGGGTGTAGGCATATCACTTTCAGGCCTGGCTTCGGCCGTGGCCAATCAGGGCGGCATCGGCGTTATCGCCGGAGCCATGATCGGCATGAAAGAACCGGACGTGGCCAAGGATCCCTTGACCGCCAACCTGCGGGCGCTGCGCAACGAAATCGAAAAAGCCCGCCAGATGACCAGCGGCATCGTGGGCGTCAACCTTATGGTGGCGCTGACCACCTTCAGCCAGATGGTGCGCACCACCATTGAAAGCAAGGCAGACATCATCTTTTCCGGTGCAGGGCTGCCCCTGGATATGCCCAAGCACCTTTTTCAGGCCTGCGAAGAAAAGAAAGAAGAATTTAAAACCAAGCTGGTACCCATAGTGTCTTCGGCCCGGGCAGCGTCGGTTATTGCCAAAAAATGGATATCCCGCTTCAACTATGTGCCCGATGCCTTTGTGGTTGAAGGCCCCAAGGCAGGCGGGCACCTTGGCTTCAAGGCCGAAGAACTGCACGATCCGGCTCACTCCCTTGAGGTGCTGGTTCCTGAGGTGGTAGAAGCCGTGAAGTCTTTTGAAGACAAATACGGCAAGGCCGTTCCCGTTATCGCTGCCGGCGGCGTGTACTCCGGCGCGGACATCAAAAAATTTCTTGACCTCGGAGCCTCGGGCGTACAGATGGGAACCCGCTTTGTGGCTACCCACGAATGCGATGCCGACGAACGCTTCAAACAGTCCTACCTGGCAGCCAGGGCTGAAGACATCACCATTATCAAAAGCCCGGTGGGCATGCCCGGCCGCGCCCTGGACAATGGGTTCATCCATGCCGCCCGCGAAGGCAACAAAAAGCCCTTCAAATGCATCTTCCACTGCGTACACACCTGCGAACAGGAAAAAACCCCCTACTGCATTGCCCAGGCGCTCATTAATGCCATGAAGGGCAACCTTGAGCGCGGCTTTGCCTTTTGTGGCGCCAACGTGTCGCGTGTAAACAAGATCACGTCTGTACGCGAACTTATGGACAGCCTGCAGCATGAATTTGACGAAGCCATGTCTTCGCTGAGCAAGAGTGTGCAAAGCATGTTCAACAACGGCAAAAGTTAAAAAAACAAATCCTGCGTGGTCGCAAGCAAAGGCGCCACAGCCATACAAACAAAATCCCCTGGCAGAGCCAGGGGATTTTGTTTGTATGATGTCTGCAACAATCAATGTGAACCGTTTCGTCGTAACCTGCTCTAGCGGGCGCCCGGGCAGGCATCCACCTCGCAGGCGTAAGTACCGTGTTCCCGAGCAGTAAAGGCCGCAATGGGCGCCTAAAGACTTTGAGCAATCGTCAAAGCAAAAGCGCGCTTACTGCCCGCGCAGATAGCGCACGGCATTGACAAACAGAAGCGTTCCTGGCGGGTCCAGCTCACCGCGCGTCCAGGCAGGATGGTTGGTCACATGATGGAAGGCTTCCGGATGCGGCATAAGGCCGAGCACCCGGCCCGTGGGATCGGTCAGGCCGGCAATGGCCAAGGCCGAACCGTTGGGATTGAGCGGATACTCCTGCGTAGGCTGCCCCGTTTCGGGGTCAGCGTATTGCAGGGCGATGAGGTTTTCTTCCTGCAAACGGCGCAGGCAGTCTTCATCGCGGGGCACAAGCTTGCCCTCACCGTGGCGCACAGGCATGCACAGCATGGGCATGCCTTTTGTGAAGACACAGGGGCTTTTTGCATTGGGCAAAAGATGAACCCACCGGTCTTCATAACGGGCAGAATCGTTATGACCCAGCGAAACCTGGCGCTCAAAGCGCACGCCGCCAAGCGCGGGTAACAGGCCCAGTTTGGCCAAAAGCTGAAAACCGTTACAAATTCCGAGAATGAGCTTGCCCTCATCCAGAAAGTCGCGCAAACTCTGTAGCAGGGGAACGCCCTGCGCATCTTTCAGATAGCGCCAGCGCATTACTGCGGCCTGAGCCGCCCCCAAATCATCACCATCCAGAAAGCCGCCGGGGAAAACCAGAAAATGGTAGTCAGCCAGACGCACCTTGGCCGCTACGATGTCTGAAAAATGGACCACATCAGCCCTGTCTGCACCAGCAAGACGGGCCGCATGGGCCGTTTCCAGATGAGAATTTGTTCCGTAACCGGTGATGACCAGTGTATTGACCGTGCCCATGCGGGTAAAGCCTCCTTGGCTTGAGCAGATCTTTCAGAGTGCGGGCAAGTGCGTACCAGGCGCGCGCCGCGCGGCCCGTGGGCCGCAATGAGCCCGCACCCCAAGAGCCGCCGGTAAAGCCAGGCCGTACCCGCGCACGCTGAAGAGGGAATATCACACTACGTACCTTGTTTTCGATAGTCAATGCTAGCCAAAAAAATCATTTTGGTCTATGAACTTGGGGTTGTGCTAAAAAGCGATCAAGAATCAAGGTGGAGGCCATGAAAACTAAATTTATCTTTGTGACGGGCGGAGTACTGTCATCCTTGGGCAAGGGCCTGGCGGCCGCCTCGCTGGGCGCGCTGCTGCAAACCCGTGGCCTTTCGGTAACAATACAGAAACTCGACCCCTATATTAACGTTGACCCCGGCACTATGAATCCTTTCCAGCATGGTGAGGTTTTCGTCACTGATGACGGGGCTGAAACCGATCTGGACCTGGGCCATTACGAGCGCTATCTCAATGTGCCCATGTCGCGGAAAAACAATACCACGTCAGGGGCCATCTATAACCAGGTTATCGCCAAGGAACGTCACGGTGACTACCTGGGAGCCACGGTACAGGTCATCCCCCATATTACGGATGAAATCAAAAGCGTGGTTCTCTCCCTGGCCGAAGGCGAAGACGCCCCGGACGTCGCCATCATTGAAATAGGCGGCACCGTGGGCGATATTGAAGGCCTGCCCTTTCTTGAGGCCATACGCCAGCTGCGCTCCGAACTTGGGCGCGACAACTGCCTGAACATCCATCTTACCCTGGTTCCCTACCTGCGCAGCGCCGGCGAGCACAAGACCAAGCCCACCCAGCACAGCGTAAAGGAACTGCTCTCCATCGGCATTCAGCCCGATATCATCCTCTGCCGCTGTGAACAGAGCATTCCTGAAGAACTGCGCCGCAAGATCGCCCTGTTCTGCAATGTGGATCAGGATGCCGTGTTCTCTTCGGTAGACGTGAACAATATCTATGAAGTGCCGCTCAAGTTTTATGCGGAAGGCTTTGATCAGAAAGTGGCCATCATGCTGCGCCTGCCCGCACGCAATGCCCAGCTTGATGCGTGGGAAAAACTCGTCAGCGACAGCGACAATCCTCACGGCAAGGTCACGGTCGCCATCGTGGGCAAGTATGTAGACCTGAAAGAGGCCTACAAAAGCCTGCACGAAGCCCTCATCCACGGCGGCGTGGCCAACCGGGTTCAGGTGGACCTGCGCTACGTCAACTCTGAGAATGTGGACGACAGCAACGCTGCCGAACACTTCAAAGGCTGTGACGGCATTCTGGTGCCCGGCGGTTTCGGCTATCGCGGCGTGGAAGGCAAGATCGCGGCCATCCGCTACGCCCGTGAAAACAAGGTACCGTTCTTCGGCATCTGCCTCGGCATGCAGTGCGCAGTTATCGAATTTGCCCGCCACATGGCGGACATGGCCGATGCCAACTCCGAAGAGTTTGACCACCGCTCCAAGCACAAGGTCATCTATCTCATGACTGAATGGTATGACTTCCGCACCAGAAACGTCGAAAAACGCGATGCCGGCAGCGACAAGGGCGGCACCATGCGCCTTGGCTCCTATCCCTGCAAGGTCATGCCCGAATCGCGCGCCTTTGAAGCGTACAAGACCGACATGGTTGAAGAACGCCATCGCCACCGTTACGAATTCAACAATGAATTCAAGGAAGCCCTGGCGGAAAAAGGCATGATATTCAGCGGCACTTCGCCCGATGGCTCCCTGATGGAGATCATCGAACTGCCGGAACATCCCTGGTTCCTGGGCTGCCAGTTCCACCCCGAGTTCAAGTCCCGCCCCATGAATGCCCATCCGCTGTTCCGGGAATTCATCGGCGCGGCTAAAAAGCACGCCAAGGTCTGATCCCCGGCGTGAGGGGCTTTCCTCTTTGCACACCTTCGCGCGGGCCTCTGGCCCGCGCTTTTATTTGCAGGCTTGTCTGAACGCACAGCAACATGTTTGAAACATTATATTTTCACTGTATATTTCACTCGGGCCGCCTGAAAACAAAAAGGCGGCTTCCCTTTTATGCAAAGTTTGATCCAACTAGCCGTGCTTTCTTACTTTTGATGGTGCAACCTCTGGCTATTGCGTAATTTTTGCCACTATGGCACACTACTTGTAACCACAAATATAAGGCTTCTGGATTTTTCAAGGCGGAAAACGCACATGGCACTGGAACTTCGACAGCAATTAAAACTGGCTCAGCAGTTGGTGATGACCCCGCAATTACAGCAGGCCATCAAGCTGCTTCAGCTCTCGCGTCTGGAGCTTCTGGAAACCGTGCAGCAGGAACTGCTGGAAAACCCCTTTCTTGAGGAATCCCACGGAGACGACGCCGCACAGGAACACGTGGAAGACCGGCGGCAAAGCGGTGCTGAGGAAGCATACGACAAGGATCTTGCCAAGGATGCAGACTGGGAGGACTACCTTGGTGAATTCGCCAGTACTCCTCGCCTTGTGCAGCCGCGCGAGTATGAAGCCGCGGAAGACATCTCCCCCCTCGAAGCCCGCTATTCCGCCAAACCCACCCTTGAAGGGCATCTACTCTGGCAACTCCGCCTCTCTTCCCTTACCGAAGCCCAGAAAGATATAGGCGAAATCATTATCGGCAATCTTTCATCTGCGGGCTACCTGCAGGCCAGTATTGAAGAGGTTGCCCAGATGGCCCGGGCGGAACCCGCCGAGGCGCTGGCCGTGCTCGAACGTGTACAGCTGTTTGATCCCATAGGCGTAGCTGCCCGCGATGCCCGCGAATGCCTGCTTGTGCAGATACGAAGCCTCAAGTATGACCGCGACCCCATTTTGCTCGAGCTTGTCAACGCGCACCTTGAAGACCTTGAAGCCAAACGCTACAAGCCCCTGCTGCGCAAGTTCAAGCTGGACATGGATGAACTGAAGGAATATCTCGACATCATCCAGAGCCTTGACCCCCTGCCCGGAGCGAGCTTCGGCGGCGGTGAACCGGCCTACGTAAGTCCGGACGTGTTCGTGTATAAAATGGGCGATGAATTTATCATCCTGCTGAACGAAGACGGCCTGCCGCAGCTCCAGCTTTCCAACCTGACACAGATGAACATGGGCACCGCTTCGGACAAGGAAAAAGAATACTGTACGGAAAAAATGCGCTCGGCCACATGGCTGATCAAGAGCCTGTACCAGCGTCAGCGCACACTGTACAAGGTGATGGAAAGCATCGTGCGGCATCAGCAGCCTTTTTTTGAAGAAGGCGTCACACGGCTGGCCCCCCTTATTCTCAAGGATATTGCCGACGACATCAGCATGCATGAATCTACCGTGAGCCGCATTACCACCAATAAATACGTGGCCACGCCGCACGGTATTTTTGAACTCAAATTTTTCTTCAACAGCGGGCTTGAGCTGGACGACGGCAGCCAGGTCGGCTCCGAAAGCGTCAAGGCGCTCATTAAAAAATTCATTGCCGAAGAAGACGCCAAATCGCCGCTCAGTGACGAGCGCATAGGCGAAATGCTCAAGGAACGCCTCAAGGTCAATATTGCCCGGCGAACTGTGGCTAAATACCGTACCGCCCTTGACATCCCCTCATCCTCCAGGCGCAAGGAGCATTTCTGATCTTTCCGCCGCGTCCCGGAACCCCGGTCCCGGCCGCCCCAACGGCGAATGACGCGCAAGATTGCGAAAAAGGGCCGTAAACCGCCACTGCTTCGCTGCCCGCCCAAGGGCGGGACCTCGCGGTTGCCATGCCGGAAACCGCCATCAAAAGGAGGATTATATGAATATCTCTTTTGCCTTCAAAAACTTTGAAGCCTCCGACCATCTTAAAAAATATGCCCGCCGCCGCATGGAAAAGCTGGGGCGTTTTTTCGGCAAGTCCGCCGGTCTTGAAGTTACCGTCGTGCTGACCGTAGATAAATTCCGCCACCGCTGCGAAGTAACCGTTGTGGGGGAAGGACTGCACATCAACGCCACGGAACAGACCACGGACATGTACGCCGCCATCGACCTTGTGACAGACAAGGTCGAAGCGCAGATCAAGCGTCAGGTTTCACGGGTCAAAACCCAGCGCCGCAAGGCGCGCAGCGCCGATGTCGATGTGTTCACCTACAACATCGAGGCAGAAGCCGAGGCCCCGCAACCGGTGGAAGGCACTGACCGCCTGGCGGCCAAGCCCCTGCACCTTGACGAGGCGCTCATGCAGCTTGATTCTATCGGCAGCGAATTCCTGGTCTTTTTCAACGCTGAAAACGGCCGCATCAACGTCGTATACCGCACACGCACAAGCGGCTACGCGCTGATCGACCCTGTTTTATAACACGCCTGTTCCGGGCCGCCCCAAGAACGCCGTTGCGGGGGCGGCCCGGAAATTTCAGGGGGATTCATGAGCACCGCCACACACTCGCGGCCCGAAGGGCCGGTGGTTGAAACTGCTGCCCCGATGCCGCCCGTAGCCGTGTGCATTGTCACCGGTCTTTCCGGAGCGGGTAAAAGCACGGCCCTCAAAGTTTTTGAAGACATGGGCCATTTTGTGGTGGACGGCCTGCCCGCGAGCCTTGCTCCCGAAATGGTGGACATGATGTCCCGCCCCTCCATGAGCCACTTCAAGGGCATCGCCCTGGGCATGGACCTGCGGCAAAGCAATTTTCTGGATGAAATCAACGAAGCCCTGTCTGACCTTGCGGCCGTGAATATACGCCCCATGCTCCTTTTTATGGAATGCGACGCGCAGGAACTTATACGCCGCTACGCCACAACCCGCCGCCCGCACCCGCTGGAGCGTGAAGGCATGGGACTTGAGGCTTCCCTGTTGTCTGAGCGCAACAGTCTGAGTCCGCTGCGCGAAATGGCTGACCTGGTTATTGATACCTCACGTTTTTCCATTCATGACCTGCGCCGCGCCATTCAGAAACGCTGGAGCGACAGTAAAAGCAAGCTGCGCGCCATCAGAGTCAATGTTATTTCCTTTGGCTTCAAATATGGCGTCCCGCGTGAGGCAGACTTTGTTTTTGATCTGCGTTTTCTCACAAATCCCTATTTTGTGGCAGATCTGCGGCCCATGTGCGGCAAAGACAAAGAGGTGGCACAATATGTTTTTGAGCAGCCCCATGCACGCGAGTTTTGCGTCAAGCTCATAGACCTGCTGCTGTTCATTCTGCCGCTGATGGAAACTGAGGGCCGCTACCGCGTTACCATTGCCGTGGGCTGCACAGGCGGCCGCCACCGCTCGGTGGCCATGGCGGAAGAAGTAACCCAGGCCCTTCGACAGGCAGACTATCCGGTAACCCTGGAACACCGGCACCTTGAACTTGGCTGAAAAAATTGGCAGACTCTGCGCCAAGAGGAACGCCATGACGGACGAAAGCAAGAAGACACAGGTGGGAATTATCGTTGTCGCGCACGCTGACTACGGCTCGGCCATGCTGCGCACCGCAGAATTCATCCTTGGCCCGCAGAGCGATTGCAGTTCTATCAGCGTGGATGTGGGCCAGGAAGTTTCCGAGACCGTGCGGCGGCTCAATGATGCGGCCCAACGACTGGACAAAGGCGCGGGCGTGATCATTCTTACCGACATGTTCGGGGGAACCCCCACCAACCTGGCCCTTTCCCTGCTGGCCACCCACAAGGTAGAAGTGGTAACCGGAGCCAACCTGCCCATGCTGCTCAAGGTGTTCAGCGCTCGCGAAAAAAGTCTTGAAGAACTCGCCCAACTGGCGGGCGAGGCCGGATCCAAGGGTATTGTGGTCGCCGGAAACATGCTGCGCAACAAGGCGCGAACCAAAAGCGACAGCTAGTATGTGGTTTCGCGTGGACAATCGCCTGATACACGGGCAGGTCATTGAGGCATGGCTGCCCTATACCGGTGCCAAGCATCTGGTAGTCGCCAATGATGAGCTGGCGGCAGACATACTGCGCCAGCAGATTATTGAACTCGCCGTGCCGCAGCGCGTTCTTACCCACTTCATTCCCGTGGATGATCTGGCCTTCACTCTTGACGCCTGTGGCGAAGACAGTTTCGTACTTTTCGGCAACTGCCGGGACGCCCGCCGCGCCAATGACGCAGGGGTGATTATGGAAACTCTCAATATCGGCAATCTGCATTACGGTCCTGAAAAAACGCAGGTGCTCCCGCATGTGGCCCTGTCTGCCGAAGACAGGGAAGACCTGCGCTCCATGCAGCAACATCTGGTGCAACTGGATTTCCGCAGTGTGCCTACGGAAACCGTAAGGGGTTCCCATGAGCAGTTTATATGAAATGACGGCAGCAGGGGTTCCCTACGCTTTTTTTTTGCCCTGGCCGGTGCAGCCCGCTCTTCCTGTATAATCGGCCTTGTTGACCGCCCCATCTGCCTTGCCCTCATAGCCGGTTTCATCACCTCGGACTGGAGCCTGGCCCTGCCACTCGGCATTATCTTTGAACTGCTCTGGCTGGACGCCCTCGAACTGGGCAGTGTCGTACCTCCCTACGGAAACCTGAGTTTTTTATTGCTCTTTCCCCTGTGCAGATTCTTTGATCTGACGCAGCCGGGCAGCCTGCTCATTCCTCTGATCCTTTGCATGCTGGCCGCCTACCTGGCTTCCTTTTGCGAGCAGCGCCAGCGCATATGGCAAAACGCCATGGTGGACAAGGTGGAGATATGGTGTGAGGGCAAACGCGGAGGAACATCGCCCGGCGCGGCGCTCTGCTATTCGTCTCTGCGCAGGTTTTTTTGGCAGATCGGCCTGTACTGCCTCTGCTTTGCCCTGATATTCTCCCTGCTCGGCATATTGCAGCGCCATCAGGCCCTGCCCCCCCTGCAGGCAGTTACCTGGTCTGCCCTCTATGTGGCAGCGCTGATGGGCGCGGTGCTCTCCTTGCGAACCCGCCAGGCCTATGTAGTACTTGTCGGCTGTCTGGGCATGCTTGCCCTGCTTATCTGGGTAGGCCATTAGGGTCTTTTCAAGACGAAAATGCCCTGACCGTTATACAGACAGGCGCCACAAACGAACACAAAAGCATTTCAAACGGCAGCCCTATAGCTTTTGTGTACACACGCAGCCTGTTGGAACATTTTTTATTGGAACCTGCACACAGGTAACACAAAAGCCCCCGGCGCAAAGTGCCGGGGGCTTTTGAGGTATGGTGAGCAGTGCTTACTTGAAAGCCTTTTCAAAATTCGGCACAACCTGCTTTTTGCGGCTCATCACACCGGGCAGCCACACAGAGGCGCCTTCGGGCTTGACGCCAAAAGCTTTTTCCACCACCGAGGGGTCATCGGAAACAATAAGCATTTCCGAGCCTTCTTTCATGATGTCGGTCAGCAGCAGGAAGACGCTGTGGCGGCCTTCGCCCTTGACCTTTTCGATTTCAGCCTGCAGGCCAGCCTTCACAGGCTCAAGGATGGAGAGGTCAACCACTTCAAGCTGGCCGATGCCCACCTTGTTGCCGTTCATGTCAAAGTCTTTGTAGTCACGGAAAACAAGGTCCTTCATGGGAGCGCCGTCAACGGCACTCTTGACCTTGAACATCTCCATGCCCAGAGCCACGATATCGCTCACGCCCGCGATTTTTGCCAGATCTTCAACGGCTTTTTTGTCAGCGGGGGTACAGGTGGGCGACTTGAAGATAACCGTATCGGACAAAATGGCGCACAGCATGGCCCCGGCGAGATTTTTGGGAATCTCGATACCATAGAAGTCATACATGTTCTTCAGAACGGTGTTGGTGCAGCCAACGGGCCAGATCCAGGCTTCCAGCGGCGCAGAGGTTGTCACGTCGCCAAGCTTGTGGTGGTCAACAATGCCGAGAACCGTGGCCGAATCCATGCCCTTGGGGGCCTGGGCCAGGTCGGAATAGTCCACCAGATACAGATCCTTGCCGGCCACATCGTCCACAATCTGGGGGGCGGCAATGCCGAACTTTTTCAGCACAAATTCTGTTTCGGGAGTGGGCGCGCCCTGGGCAACCGGGGTGACGTCCATACCGCGCTTGCTGTACAGGTCGGCGGCAACAATGGCTGAGATGATGCTGTCGGTATCAGGATTCATGTGACCAAGAACTAATGCGGACATGACTGTCTCTCCTTCCGGTATGGTTCAGGTATGCGGTTCGTTTTGACCGATTTGTACTCTTTAGCACAAAGTCCTGTTCATGCCAAGAGCCTTGGGGAAAAATTCCTGACACGGCACGGTCACCACATCGCAGAATATCACTGAACTCGTTTAATTAACAGTATAAAAATATGCTCGTGATTTTTTTACCTTTTACCTGACCTGGGATGCGCCTGATCGTAAGTCTGCATCAGGCTTTCAAGGCTTACCTGCGTATAGCGCTGCGTTGTGGTAAGCCGCTGATGTCCCAGAAGTTCCTGCACACTTCGCATATCTGCGCCAGCCTCCAGCAGGTGAGTGGCAAACGAATGCCGCAAACTGTGGGGCGACACCGTAAAGGTCAGCCCCGCCCGGCGGCACAGGCGCTCTACAATGCGTGCGGCCTCTCTTCTGTTCAGGCGCGCCCCGCGTGCGCCCACAAAAAGAGCCGCTTCATCGGGCAGTGCCAGCAGGGGGCGCTCTTCAAGCCACGCTTTGAGACAGGAAAAAGAGGTGTCTGAAAGAGGAGCAAGCCTTTCCCTTGAACCTTTGCCCATAACGCGCAAAACGCGTGAAGACAGTTGCACATCATCCACATCCAGGCTCAATGCTTCGGAAATGCGCAGCCCCGAGCCATAAAGCAGCTCCGCCAAGGCAAGGTCGCGGCAAAGAATGCGTTCTTCCTCGGCACTGCCGGGCACGGGTCCTCTCTTGCCCCCCGGCCCCGTGGCCGAGTCCAGCAGGGCGAAGGTTTCATCAACGTTAAGGGCGCGGGGATGGCGTTTTTCCTGGCGGGGATTGCGCACCTGGGCCGCAACATTCTCCGCCACCTTGCCCCCCCGCATCTGAAAACGGAAGAAAGAGCGGGCCGCAGCCAGTTTGCGCGCCATGGAGCTTTTGGCCTCGCCCTTGCGGAACAGCCAGGCAAGAAAAGCCTGCATGTGCCGCCGGGTTACGGTTTGCGGCTGCCCCAGATCAATTTCCTGGCCGCGTAAAAATTCCGCAAGCTGTGCCAGATCCACAGCATAGGCTTTGCGGGTGGCTTCAGAAGCCCCCTTTTGCACGGTCATCCAGGCCAGAAAAGCTTCTATCAGCAAACCGGCACGGCCGCCTGCATCCGGCATCCCCGCCCGGCCCGCCGCGCCCACAGGCGGCGACATGGGGGCAGTATTGCGGCCATTGCCCTGCTTGCCCGCTGCGGACAAGGCCTTGCCGCCGGAATGCGCGCCAAGGAAATCTGCTTCGGCATGCGCAGCGGCAGTATTTTTTTTCAGTTTTTTTTCGCTCATGCTTCTGCCCCGTTCCCGGAATCCTGCCCCGATGCATATCTGGCCCCCGGCAGACGACACACCTGGCCGAGCATTTCAAGCCCTACAAGCATGACGTTGAGATCGGCCACGCTGATGTCCAGCGCGCAGGCAAGATCATCCGCCTGCATGGGGCCGCGTTGGCGTAAACAGTCCAGCAGGGCCGCCCTGCGCCCGGCCGGGGCGAGGTTTTCCGCGGCGCCCAGGGGTTTCTGCTGCCGGGCCACAGCCGGGAGGGCAGACTGCTTCTCTTGCTGTTTCCCCGAGCGCGCCGGGGCTGCACGCCCGGCATATCCGCTTTCGGCCGGTTCTTCTTTTGCCGCTTCCGGTATGAGCGCCAGTTCCGGGCCAATTTTTTCTTCGTCACCAAGACTGTCGCGGCTGATGCCATAGGGACGCAGCTGTTCCGCCAGATCGCGCAACACGTCCTCCGCGCTGAAAACAGGCCGCGCCCCCTGACGCACAAGTTCCTGGCAGCCAAGGCAGCTTGCATCCAGGGCCGGGCCGGGAACCGCGTACACCTCGCGGTTCTGCTCCAACGCCAGACGAGCGGTAATCAGGCTGCCGGAGCGGCTTGCGGCCTCGACCACCAGCACCCCCAAAGCAAAACCGCTGATAATGCGGTTGCGAATGGGAAAATGCTCGGGCAGAGGCCGCGCTCCCGGCATGAATTCAGAAACCAGCAGGCCTTGCTGCTCCATCATGCCAAAAATTTTTCTGTTTACCGATGGATAAACAACATCAATACCCGTGCCCAAAACGCCTATGCTGCGGCCGATCCGGCTGAGGGCCGCCTCGTGCGCCACCCGGTCAATACCCAGAGCCATGCCGGAGACAATGGTCACACCGCAGGCCGACAAACAGCGAGACATGTGCGCGGCCACCGCCCTGCCGTGCTCCGTGGCCCGCCGTGACCCCACCACCGCAAAAGCAGGAGCCTGAAGCAGCGACAAATCCCCCCGGCAGTACAAAAGCGCCGGAGCATCGGGCAACTGGCGCAGCAAAGGCGGATATGCGGAATCGGTCCACAACACTATGGCTGCATCAAGATCGCGGGCGCGGTCCCACTCATCACGGGCCGTCACACGCCACGAACCCGTAGCCAGTTCTGCCGCCTGTTTCCGATTAAGCCCGGCCTCGCGCCAGCGCTCACGCGCCTGCACGGCGGCATAGGCCGAACCGAAGGCCTTCAAAAGCCGGGCGCACGATCTGGCGCCAAGCCCCGCACAGTGGCGCAGGGCCAGAGCGGCCCAGTATTCCGTGCGGGCTTCATCGCTCAATTCCGACCAGACAGTGCCGCGATTCATGCTAGCGGGCCAGGCCGCGCGTCCGCGCCAGGCGGGCGGCCTCGGATTTGGGAAAACGCGCCAGCAACTGGCTGTAGGCCTGCCCCGCCGCTTCCTTGTCGCCAAGGCGGCTCAGGCACATGCCTGTCTTGAGCAGCGCATCGGCATTTTTATGATGCTGCGGGTACGAGGCGTCCACCTTGCGGAACTGCGCCAGCGCTTCGCGGTATTTGCCCTGAGCGTACAGGCCTTCGCCAATCCAGTATTCCGCGTTGGGCGCGTAAGTACCTTGCGGATATTCCTGCAAAAAAGTCTCGAAGCGGGATATACCTTCAACGGGGCGCCCGGCCATGACCACCTTAAGAGCCGCTTCGTAGGCCGCCTTTTCCCCCTTGATGAGGCGCACGGGCTTTTGTGCCGCACCTGCTGCGGAAGCGGCCTTTTCCGAAGCGGCAGAAACATCCTGAAGGGAGCCGGTTTGCCGGGAGGCAGTCGTGGGGATACCCGGAGTCCCGGGTGCAATGCCTGCCGGAGCGGCAGACGGTGCCGTGACATTTGCGCTTGCAACCGGGGCTTCCACCGGAGGCAGACCGGGATGTTCCGGCGGCAGGGCCAGGCTTGAAGGCGGCAGCTGGGGCACGGGTACGGCAGCATTGCCGCCGGCTGGATCCCCCTTGTCTGCAACCGTGGGAACAACAGATTGCCCGGCATTGGGAGCAGCAAAATTGACGGGATCAAGAGCGGGTGGTGCTGACGGTTCCGGCGCAGCCACAGGGGGCAGCCCCACGGGCACTGTTTCGCCGTTAGCCGGCGCCACCTGTTTTTTCACCGTTTCTCCTACAGCACCGATGGGGCCGGCCTTGGCACTCTGGCCGGACGCGTGCCCCCCCCCCGGCGCACGGGGACCCGGGCCAGCGGATTCTGCAGAAGCCGCAACCGACGGGAATGGCCGCACAGGCGCCGCGGGGTCAATAACCCTGCCCTTGGGCGCTTCGGACGCAGCAGGAGACGACGCGGGAATCTTCGGCCCTTTTGCGCCTGTGCCGGACGGCGCCGTGCCATTGGCGCTTGCAGACGGAGCGGCAACGGCAGGATGTGCGGCAGCCACTTCAGGGCCATGTTTGCCCAGCGCGGCATTCGGTTCCACGGGTGGAACGGCTTGCCCCGGGGTGCCGGGCGCGGCAGCAACGCTTGCCGGGGCTGAAACAGAAACAGCGGGAGCCGCCGGAGGCAGTATGGGCACCACTGTCATACCGGTTTTTTTGCCGCCCCGGGTGCGCACTTCAAAACTGCGGTTTCTGAGCTGGGCCATCTGACTGTCCAGAACAGCCACATTCTGCTCCAGCGTATGCAGACGCCGGTCAGTTTCGCGCAGAGCCTGCTGGTTGGCAGAATTTTTTTCTTCCACATGCCGCATCTGGGCGGAAGAAGCGCAGCCGGCAGCTAGTGCCGCGCAAACCAAGGGTACTGCAAAGATTTTTTTCATAACCAGCCTCCCCTGTAGTTCTGCCCCAAGCCCGGCCATATTTCAAGAACCCTTGCGGCCCCGGCCTTTTTAAGGCAAATACAGGTCTGCACACATTTTTTTGACTATAGCGTATTTTCCCAAGCCAGCGCAAGATTGCAAGGAGCGACCATGAGTGTTTCTGTTCTGAAGCCACGCCAGACCGGGGGCGGCGCCCGATGAATTTTTTTCAGGATGTGTTGGCGCAGCTGACCATATGGGCCGCGTTGCCCAAACAGTGGCTACAGGCCTATCCCTTTTTGCAGACCGGTATAGACGCCCTGTGTGTGACCCTGCCTCTGGCGGCGCTGCTGGCCTTTGCGGGCCTCGGTTTTGTGTCTGCCATGGCGCGCATTCTTTCCATCACCCGCAAGCGCTCTTCCTACGACAAATGTGCGCGCCAGCTGGCCATGCTGGCCCTGATTCTGGGCTGGTCCCTGCTCATCGCAGGGCGCGTGTGGCTGTTTTTTGTTCAGGACGCCTATACGCCTGACTCCCTGCCCGACTTTATGGTGGAACTGAGCTGGATATTGCTGGGCCTGGCCGTGCTGATCAGCAGCCTGTATTTCGCCTTGTGGAAATTTCTGGTCAAGGTACCCGTCCTGCACATCTTTATGGGCATTGTAAGCAGCATACAGGCCTGCATCGCCGTAGCGGTCACCCTTGGGGCCACCCGTATGCTGAGCGCCTATATGCGCCCTGACGCCAGCAGCATCACCCTTGGGGATATCTTTTTTCCCGGCTGGCTGTCGCCTTTCTGGTTCGCCCTGTACTGGACATTGCCCCTGGCGCTGGCCATGGCAGGAGCCGGCGGCGCCATGTGGCTTGCCATACGCCGCAAACGTGAGGACTTCGGCCGCGACCACTACAACACCATGATCCCCTGGTGCACCATCTGGGCGCGCAATGCCTGGACCATATTCTGGCTGATTTTTCTCGGCGCAACCGTGGCGGAAATACAGCAGGGCTGGCAGGGTGATGCCTTTACCGGTCGCAGTGTGGCGCTTGAAAGCATCAAGGTGCTTATCTGGCTTGTGCCGCCGGTTTTGTGGACCATTGTCGCACGCAGCGCAGCCCCCATGCGCCATAAGCTCAGCCTGCTGCTGGCGTTGCTGATCGCCGTGGCCTTTATGCTGCCCTATTATTCGCAGGTAACCGACCTTTCAAGCCTGAAAGCGGATGCCGCACAAGAAACGCTTGTAGAACCGCTGGACAGCGGTACGCCGGAAACAGCGCCGCAGGACGGCAGCCTTGCGGCACCGGAGGCTGCTCCGCAGCAAGGCGACGCGCAGGAAACCGGGCAACCCGCAACGCCTGACGCCAGCAAGGATACGAAAAACAAAACAGCAGCGCCGCGCCCCTGACAGGCATTTAGGGCATTTCGCCCTTGTCCATACGAATCTCAAAGCCTGCCGGCATTCGCCCAGGCGATCACCGTGCAGCCACACTGTGCGCATGCCATCCGGAACAGATACCTGCTCCTGCAAGCACAGAGTAATGCAAAGCGAGGCGGCCCTTCTGATATGCCCCTGTCCATTTTGGCAGGGGCATATCATTTTACACAGGAACAGACCGGTTACTGTAAGTACTGCTTGCGCCATTCATCCAGAAAAAGCAGACAGGCCTCGGTTTCATCAAGAGCGCCTGTTCTGGTCCTGAGCGCCGCCACCACATGATCGAAATCCGCATGCGGCCCAAGGCCCAGTTTTTCCACAGTGCGGTTTATGGCGGCAGCCATATCTGCACCGGATGTACCTGCCTGTTCCGGCGGCGTGGCACTGCCCGGGGGGCATGATGCGGCGGTCGCACCTGCGCCCTGCCCTGCCGCTATTTCCGGCGGGTCCGGCCTTGCCTCTTGCGACCAGGGGCCGAGGCGTTCGCCCACAAAATCCAGCAAGGTCTGCATGCGGTGGCTGTAGGTATGGTCGCGCAATACCCGCGCTCGCGCGCGGGCTGTGTAGGCGGCCCGCTCGTCAGGATGCGCAAGAAAATAGTCTATTTTTGCGTAAAATTCTTCAATAGAGGCAAAGGTAGCCAGTTCATCCGGAGCAAACAGTTCCGGCAGCAGGCTGCGCTCGTCCAGCAACTGAAAAGCATTCATGGCGGCCAGTTCAAAAGTACGCGGATTCACAAAATCGCCGCGGCTTACCAGTTCCGTCGTTTGCAGGCTGGAATGCAGGTTGAGATTAACCCTGGTGGCGTTGTAAATCTTGACGCTCTCCTCTTCTCCTATACGTGCGCCACCGCGCTGCACATGGGCCGCCAGCAGCCCTTCTCCGTCCCAGTCCGATCCCCAGATCTTCAGGTCACGGCCCGCAAGAGGACGAAAAGCCAGTCTGCGGTTAGGGTAACCGGCCCCCAGAAAACCCAGATCCGCGCCGTATTCGCGACGCTCCTCCGGCGTCAGGTCTGTGGGAACGTGAAAGTCAGGCTGCGCAGCAAGCGGCAGGTATAGAAAGTTTTTTTGCCCGGCTGCGGCAAGCAGGTCCATGAAGGGCTGTTTTTGTATGATGGCAAACACGTCATACAGCGGCGCGTAGGCCCGCCAGTACTGAAACACGTTGTGATCTTCCACAAACCACATGGCCGTGCGTACTCCGGCTCGACGCAAACGCTGCAAAAGCCCACGCCCCATGGGGGCCTGTGCCATAGCCAGCACCAGATGCGGCTCCTGCGCCTGCACCTGCGCCCAGACGGCCTGCCCCACCACCTGAAGAAAAGCGTTCTCCAGTTGTGCTGTCTGCGTCGGGGGCAGCCCAAGAGCCTGTAATCCTGTAAAGGCCGAAAACATGAGCGGGGCCTCAAAGGCGCGCACACTATGGCCCATCTGTTCAAGAGCGCGCACGCAGTACCTGCCCACAGGCAACGACCCGCCATACATGGGCAAAACAACCAGTATTCTTAAAGGAGTCATGGGCATCAGCGTGTTCTCCACATCAGCGGTATCGTTCCGGCGGCAACATCCAGTCCGCATCGCCGCACAGCCATTGATCAACCCCTTCGTCACCAGCCGCGCCCGACGGATACGCCGTTTTTTCGCCCGCGATGACCGGAGGCGGCGTATCCACTGCTCCGGGTGGAGACAGGCGTAAAAAAGAGGCCAGATATTCCCGCACCCGCTGACGCCGCTCGGCATGCGGATCTTTACCGGATTTCAGGCGCAGCACCGTACCCAGACTATCCACCTGGCTGCGCCACAATTGCAGACCATCGGGCAAAACCGCACGCCCTGCATCACCGGCCAGGGCAAGCGTCAATGAGCGCAGCAGTTCCCGACTGCGGAAAGGTTCAAGACAGGCCACATTGTAAGGGCATGGGGCCGTTTCAAGACAGGGCGCGCAGGCGCGCGAGGCCTGCCAGACAAAATGCCCCTGCCCGTAAGGCCCGGTTTCGTGTGCCAGGGCCGAAGACAGAAAAAAAGCCAGCACGGGTACGCCGAGCCTCGCAGCCAGATGCATGGTTCCCGTATCCGGCGTAATGACGGCATCCAACCCCTGCACGGCAGTCACAAGCCCGGGCCAGCCGGTCTTTCCGCTCAGGTCTTCCACCCTGTCCTGCATTTTTGCGGGCAGCAGACGCAGCAGCCTGCGGGCGGCGGGCTGTTCCGCCGCTGTACCGAAAAGCAGCACACGCGGCCCGCCCATAGCCGAAAACGTCGTGCGCACTACATCTGCCAGCAAAGGTATGGGTAACGACCGGCGTGATTCGCGGCCGGCAAGCACCACGCCAAGCCCCTGACCGCCGGGCGTTGCCTCAGGATTCACCTGTTGGGGCCGCAGAGGGTCAGGACCAAAAAACGCCCAGAAATCCACAAGATTGAGAGGCGAAAGCACACGCCGCCCGCTCAGACGAAATGCCATCCGCGCCCACGGCGAACGCCATATGCCGCCGGGTGCCGGCCTGTAGCCCTGCACCTGCTCCGGCTCAAAAATCCGGCACAGGGCAGCAGTGAGGCCAGAGAAATTGCAGTTATAGACGGTGCTGAAATTTTCATGCCGCCATTGCGCCAATACAGGCCTGTTTTTTTGTAAAATTCCGTTTTCGTCGCAGCCGTGCAGGTGCAAGCCGTGTATCTGCGCGAAAGGATAGAGAAGGCGCGCCAGGGCAACCAGGCTTTCATCCACCGCCAGATGTACCTGCCCGCGCGCCGCGAGGCCATGCAACAAACGCCCTGTTTGCACCACATCGCCGAAACGCGCTGCCTGAAGCACCAGAAATGCCGCCATACCCCTTCCTTGCCGGACGCCGGATTCACAATCACTTCAAAAGGCCCGACAGATGGCATTGCCGGGCTTCCGCATTATGGAAAGGTAAGGCAATAGCCCCGGCGAAGCAAGGGCGGGGCCTTTGCAAAACGTGAAGGCTGCTGTATCATAGAATATATCGAAAAGACATGCGGTTTTTCGCATCATGCTACACAACGGACCCCACATGGAAACACCCGCAGCCAGGCCGGCTTTTTATCCACTCTTTCTTTCCCTTGAAGGCATGCGCTGCCTTGTGGCGGGCCTTGGTCAGGTAGGCCGCCGCAAGCTGGAAGGACTGCTGGCGTGCGGCCCGGCTTTTGTGCTTGTACTGGATATTGACGAACCTTCGCCCGGCGATACAGCCCTGCAAGACTTGCTGCGCCAGGGCAATGTGCGCTTTGAACGCCGCGCCTGCGTGGAAAACGACATGCAGGGCATGGCCCTTGTGTTCGCCACAACAGGCAACGATGCGGAAAACAGGCGTATCGCCGCCATCTGCCGCCGTAACGGTGTATTGTGCAACTGCGCAAGCGCCCCGGAAGAAGGCAGTTTTCAGGTTCCTGCGGTGGCCCGCAAAACGCCCCTGGCGGCGGCGCTTTCAACAGGTGGCGCAAGCCCGGCCCTGGCCCGGCGCTGGAAAGGCGAACTGGTCTGCTGGCTGGCTCCGCGGGCGCGCATGGCCTGCCTGATGGGCCGCCTGCGGCCGCTTGTCCTTGCTTTGGGCGGCGAGACAGGGCAGAATACTGAGCTGTTCCGGAAACTGGCGGCCTCTCCCCTGCAGCAATGGCTGGAGGAAAAGGAAATGGAAAACTGCCGCCAGTGGCTGTTGGCGGAATTGCCAACGGAACTGCACGCTCATATAGCGGAGTTACTTTATGATCTCCCCTGAATTTTCCACCGGCGTCACGCTGCTGCTCTACGGCCTTGCCAGCGTGTCCGGCATAGTCGGCATGGTAGCGCGCAGCCCTTTCTGGCGAAAACTTGGCTGCTGGCTGGCGGGCGCGGGCTTTATTTTTCAGACCATCTCTCTGGCCACAGGCTTTCACAAGGCCCTGCCCGGCGGGCTGAGCCTTGGCGCATACCTGCAGCTTATGGCCTGGTTTGTGGTTTTATGCGGGCTTGTGGCCTGGTGCAAGCTCCGGCAGGAGGCCCCGCTTATCTTCGCCGCGCCTCTGGGGCTTATGCTTTTTGCCATGTCGGCCCCGTACCTCGAAGCAGTGGTACAGGTTCCGCCTTCGCTCAAGGCGCCTTTTTACGCCCTGCACATAGGCACACTTTTTCTGAGCCTGGCCCTGTTGGCCCTGGCTTTTGCGGCCGGAGCGCTTTTTCTTTTTCTGGAGGCGCGTATCAAGAGCAAGCAATACATGAAGGGCTTCTGGCAGGATATGCCCGCCCTCACCATGCTTGACAAAATCAATGCCTTCACTACGGTTGTGGCCTACCCTCTTTATACTCTGGGCATAATTTCAGGCCTTGTATGGGCCAAACCCGTATTTGGCGCGACTGTTACGGGCGACCCCAAGGAAGTGATCAGCATCGTCATATGGATGCTGTTTTCTGCTCTGTTCAACAACCGGATCACCAAGGGGTGGAGAGGCCGAAAACCGGCACGACTGGCTGTTTTTATTTTTATTTTGTGTCTTTTTTCAATCATTGTGGTGAATACCTTTATGGAGACGCACCACGCATTCATCCGGCGCTGACTTGGGCATGAACTATGGACTGTGATATCTTTCTTGTGGGCCTGAATCACCGCACCGCCGGAGTGGATGTGCGCGAACGCTTCGCCCTGGCCAATCATTGCGATGAGGAACACTGGGCTTTGCCATGTACCGGCGCGGTGAGCGAGAGTATTATACTCTCTACCTGTAACCGCGTGGAAATCCTGGCCGCCGGAACCGGCGAAGTGGCGGAACAGGTACTGCGCAACTGGGCCGGAGCGCGAAAAAGTGACGTTGAGGATCTTAGGCCCTACGTCTATGTGCATAAAAATCTTGAGGCGGTACGGCACCTGTTTTCCGTGGCATCAAGCCTGGATTCAATGGTGCTGGGCGAACCCCAGATTCTCGGGCAGTTGAAAACAGCCTACCGCAAGGCTGTCAAAAGCCGCGCCACTGGGGTCATCCTCAACCGTCTGCTGCACAAAGCTTTTTCGGTGGCAAAAAGAGTACGTACTGAAACCGCCGTGGCTTCCAGCGCGGTTTCCATCAGCTATGCCGCCGTGGAACTGGCAAAACGCATTTTCGGCGACATGCGCGCCCACAAGGCCATGCTTGTGGGCGCGGGCGAAATGGCCGAACTGGCCGCCATGCATCTGCTCCAGGCCGGGATTGCCGACATACTTGTAGCCAACCGCACCCTTGTGCGCGGGCAGGAACTGGCAAAACAGTTCAACGGGCACGCCATACCTTTTGAAGATATGCCCCGCCACCTGCTGGATGTGGACATCATCATCACTTCCACCGGTTCGCAGGAACCAATTATCCGCGCCCGCGACATCCGCGCCGCCCTCAAGATCCGTAAGAACAGGCCCATGTTTTTTATTGATATTGCTGTTCCCCGTGACATTGATCCCGACGTTAACGGTCTGGACAACGTGTACCTTTATGACATTGACGACCTCAAGGAGGTTGTTGAAGAAAACCTCGCCACCCGCCGTGATGAAGCGGCCAAGGCGGCGGAAATCGTCAATGAGGAAGTGGTGCAGTTCTCCCGCTGGCTTGCCAGCCTGGACATGCAGCCCACCATTGTGGACCTTATCAAAAAAGGCCAGCGCGCCGCGGAAGAAGAACTGGCAAAAACCCTCAAGCGGCTCGGCCCTGTGGACGACAATACGCGTGAGGCTCTTGAAGCCATGGCGGGCGCACTGGTACGCAAGCTCAACCACGACCCCATCATGTTTCTGAAACACGGCGGCATGTCGCAAGAAGGCAACGGGCCGCGCATAAGCATAATGCGCCGTATTTTCAATCTGGATAAAACAGGCTGTATTTACTCGGAGGAAAACTGATGCGCTGGTACGGCATCGACGACCTCACACCCGAAGACACGGCAAAAATAGCCGACAGACTCAAAGAAATGGGGCTTGAGGCCGGTCTTGAGGGTCTGTACTGGCTGCCCGCGCCCGCAGATCTGCTTTCCGGCCTGCAGAAAGAGCACGCCGAAAGCTGTGGGCCGCATGTTTTCGGACTGGAACTTGAAGAAGATTCTTTACGACTGGAGCTGCTGGTCCGGGCCAGAGGACGCATGCGGTGCGAATGTGTGCATTACGCCGGGCCGGAATTGCGTACCCGCATGATTGCCTGGCTTGAGCAGACGCTTGCCGATCTCGGCATCAACGCCTGACCCGACAGGTATTTTTGCCTGCGCGGCGGAATGCCCTGTCCGGCGAGGCGTGGCGCAGCCCGCATGCCGGAATGGAATGGGATGAGAAAAATCCTGGCCTTTGAGAAGGGATTTTTGAGCCTTGTTCGGCTACGAAGGCTCTTTTTTAACTTTGGTTTGAGCCGCCTTGTGCGGCGGGCCGCAGATAGGACGCTGTCAGGGGCTGCATCCCTTCGAGGCCCCTCTGTACTCCCCGGAACATCCCGCTGGATTTTCCTGATTGCACCGTTCCCACGACCTGAATCTTCAGGGTTTTCCAATTAGCTTGGTGCTGCAAGAGCTGCGCGTCTTTTGCTGCGAGAGTTTTCCTCCCTTCGCTCGAGGATCTCCCTGCGCGCCGCACAATGGCACCCGCAATTGGGGCTTTGATCGGCTGCTGCCCGAGCCACGATCATCAGACAGTTTTCCGTACTGCTTAAAAAACAGACAGTGTTCCCCAAATTGATGGTCATCAGCCCAACAGAGCAATTAACGCTTCCAATGATTGCTTAACGGTTGGCAAGGCCGCCCTACAATCATTTGGCGACAAGGAGTTGGGGATAAATCCTTGTCGAGCATTTCAAGTATGAACTGCTCTAGCCCCCGTCTCAGATCACGGGCATTCTTGTAACAGATTGAAACAAGAATAAATATTTTATGTGGTTGGAGCGTGGGGGAAGACAGCCTTTTCCAAAAGGTCCATCCCCCACAACATATTTCAAACGTTCTCTATTTTAAAAGGCCCCCCAGCTGTTGACGCCAAACAGGTACAGCCCGCAAACAAGGCTCGAGCACAAGCATGAACCAGCCCCCACGCCTGCAGGACCTTCCCCGTGCCTCTGCCCTGCTCTGCCTTGAAGTAGAGCGCTTCTGCCTGCATCACCTGGCTCTGCCGCGCGGCTCAAGTCTTGTGCTGGCCCTTTCCGGTGGTGCGGATTCCACAGCGCTGGCCGCCATACTTTCCCTGCTTGTCCCCCGGCTGCACCTGAAGCTCCGGGGCTTGAGCATCAATCATGGCTTGAGGCCCGAAGCCAAGGCTGATGCGGCACATGCGCAAAAAACATGCAGCATCCTGGGTATGCCCTGTGCCGTGCGCGAAGCGGATGTGCAGGGCCTGGCCGCCCGCTGCCGCATGGGCGAAGAAGAGGCAGGGCGTACCTTGCGATATGCCCTGCTTGAAGAAGAGCGACAGGCGAGTGGCGCGCACTTTATCGCCCTCGGGCACCATCGTGAAGATCTTAGCGAAGATATCCTGCTGCGGCTTGTGCGCGGCACAGGCTGGCCTGCCCTTGGCGGCATGCCCGCGCGGGACGACAAACGCCGCCTGCTGCGCCCCCTGCTGCACTGCGCCCCCTCGGCCCTCAAAGACCTCTTGCGGCACTGCGGCCTTGACTGGTGTGAAGATGCCAGCAACCAGAGCACCATATATCGCCGCAACCGGTTGCGACTTCAGATACTGCCGCTGCTGCGGACGGAAAACCCCGCTCTGGACCGCAGCCTGGGCCACCTGTGGCAACTTGCCGATATGGACAGGACCTATTGGCAGGAAACCCTGGATGCCGCACTGCGCGACAATCCCTGGCATATGGAAGAAGCTGCGCATGACGCACAGGCTGGGCTGAACGGGCAGGCGCGCACGGCCCTCACCCTGCCCCGCGCCCTGCTACGGTCGCTACCCGCTGCGGCCCGTTTGCGCCTTTACATGCGGGCAGTGCAGCACCTGTGTTCCGCACCTGATGCGGAAGACGATGGCTTGCCAGACAGCATGGCACAGCAAACAGCCACCACAGGGCAGGCCAGAGCGGCAACCTTGCTGGCTCTGGACCATGCGCTGGAACAGGGGCGCGGCAATACGCTTTTTCAGTTGCCTGGGGGCATTGAGGCTCACCTCAAGGGTGGGAGTGTCCGCTTTTTGCGCTCCGGCCCGCTATGAGGCGGCTCCGCTGGAACACTTTGCTCTTGATAATATAAATCTTATAATTAATCAGAAATATTATGCGCATCAGGCATTCGTGGATGGCGTTGCGCGCCGGAGCAAATGTCTGCACGGCGGGCTATGGCGCTTAAGGAAAGAACTCGTTTTGGCCGCCTGCGCGGCGGGCGGCAGATGGGGCCTGTTAGGGGCTGCCGCCCCTCCGAGGCCCCTCTGCACTCCCCCGGAACACCCCGCCGGGCTTTCCAGATTCCATAACACTACGAGGGCTGCGCGTCTTTTGCTGCGGGAGCTTCCTCGCTTCGCTCGGCGATCTCCCTCCGCGCCGCGCAACGCCATCACTTGCCATTGCGTTGCATAAAAACTGTAGAGCATCCGGTTCGTTGGAGCATTTTAATTTTGAAAAAGTGTAAATGCTCTAAAGTTGCACGAAAGTGCAGCGCGCCACAATATGGCGTGGATTCATCCGAAAATCACATTTTTCGGCTGAATAACAACTTTGAAATATTCAATATTTCAAAGTTAAAATGCTCTAAGGTATGCCGCCTCCCGCTCAGGGGGCAAACTGTTGCCGGGGCAGCGTCATAAAGAACCGAAGCCGACACGACGGCGAGGTTCGTGCGCAGCCGCCCTCGAAAAGTCGTATTTGTCGATCAGGGTAGAACTGTGGTGCTTCGGGGGGGATGCAAAGGGGGCCGAGAAGGGGGCGAAGCCCCATAGCCGGCCCCGCCTTGCATCCCGCCGCGCAGGCGGCCAAACGTACTCCATAAAATATAAAAACAGGCAACCCAAAGAATACACTCTCCCGAGACTGCCTGTTTTTACTCACAAACCTGTTTCATGAACAAGCCTGTTGCGAAATACACCGTGCGGGCAGAATATTTTTATCAGTCCCCTGCCCGCACGAAACGTTATCCTACTGCAACTAAACAGTTTTCACATGGCATTCTCTTTCTGCCCTGCCAGTTCCACAATGGCAGCAGCAATATTTTTTGTGCGCAGGCCCACCAGTTCACGCAACCGCAACTGGCTGCCGTGTTCCACAAAACTGTCAGGCAGGCCAAGGCGTTTGATGCACTGACCACGCAACAGCCCCTTATCCGCATAAAATTCCAGCACTGCTGAAGAAAAACCGCCAGCCAGAACGCCTTCTTCCACAAAAAGTATGCGGTCAAAGCGGCGCGCAATGGAGGCCAGCTGTTCCTCAGGCAAAGGCTTGAGCCACACGGGATCAAAAACCAGCGGACGGAAGCCCAGCGCCTGTTCTGCCTGCGCCGCCGCCTCCAGCGCGGGGTGGGCGCGGTTACCCACGGCAATAATAGCGATATTTTCTCCATCCTGAAGCAGATCTCCCCTGCCGGGAGTGAGCAGGCGCGGCAGGCCGTCAAAAGGCACACCAAAGCCCGCCCCTCTGGGATAGCGCAATGCGCAGGGACCATCATGATTCAAAGAGGTGAACAGACAGTGCCGCAACATGTCCTCGTTGCGGGGAGCCAGCAGGCTCATTTGCGGGATATGCCGCAGATAGGCGATGTCAAAGGCTCCGTGATGGGTGGCACCGTCCTCGCCCACAAGCCCTGCACGGTCCACGCAAAGCGTGACCGGCAGATTCTGTATGCAGACGTCGTGCACCACCTGATCATAAGCACGTTGCAAAAATGTGGAGTAGATGGCGAGCGCCGGCCTGAATCCCTGACTGGCAAGCCCGGCGGCAAAGGTTACGGCATGCTGCTCGCAAATGCCCACGTCCACAAAGCGGTCAGGAAACCGCTGACGAAAACTGTCTGTCCCGGTCCCTTCGGGCATGGCAGCCGTAATCGCGATGACTCTTTCATCATTTTCAGCAAGTTCTACCAGAGTTTTACTGAAAATTCCGGTAAATGACGGTACTTTGGCCGTGGAAGGAACCGGCTGACCGGTTTCGGGCGTGAACAGGCCCACTCCGTGATAGAGGGTCGGATTTTTTTCTGCCGGGGCATAGCCCTTGCCTTTTTGTGTGCGCACATGCAGCAGCACGGGGCCGTCCTCGACAGCTGCGGCCATTTGCAGGTGGCGGCGCAGGCTCGGCAGGTCATGCCCGTCCACAGGGCCGATATAGTTGAAACGAAACGCCTCAAACAGCATGCCCGGCGTAAAGAAAGACTTGAAGCTCCACTCACCGCGCATGGCGTATACAGCCAGCTTTTGACCGATACGGGGTATGGAGCGCAGGAAGTTGAGCACTTCTTTGCGGGTCTGCCGCACCCAGCGCCGCGAAAGTGTGCGGCTCAGGAAAAGCGAAAGCGCCCCCACATTGGGCGAAATGGACATTTCATTGTCATTGAGCACCACAATAAGCCGACGCCCCATATGCCCGGCCAGGTTAAGCCCTTCAAAGGCTTCTCCGGCCGTCAGGGAACCGTCGCCGATCACGGCAAGCACGTGATGCTTGAGTCCGGAAAGGTCACGGGCCAAAGCCATGCCCAAGGCGGCAGAAATGGATGTGGAGGAATGCCCCACGCCAAAATGGTCATAAGGGTTTTCAGCCATGCGTGGAAAACCGGAAATACCGCCAAAAGAGCGCAGGGTATGGAACTGCTGCGCCCTGCCGGTAAGCAGTTTGTGGGCATAGGCCTGATGCCCCACGTCCCACACGAGCTTGTCTTCTTCAATATTGAAGGTGGAAAGAAGCGCCAGCGTCAGTTCCACCACACCAAGAGACGGCGCCAGATGGCCGCCGTTACGCGAAACCACGTCGATAATGCGCTGACGTACCTCGCCCGCCAGCTGCGCGAGCGCCACATCATCCATGCCCACAAGCTGTGAGGGGCGCTCTATGCCGTCAAGTAGGGAAGCCGGCGGGTTTTCATCCCGCGCGGCAGGTTCCGGCATATCGGCAGCCTGTGCCGCTCCGGCTCCCACAGAAACATCCTGCGCCGTCATTATATGTGTGTCAGGCATGTCAGGCCGCCCTGGTGACCGTATAGTCAGCTAATGCACGCAAAAAATCCGCCTCGTCCCCGCTGAAGCCCGCAAGTGCGGCCTTGGCCTTTTCGGCCTGCTCCCGCGCCAGAGCACGGCTCTGGTCAAGCCCCAGCAGGGCGGGATAGGTCTTCTTGCCCTGGGCTGCATCGCTGCCCACGGGTTTGCCCAGAGTGGCGGTGTCAGCCACCACGTCAAGGATGTCATCGGCAATCTGAAACGCCACGCCAAGGGCTGCGCCATAGGAGCCGATGGCAGCCAGGTCTTCATCCGAAGCCCCGGCCAGCATGGCCCCGCATACACAGGAAGCCCGCAGCAGCGCGCCTGTCTTCATGGCGTGAATGCCGCGCAGGTCTTCAATGGATACCAAGTCCTTGCCGGTAAATATCATGTCCCATTCCTGCCCGCCCACCATGCCGGAAGAGCCGGCGGCCAGGGCCAGTTCGCTGATGGCCCGCAACACGCGCGGCGGGGCCAGGGGGCTGCGGCACATCATCAGAAATGCGTCCGTCAGCAGACCATCACCCGCAAGAATGGCTGTGGCCTCGTCAAATGCCTTGTGGTTTGAAGGCTTGCCACGGCGCAGGTCGTCATCATCCATAGCCGGAAGATCATCATGTACCAGCGAATAGGTATGAATCATCTCGATGGCCGAGGCAAAGGGCAAAGCATCGCGCAGCGGCAGACCGCACAGGGCGGCAGCGCTCAGGCAGAGTACAGGGCGCAGGCGTTTACCGCCAGCCTGGAGGCTGTACAGCATAGAGTCCTTGAGGCGCTGCGGCACAGCACGGCCGTCAAGGCAGACGGCAAGATTTTCTTCCACCATTTGCCCGCGTTCGCGCAAAAGTTCCTTCATCCGGGATACTGGCATCATCACCTGTCAAGCCTCCTACGCTTCCTCGGCTTCTTCCGCTTCATCATCGGGATATTCCCCGGCCGTATGGCCCTGGGAACTCATGGGGTTTGCCTGACCATCCTGCCATATCTCCAGTTCATGGCGTGCCTTGTCAAGCTGCTGGCGGCAATAGCGTGCGCATGTGGCGCCTTCTTTATACAGGGCCATGCCCTTTTCAAGCGGCAGGTCGCCGGACTCCAGCGCGCCGACGATTTCCTGAAGCCGGGCCAGTTTTTTTTCAAAAAGATTGTCGTTTTTGGCGCTCATGCAGTCTACTTTCCTGTTTTGGCGTCTTGCGCAGCCATGCCCGAAGCAGCCGGGGGCGCTGCATCTGCGGCGGGGTTTACAGCCAGAAAAGGCTGTGGGTCAACAGACACACCCTGTACCAGCAAAGAAAGATGCAAATGCGGCCCGGTAACGCGGCCAGTGGCCCCTACCAGGCCGATGACCTCGCCCTTGCGTACAGGCTGGCCCTGCGCGACCAGAATTTTTGACATGTGCAGATAGGCAGTGAAAACCCCTTCGCCGTGATTGATGTACACCACATTGCCCGAGAAGTACAAATCCCCGGTCAGGGCTACCCTGCCATCGGCGCAGGCAACTATGGGTGTGCCTTCAGTGCCCCGCAGGTCCACCCCCCGGTGCAGGCCGCGCGGCTGGCCGTTAAACACGCGCTTCAGGCCAAAAAGGCTCGAAACGCCGCCGGGAACGGGCCTGTCGAACGGCAGCGTCCACAGACGCTCGGGCGTATACTCCGCAAGGGTCTTGCGCACAAGCTCCCTGTCGGCCTTGATGCGCTCCATCTGTGCCGCAGGCGGGTTAACGTATTTTTTGTCCACCGTGAGCTTCTGGACCGGGCGGTCTTTGTCATAAAGGCTGATGCCTTGTGTGACAATCTGCGCGGCAACGCCGGATTTTTTACCACCGCCCTGCCCTGTTGCAAGGCTCACCCCAAGGGTGAGGTCACTTTCCCTGGCGTCCAGAGGCACGGGCAGAAGAATAACGGCCTGCCAGCGTTGTGCCGCACCGGGGGCAGACGCTACAGGCAATGCCGTAACCGTGTGCTTTTTCTCCATCCAACTGAAGCTGAATGCCGGAACAGCCTCACTGCTGAGGGCCAGAGCCAGAAAGGCGTCGCCTCTGGCTACTGTGGCAGGGGCCTCAAGGCTTATCTGCGGAGCAGCCAGAGCCGGGCCGCCGGAAAAAACCACCAATGCAAGCAGCACAGGCAGCAGTGCGGCAAAAGCCCTGTACGCAAGATGTATATAGAAGATATTTTTCACGTTTTTTTCCTTTTTCCGCGTCCGGCGTGGTTCACGCTGCCGACCACGGCTGCCAGGCTGCCGTCAGCCAGGCGCACCTGAATTTCCGTACCGGGGGGCGCTGTTTCCACAGAGCGCACAAGGCTGCCGCCGGCGCTTACCAAAGCATAACCGCGAGAAAGCGGCATGAGGGGATCGCCCGCATCAAGGGCCGCCCCAAGAACATCCAGGCTACGTTCGTGCTGCGCCACATGGTTTCTGGCTGCGCTTTGCAGGCGCAGGGCGGCATAATTCAGGGCACGCTGCCGCTCGTCCGTCAGACGCGGCAGAGCCGCATGCAGACGCGCATGCAGGTGTTTCAGACGGGCATCAAAAATATCGAGTTTTTCCAGGCCGAAAGAGCCACGCAAAGCACGTTCGAGCCGGACTGTCTGCGCTTCCCTACTTTCCAGCCAGTGCCGCGCGGCCCTGGCAAGCGCAGCGTCCAGAACAGCCAGGCGCTCGTACAGACGCTCGTGGTGCCGCTGTGGCGAAAACCAGGCCAGTGCTTTTTCGTATTCACGCAGCCGCTGCCCGGCAGATTCGAGGCGTCGCTCCATGGCGCGCCGCAGGGCCGCCCGGGCCTCGTCCACCCGCTGGTGCAACTCAAGGCGCGGTGGCCAGAGCAACTGGGCCGCATGGCTCGGCGTGGCGGCGCGCATATCGGCGGTCATGTCCGCCAGTGTCATGTCCACTTCATGACCGATGCCCGCAAGAACAGGCAGCCGGGATTCAAAGACGGCTTTTGCCACGCTTTCTTCGTTAAAGGCCCACAAATCTTCCAGCGAACCGCCGCCGCGCACAAGAACGATGACCTGCGGCCCGTCATTCTGCCCGGCCTGGCTATTGGCTTCGGCCAGAGCGCGCACAATGGCCGGAGCCGCCTCCGCCCCCTGCACCAGCGACGGGAAAAGGCGGATGCACGAACCGCTGCCGCGGTCGCGCGCCAGTTCAAGAAAATCGTGAATGGCCGCCCCGGTGGGCGAAGTAACAAGAGCCACTCGCTGCGGGTCCCTGGGCAAAGGGCGTTTGCGCCCGTGGTCAAAATACCCCAGGGCGGCCAGCTTGCGCTTGCTTTCTTCAAAAGCCTGCGCAAGCAGCCCTTCGCCTGCGGGCTGCACCAGTTCCACTGCAAGCTGATACTGCCCGCGCGGCGCATATACGCTGATGCGCCCGGCGCAAAGCACATCCAGCCCATTGCGCAAAAGCTCAAGAGGAGAAGGTCGCGGCTCGTCAAAAACTTCCCCTGTAAGCGGATCAAACCCCTGGTCTGCCTGCCGCTGCATGTGCCGGAACCAGACACACTGCAACTGCGCATCCTGGTCTTTGAGACTGAAATAGACATGTCCCGAGCCGGGGCGTGAGAAGTTGGTCACCTCACCCCGTACCCAGACAAAGGGAAAACGCCCTTCAAGGCTTTTGCGTAGTTGTTCCGTAAGTTCACGGACGGTCAGTATGGCTTCCTGCATGATATTTTTGCCAGCATATCTTTTTGACGCCACGGAGGGAAGACGGCGGGCCGGAGAAATACCCGGGGGATCACCCGGCCGAACGCCCGCCGATAACAGCCGTTTCCACAAGGCGCACGGCACATAATGATAAAAAGTACGCCTGGTAACCGGCAGAGGCTCTTCGCTCACAGGCAAACCGCTTGCCCGTGTCCGGCTGCCATGCGGTTCAGACCGATGCACACTTTTATCCCATGCCGTAGCCAGGAAGCAAATCCTGAACGGCCTGGCAATGGTCGGGCAGCACCCATACGCCGGACACAATGGCCCGAACGGCAACCGGCACAGTGCACCAATGAGACGCCGCCCGCAAAAATTACATCTCTGCGGGCGGCGGTTACTTCAAAAAAGGCTCTATCGGCTGGCCCAGCCCTGCCGCACTTTTTCAGACCAGGCGGCAAAATCCTGCTCCAGACTGGCGGCGGAAAGCTCGCCCTTTTCGCCTGTACGGCGGTCTTTGCATTCCACAATACCACGCCCAAGGCCCTTGCCGCCCACCACAAGCTGCATGGGGATACCCAGCAGGTCGGCATCCTTGAACTTGACGCCGGGCCGCTCTTCGCGGTCGTCCAGCAGCACTTCGATCCCCATGCCCTGCAGCAGGGCGTAGATTTCTTCAACCTTGGCGTTGACCTCTTCACTGCGGGGATCAAGGTTAAGCAGCACACATTCGAAAGGAGCTACCGGCGGCGGGAAAACAATGCCGTGCTCATCGTGGTTCTGCTCAATGGCAGCAGCGGCCACGCGGGAAACGCCTATGCCGTAGCAGCCCATAATCATGGTCTGCTCCTTGCCGTTTTCATCCAGAAAAACAGCGTGCATGGCTTCACTGTACTTGAGGCCGAGCATGAAAATATGCCCCACCTCAATGCCCCTGGTCAGTTCCATGCGGCCGCCGCAGCGGGGACACTGGTCGTCAGCGGTGATGGCGCGCAAGTCCGCCCAGGCGGTTACCGCGGCGTCGCGGGCAAGATCCACGTGCTTCAGGTGGGCGTCAGCCGCATTGGCTCCTACCACATAGTCCGTGCCGCCTTGAAGTTCGGCATCGGCATAAACAGGCACATCAAGCGCCACAGGCCCGGCAAAGCCCACAGGGGCGGCTGTAACGGCCTGCACTGTTGCAGCATCGGCCAGCTCCACTTCCTGCGCCTTGAGCAGATTTTTCAGCTTGATGTCGTTGACCTCGCGGTCGCCGCGCACAAGCACGGCCACAGTTTTGCCGTCCACCTTGAAAAGCATGGTCTTGACGATGGCACTGGCGGGAACTCCCAGCAGGGCCGTCAGCTCTTCCACGCTATGCGCGCCGGGCGTGGCGATTTTTTCCATGGCGGGGCACCCCCCAGTCGAGGGACTGCCCCGCCAGGCAACCTCGGCCCGCTCCACGTTGGCGGCGTACTCACAGTCGTGACAGAAGGCGATGGTATCTTCGCCTGTGTCGGCCAGCACCATGAATTCATGGGAAAAATTGCCGCCAATGGAGCCGGTGTCGGCTTCTACCGCGCGAAACCGCAGACCAAGACGGCTGAAAATACTCATGTAGGCATCGTACATGATCTTATAGCTTTCTTCGGCCCCTTCGGCAGTGGCATCAAAAGAATAGCCGTCTTTCATCATGAATTCTCGCCCGCGCATAAGCCCGAAACGGGGGCGTATTTCATCGCGAAACTTGGTCTGCACCTGATACAGGCGCACAGGCAACTGGCGGTAAGAACGCACCTCGCCGCGCACGAGGTCGGTGATGACCTCCTCGTGGGTGGGGCCGAGGCAGTATTCACGCTCGTTCCGGTCCTTGAAGCGCAGCAGCTCCTTGCCGTAGTGCTCCCAGCGGCCTGTTTCTTTCCACAGGTCGCCAGGCTGCACCATAGGCATGAGCAGTTCGCGAAAACCGGCTTTTTCCATTTCTTCGCGCACGGTGCGGGCGATCTTGTTGATCACCCTCAGGCCCAGGGGCAGATAAATATACAGGCCGGATGTAAGCCGCCGCACCATCCCCGCCCGCAGCAGCAGCTTGTGGCTGATCACTTCCGCATCGGCCGGAGATTCCTTGAGCGTGGGAATATAGCAGGAGCTGAAGCGCATTAGGTATTTTCCTTTTCGTTAAGCAGTGATTGCAGTTCTTCCATAAAAGCCGCCAGCAAGGCTTCCTGCCCTTTCACGGAGCGGATGACCTCGCCCTTGCGGAAAATAATGCCTTTGTCGCGGCCCCCGGCCACGCCAAGATCAGCCTCGCGCGCCTCGCCGGGACCATTGACCACGCAGCCCATAACCGCCACCTTTATGGAGGCCGTGGATGTTGCCAGGCGGTCTTCTACCGCGCGTGCCAGGGCAAAAAGATCTATCTCGGTGCGGCCGCAGGTGGGGCAGGAAATAATCTCCGGCCCGCGGGAGCGGAGGCCCAGGGCCCGCAGTATCTCCCAGGCCACGGTCACTTCTTCGGCGGGATCTGCCGTCAGCGACACGCGCAGGGTGTCGCCTATGCCCTCGTGCAGCAGGATGCCCAGCCCTACGGCAGATTTGACCGTTCCCCGCATGAGGCCCCCGGCCTCGGTGATGCCGATATGTGTAGGATAATCACAGGCAGCGGCCAGCAGACGGTAGGCTGTTATGGTATCCAGCACAGAGGAAGACTTGAGGGAAATCTTGGTGTCGTAAAAAGCGCGGGCTTCCAGCAGACGCACATGCCCAAGGGCGCTTTCCACCAGAGCTTCGGGGCAAGGCCCGCCATACTTGCGCAGGATATCCTTTTCCACCGAGCCGGAATTGACGCCCACGCGAATAACCGCGCCGTGCGCCTTGGCCGCATCTACCACCCTGTCCACATGCGCCTTGGGGCCAATATTGCCGGGATTGATGCGCAACCCCTCAAGGCCCGCCTCCAGCGCGCCCACGGCAAGGCGGTAGTCAAAGTGTATGTCGGCGATGAGCGGCAGGGGCGTACCTGATCGTATGGCGGGCAGGGCCGCCACGGCCGCCTCATCAGGTACGGCCAGGCGCACCATTTCACAGCCACGGGCCGCCAGACGGGCAATCTGCCCCAGGGTGGCCTGCGGATCGCGGGTATCCGTATTGGTCATGCTCTGAACAACAACAGGCGCGCCGCCGCCCACAGTAACGCCGCCAAGGCGTATTGCTCTGGTATTCCTGCCCATGCCTTCTCCCAGATGAAAAACTTGGCGGCGCTGCGTCGCCATATCCTTTAAAGGCGTCTTGTAAGCTATTTCATGCAGCAAGCCAAGCAGACAGCCGATCATGCCGCTGGAACGTGTTTTGCATATTTTTTGCACCGGGACGGGCAGGCGCCCGATTTTTCACCCCCGCACTGAAGTTTACCGAACGGGGGCCGATAAGTATGACAGAACACTACCTGAGGTTGCCATGCACGGTTTATTGCGTTTTATACTCATCTGCGCCCTTGCGCTGCCCCTGATGCCCGGCTGCTCCAAAGCGCCGCCTTCAGCCAATGATCCCGGCTATGTAGATGCCGTGGAGCTGAAGCTCAAATTTCGCGAACTGGCAGACCAGATGCTCGCTACAGTGCCCAATGACGCCCTGCAGGGCTTTGTGGCCATGCCCACGTCCTTTGTGGATGAAAACAGCACATCGCGCAGCTCTCCGCTGGGAAGGCTCATGGGCGAAGCCATGTTTTACGAATTCAACCAGCGGGGCTTTCCCGCACGCGAATACCGCCTGACGGGCAATATTGCCGTTGTCGGCGGACGCGACGACCTGGCCCTGATTGAAAATGCGGTCATCCCCGTCGGGCAGAAATGGGCGGCGCTGGTTGTGGGAACCTATTATGTGGACAAGGACGCCACCTTCGTCAACGCCCGTCTTGTGCGGGCCACCGACGGCCTTGTCATGCGCACGGGGCAGCTTGTACTGGTCAATACGCCCATTGTGGCGCGTATGGGCAAAACAGATCCCCCTGCGCCGAAACCCGCGCCACCGGCACAGAGTGCAAGCGTGTCCACAGCTTCGGCCTCCAAGCCTTCCGGACAGCGCGGAAGCCTGTATCCCTCACTCTACACACCGGCCAGTTCCATCAGCAGCGGCAACGTAGCCATCAAACAGGGCAAATAATGCCGGAAAGCAGCCATGCGTTTTACTTGTAGCTTGCGTATTTTTGGAATTACACTTGCCGCCCTGGCGGCAGGGCCGTTTTTTGCGGTGCACCCGGACGGCGCGCGGGCCACGGCCCAGAATCTCTCGACCTATGAGCGCGCTTCGGAAAAACCCGCGGCGCAGCCCAAAAAATCAGCAGACCAGGGGCCGAACATCAGCGCCAAATATCTGAAACAGGCCCGTGCCTACCGCGACCAGGGCCGGTATGAACTGGCCCGGCAATCCTATGCCCAGGCTCTTTCCACCTGCCGCTCTGCCGCGGAACTGGAGGTTATTGAAAGAGAAATGGGCGGTATTGAACTTTTGCTGCGCACCATGCGCTAAGGATTGTGTCATGAGGCTCTATATTGTTATAATTCTTGTCATGGCTGCCCTTCTGCTGCCGCTGACCGCCGCTGCCGCAGGCAACGTGCCCACGGCGGCTACAAAAATAGCCAGACAGATCGACGAACAGCTCATGATGCGCTACGCGGGAACTGACCCGGCCGAAAGCAAAAAAGAACAACAGGCCGTAGCCCGCGCCAATATAATGATCATGGGTACAACCCCCGCCAACCTCAATGACCTCAATGAGGCCTCACCCCTGGCACGACAGATGATGGAAGAAGTGTCGCGCTGGCTTATCAACGCGGGCTACCGTTTTCAGGAACTGCGCAAGGGGCGCGACATCTATTTTGACAAAAAGAAAGGCGAATTCATCCTTACGCGCGACGTCAGCCGCCTTGCCAGCAAAATCGGCACAAGCCAGGCCATAATGGCAGGAACCTACGTGGTCAGCGGCGAGCAGGTGCGCTTCAATATCCGGCTTATCCACACCACCAGCAACGAAGTGCTGGCTATGGGTTCCGGCACGATCCCCATCACCGAAGATCTGCTGCCACTGTTGCGCGACCCCACGCCCGGCGGCAGGGGCGGCGTCATGCCATCGGTGAATACCCGCCTGCAGTAAGCTTCTTGCCTTGGCGGCCCGTTCTGTCTATAACAAGCCCGGCCCGGCGCATGCGCCGGGCCTCGACTTGTTGGCAAGGCCCGCTGAAATCTTTCGCCGCCGCGCCAGCCCCTGCCGTAAGGTTGCCTGCTGATAGTGCGGCTTCATGACGGTAGCTCAGTATGGACACCGACCCGGCCCCCTCCGGAGCAGCCGCGCGTGTGCGGCCCGGACGCCCGCCAGGTCTTGACTGGTGACAATTCAGGAGAAAGCATGGCCCTCAGCATAGGTATCGTCGGTCTGCCCAACGTGGGCAAGTCCACTCTTTTCAATGCCCTTACCAAGGCCCAGAACGCCCAGGCCGCCAATTACCCCTTCTGCACCATCGAGCCAAACAAGGCTACGGTGGCCGTGCCGGACACGCGCCTGCAGGATCTGACAAACAAGGCAAAACCACAAAAAACCATCAACGCCAGTGTGGATTTTATCGACATTGCCGGTCTTGTGCGGGGAGCCAGCAAGGGTGAAGGCCTTGGTAACCAGTTTTTGGGCAACATCCGCGAATGCGCGGCCATAGTTCATGTGGTACGCTGCTTTGAGGATGAAAACATCACCCACGTTGACGGCGGCGTTGATCCCCTGCGTGATGTGGACACCATTGAGACGGAGCTTTTGCTGGCCGACCTGCAAAGTGTTGAAAAACGCCTTGAACGTCTGCAAAAGATGTCCAAGGGCAACAAGGACGCCAAGGCAGCTGCCGAAGTGATGCAGACCCTGCAGACGCACCTGAATGACGGCAAGGCCGCCCGCGAATTTGCCCTGCCGGAAGGCAACGAGGCCTTTCTGGCTTCGTGGCGTGAACTGGGTCTTCTGACAGCCAAGCCCGTTATCTACTGCGCTAACGTGGATGAAAACGCCGTGGCCGAGGGCAACGCCTTTGTGGAAACCCTCAAAAACTTTGCTGCCGGGCGCAACGCAGGCTTTGCCTGTATTTGCGCCAAGCTCGAAGAAGAACTGCAGGGGTTGTCCGATGCCGAACAGGCCGAAATGCTTTCGTCGTACGGCATTACCGAAAGCGGCCTTGTGCGCATCATCCGCACCGGCTACGAAACACTGGGCCTTTGCAGCTACTTTACGGTCGGCCCCCAGGAAGTGCGGGCCTGGACCATTCACAAGGGCTGGAAGGCCCCCCAGGCTGCCGGGGTCATTCATACGGACTTTGAACGCGGCTTCATCCGTGCCGAGGTCATCTCTTACCAGGACTACATGAGCCACGAAAACGAGGCCGCCTGCCGCGCCAGCGGCGTGCTGCGTGTGGAAGGCAAAGAATATGTGGTCAAGGATGGGGATGTCATGCATTTTCTTTTCAACGTGTAGCGCAGCTGCTTGTCTGAAGTGTCCTGACTGTCCGCACATGGGGCCTGCGCTGCGGGAGTTTGTGTACCCCAGCCACCAGGCATGGCAGCAGGGTAGAAATTGCCCGGATTACCGGGCGCTTTCGGTCCGGCAAGAATCACGGACCACTGTGGTTCTGAAAAGCGCCCCGCCTGTACAGAAAAAATGAGCGCCCCTTCCGCACAAACGGAGGGGGCGCTCGCATCTTTTTTATGAGGCCGCATGGCCCCTGACGCCGTTAGGCTTTTTTCATGTGTTCAATCAGTTCTACCAGGCTGTGGGCCTGCTTGCGCAGGGCTTCAAGCTCGGTCATGGCCAGCTGCATGGATTCAGAGGTTGTGGCGGCAATGTGGTTCACATCAGCGATGGACCTGTTGATCTCTTCGCTGGTAGCGGACTGCTGCTCGCTGGCGGTGGCAATGGCGCGCACTTCGTCCGCGGTCTGATCCACCATGCCCACGATTTCCTGCAACGCTTCGCCGGACTTGTTGGAAAAGTCTGTGGCGGAGGCGATGTTGTGCACGGCCAGCTCCACTTCCTGAATGCTCTGCGAGGCGCTTTGCTGGATGGCGCGAATGGCATTGCCCACATCTGTGGTTGAAGCCATGGTTTTTTCTGCCAGCTTGCGTACCTCGTCGGCCACAACGGCAAATCCCCTGCCGGCGTCACCCGCACGGGCCGCTTCAATGGCCGCGTTAAGCGCCAGCAGGTTGGTCTGGTCGGCAATGTCGGAAATGACGCTCATGATCTGGTTAATGGCCCTGGCATGCTCGTCAAGCTGGGTCATGCCATCCTTGAGAGCCAGGGACTGGCGCTGCACTTCCTGTATGCCGTCCACGGCCTTGTATACCACTTCGGAGCCTGCCTGGGCCTTGAGCTTGGCCGAGGCCGAAACATCCGCAGCGCCGCCGGCATTTTTGGCAACCTCAAGCACGGTGGAATTCATTTCTTCCATAGCTGTCGCGGTTTCCGCCAGCCTGGCCACGGCGTGGCTCAACGCGCCGCCGGTATTGTCCACCTGTTCAGCAATGTCGTTTATGGAAGCATTAAGGCGTTCAACCACGCCCTCTATCTGGCCCGCAGCGCTTATCATGCCTTCACGCCTGGCAATTTCAGCCTGGGCCTGGGCCTGCTTGGCCTCTTCCATAGCCTGCTGCGCTTCTTCGCCCATCAGGCGTGCCTGTTCGGCCTTTTCGCTTGCATCCTGAACCAGGCGGCGCAGGTTTTCTTCCATATGGCGCAAGGCATTGGCCAGTTGGCCCATATCGTCCTTGCTGTAAACATCAAGGGTGAGGTCTTTCTTGCCTTCGGCCACGCCAAGGGCGTAGCGGGTGATCTTGCCCACCGGCGCGCTGACACGCAACCCCAGAATCACCGACAGGGTAAGCTGCACCACAAGCAGGCCACAGGCCACCAGAATGGCCTTGTCCACTGCTTCGTGCTCAAGCTTTTGCAGGTCGCTCATGGGCATGCCCACAAACCACATGCCGATGATCTGGTTATTAGCGTCTTTGACCGGCCAGTAAGCAGAGTTGTAGTCTACCCCAAGAATGGTGTTGTGGGTGTAGTAAACCTCTCCCTTTTTCAGCACGGCGTCGATAATTTCCGGCGATTGCAGCTTTGTGCCCACAGCCCGCTGCCCGTCATTCACGATCGTGGTCATCACCCGGGTATCGCCCTTGAAAATGGTGACGTTAACTCCCGAAAGCTGCTTGAGCCAGTCAAGATAGGCAGGGGTGACCAGAGAGGTGCCGATGGAAATGGACCCCACTACCCGCCCCTCATAAACCACAGGCTGACTGGCCCGGATTGTGAACGGCACAATGGTGCCTGCCACAACAGCCGCTGCGGGCTGCCCCTTGAGGGCAATAACCACGGTTTCCTGATTGGTCACACTGTCGCCGTATTTATCGGAGTGACCACGGGCGATGACCTTGCCGGACTCATCAGTAATGGTCATGAAGTCCGACCCGGCCATTTTCATGCTTTTTTCGCCCAACTCTCGGGCCAGCGCATGATCCTTGTGCGCAATGGCCTGTATCATGCTGCTGTCGCTGGCAATAAGGGCGGCGCTTTGCGCAAAGCGCTTGCTGGTGACCTCGTTGGCCTCCAGAATGATATTCTGCATGCGGCGGATGCCCTTATCCAGCTCATCTTCAATGGGGACCTTCATAAAATAGATGGAAACAAACAACACTACCCCACAGCAGGTAATCAGAGCGCCGAATAGCGAACCCACATACTTGTGCGTGAGCGTTATGCGCATGCCCCCTCCTTGCAACAAAAAGTTATTTTATAAATATATATGATTCACAAAACGCTGTCCTCTGCCACATGGCAGAGTTTTTTTTACAAAAAAGAGCAATATCCACGTAAAGGCCCCCAGCCTTGACGCTGCTATCAGCACATCTCAAAAACCCGCCATTGATTTTATAAACAACACGGCGGGCATATTCAGTATTACTATATTGTTCGGCACGAATTTAAAAACAAATAGAGCAGAAAGCAAACCAAGATTTCACACAAGCTAATACGTACATATTTATTAAAAATTTTTTATCAATAAATACAAAATATTAAGCATTTAATTCAAAAATGTTTACATATTATATTCAACAATTATTCAGAATAAAAATAAACTATAATTATATAAGCGTATTATAAAACAACAGGAACACCATATATTGTGAAAAAAAATCTTTGCGCCGGATATTTCATGGCCCCACAACCATGCCGGCAGACCTGCCCGGCAGCTCTTGCAGCATCGCCACCTGCATCACTTATGGGAGAACCGGCCGCTGCATAGAACTGCCCGCTCCGCGTGTACTCTTTGCTTCAGCTCCATAGCCACGGCAACGCTGGTCAGGTGGTTGTGACTGCCCGGCCCCATCCCAGAAAGATTGACGTTTTGCTGGCATGCCGGGGAAAAACAGAGATGCCGCAATTCCTTGTTCCGGAATTGCGGCATCTCTCATGGCCCGCCGAAGCCAGGCGCTGGTCAGGATTTTTTCAGGGCTTCCACCAGATCCATAAGGCTCTGTGTCTGATGACGCAGTTCATCAAGCTCACGCAGAGCCACCTTCATGGACTCAGAGGTGTTTCCGGTCAGGTAGTTTACGTCGCTGATGGACTTGTTGATCTCGTCGCTCACGGCTGACTGCTGCTCGCTGGCAGTGGCAATGGCGCGCACCTCGTCAGCGGTCTTGTCCACCATGCCCACGATTTCTTGTAGTGATTGGCCGGACTTATTGGAATATTCTGTAGCTACAGAGATATTGTTCACGGCTTCATCTACCTGCTGAATGCTTTGCGCTGCGCTGGACTGGATAGCACGGATGGCATCGCCCACATCCGTAGTAGACGTCATGGTTTTTTCTGCCAGCTTGCGCACCTCGTCGGCCACAACGGCAAATCCTCGGCCGGCATCGCCTGCGCGGGCAGCTTCAATGGCCGCGTTGAGGGCCAGCAGGTTTGTCTGGTCGGCAATGTCGGAAATGACGCTCATGATACGGCTGATGGCCCTGGCGTGCTCATCGAGCAGGGTCATGCCGCCCTTGAGGCCCAGCGATTGCTGCTGTACCTGCTGGATGCTGGATACGGCCTGCGAAACCACGCTGGAACCCGTTTCTGCCAGATTGCGCGCCGCATCTGAAATATCTGCAGCGCCGCCAGCATTGCGGGCAACTGCAAGCACGGTGGAGTTCATTTCTTCCATAGCCGAAGCTATTTCAGCAAGTCTGGACACAGCCCGGCTCAAGGCGACATCGGTATTTTCCACCTGCTCGGCAATATCCGAAACCGAATTGCCGAGTTTGACGGCAACCTCTTCGATGCGCGCTGCCGCGCTTGACATGCCGTCGCACCTGGCCTGCTCCGCCTTTGCCTTGGCCTGCTCTGCCTCATTCATCGCCAGCTTGCATTCTTCGCCACACTTTTCGGCTTCTCTGGCTTTTTCCGCCGCCTCAAACACCAGTGTTCGCAAATTTTTTTCCATGCTGCGCAAGGCATCGGCGAGCATACCCATATCATCAGAGCCGCGTACCGTGAGTACACTGTCCTGCTTGCCGTCGGCCACCTCAAGCGCATAACTGGTTATTTTACGAACCGGCGCGCTTACACGCAAGCCGACAAAAACTGAAATGCCCAGCTGTACCAGCAGCAAAGCAGCAGCCACACTGACGGCCGTGACAATGGCCTCATTTTCAAGTTTTTTCAGTTCACCAATTGGCGCTCCCGTAAACCACATGCCCACAATCTTGCCATCGGCAGCCTTCACCGGCCAGTATGCAGACTGATACGGAACACCAAGAATGGTATTTTGCACAAAAACCGTCTCGCCACGCTCAAGTACGGCGTCGATGACATCCGGCGCCTCCAGTTTTGTACCCACGGCACGCTTGCTGTCAGAAACAATGGTTGTCATGACGCGCGTATCACCCTTGAAAATGGTGACCGCAGCCCCGGCAAGCTGGCTCAGCCAGTCAAGATAATCAGGAGCGGTAAGCGATACGCCAATGGAGATGGTTCCCACCAGCTGCCCTTCATAAAGAACCGGCTGCGATGCGCGTAACGTAAATGGATTGAGCGGCCCGGTCACCACAGCCTGCGCCGGAACTCCCTGCATGGCTTTGGCAACTGTTTCCTGTTTGGCGATACTGTCGCCGAATTTGCTTTTGGAATGCCCACGCGCAATAACGATCCCCTGGGCGTCTGTTACAGACATAAAGTCCGATCCGGCCATCTTCATGGCCTTTTCAGCAAGGGTAAATACCTCGTCGTGATCCTTATAGGCCATGGCCCGGGCCAACCGGTCGTTGGTGGCAATGAAGGCGGCGTTCTGGGCAAAACGCTGTATGGTCATCTCATTGGCGGAGTGAACGATATTCTGCATGCGATGTATGCTGTTGCTCAGTTCTTCATCTATCGGCTTTTTCATATAATAGATGGATACAAACAGAACAACGGCACAGCAGGTAATGAGAGCTGAAAACAGAGATCCGACATATTTGTGGGTAAGGCTCAAACGCATCTGCCACTCCTCATGCTTACGGCACATTGAAAATATGTTCATTGCCTCTATAAAAACACGCTGGAGATACACGCTGCAGAATAAAGATTGTTACAAGGACAACTCCTTATTTAAATATATGTATAAAACACGTTGATATATCAGATATCTGACATATTTTGTCAGATATCATCAATCATCCTGATGCACGGAGCATTTTAACAGCATATCGGATGACTGAGATAATTATTTAGGCAAGACTATAAATTGCATTATTGCCGGAGTCAAAAGGATAGATAAAAAATTGAACAAAAATATTGCAGTCTTCATATAACCGGCAAAAAACAAAAATGCGGTTTGCCGGCAATTACCTGCAAACCACGAACATGACGAGAACACCGGGCGGCACAGATTACCCGACACATCCGCTGCGATGCACGCTCTCCGGTCAGGGCGGATTACGTTGCAGTGCCCGGGCTGCCCCCCACAAAACAAAAGCCCGCTGACGAGCGTCAGCGGGCAAAATATTGGACAGTGCGGCACCTGCGGGTCAGCCCAGCTTGTGGCGCACCTGACGGCACAGGCCCATCAACGCGTCATACTCATGACGCCGTAAACCGGCCCTGCTAAAGAGCCGCCGCCAGGGCATGATAAAATAATCAGGATTATCGCCATGCAGGTAATCGAGACGCAGCAGCATGTCTTTCAGGGATTCCATCAGACGCTCCTGCTCTGCCGCCGTTACCTGCCTGCCCCCGCCGGGATGTTTTTTTTCTGCATTTCCGGCGTCTTTTCCCGGTCTGTTGCGCAGGGCATCGGCGCATTCATATAAAAGCAGCAACACGGCCTGCGCAAGGTTAAGCGAACTGGCCGCAGGGTCCGTTGGTATGGTCACAAGCTTATGGCAATGGGTTATTTCTTCATTGTTCAGGCCCCGGTCTTCCGGGCCAAAAACAAGGGCCACCCTTTCGCCGTGCGCCAGGGCCTCCGCCACGTCCGCAGCGGCACGCCCCGGCGAGAGCAGGGATTGACGCCAGCCCCCCACCCGCGCTGTGGTTCCTACCACAAGGGTTACGGGAGCTACGGCTTCCGGCAGGTCAGCATAGACCTTTACGTCATCCAGCAGATCCTGCCCTTTGGGCGTGGCAAGCGGGCGAGCCTTCTCCTTGTCCCACCGCTCGGGATCCACAAGAGACAGCGATGAACAGCCCATATTGACGCAAGCCCGCGCAGCCATACCGATATTTTCAGGAAAACGTGTTTTGACCAGAACAATATCCAACCCGTCAAGCAGAGAAGCCATATCAGCACACGCCTCCGATCAGGGCCAGCACCAGTTGCAGCGGATCGGAGGCCACCGGCAGTGTTTGCGCCGGCACTTGAGGCCAGATACGGCTTGCCGCCAGAGCCAGCATGGCCCCGCCAACACCGCACTTGCACACTGTGCCCAAAAAGCGCCCCATCATAGCCCCAAAGGCCGCATCCAGCGCTTCGCCCAAGGGGCGGCCCTTGAGCATTTCCATAATAAAACAGCCGGTCCATGCGCCAGCCACCGCGCCAATGAGTGCCCCGAGGCCAAAAAACAGCGGCGCCAGTAAAATGGCTCCGGCAATGGCCCCGATCATGCCCGCGAATGTGCCTGATGAACTTGAGCCATACCGCTTGGCCTTGACTATCTGCATGCCCAGTTCCAGCGCTTCGCCCACAAGGGCCAGAGCTATCATCATGACCCAGAACCAGACGTTCATTGCGTCCGAAGCGGGATGCGCCATCTTCCACAGGGCCACAAGTCCCAGCAGCACCCAGTTGGCGGGCAGCCCGAAGACGTTGAGCAAAAGCACGAAGCCCAGCAAGGTGATGAATGCGCCCGCCAGCAGACTGGCAAGGGGAAATGGCAAAAAATCCATACAGTTTCCGGTATTATTTTTTTTCGCGCATGTCTTGCAGGCGAACGGCCTTGCCTTCGGCGCGCGGCAGGCTGTTGCTCTGCACAAGCTCTACCCTGGGCGTGATGAGGATTTCATCACGCAGGCGCTGGGCAATAGTTTTCTGCAGGCTTTGCAGAACGCGCATGTCTTCCACAAAGAATTCGTCGCGCACTTCCACCTGCACCCGCATGACATCGCCGATACCATCGTTCTCCAGCAGGATAAGATAGCTCTGCCCCACTTCAGGGAAGGTCATGATGACCTGCTCGACCTGCATGGGGTAAACATTGACGCCCTTGATGATAAACATGTCATCCGCGCGGCCGAGGATACGGTCCATGCGGCGGTGCATGCGCCCACAGCCGCATACTCCGGGCAGAAAACGGGTAAGGTCGCGGGTACGATAGCGCAGAATGGGCATCCCCTGGCGGCAGAGACAGGTCATGACCAACTCGCCCACCTGGCCCTCGGGTACAGGCTGGCCTGTTTCCGGATCGACAATTTCAGGAATATAGGCGTCTTCCCACAGGTGCATGCCGGCCTGCTCAAGGCATTCAAAGGCCACGCCCGGCCCGTTCATTTCGGAAAGCCCGTAGGAGTTATACGCCTTCATATCAAAAAGGCTTTCAATACGACGGCGGAATTCTTCAGTATACGGCTCCGCGCCCACAAGAGCGATGCGCAAGGGGAATTCACGCGGGTCTTCACCCATATTGCGCAGGTGTTCGCCAAGAATGAGCGCATAGGAAGGCAGAATATGCGCCACAGTGGTGCGAAAGTCCTTGGCCAGCTTGATCTGGCGGCGCGAGTTTCCCGCCCCGGCGGGGATGGTCAGGCAGCCCAGGCGTTCGGCCCCGAAATGGATGCCCAAACCGCCCGTGAACAGACCGTAACCGGACATATTCTGAAATACGTCCTCACGGCGCACGCCCACCATGTGCATGCAGCGCGCCATAAGGTCGGCCCAGGAATTGATATCGTTCTGCGTGTGACAGATGGCTACGGGCGACCCGGTAGTGCCGCTTGAGCAGTGCATACGCACAATTTCAGCCTGAGGCACGCAAAGCATGCCGGTGGGATACTGGGTACGCAGATCGTCTTTGGTGGTGAAGGGGATGCGGCGCAGGTCATCAAGGCTGTGCAAAGATTCCGGCCCGATTCCCGCCTCGTCGAGGCGCTGCCGGTAAAAATCACACTTACGGGCCTGAGCGACCATATTTTTCAGCCGGACAAGCTGGGTTTCCTCTATGCGCTCCCGGCTCCACAGTTCCGCTGGATCAAAAACTTCCATGCCTCTCCTCACCTTACTGGAGCATTGTCAAAACTTCTGGAGGTCAGCCTCCGGACCGGATCAGGCCGCAGGTTGCGCCTGCAGATCAATCGGCATGCGTACGCGCCCAGCCCCACAGCAATCCCAGGCTGCCGGCCAGCATCATGTCGCCATGCGGAGCCAAAAAACGCCCGTGGCCTTGCAGCAAGGCGCGCCTTGGCCCTGTGATAAACGTAGGCTCATAGCCTCCGGCCTCTTCACAGTATGGACCAAAGGCCGTGCCGTGCCCGCCCGTGGCCTGCACTTCTTCAGCGGGCAGCCAATGCTTGCGGAACTGTTCCAGATCAGCCAGCAACTGCTCCAGGTTGCGCATGCCCGTATGATGCTCGTAAATGCCGCGCACCAGCCCTTTGTACACAAGAGCCGCCACAGTATGCCCGTTGCCCACATTTATGACGGTTATGCCCTCACGGTAGCTGCGGTTCATGACCTCGCTGTCACACAGCGCGCCAAGCAGGGCACTGGCCCCTGTATCGGCCACAGGGCCACCGGTTTTGTCATGCAGAGGTTGCAACCGGGTAAGCGATGGGGGCGGCGTGGAATAAATCCAGGATGCCGGATCCGCAGATTCGGCAAGAAGCCGGTTCCACATGAGCATCCTGCCCTGCCGGTTGCCCCCTACATGATGGCCGTGATCCTGAGCGGCCGCAAGCACCATGTGCGGTTGCGGCAGACCGGAAATGCGCAACAGCCCGGCCCAGAAGTCCGGTCCGTAGTCCGACAGAAAAACGGGAACGCAGCCCACGGGACAGGTGGCACAAAACTCCACCCCCATGGCGCGCACCACATCCTCACTGTCGTGGATGCCGCGCGAAGCGGCCGGAGTAGCCCACACCTTGAATCCGGCGGCCAGGTGCTCCTTGATGGCCTGGCTGAAGCCGCCGCCCATATTGCTGCCATGCAGCCACAAGTCATGTCGCAGCAGGGTCAGTTCGCGGATGCGCTGGGCAACCATGCGGGCTGGCGACGGCAATACAAAGCGCGGCCAGTTTTCACATTCAAGCCCGGGCCGGGCCAGGAGTGCGTCCTGAGTACCGCTGCCGATATCAAGGCACAGCACAGGGCCTGTGCGACGCAAAAATTTATGTACGTTTTCGTCCATTGGCAGTCTCCAGTGAGCGCCTGAAGTTACTCGCAACACGACGTAAGCGCAAGCCCCGACAATTTTTTTAAAAAAATGCTTGCCAAGACCAGCACAATACGCTAATTCATTTTTTCGCGCCGAGGTGGTGGAACTGGTAGACACGCTATCTTGAGGGGGTAGTGAGAATTCTCGTGCGGGTTCGAGTCCCGCCCTCGGCACCATAAAGACTTCCAAAGAAGTTCGCAAAAGTCCGCAAGGCCAATAGCCAAGCGGATTTTTTGTTTTCTGAGCTTCCGTTTCAATTCGCGAGGGTTCGTTGACATACCCCATTTCTGGGGGTATTTTGGGGGTAGTAAGGCAGAGAAAAGAATATTGCCTTCCGCGATACCCCCAACACGCGAAAGCCTTGTTCCTGGCTGATATTCCCACCATTTTCTCTCCCCTGCCCTGCCTAAACTTCTGGTACCCCCAGCGGCGGAGCAATACCCTACTCAACGAGCAAGGATACAGAGCAGACGTAATTGAAGCCCAGCTTGCCCACGGCGAGAAAAACGCCATTCGGGCCGCTACAATCATGCCGAATATTTGCCGGAGCGCCGCCGCATGATGCAGGAATGGCAGATTATTTAGTTCATCTCAAAAGCATTTAAGCTCACTAGTGTGGAAGGAAGCCAGGGTGTACAAGGACGGTGCCCCGACAGATCCCGCACAGTACGGCCCATGCGGTGCGAATAACGGAAGCTAGACCACCGGAACCTGCTCCGCTCATAGGATCTTTTCAATGAATTTGTAAGGCGGGCGTTGCTGAAGTGGATATTGCGGCAATTCAGAAAGGGGGACGGACAGTTGGTTGCCCGCGAATAACGCATTCGTCTGAGTAACACCCGGTCACTTCAACGATAAGGACAAAAATTGCTATTAATATTCGGCGGCCTGCCGGGAACTGGCAAAACTACAATAGCGCGCCAAGTCGCTCAAAAACTTTCCGCCGCATACATACGCATGGACAGCTTGGAACTGGCGCTTGTTCGTTCAGGCTTGGCAAAAAATCAATGGGATTTAGGTCCAGCGGGGTATATTGCCGGTTATGCTTTAGCTGCGGACAATCTACGTCTGGGGCTTTCGGTTGTGGCAGACTCCGTGAATCCATTACGAATTACCCGTAACGCATGGCGGGATATAGCCGTTCAAGAGGGCGTTGATTATCTGGAAATTGAAATCATCTGCTCGGACACGGAGCAACATAAGGAAAGGGTCGAAGGCCGGTCGCCAGACATTTCCGGCCATGTTCTGCCCGATTGGCAAAGTGTTGTTAATCAAAAGTATGAGCCTTGGGATAGAGAACGCATTGTTTTAGATACTGCAAAACTACAGGCTGATGTGGCCGTCAGTGAAATATTTAAGGAAGTTGGCGGGCATGCTATCCATGTCACCGATATTTCTGGCATTCTCGATCATGGCCAAAATGAGAGCAAACAAAACTGATCTCGAATTTCCTGCCCCTAGCCTTGGTCTGATCCACGATGATCAATGCTCCTATTTTTTACTGGAAGATGTATTGCAATGTGAGAAGCTTCATCCCGAATATATAGGCAATGTTTCCGCTGAGGACCTTGGTTTACCGGATGCCCCCTTCAAAGATGTGCCTTTCACGAAAAGCCCCCCCCGAAAGCAGCGGCGCACCTCTCCCCCCTGTTGACAAAACGGACTGGCGAGATTGTAACATCATTCAAGACGTTGAATCACGACCTAAAATTTCAGACAGCCTTTGCCGAAACAATCTTGTCCTTGCCTTTGACGCTGACGGCACAATCTGCCCCCCAGAACTGGCAACCCTTCCTCTGAAAATATTCTTCACAGAAATGCCAAAGCCAGATGATGGAGATTTTTACACGTCCAATAACCTCATGGAACGGTATAAGCTTGGTCCTGCTGAGTTCGTGGAATATCTCATGCAGCACAAAGACCTGTTCTCTCATGGTGTTCTTGAGTGGTTTTACATCCAACACCATACTATTAATGAAAGGGGCATGTGGTATGAATAGCAACCAATGAGCCGCAAAGTTGAAGAGTTGGATAACTTCACATTCCATTATCGGACGATCAGGAATCATGAAAAGTCCATGCATGACAATGGCTATTATGACAGATACGATGATGAATACCCAACCAACGCAAATCAAAGCAAGGCAGATGCAAATAGATCCGCTCGTATGGCCGAACTCGAAGCCCAGCTTGCCGAAGCCCAAAAATAGATTGAAAATCTCCGACAGTGGAACAAGCGATTAAATGAGCAGAACCAAGAACTGAGGGCTGAACTTGCCACTTCATTAAAATACATATGATTACGCATTAATTGAAAACCCGTCCCGTACCGGTAACTCTGTTGAAATTTTGCGAAAGATGATCAAAAGTACAAATTTTCATATGAGACTTCTGATTATTACGGCCCGAAACGTATCAGCGTTTGGGGCTTTTCTGTTTTTTACAGATACGCCCGCAAGGCTGTTTTACTTTTCAGGCAGAAGTATTCGGGCTATAGAGCGCTCCGTTGCTGTACGTCTTGTATGATGCAGATCGGTCTACATGCTCCTTTTATCAAGCATGCTCTCTTTTACAAGAGGCGCTGCCGTTCAGCGGGTGCCAGTCGCTCTGGCTTCCACCCTTGTGGCTAGAAAATTCATACTTTCCGGGAATAAATAAAAATGCCCCTATACCTTTATTGAAAAATTGGTAAAACACCCCTTGGAAGGACACTCAGGTTCGTGACCGCCGCCTGGCATGCCGGAGCGCCCCCTGAATGCATCATCTCAGCATATCTTTTGAAACTCGTATGCTTCAAGAGGATGTAAACATCGAAACGAATTTGAGCCGTGGGTATTCGTGTTTTCGATATGTGCAAGAAATGTAAATTTGGCATTTTATCCCATGCAAAGGAGAACACCATGCATGATCCTTCCTCCTTCGAGGCACTGAATCCCCAGCAGATGTGTCACAAGGCGGTGGTGATAATGGCAGGCAAGGCGCTCAGGCCAGCGCCCAATGCTTTTATGCTTGCTGTTATGGCGGGCGTGTTCATCGGCCTGGGCTTTGTTTACTGTGCCGTAGCCAACACGGCAGGAGCGGGAAAAATAGTCGGCGGGCTGGTGTTCAGTCTCGGCCTCATGCTTGTTATCGTTCTGGGTGCGGATCTGTTTACCTCTACAACCATGACACTTCTTCCGCGTGCCTGCCGCAAGATTACCTGGGGACAAATGTTCTCGAACTGGGGAATAGTATATGCAGGAAATTTTGTGGGCAGTCTTTTTTTGGCGGCGCTCATTTTGCTGAGCGGACACCCGTGGGCCTCTGGTGGTGATATAGCTGTTTTTTATATCAACACCACAGAAAACAAACTCACACACACCTTCATTGAAGCCATTTTTCTGGGTACCATGTGCAATCTGCTGGTCTGCCTCGGCGTATGGATGAGCTATGCCGGACGCTCACTGATTGATAAAATGGCCGCCTGCCTGTTTCCTGTAGGCCTTTTCATTGCTTGCGGATTTGAGCACAGCGTAGCAAATATGTTCATGATTCCTATCGGTATCCTGTGTAACGACATGATGCCTCTCGCTGTGGCTGCCCGGCTGACCGATCCCGAGCATACCGCGACTGTGCTGACCTGGTCGAATTTCATCTTCAAAAACCTTATCCCCGTAACACTTGGCAACATCCTTGGCGGCGGAGTGTTTGTTGGCATGTTTCACTGGCTGATCTATCTGCGCAGCGGGCATGGCGGTCACAAGCATACCGGCAGGGCTGCGGTGCAAAAACAAGCCCGGTCCACCGACTAGCTGCCGAAGCCCACGATCAGAAGCGTCAAGCGCAACCGCGTCAAAACAAGCGCGTGATCCGATAAAAATACCATGCGGGCAATAGCGGTCCCTACGAAAAAGCGGCTTTCGCCCGCCGCACGCAACGGCTGCCTTTCTGCTTCACCTGCGCCGTAACAGCCGCAAACGTCAACCGGGGACCGCGTCAAAAGCACGGTCCCCGGTTTTTCCACAGCCCTTGCGATGTCAGGGCCGGTTTAGCCATTCAGTCATATTACGCTGCGGGTACAAGCAGAATGCGGCACGGGGCATTTTCGCAAAGCGCCCCCACATTACCGCGAATGCGCTCAAGGCCACGCCGCAGGGGGTTGGCAGCAACAAACAGGTCATACCCCCGGACCATTTCTTGCCGGGCATGGTCAATCACATTGCCGGATGTTGTCAGACAATGGATTTCCATCTGGTCACCGGCAAATTCCCGAAGCCGGGTAAAGGCCCTGGCTGCGCTTTTTTCTTCCTCCTGCTGCATATAGTCGATGAAGTCCGCGCGGGACCCACTACCCGAGAGCCAGTCATGCCCCACATAGTCATTCCATGTGGAGTCCAGCACAAAAAGGGCGGTCAGGGCCGCGCCGCTTTCACGCGCAATGCGAACAGCCTCGGCTGCGGCGGGGCTTTCCTCATCAAGCAGCAGCAGGATATTTTTGGGGGCAGAGGCGGACATCAAGGCAATGTTCCCTTTTCATGATCAAGCACGATGATGGTATCCTTGCCCTTTTTTACCTTTTCGCCGGGCTTGCCGGGAACATCAAGAACCTTTCCGTTGGCTTTGACGCTCACGTCCCTGGTGACAACCTTTTCTTCCATCACGTTGTCTTTCCATTTTTTTTCAACAACTTCAAGAGAATAGATCACATCGCCCTTTTTGACTTCGGCCCCTTTTTCCACTGCTACAGAAACAAGTTTGCCGTCCTGGCTGGCCTTCACCTTTACCGTGGGTACGATAAAGGCCATGTAGCCAAGCACGCAAATTACTACAAGCCCGGCAAAAATAATCGAAGCGATATCCTCGTGCCGGTCATTCCTGAAGACTGTCATTTTTTGCTTGTCATTACTCATGGCATCTTCCTTTGGCTTAGAACGCGCCTACTTTGGGCATGAACAGCATGATGACGATAAGAGCCAGCACATATTTTACGGTACCCGCGGTCAGACCGAGGCGCAACGGCTTGCCGCCGGCGGCCTTGATTTCACGGAAGTCAATGTACGCCCCCTGCCCAACAAGGCCGATGCCGAATATCCATTGCATGCAGTCGCGCAGAAGGTGCAGGGTTTCAGAACCTTCAGCCCCGAGCATACCCAGAGAAGACAGGGCCGTCATGCCAAAGAAGCCCAAAACGAAGATGGGGAACTTGGAAATAAGAATTTCCTTCAGGCTGATGTGCTCGGCCTCTCCCTCTCCCTTCCAGTACCAGACGGTGATGGCAAAAACCACAAAAGGAATGCTGATGACGCGCACCACGTTCCACACTTCACCATAGGCCACGGCCGTTCCCGGAGCAATTACCGGATTGAATGCCAGGCAGGTGGCAAGCACCTGGCCGGAGTTCAGAATGCCCGTGCCGACCCATGCGCCATATTGCAGGTCTGACAGGTTGAGCGCTTTGCCGATAAAGGGGCTGATAAACATCGTCACAATGCCAAAGCCAAGAATCGTGGCAATGGCAAGGGCCAGGTCCACAGGACGGGCGCGCACACCGGGGGCTGCCGCCACCGCCGCAGAAACCCCGCACACGCCGCAGGCCGCCGCCATAACAGCCGCCACAGAGCGGTCAACTTTCCATATTTTACTCAACCACATGATAAGGAAGACAGTGCCGAACACAAAAGCCATAATCAGCAGCGCGGCGCTTATGCCCAGTTTGAGCAGACTTTGCAGGGTATACAGCGAACCCAGCATAATAACGCCCGTTTTAATAAACAGGCGGGTTGTGCGAAAGCCTGCATCCGCCCACGCGGGAATCTTGCCGCCAAACAAAACGTTGCGAAACAGCATGCCCGCAATAATGGAAAGCAAGATATAGTTGAGGCTCAGCACTTTTACAGGCCAGCCTTTTACGCCGAAAAGCGTGATGCCGTTCAGCCAGGGAACAGCATACATGCGCAATACGGCCAGGGTGCCGATCATCAGCACCAAACCGGGGATAATGGCCACAATTTTACCCAATAATCCTTTGTCTTCCATAATCATCCTCCGCCACAGCGTTGTTTTACGTTACAAACATTCTTTCACAATCCGGTAAAAGGTTAAGAGGATAGTTGTTTGGTGTGAATATCACGTCAAACCAATTAGCGCAAGTATATTCAGTGAGTTAGTGTGTGTTGTAGAGCAATAAATTTAAAAAAATAGAAAAAGCTATAAACTGCATAAACAACCAGCAAAGCATTGCGAGTCATAACCAAACGACATACTTGTTCTTTTTTTAACTTTTCAATCAGAAGAACAGCGCCTGCCTGCGGACCACTGGGCATGGCAATTTAACGTACTAAAAAAATAAGTTTTCAGAATACAGCTTTTTGACAAAAAACAGCCCTCTTTTCTGTTTGAGTGGCACGCTCTTCTGCCCGTTGGAAACAGCCATTCTGCTAGCTGAATGATTTTTTTTAAAATTCTTGCTTGACAGTCCGGCGTGGTTCACATATACACACTCTTCGTGTTGGGCTGTCGTTCAATTGGCAGGACGGCGGATTCTGGCTCCGTTAATCAAGGTTCGAGTCCTTGCAGCCCAGCCAACACAAACAGTGCGTCCCCATCGTCTAGCCGGCCCAGGACAACGGCCTTTCACGCCGTCGACAGGGGTTCAAATCCCCTTGGGGACGCCACTGATTACAAGAGGTTATAATAAAAACCTCACCAGATACCCACAGGGGGTTAGTCCCGGGGGTTAGTTTTGAAAAAAGGCTGCATGAAAGTGCGGCCTTTTTTCGTTTTCCATAAACAGAACTGAATATGTTCCCCACCTCGCCCTGTTCCCTCTGAAAGAGCCAACATGAAATTGGGTTCATCCCCACGCCCGTGGGGAACACCCTGACGGAACGCTTGTCGTGGCCGCGCCGGACGGTTCATCCCCACGCCCGTGGGGAACACGGCAAGGCAGCATTTTGCACTCAAGCGGGATCCGGTTCATCCCCACGCCCGTGGGGAACACTGCCGTTAGATACCCCTGTAGCGAACGAAGCACGGTTCATCCCCACGCCCGTGGGGAACACTTTGAGCAGGGGTACAAAACCTTTGTGAACCGCGGTTCATCCCCACGCCCGTGGGGAACACTAGATGATCGCGCCGTAAGTGGTACTGGTCCACGGTTCATCCCCACGCCCGTGGGGAACACTATCCGGTAAGCGCCGTCCGGCCCGCCGTGATCGGTTCATCCCCACGCCCGTGGGGAACACCCAACCTTATCATGATGGACAGCACCCCCATTCGGTTCATCCCCACGCCCGTGGGGAACACAAAATTGCAGCGGTAGCTTCCAAAAATGTTATCGGTTCATCCCCACGCCCGTGGGGAACACGAAATGCAAAGCTCAGCGACATTCACGGGAGACGGTTCATCCCCACGCCCGTGGGGAACACACTAAATGCTATCAATATACTGCAGACGGCTACGGTTCATCCCCACGCCCGTGGGGAACACTATGGCCTTGGCATCGCCCAGAGTACCGGACACGGTTCATCCCCACGCCCGTGGGGAACACATTGCCCTGAAAAAGACGCCTGGCTGTTACACCGATTCATCCCCACGCCCGTGGGGAACACCTTGACGCCCTGCAATATTTCAAGACGTGCGCCGGTTCATCCCCACGCCCGTGGGGAACACTACGCCAGCCGTGAGCAGTGAATGACCAAGACCGGTTCATCCCCACGCCCGTGGGGAACACCAATACTCAACAGCAAGTTCCTGCCATGCCGTCGGTTCATCCCCACGCCCGTGGGGAACACTCTTCATAAATACAAATACTAAATCAGCGCGTTACAGAAACATCACAAACCTACCAAATCATCGCGATCATTGTCCCTGGGAGTATACGCGACAAGTGGCAGGCCATCCCAGTCTATCTGCTCCCGGCAGTTGGCACCAACGGTCAAAAATTGAAAACCAGATTCGTGGCAAGATGTCCAGGCCAGAACGGCATTACCGTCACCGACCTGCTGGCACACCACCTCCCATAATTTTTGCCGCACACGGACTGAGTAATTGCCCACATACACGCCTGCCCGAACTTCCAGCAACCAGCGTGACAAATACCCACGCAAGCGCTGCGGCACTGCTTCAGTTACGATGACCAGCATCACCAAGCCCCTTTTTGTTGGGAATGGCTATGGGCACTGCCTCGGGGGGACGTTCTGGCTTGGCGATTCCTCCGGCAGAAAGCACGTCTTCAATGGCTGGAATGATTTTTTGCAGCAACCGCGTTTCTCTAAAAAGATCGCGACAACGCAAACGTACCTCGCTTTCAACCTTGCCTGGCTTTTTAGCCACCACAGACAATGCAGCAGGGATTGCAGTTTCAAATTTGAACAGATCGGCAACATCATATACAAAAGAAAGCGGTTTACCCGAATGAATAAATCCGATGGCAGGTGCATATCCCGCCGCGAGCACAGCGGCCTCGCAGATTCCATACAGGCAATGGCAGGCAACGCTGACGGCCTTGTTCACCACATCAGTGGCATCCCATTCCCTGGGGTCATAAGACCGTTTCCCCCATGTCACCTTATACTGTGCAGCCAGGAATTTATATAAGGCGCGAACTCTTGCGCCCTCTATACCCCGTAACTGTTCAATGCTCCGTCGTTGTGGCGGTTCCTCATTGAAACGCATTCTGTACATGGCCCGAACCACCCTGAGGCGCAGTTCATCATCCAGTGCAAGACGGGCTTGATACAGCAAACGGTCAGCCCGTGCGCCGCCCGGTTGTCCGGCGGAGTATAAACGCACGCCGCCCTCGCCGACCCATACCATCAAGGTGCCGCAATCTGCTGCCAAGGCCAGAGCAGCGTGAGTTACCGTCGTACCCGGTTCAAGAAAAAGGCACGCAACGCCACCTACGGGAATCTGCATACGCACGCCCGTTGCGTCTACCAATACAAATGCCCCGTCCTCAACATCAATGCGCCCATACTTGAGAAAGAGCATGGAGTTTCTTTCTTTAAGAGGCACGGTTTCAGACATCAGGCGCATCAGTCATTACCGCCTGTTGCTGTTTTTCTTCTACATCTTCACGCTGTACGCCATGCACCCGTGCGCGCACCCGCAGGACACGTCGGGGAGCAAACCGGCGAGCGGCAGAAAGAAAACTTTCCGCCTGGTCAGGCACCGTGTCGTTACCGTCTTCAAAGCTGTGCACCTCCCGCTCATGGGTAAAGAATTCCAACGGAGCATCCAGCATATGGTTTAATGCCACGGCCTCGCTGGAAAACAGTCCGCCAAATACAGGAGCACTGGGTATGCAGCACTTGCGGCCTATCCAAAGCCCCCACACCGGATTTTGCAAAGCCCTGGCAGCATCCTCGAGTACCCTGTACGGGCCGTTGAGAAACACGGCAAAAGAACTGTCGTGCAGGTAGTGCCGCGTGGTGATGTGGCAATCCTTGATGCCGCCCGCAGCTTTACGAGTGCCCTGAACAGTGTGAAAGTCCACCGTACGGCCAGCGGCCAAAAGCCAGTCCTTGCCATTGGCAGACAAGCATCGCGGTATGGCTACCGACAGCATGGGTATGGCTGCGACCTGCTGTAGAAAGGCCTGTTCCTCTACACTGCCCCTGTGCAGTCCTTTGGCCGCGCACAGCATACCAGCCACCACGCTTTTTGAAGGCAAAGAAGCTGTACACCTGCGGTTAAACCGGCTTTCATTGCCAAACGAGAGCATGGGGGCCTGCAAGCGCAGGGCAAGGCAGCAAACGTCAGCGCACATGCCGCCGCACCCCCTGCAAGAGTTCGCCAAGGCTCTGCAGTGGCATGCGGATGGTTTCCACCGCCGTAAGGCCCCAGGTGTTTTCCAGGCGCTGGTATTCCTCCTCCATACGTTTGATCGAGGCCTCCACATATCCCCTGCCATCGGGCGAGTACACGGCTTTTTCAAAGGCATTGACCAGTTGCACAGGCTGCCCGCTGTCACGCAACACGCACAACACGTAGGCAGGCATCGTGTTGGCATTCATAGAGTTTTTTCTGGCAACGGGCATGGCCTTGAGCGTTGCTTCCACGAAGGCCGCCACGATGCCCTGCCGCTCATCGGGGCTGAGTGCACCAAGATGGTCAGCATCCGCCAGCATGTCCAGATTAAGAGCACAAAAACGGTAGTAGGCGGCAGCGTTAAACTCCAGTGTACCAGTCATACCCGCTCCCGTTTCCTCTGAGGGCAGCAAATCATCGAGAGCGGAAAAAAAATCTATTTCATTATCAGCCTTGTGCGTGGAAAGGGCGTGGGAAAACATGGCCGCTCCTTCCAGAGTAAGCTCGGGCGCGCTGGCGACCATGCGGCCAAACAGGGCAATATCCGCCGCGTCTGTGCAGAGAGACTGGGCAAAAGTTTTGGCATGTTTTTTTATATTCTCATTATTTACAGCGATGGCGGCCAATGCCTCCAACTCTGACCTGCTGGTAAAAAAAAGTGTTTTTGTCTGAAGTTTATTTTTTTTGGCTGCATCCTTATCGAGCTTTGCAAGGCCTTCTGCCAGGTCGTTGGCCTTGACCAATGCTGTGGCCTCGTCCATGCCATACGTATTTATAAAAATATCACGCAGAGGTTCCACAATCAGGCGTGTGCGTTCTCCCTTAAAATGTTGGGGCAACAGTTCGCCGCAATATTCACGTATTGCTCTTTTCCAGCATTGGCTGGAAACACGGGCACGCTGTACGCCGCCAAAAACAGCTGTTTTGGGCGAGCCAAGATCGTCACGGTTGAGGCAGGCAACAGGAACGGATTGCAGTATATGAAGTTCAAGATGACGCATGGTATTTTCTCCTGAAATCGTATGTAGTGATTACCGCACAGGGCTGAGAAGCAGCATGCCAAAACCAAATCCGCGAGCACTGCCCAGCCCCTTATGGAATGCCCGGCAGAATTCGTCCCGCTGAGTAACGCGCAAAACACCGCTGAAGCGCACACCGATATGCGTTCCCGACCGATGGTCTTTTCTGAAGGAATATCTGGTTGAGGGATCTATACGCATGCCGGGCAGGACTTCAAAGCCGTTGGCCGCCGCTTTGCGGTCAAGCCATGCGTTCTGTTCATCCGGTTTTATGATTGCCTCACGGCGGCTGTTTTTTTTGCGTTGTCCATCACTGGTAAAGGCCTCTACCTTGCGGCCAGGATTGCAGATCACATCAAAGCGGTAACAGTTGTACTTCAGAAAACAGGGCGGTACAGCCTTGATCTGCCAGTGGTCCTCTGTACAAAAATCAGGACGCTGCGGTTCATGCGGGCTGAGCACGTGCACCAGAGTCCCTGCGGGAACTTCATCCAGTCGGAACAGGAAATCGCGACTGGCGTCTGGCCTGTTGGGAAAGCACTGCCAGATGGCCTTGTGCCAGGCGTAGCAGTCGCTCAGCCTGTTGCGGTGCAGGGCTGGCAGCTCCACCATAAAGCGGGTCATCCAGGTCATGGCATGGTCTCCGGAGTGTCCTGTGGGGTATCTGGCTGCTGCCCGGACGCGTTATCCAGTCCTGCAGGCTGAGCGGCCGGTGCCCAGAACTGCTGCGCCCATCGCTCCTGCACATACCTGCGTTTGTGCGGAACCGCCCATTGCAGCAGGTCTTCTTGCAACTGCACATAGTTTACGGGTATGCCCTGCGCCCTGGCACGCAAAATCAGGCGCACCACACGCGGGCATACCTCCGCAGTTTCGGCGGCAAGCAAATGCTGAAAACGCATACCAATGGCGCCGGGCTTTTCATCATCGCGCCGCTCGTCATCCGAACACAGTTTTCGGCACACGCTGCCCATACTGCCGGAAGCGGATTCCTCAGGATGTGCGGCATACAGGGCGGCAACAGTGCGAACAACCTCACCCTTATATCCCTCAATACCGTCAAAGGGAGCCAGTAGCGGCCATGCTCTTTGCTGTTTGCCGGGCACAATACCGCAGCGCAGCTGGGCCAGAACCCCGCGACGCTCCTTTTGTGTCCGCAGCCATTGCACCAGTGCTGTCATTCGTCGTCCTCCTCATGGAATGTATCGGAAGAAATTTCAGAAGCCATATTTGGTGAAGCTGCTGTCGCAACTGGTTTGCAGAGCCTGGCAAGGCCAAGGGCAAAGGCTCTGTGCTGTCTCGGGGTTTGCGGTGCGCAGATGGAGGAATATGCCTTGCGAGCTGCGACAAACAGCGCTTTTTGCCACGCCTTTTGCGCTACAGGAAAAGCATCACTGCCCAGACTTTCCACACAGGCGAACAGCAGGGGCAGGCTCTGCTCAGCTGCTGTCCAGTACAGTGTGAAGGCTTTTTGACGAAGCTTGATCAACAACTCCACCTTACCTGCTCCAGCCCCTTTGAGCCTGCCTGCCCACCCTCCGTCCACTTTTTCACGGTACGTATCCACAGCCCAGCCCAGTTTACGGGACATGTCTTCGGCGTATTGTACCCCCTGCCCGTAAACCAGTTGCCCTGGAGTTTTTTGCATGGCTTGCGGTATGTGGTAAACGGATTCAAGGGTGTCCACGACTTCGGCCTGATCTCTCGCCATGCCCGCCACAACCATATCCCTGCCAGATGCACCTTCAGCGCTGGCTAAAGCCGCAGCCCAGAATCCCCCCACATCGTCCTTGTTGCGATGTGCTACAAGGGCGTGCAGTTCGCGCCAGAGCGCCTTGCCCGGTGTAACAGGCAAAAGCGCCCGTGTCTGTTTGTTGTCCTTGCCCCTGAGGATGATTGTGGAAGTTGGTTCTTCCACATAGGGAGCCTTGGCATTGTTAAAATTGGGAAAAACCGGCCCTGCGCCAAGAGTCATGCCTGAAGCGCCACGCTGAAACAGCACAAGGCGTGAAAGCGGGGTCAAACGCCCCAGATACGTATGGGTTGCGTTGCGCCATGCATTTGCATCATCAAAGCTTACAGGCATTTGTTCCCACACAGGCTTTCCCCAGCCGGCCTCGGGAATACTTGCCAGTCGCCGCTCGATGTCATCTCGGGCACACATGTTGAGGTGCAGGGTCTGGAGCACATTTGCGCCCCGCCAGAACGTATGCGTCATGGAGCCCACAGCGCAGGGACCGTCGCTGGAACTTCGCGCGGTAACATGGTTGTTCCAGACTACGGTTCCAATGAGGCCGCCGGGGCTGAAGCACAGGTAAGACAAAAGGTTCAGGGCAGGCAATGCCTGCTCTGCCGACCGCTGCGCCAAACTGCCCTCATGGTCAAAGTGGGTACTCTGATTGCCTGTGGCCAGGGTAAAATCCAGCTTGCTGGCTTTGACAAGGGGGCCTTCATCATCTTCAGTCCGTTTTGTTTTTTTACTTGCCGCTTTAAGGCCGGAAATCTGTAAGAAGGGCTTTTGGGGGTGGAACAGGTCAAAACTATCCTGCCATTTCTGCAGATACGCAGCGACGGCATCCGGCAGCAGTTGGGGTACGCGGGACCAGTCTTCCCGAGACGGGCCATTGAGCGCAGCATGGGCAATGCACAGCAGCAGGCGCATCAGGGCCACCCTCTCGTGTGGGCGTACGGCCAGATCGCGCCATTGCGCCCCTTCGCAGAGGGCCTCACGCAGGTTGACAAGCTGGCGCTGCCCGCTGTTGTCCAGTACAGGTATCCACTGATCTGACACAAGGTTCATGATTACTTCCTTTGCTTGGGCCATATGATGCCCAGTTCCTTATCCCAGTGTGGTGGTGCAGAGTTCTTGAGGCAAGGGAGGATCAGGTTTCCATCATCACAAATTTTTATCCAGTGCATCAGATTATAACCAGATAAAAATTTTGACTTTTCTGGATTTTTCACCAAACGGTAGTCAGGAATCCTGACTGCGTTACGGTGCAGTTTGCGAGCCGTATCCTTACGAAAGTCCTTGTCATTGGCATTAACAACACTGCCATCAAGCAGTGTTATCTGATTTTTTACATTACTACGGTACATAACGAAACCGTATTCCTGATGGTCTGAAAGCCTTGTGGGCGCGTATTCTTCTACATCAGTACCAGCGAGTCGCCATATATCCGTGTTAATTTGCGCCTGCATCTTCATGGCTGCACTTTTACCAAACTGCGCGTCATACAGTTCCTGCAATGCTTCCGTCAGAAATTCAGGTTCTGTGTATGTTGCATATATGAACCTGCGGATGTCGTCCGGGAGCGTTACCGATGCAGCCTTGCCCCACACCTCAAGTGTGCGCAATAAAATGAACGGATCGTACACCTTGGCTTTGCTGCCCAGCGCTTTTGTAATTGCAGGCGCGCTCATATCCAGCAGATCTGTCAGGGAAAAATTCTCGGCAATAATATGCATGCAGGGATGGGGAACCGGGCGGTCGCGTCGTGTATGCCGCCATAACCTGCCCATACGTTGCAGCAGCATGTCAGTGGGGGCCAGCTCCGTGAACAGCACATCGGCATCCAGGTCCACGCTCTGCTCCACAATCTGCGTAGAGACGAGAATACATCCGCGCTGCCGCTGCCCTTTCTTGCCCAGGCGCTGCATCCATTCCGTTTCACGCTCTTCGCGCATAAAGAACGGCAGTCGGGCATGCAGAATGCCCATGTCTGCCTGGCAGTCTGTAACTGCTGCATGAGCTTGTATATTGCGAAACGTCTCCTGAGCATTGGCAACCGTATTGCAGACCCAAAGCACCTGGCCGCCCGAGGCTGCAATGTCGATTGTGCGGCTGATGGCGCCCTGTAGTGGCTGAAAATCCACATGAACAGTGTGTGAAGGCGGCGGCGTACAAGGGATAACCTGCACGGTATCCTGATCATGGGCGCGCCCGCTGATGCAGGGATATGGCAGACTGTCCTCCTCTGCATCCATGCTGGAAACAGGGCTGTGTGACTGCAAAAGCGCCGAACGGGCTGAGCCGGAAAGCGTGGCGGAAAGGATAATGACCGTTGATCCAAGATCAGCAAGAACCCTGCAAAGCTGCTGTATGATGGCTCTTGTGTAGTGATCATAGCTGTGCACTTCGTCCAGAATGACCACTTTGCCCAGAAGGGCAAGCCTGCGAAGGGCAAAGTGTTTTACCGCCAGCGCGGCCAGCATGGCCTGATCTGCCGTGCCCACCCCCACGGGAGCCAGCAGCGCCCGGCGGGACGAGCAGAACCAGCGCAAGGGATCGGCACCGGAGCCTGCTTTTGGATCTACGGCGGAATCATCAGGCAGTTGCTGCTGCTCTGGCATGGCAAGCGTATCATCCATAAGCCATGAGTTACCGTGGATCAACTGCACCCTTTGTGCAGTCGGCGATATTCGCAGTATGAATTCCAGTACCCGTTCATAAATCCTGTTGCTTGTGGCCTGTGTGGGCAGGCCAAAATACAGCCCACGCGCCTTGCCCTGCTCCATAAGCTTGTAGGCAGCCATAAGCGCAGCCTCTGTTTTACCCATGCCCATAGGCGCTTCAATGACATAAATCCCCGGCTCCGTAATATTGCACCATGCGGCGACCTGCATGGGGTACGGTGAGCAGCCGAAGATATCTTCAAAGCTCAGGCCGGTGCGTATTTCAAGTGGAGCAAAACCAAGACTGCCAACAACATCATGAGCCACTCTGTCGATCTGTTCATCAGCTATGGGCGCAAGCGTAGGGTTTGCAGGGAAATGGTGCTCGTCAGAAGCTATCCAGTCCGCAAGAACCAGGAGTCCTGCTGAGGCGTAAAGACTGGCGCTTGCATCCGTAACAGGCGGCAGCTCTGTATTGGCATGCTGTTCCCATTGATAGGCAACAAAATTCAGCTCTTCCCGCAGCCAGTCGACTGATGGGGATGGGGCCAGGCAAGGTGGTGAAACCTGTCCGTAATGATGCGGTTTTGCCTTGGCCCATTTGCCGTGATGTGCGCCCACGATGGCGCTCCACAGGGAGTACGACTCTGACAGAAGCCCCTTTTGTTGCCAAAAATAATCAAGAATTTCCTGTGAAAGGCAGGCATGTGTCGTAGTAAAACTGGGCCACGCATTGTTTGCGGCCTCTCTGGCAAGACCGTTCTGCTCAAGCCACAAAAGGCATTTGCCCTGAAATTGCGGGCTGATTTTGCCGACATCATGTATGGATAGCAGAAAGGCAACAACAGCATGCAAATCCTGCCACTGCGGAGGAAACATGGCCCGTACAAGGCAGCGCCCCACAGCGCTGGCAAACCTGCCATGCAGGAGCACTGATATCCCCGGCAGATTTGAAGCATATGTTTTAGCCCAAAACGTATACTTTTCCATAAGTACTCCATACAAGGCGACCACAAGGCAACTCATAATAGAGCAATGCATTAATAGCAAATAGCCTATTGAATTGCTATATATGACTCATGATTACAGCAATCCTTGCAAAAACAGGATGGAATGTGCGTTTGAACAGCCTGAGAATGAAACAGATATCCTTTTACACAACTTCCGGAACAGACCTGTTCCGGGAATGATCGTTTTTATACATTTTACTGCATAATATTATTAAACTATTTGGCCGACATTCTTGATGCCCCATGTTCACCCCGGGGTATGGATAAAATAACAAATTTGAATATAGAAGAAGTTTCATTCCATCAACTTAGAGACAGCCCCTAGCAGCACATAATTAACTGAAGCAGCCTATAAAAATATCTCTTTGACGTCAGTGGGCTTCACCCCTCTGCGAACATCCGGGAATTCCACAGGGCAGGTACATTTGAGCATTTGTTTTTTGCCACTGTAATGGAGGCATAAGCCAGAGCAACGACAACAACCAGTTAACAACGAAATATCGTTATATTACGTTGAAATTCGTGATATATTTACAGACAACATTTTTATTTTTTTACGTAACTATATTATTTTTTAAATATAAAACAAAACAGGCTTACTTCTTGAATAAGGGAAGCACAACATCTGCTCCTGTCTGGTTTTCAGGGGGCATATCTGGGAGATGGAGCAAGCAGATGGCGGACATCCGGCGCAAAGGCGTTTTTCCGTGTTTTTTTATTGCGCCGCATGGTTGCTTTATCTGCTCGTACAACAACATTGAACTTTTGAGGTGTGATAATGGCAAAATTTGCAACGCCGCTGTTGGACCAGCTGGAAAGCGGCCCCTGGCCGAGCTTTGTGTCTGACATCAAGCTGGAAGCGGCCTACCGGGCCGAGAATCCTAAGGGGCTTGATTATCAGATCCCCGTGGACTGCCCTGAAGACCTGCTGGGTGTGCTTGAGCTTTCCTACAATGACAAGGAAACCCACT